>JADMIO011374035.1_pt1 | contig 66741 bp, 62 predicted proteins | sample 8958161 | NCBI WGS metagenome assembly JADMIO01 (sample SAMN16585339, study PRJNA669376) | soil metagenome | isolation source: Crop rotation soil | place: USA: Cullars Rotation, Alabama | collected 2011 | reverse complement strand
GCCGCGACTTCAAGTCACGTGAATTCCAAGCTTCGGATCCCACTGTGCTGGAAAGGGCTCGACGACGTGGCCGCCGAGTCGTTGGTCGGCTGGAAGCTGCCCCTCGACGCCATCATCGCCGACGCCCTCTGCGACCAGCCGAAGCCAGCATCGCCCCTCGCCTCAACACCGATCACGACGGCCCCGGTCAGCACGGCCAGGACCGGCACGGGTGCGACGGCCAATCTCGCACCGGCCGGCCTGAGTGCCCGCGAGATCGAGGTACTGCGCCTGATCGTGGACGGCCGGACCAACGCCGAGATCGCGGAGCTCCTGGTCGTCAGCGCCAACACGGTCCGGCATCACGTCACGCACATCCTGGACAAGACCGGCTGCGAGAACAGGGCAGCAGCGACGGCGTTCGCGCTGCGCCACAACCTGGTCTGACGGTTGGCCCGTTCTCCCGCGAGCGGGAGAACGGGCCGGGGGAGAGAACGGCCCGTGCGGCGCGGGTGCGAGCTCAGAAGCCCGCGCCCGCGCCGCCGCCCACGAACGTCTGCCAGGTGCCGCAGCCGTCCACCACTCCGAAGGGCACGGTGGTGGCCAGCCCGGGCCGCTCCCGCTCCACCGTGAAGGTCACCGACACGGACCCGGCCGGCACGGCATACGGCTCGCCACTGGCGATCTGCTTGCCGCCGAGTGTCACCTTCGCATTCTGGAGGTCGCCAAACTTGATCTGCTGGAGCGGGTTGTTGGCGCGAGTGTTCAGCGGCGTTGCCTCGACGCGGACGGTCAGCTTGCCGCCGCCAGCCGTGGGAGTCGTCTGCACGCCCGGACGCGGCACGCACGCGTTCACCGCGACCGTCACCGTCACCGTGGCCGCGCTCGAGGTCTTCTCCCCATCTGATGCCAGGTAGGTAAAGCTGTCAGCCCCGGTGAATCCGGCAGTTGGGGAGTAGGTGAAGCTGCCGTCTGGATTGAGCTGCAGCGTGCCGTGGCTCGGCCCGCTCGCGGATCGGGCTCGGAGCGGCGTCTGCTCGGGATCGGAGTCGTTCTGCAGCACGCCGATGACCGCCGGGACGCTCAACGTCTGACCCGACACGCCGGTGTAGCTGTCGTTGACGGCAGTCGGAATCTGGTTGACCCGTAGCACCGTCACCGTGAACGTCGTGTGGGCCTCGGCCGTGCCGTCGCTGACCTTGACGTCGAGAGTGGCTTCACCGGACTGGCCGGGTGCTGGCGTGATCCGAATCGTCCGGGCACTCCCGCTACCGCCGAGCAGAAGACTCGCGGCCGGCAGCAGCACCGTGTTGGACGAGGTGGCGGTGACGACCAGGTTGGCCGGCGCGACCACGGCCGAATTAACCGTGAACGGGACGGTGGCACTCGATCCACCCAGGTCGATGCTCTGGTCGGGGATGGTCGAGATCGTCGGCGGGGTGTGCGGCGCCGCAACGGAGATGTCGATGGTGTCGGTGTCACGCAGGGGTCCACCGTTGCCGGTGTGGCCAAGGTCGCTGGTGTCGATCGTGAGCGTGTCCGATCCGATGAAGCCGACGGCCGGGGTGTACCGCATGCCGTTCAGCGCCGTGTTGACCGCCGACACCGAGCCGGTCAGCCACATCGACGGCGTGTCGTTCTCGCCATTGGTAATCACCAGGGCGGCGGTGCTCGCGAGGGTGAGCTTGCCGTGGGCGACACTCAGCGCAACCCGCACCGTGCTGGTGCCGGCGTCTGGGTCCGAGACACTGACCAGGCGGGGTCCATTGAAGACAAGCGCGGTGCCAACGTCGACAGTCTGCGGTCCCGGCACGGTGTTGACCGGAGCATCGTTGCCCGGGTTGATGGTCAAGGGGAAAGCTGTCTCACTCGACTCTGCGCCGTCGCTCACCCGGACCCGGATCTCGACGTAGCCGAACTGGTTGGGCGCCGGGGTGACCACGAGTGTGCGTCTGTACCCACTGCCGCTGAAGACGAGGTTTCCATCCGGCACGCGCACGGGGTCGGAGGAGGAGCCGGTCAGCGTCAGCAGAGTGGCCGGCGTGTTCGCATCGACGAGCGAAATGCCGATGGCACGGGTGGGAGTGTCCTCCTCGGTGACCTGCGGACCGATCTGAAACACGATCGGGGCGCCGCCCGAGAGCTCGAACGCCCCGATGTCGCAGCGCACCGCCGCCCGATCTTGCGGCCGCAGGATCCCGCGCTGGTCCGACGTAATGGTCGTGCCGCAGTCGGTCGGAAGGTACTTCACGCCGTCGATGGCCGCACTGCCGTTCAGCAGTGCCCGGGTCTGCGTCGGACCGCCATTGTCGGCCAACGGGCCGAGAAGCGTGTCGGACGTGACGATGTCACCGAGTGATGCCTGAGCCGGGAAGCAAGCGAAGCTGTCGCCCAGGTTGTTTCCCTGCGATACGATCCCCAGCGACGTGGCTCCCTGAGACGCGCTCCACTGACCACAATTGTCGCCCGTCGTGTTCTCCACGACGATGCTGTTTCGCAGTCGCACCTCGGCCCCGTACGGCGCAAACATGATGCCACCACCAGTGGGTGCCGAGTTACCACTCAACGTACTGTTCGTCACCGAGAGCACGCCGACGCTGGCGAAGACACCGCCGCCATACCCCGAGGCTGTGTTGCTGGTGATGGTGCTGTTCACCACCGCCTGGAGCCGGTTCGGTATGCTGTTGAGTGTGGCGATTCCGCCTCCGACGGAGCGGGAAGTATTTCCAACAATGGCGCTGTTCATCACCGTCATCGCGCCGTTACTGTTGCTGATGCCGCCGCCACTAGAATCAGTGGCGTTCCCGCTGATCGTACTGCTCTCCACGGTCAGCGTTCCGGCATTGTTGTAGATGCCGCCACCGGGGCTGTCATGCCCGGCCACGCTGTTGCCGCTCACGACGCTATTCTGCACGAGCAGGGTGCCGCCGTCGTTCGAGATTCCACCACCCTTGCCGCCGGGAGACCCCCCCTCACCGCCGTGATTGTCCGTCACGATGCTGTTCTTGATCGTCAGGACACCGCCGTTATTCCAGACGCCGGCGCCATCGCCTCGCGGTACCAGACTTCCACGCCGGACGGTCATGCCGTCGAGGGTCACCTCCACGTTGCCGTCCACCGTGAGCACCCGAATCGCATCCTGTCCGTCTAGTGCCAGCAGGCTGGCGCCGGGGCCTCGGATCGTCACGTTCTTGGTCAGGGTCAGCGTGCTGTCAAGCGCGATGGCACCCGTAAAGTTGAACGTAATCGTCGCATCAGGCGCCGCCAGGTCCAGCGCGTCACGCAAGGTGCACTGATTCGGGCTCGGGCAGACGCCCCCGCGATCGTCCGGCGACGTGACGAGCACGAAATCGGCGGCGGCGTGAGCGGGCACCACGGGAGGTAGCACGATCAACAGGATCACCGCGACGAGAGCGAGCGTCAGGTGGCGACGTGACACCGATAGCGGAGAGCGTCGGGCAAAGCGAGCGGTCACGGCAGACTCCGAGCAGATCCCAGAGGACCAGCGAGTGGCCGGCAGCGCGATCGCCTCCTGGCCCTGATGCCACTCTAGGGATCGGCCCAGGCGGCCACATCGGAGCTTTGTGCTATTTCGCCACGGCGCGGTGACGTACGGTCGCGCGGCGCGTGGTGCGGGAATAGCACCTTTGTGCCATGGTCACTCGCGAGCGAGAGCTCGTCGCGGACCGCCCGGTGTCAGGGGTGCGGTTCTGAGCTCTGCGGGACAGTGGCGATCCGGGGAAGCCCCCTCCCCAACCCCTCCCCCGTGAACCGCAGAAAATCGAACCGCACCCCGGTGTCAGGAGCGGATCCTGGTTTCGGCGCAGCGAGCGCTATACTGCTTCGCCATGCCAGTGACCCGCGTGCTCGTCCACCACGCCGGAGGCGGCTTCGAGGAGTCGCCCCCGTTAGAGTTGATCGGCGACATCATGAAGGACGAGGCTCAGGTCGTCTGGATCGACATCCAGGACCCGACTGACGCGGACATCGCGTTGCTGCGGACCGAATGCAGCTTCCACGAACTGGCGTTGGAAGATGTGGTGTCGCGTGAGCAGCGCCCGAAGATCGAGCAGTACGACGGCTACTACTTCATGGTGTTCTACGCCCTGCGCCGCCGGCGCACCGACGAGCTCAATCTGTTCATCGGGAAGCAGTACCTCGTCACCATCCACGCGGGGGAGGTCCCGGAGATCTCGGCCACCGCCGCGCGTTGGAAGCTCAATGCCGACCGCCTGGGCAACGATGTCGCAGTGCCGGTCTACTCGCTGCTCGACGCGATCGTGGATGGGTACTTCCCGGTCATCGACGAGATCGCCGAAGACGTCGAGGATATCGAGAGCGCGATGTTCGGCCCGGAGGCCAGCAATCATCAGGCGGAGATCTTTGCCCTCAAGCGCGAGCTCTTGAACCTGCGCCGCGTCCTGGCCCCGGAGCGCGAGGTGCTGAACACGCTGATCCGCCGCGACGAGCCGGTCCTTGGCGCCGAGACGCTTCCGTACTTCCAGGACGTCTACGATCACATCATCCGGGTGATGGACACCGTCGACCTGAACCGCGATCAGCTCAGCGGCCTCCTCGACGCCCACCTGGCCGTCGTCTCGAACCGCCTGAACGGCGTCATGAAGCGCATGACCGCGCTGTCTACGATCTTGATGAGCGTGACGCTCGTGGCCAGCAACTACGGCATGAACTTCGACGTGATGCCGGAGCTTCATTTGACGTACGGCTATCCGTTGGCACTCGGCTTTATGGTCGCCGTCGGGATCGTCTTGCTCCTCGTCTTCAAGCGCATCGACTGGCTCTAACAGGTCCCGGTCCTCACCGCGAGCGTCAATGAGCGGATCTCAAACACCGGGGTCCGGCTCGCTGACGCTCGCGGTGAGGAAGTGCGACGTCACCCGGCGTGGACGCCGGCTCGCGAGCGTGGGCAGCCTCCCGGTGCGACGGTACGACATCTGCACTAGTGCGGGCAGCTTTGAGAGCGAGGCCCGACGATGGACAGACCACCCCGGCCCGGCCGAGCCGCCATTCCGCCGACCGAGCCCGCGCTGCCCGGTACCGAACCGATCCCAGAAGCCACCGAGCGCATCCCAGTCGTGACGGAGCGTACCCCCGCAGCGGCCATCAGCCACGGCGACACGACCGTCGTCGATATCGGGCCGCCGCCGGGCGACGGGCGCCCCCCGAGAACGCCTCGGTGGATGTTAGTACTGCTCGCAGCCGTGGTCGCCATTGGACTGTACTGGTGGTTCGCACAGACCCAGCGCGCGGAAGAAGTTGCCCTGAACGCCACCGTGACCGCCGTCAACGCGGCCACCGCCACCGCCGAGGCGGCCAACGCCGCCGCCGTCGCTGCGAAGGCAACCACCACCGCATCACAGGCGCAGGCCCAGGCAGCAACACAGGCCCAGGCTACCCAGGCCGCCGAGCAGGCCGCCGCCGCCAACGCAACCACCGCTGCCCAGACATCTGCTCAGGCGGCCGCGCAGGCCGCCAGCGCCGAGCAGGCGCGGGCTACCGCCCAGGCCGTCTCGGTTGATGCGACCGTCGCCGCCGTGTCGACGCAGTCCGCACGCCCGCAAGCCACCCCTGTGCCGCCCACGCCCGTCGTGGTCGTGGTCACGGCGACGCCGGCTCCGGCGCAGGAGAAGCCGGTGGCCCCACCGGAGCCTACCAATCCACCGCCACCAGCAGGTGCTCCGGCTGCTCCGCCAGCAGGTGCTCCGGCTGCTCCGCCAGCAGGTGCTCCGGCCGCTCCGTCGGCAGGCGCCTCGGCCGCTCCGCCAGCCCCAAAGCCGACGGCCCCGCCTCCGCCTCCGCCAGTCGTCGCGCCGCCACGTCCGGCAGCTTCGCCTGTCGCTGCGGCGTCGCCTGGCCCGATCCAGCCGGTCGGGAAGGGCAGCGCCAGCAGCGTGACCGCCACACCGAATCAGCCGACGACGCTGAAGTGCCTCGACGACTGGGTGCAGGTGCAGGCCGGCCCGAACGCGCTCCCGCCGCAGGCCATGCTGACCTGTCAACAGATCGAGTCGGGCAGCGTGCCGAAGACACCCGGCGATCTCGTCGGGGAGGCCGTCTTCGAGCTGACGAGCTCCCCCGCCAACGGCAACCTGCTGGTGGGAAAGATGAGTCTGATCGTGGCCGCGCCGGGTGACGTCGTGCCGGAGAGCGATCGCGACCGTCTCGTGCTCGGCTACCTGGACAATGGGCGCTGGACCCCGCTGCCCGAGCAGGCCGCAGCACCGGACGCCACGCGCATCACCGCCAACGTCGACCGGGCCGGAATCTACGCCCTCTACCATCGCCCCTGAGAAGCTGTCTCACGAGGTCGCACACCGTAGCGCGGGGGCTTGTCCCCCGCCCGTTCATGGCAGATGCGGGCGGGGGACAAGCCCCCGCGCTACGGTGCCGAATGAACCGAGATCCGTTCTGAGCATTGCGCCGGCTGAGAGAACACCTCGAATAGCGGACGGCGACGGTGGTACCGTATCCACCGTCGCCTGCTTCCGCGCTGAAAGCGAGGTATCTCTTCATGCCTGAGCTGCCACTGACGATCGCCGAGGCCGCAGACTGGCTCCGCAGCGGCCGGATCACCTCGGTGGGCCTGACCGAAGCCCAGCTTGCCCGCGCCCACGCCACCCAGGACACCCTCGCGGCGTTCGTCACGATTATGGATGATGTCGCGCGGGCGGGTGCTCGCCAGGCAGACGCCGACTTCGCGGCCGGCATCGACCGGGGGCCGCTCCAGGGGATCCCGATTGGCGTCAAGGACATCATCGCCACGAAGGACGCCCCGACCACCGCCAACAGCCGGGTGATGGACCCGGCCTGGGGCCAGCGTGACGACGCGACGGTCGTCAAGAAGCTGCGCGCGGCCGGTGCTGTCATCATCGGCAAGATGGCGCTGCACGAGTACGCGCTCGGCTGGCCCGACCCGGACACCGGCTTCCGGATCCCCAAGAACCCCTGGGATCTCTCACGGACGCCCGGCGGCTCCAGCACCGGGACCGGCGCGGCCGTCGGCGGCGGCGTCATCCTGGGCGGCCTCGGAACCTGCACCGGCGGCTCGATCCGGGGACCAGCATCGTTCTCCGGCATCAGCGGCATGAAGCAGACGCTCGGACGGGTCAGCAAGGAGGGCTGCGTCCCACTCGGGTACAGCCTGGACCACATCGGCCCGATGACGCGCACCGCCCGCGACTGCGCGCTGATGCTCCAGGTGATGGCCGGCTACGATCCGCTCGATCTGTGCTCCGTCGATACGCCGCTGCCGGATATGACCGGCCTGATGAACGGCTCGCTCGAGGGGGTCAGGATCGGCGTGCTGCGCGACCACTTCTTCACCGCCGAGAACCTGGACCCCGAGGTCAAGTCAACGGTTGAGGCGGCGCTCGCTGCGATGGAAGCGGCCGGAGCGACGCTGGTGGAGGTCTCGATCCCCCACGCCGCCATCGCGCGGCACGCCCAGCGGGTCACCATGATCTCGGAAGCGTACGCCTATCATGAGCCTGACCTGAAGTCGAAGCCAGAGCTGTACGGCAGGTTCACCCGCGAACAGTTCCAGACCGGCATCCTGTACTCGGCTGCGGACTACATCCAGGCCCAGCGTCTGCGCCCGCTGATCCGGGCGGAGTGCGCGGCGGCGTTCGGCGATCCGAAGGCCGGCGGCGTGGACGTCCTGGTCACCCCGACGACGCCGACGACGGCACCGACGTTTGCCAGCTACGACCCGGACGCGCTGATGGACAAGCCCACGTTCATGGCGATCTGGAACCTGACCGGGCTGCCGGCGATCAGCATTCCATGCGGCTTCTCGTCGGAGACGCTGCCGATTGGGATGCAGCTCATCGGGCGCCCCTTCGACGAGCCGACCGTCTTCAAGGTCGCGGATGCGTACCAGCAGATCACCAACTGGCACCTGACGATTCCGCCCATCGCGAAGGAGGCGCTGCCCGCATGAGCGACTCGACTGTTGACGCAGCGGCGCAGATCGACGCCGCGCTGGCCCGGACCGGCCTCCCCGTCTCGGCTGCGGAGCGCGAGCGGCTGATCCGCATCTACCCGCTGATCCAGGAGTGGACGGCCGCCGTCCGCCAACCGGAGACGCGCTACGCCGAGCCGGCCCTGATCTACCCGGCCGCCCTGGAGCGCTGACCCAGCACAATCACGAGCCGGGCGCTGCGCTACCCTCATGCGAGGCGACCAGCGCCCGGTTCGGCATCTTCAGCCCGAGTTGACGGATCACCGGCACCTGTTCAGCCAGGAGCAACAGGTTCCGTCGGTGTCGCTCCGCTTGCTCGTCGTTCATGTCCCCCGCCAGGAACCACTCTTGAGCACTGTCCAGGCGATCGAGTGTGTCCAGCCGCTCATAGTGCAGCGCATCGAGGTCACGGCCCGCAGCGGCACTGCCGTTGACGGACGCGCCGTACCGTTCAGCATACAACGAGAGCGATTCGATCCGACCCCGCATCGAACGAAGTCGAGCATCGATCTTGCGGGTCAGCGTACTCTTCTCAACCATGTCCCCCGACAACCTGCGTTGCTGCGGCAAGGCGGCCCTGATCTACCCGATCGTCTTCAAGCGCTGAAATCCGTCTTGTTCGCATCATCCCTCCGTGTGAGCGGCATGATGCGGACGGCCATCGCGGTTCGGTGGTCTATTATGAGGATGTCTCTGGAATGATTCAGGCGCGGCGTGGCTGAGCCGCGCCTTGGACGAGAGGTCGATGACATGGCCATTGCGTCGAGCGATCACGACACGCCATCAGTCGAAGTTGGCACACGCTTCGACGTATCAGCCCGATTCATGAAGCTCTTCGGGGCGGTCTGCTCGGTGCCCATTGTCCAGCGGGTAGCCATCGACGACGGGAACGATTGTCTGGATCTCTGGATCCTTCTCCGACATGACGACGACGCCGAAGAGGAGCTGATCTATCGTCATCTCCAGGCGTATCGGGCGGCCCGTTCGCGCCCGTCCGTGGACGCACACGTCGTCACCGTCAGCGAGAGGCCAGAGGCGTTTCCCGGGGACATCCCCGTCGTCTTCGAGCGGACATGAGCGTCCCGGCCAATCAGCACCTGGAACAAGCCAGGCGAAACCTCGCACACGCCGAGCGGCTGCTCGACGAGCACAGCGACGACCCAACAGACGTACAGTGGGCCGTGACGGCCGCATTCTACTGCGCCGTCCACTGTCTGCAAGCTCACATCATTCGTCAGGGTCGCAACCCGCAAAATCACATGAAGCGAGCCGAGGCCATCGCCGATCCTGCGATGCGCGTTCCTTTGTCTGTGCAGCTTGCGTACGAACTGCTCAAGCAGCGGAGCGAGGGCGCACGCTACCGTCTTGCAGAATTCGACAGCGAGATCGTGCGGCGCCGCGTCATCGGGCACTATCTGGCGACCATCACGACGTTCGTCGGGCTGTGAGATCATCCACGCAGTCCGCGTCAATTTGGGTCGGCGGCGGGTTACGGGGTGAAGCGGACGCGGATGCCGTCCACCTGCACGTCGACGGTGGCAGTGAGGCCGAGGGCGTCCGCCATTGCCCGCGCCCACTCCACGACGCCCGGTAGCCGCGGTAGCTCCACCTCGGCACGGACACTGAGGCCGTGAGCTACTTCTGCGACCGGCTGGAGCTTCGCTATCGCGACGGCCAGTGCATCCAGGGATGATCCAGACGCTACCCGAGTTGAGGTGCTCATCAGGCTACCTTCTTCGCAAGGTGATAGGGCACGTTCGTGACGACGATGCCCGGGTGGAACAGCAGCGCGGCCTTCAATCGCAACGCCGTGTGGTTGTGGAGCAGGTGCTCCCACCAGTGCGACGCCACCAGCTCCGGCAACACCACCGTGATCGTGTCGGCGGGGTAGACATCCTTCAGCGCGTCGACGTACGAGAGCAGCGGACCGGTCAGGGAGCGGAACGGCGATTCCACGATCACCAGCTCCACGCCGCACTCCCAGGCCTCCCACTCGTGGCGGAGGTGCTCCGCTTCCGCCATGTCGTCGGCCACGTGGACCGCCACCACCCGCTCGTCGCGCGGCGCGATGGCTCGGGCGTACGCCAGCGCCTGCCGCGCCTGGACGCCCAGGTCGCCAATCGGGACCACCACCCGGACGTTCACCTCTTCGGGGGCCAGCGGCGTCTCCGCCCGCCGCGTGTGGTCGAGCACCCGGTAGTGACCGTGGATCGCCCGCAGCACCGCGATGAACAGGGGGATCAGCACCACCACGATCCAGGCGCCGTGCAGAAACTTGGTGCTGGCAATCACGAGCGTCACGATGCCCGTCGCGACCGCGCCGACGCCGTTGACGACGGCCGCGCGGCGCCAGCCGGGGCCGCCAACCTTCCGCCAGTGGACCACCATCCCTGCCTGCGAGAGCGTGAAGCTGGTGAAGACGCCGACCGCGTACAAGGGGATCAAATGGTCCAGGCTGCCATCAAACACGATCAGCAGGACGATTGCGAGGCCGGCCAGCGCCACGATCCCGGCCGTGAACGCCAGCCGGTCGCCCCGGAACTGGAAGCCTCTCGGCAGGTACCGGTCGCGGGCCAGGATTGAGGCCAGGCGCGGGAAGTCCGCAAACGCGGTGTTGGCAGCCAGCACCAGGATCAGCGCCGTCGCCACCTGGAGCAGCACCCAGAGCGGCCCGATCCCGAAGATCGTGCGGCCAAGCTGGGAGAGCACCGTCTCGGCCTCGGCCGGGACCACGCCGATCTGCATCGCCAGGTAGGACATCCCCAGGAACATCGAGCCGAGCAGCACGCCCATCAAGACGAGCGTGGTCCGCGCGTTCTTCGATTCCGGCTGCTTGAACGCCGGCACCCCGTTCGAGATCGCCTCGGTGCCGGTCATCGCGGTGCAGCCCTGCGCGAACGCCGACAGCAGGAAGAACAGCCCCACCGACTGGCCGCTCGACTCCAGCACCGACTCCGGCGGCTCATAGGTCAGGTTGCCCAGCCACAGTCGATACAGCCCGTAGCCGATCAGCCCGTACATGGTGACGACGAAGACGTAGGTCGGCGCGGCGAAGATCGAGCCGGACTCGCGGATGCCACGCAGGTTCGCCACGGTGATGAGGATCACCGCGCCGATGGAGATCTCCAGTGCGTACGGTCGCGCCTGCGGTAGCAGCGAGGTGATCGCCGCGACGCCGGCTGCAATGGAGACCGAGACCGTCAGCACGTAGTCGATCAGCAGCGACGCTGCCGCCGTCAGCCCGGCCGTCTCGCCGAGGTTCTCACTGGCGACGATGTAGCTGCCGCCGCCGGACGGGTACGCCGCTATCGTCTGGCGATACGAGAGCACCACAATCGCCAGCAGCGCCACAATCACCAGCGAGATCGGCATCGTCAGCGAGAGCAGGCCGAGGCCACCGAGCACGACCACCTTCATGATCTCTTCGGTCGCATAGGCCACCGAGGAGAGCGCATCCGACGAGAAGACGGCCAGTGCCTTGACCTTCGTCAGGCGCTCGTGGATCTCTCTGGCGGTCGGGATCGGGCTACCGAAGACGAGCCGACGAACGAAGCCGAGCGGCCCGTGCGACTCGTCCGCTCGGGGCACCAGCAGCCCATGCCCGAGCCGCTTGAACCCCTTGTGACGGGCGATTCTGACGTACCGCTCGCCGGGCCGGCGCCCCTGCACGACCTGCCGGAGCTCAAGCTCCCCGTGCGGGTGCTCGCTGCCGTTACGATGGGCCGACTCGCCGTCCGGATCGTCGCCTGGGACCGTTTCGATGTCGAATGCCGATGCGTTTCTCATACTGGCATCATCGAGCGAGAACCGGTTTGCAGCGTGTTAGGATCAGGCAGTCCGGCGTTCAGAAAGTGTTAGAGACTCTCTGGTGAGCCAGCCGCGCAGCAGCCGCCCCGAGTCAGCCGGTGGGATCGGGACGCCGACCCAGCATCTGATGGCGCTGGTCGCCGTCGCCATCACGCTGGTCGTAGCCGGCGCGGTCAACGCCGTGGCGCCGGGACTTGAGGCGATCATCCTGCTATACGTCGTCCCGATCACCGTCGCGGCGACGCGCTGGGGCTCGGCATCGGCGATCACGGCGGCGCTGGCGTCTGCGGTCGGCCACGACGTGCTGTTCGTGGAGCCGGTCGGCAGCCTGACCATCGCGCGGGCGAACGAGGCGGTCGGGCTGGTCCTGCTCGTTATCACCGCACTGATCGTCTCGCAGCTTGCCGAGATGGCCCGGCGCGGCCAGGAGCGCGCCCGCGAGGCCGAGATCGCGCGGCGCTCGGACGCGGTGAAGACCGGCCTGCTGCGGACCGTCTCGCACGACCTGCGGACGCCGCTGGCCTCGATCAAAGCCAGCGTCTCGGGGTTGCGGCAGCCCGGCGCCGACTACTCGGAGGAGGACCGGGAGGAGCTGCTGGCGGCAATTGAAGAGGAAGCCGACCGGCTGGCGCGCCTCGTCTCCAACCTGCTCGACGCCTCGCGACTGGAAGGCGGCGCGATCGCGCTGGATCGCCGCCCGCACGATCTGGCCGAGTCGATCGAGACGGTCGTGCGGCGCCTGGAGCCGAGCCTCGGCGACCGGCCGCTGACGGTTGAGATCCCCGAGACACTGCCGGTCGTGGCGTTCGACTACACCCTGCTGGACCGGATCATCACGAACCTGCTGGAGAACGCGGCCGTCCATACGCCTCCCGGCAGTCCGCTGGAGATCCGCGTCCGACCCACCGGCGACGAGATCCGGGTCGAGGTGACGGATCACGGCCCCGGCGTCGCCCCTGAAGACCGCGAGCGCCTGTTTCGTTCGTTCGAGCGCGGGCGGACGGGCGGGCGCGGGACCGGTCTGGGGCTGGCGATTGCGCGCGGCTTCGTGGAGGCGCACGGCGGCCGGATCTGGATCGAGGCGGCCACGCACGGCGGCGCCCGCTTCGTGTTCACGCTGCCACAGCGGTCCGGCGGCGTGGGGCCTACGCCATGAATCGCCCGCGCATCCTGGTCGTGGATGACGAGCCGCAGATCCGCCGGGCCCTGCGGGTGGCACTGCGCGCCAACGGCTACGACATCCTGGAAGCCGAGACCGGGGCTGAAGCGATTGACGGCGTGGCGCTGAACCGACCTGAGATGGTGATTCTGGATCTCGCGCTGCCGGACATTGATGGCATCGAGGTCACCCGACGACTCCGTGAATGGACGCAGGTGCCAATCATCGTGCTCTCGGCGCACGGCGACGACACGGCGAAGGTCCGCGCGCTGGACGAGGGCGCCGACGATTACGTGACCAAGCCGTTCAGCGTGCCGGAGCTGCTGGCCCGGATGCGCGTCGCCATTCGCCACGCCAGCCGGGTCAACCCAGAAGGCGATCAGGTCGTGCGGGCGGGCGACGTTGAGATCGACCTGGCGAAGCGTGTCGTGACGCGGGCCGGCACCGAGGTCCACCTGACGCCCACCGAGTACGGGCTCCTGCGCTACCTGGCCCAGCACGCCGGGCGGGTCATCACGCGCGGCCAGCTTTTGCGGGCGGTGATGGGTCCAGGCTACGAGGATGCCACGGGTAACTTGCGGGTCTACATCGTCGGGCTGCGCAAGAAGCTGGAGGCGGACCCGTCACAGCCACGCCTGCTGGTGACCGAGCCGGGCGTGGGCTACCGCCTGCGCACCGAGTGAGCGGCTACACTCCGGCCATGAGCGGAGCACGTATCCTGGTCGTGGACGACGAGCCGAAGCTGGCCAGGACGCTGAAGACGATCCTGGCCGGCAACGGCTACGAGCCGATCCTGGCCGGGACCGGCGAGGAGGCGCTGGTGCTCCTCGCCCGCAGCCAGCCCGACCTGCTACTGCTCGATCTCGCGCTGCCCGGCATCGACGGCCTGACCGTCTGTCGCACGATCCGCCAGGACCGGCAGCTTGACCTCCCCATCGTGATTCTCTCGGCGCAGGGCGACGAGGACGCGAAGGTTGAGGCGCTCGACCTTGGCGCGGACGACTACCTGACCAAGCCGTTCGGGGCCAAGGAGCTGCTGGCGCGGATTCGGGCGTCGCTGCGCCGCGCGAGCGGAAAACCTGTTGGTAGCCAGGCGGTGCTGGAGCACGGGGCGATCCAGATGGATCTGGAGCGGCGGGAGGTGCAGGTGGAAGGACAGCCGGTCCACCTGACGCCCAAGGAGTACCAGATGCTCCGCTTCCTGATGACGAACGCGGGACGGCTGGTCACGCATGGCGCCCTGCTCCGCGAGGTCTGGGGACCGGAGTACGCCGATGCCAGCCCGTACCTGCACGTCTACGTGCGGCAGCTTCGGCAGAAGATCGAGCCCGATCCGCGCCACCCGCGCTACATCGTGACCCGGCCGGGCGTCGGGTACCGCCTCGCCGACGACGTCGAGTAGCCGCCACCTGACCCCGCGTCCGTCTGCTACAGTGGTAGGCAGGACGACGCGCAAGCGTCGCGGGGGTCGGCCACCCCGTATCCGGCCGGCAGGTGGAGACTGTCAGGGCAGTCTCTTTTTTGTTGCCCAGAAGTGGAGGCCGTGGCTGTGGAGACCGCAACAGCCGTCCTCGCCGACATCTTCCTGATGCTGCTGGCCGCCAGGGTCGCCGGTGAGCTGTTCGAGCGTATCGGACAGCCGGCCGTGATCGGCGAGCTGCTGGTGGGCATGATCCTGGGACCGTTCGCCCTCGGCTGGATCGGCGTCCCAACCGCCGGCATGATCCCTGAGCTGCACGGCGAGCAGATCGCAACCGAGGTCATGCACGCCGTATTCGAGGTACTGGCTGAGCTCGGCGTGATCGTGCTCCTCTTCATGGTCGGCCTGGAGACGCGGCTGTCAGACATCCTGACCGTCGGGGTGCGCGCCGGCCTCGTGGCGGTCGCTGGCGTCGTCGTGCCGTTTGCCCTCGGCTACGGGTTCGTAGCGCTGGTATTGGGGAATCCAACCATCGAGGCGATCTTTATCGGCACCGCGATGGTGGCGACCAGCGTCGGGATCACGGCGCGGGTGCTCGCGGACCTCGGGCACCTCAGGACGGACGAGGCTCGGATCATCCTTGGCGCGGCCGTCATCGACGACATCCTCGGGATGATCGTTCTCGCCGTCGTGTCGGCGCTCGGCCAGGGTGAGACGATCTCATTCAGTCAGATCGGGCTGATCGCCGCACAGGCCATCGCGTTCACCGTCTTCGTGGCACTCGCCGGACGGCACGCGGCCCGGCGTTGGAGCCTGCACCTTGAGCGGCTACGGATACGGAATGCCCCGTTCGTCGTCAGCCTGCTGGTGATGCTCGGCCTCGCCACGCTCGCGGCGCAGATCGGGCTGGCGGCGATCATCGGCGCATTTCTGGCCGGCATGGTCTTCGCGGAGATGCGCGAGCAGTACGAGCTTGAGAGGCAGACACTCCCCATCTACGAGTTTCTGGTGCCGCTCTTTTTCGTCATTACGGGCAGCCGGGTAGACTGGCATCTCCTGTTGGACGGCTCATTGATGGGCATCGCGCTGACGGTGACACTCCTGGCAATTGTGGGCAAGCTGATCGGCTGCGGCGCGGCGGCACTGGGGCCTGGTGGCTGGCGACCGGTCGCGATCGTCGGGGTGGGGATGGTGCCGCGCGGCGAGGTCGGCTTGATCGTGGCAAACGTCGGCGCGTCGCTGGCGATCATCCCGGATACGATGTTCTCGACGGTCGTCATCATGAGCGTGCTGACGACGCTGGTGGTACCGCCGGTGCTGACGCTGCTCTACCGGGGTCGGCGCCCGGCCGATGAGTCCAGGCCGGTCACGGACTACCCCATCGGGGACGGCCGCCTGCCGGACTTGTAGCACTGTCATACGGCTTCTGCCTGATAGTGACAGGAGGTCCGGCTCCAGGAGGCGGTGCACTTCCTCACCGCGAGCGTCAGCGAGCCGGACCCCGGGGGCTCCGCATACGTCGGCGACAGCCTAAGGATAAGGTCCGGCTCGCTGACGCTCGCGGTGAGGAAGTGCCGGTATGCCTGGGAGCCTGTCAACCAATGCATGTTCGGGACTACCGGTTAACCGTCCGCCCACTGGAGCAGGACGCCCAGGAAGTTTTCGCGGGACTCGGCCAGCCGCTCGAACATCGCGGCGCCCTCATCGCCGGCGATCCGGTGGCTGATCAGCGGCTCGATCTGCAACGCGCCGTTCGCCATCAGGTCCAACGCCAGCCGCTGATTGTTCGACATCGTCCAGCGATTGACATGCGTCTCCCCGCCCGGGTGACTGCTGACATGGGCGCCGATCACCGTGATGCCCTTGCGGTGCACGTCCGAGTACGGGTCGAAGCCGTCAACCAGCCCGCGCGTCGAGCCGAGCAGGACCAGCCGCCCGCCGAACGCGACGCGTCGCAGCGCTGGATTGAACGCGTGCGGCGAGCCAGTCGCCTCGAACACCACGTCCAGGTCGCGGCTGCCAGTTTGGCGCTCTAACTGGTCGTCAGCATGCTGGGCGGACGGATCGAGGCCGAACGTCGCGCCGCAGGCCAGCGCCAGGTTCCGCCGCGCAGCAATCGGGTCAATCGCGACGGTGGGCCGCGCGCCGCAGAGCCGGCTCATTTGGAGCGCAAGCTGCCCGATCAGGCCGTTCCCGACGACGCCGACCCGCTCGCCGAGCTCGATCCGGGCCAGCCGCACGGCGTTCATCACGATCACCGACAGCGTCGTCAAGGCTGCGTGGTCGAACGAGACGGCATCGGGAATCCTGGCAAACCGCGCCGCCTCGACGACGGCCCCCGAGGCGTGCGGCCCCCACCCGCAGACCCGGTCGCCCGGAGTAAACCCGGCGACACCCTCGCCGACTGCGCGGACCACCCCGGCCAGCGAGTAGCCCGGGATATACGGTCGGTCTCGCCAGTCCGGCTGCGCGGCCGAGTGATATGGCGTGAGCCCTCGGAAGTTGGCGATCTCCGTGCCCGCCGAGATCGCCGACGTGCGTGCCTCAACCAGCAGCATCCCCGGCGGCGGCACGTCCGGGAGCTCGACGCTCTCAAGCTCCATCGCCAGCGGCGCAAAGCCGACCATCCGCACTACCCGCATTGAGCTCTCTCCCTAGCGTTCTGGTCGCTCGGCCGGGCGCTCGGACGAACGTTGCGCAGCCCGCGCCGCCTGCCGATCCTTCCAGGCCTGCGCGGCGATGGCCGCCTCCGGCGAGTCCAGGCAGGCCGAGATCAGCGACAACATCTCCGGCTCGAACGCCGAGAGCGGCTCCTCGAATGCCCGCTGCAGCAGCCGCTTCGAGGCGATAGCCCCCGTGTGCGGCACTTTCAGATACGTCTCGACGATGGCAGCCGTCTCCTCCTCGAAGCGCTCGGCCGGGACCACGTAGTCCACCATGCCGAGCCGCAATGACTCCTCGGCGCCGACCGTCTCGCCAGAAAGCACCAGCCGCCGGGCCGGCCCGAGTCCGATCAGGCGTGGCAATCGGACGGGTGCCAGACCGGGAATGATCCCCTCCATCACCGCCGGCAGCCCCAGCTTGCAGTCCGAGCTACAGATCCGGATGTCGCAGGCGATGGCAAGCTGGAGTCCGCCACCCACGCAGTAGCCGTGCACGGCAGCAATCGTGATCTTGTCCAGCGCCTCCAGCCGAATCCGCGCGCGCTCCTGCCCTCCGAAGAAGCGCAGCAGCTCCGGCGACTTCCCGCCGCCAGCCATATCCAGATCGACCCCTGCCGAGAACGCCCGGCCGGCCCCGCGCACCAGCACGACGTGTACGTCGGGTGCCGCCTCCAGCGCGTCCACGACGGCGGTGAAGTCTTCCATGAACGCGATGTTGGCAGCGTTCAGCACCTCTGGCCGGTTGAGCGTGACCCGCGCCAGCGGCCCCTCAACGTCGAGCAGGACCGTTCCATGCCGCATAGCTCCCCCTCCCGCGCTTGCCCTAGACCTCGCCAACTCGCCGAGACTGGCCGGACCAGTACGCCTCACGCAGCGCCCGCTTCAGCACCTTGCCGGTCGCGGTGCGCGGCAACGCTTCCACGAAGCCGACCGACTTCGGGCACTGGAAGCCGCCGAGCCGCTCGCGGCAGTATGCGATCAGTTCAGCCTCGGTAACGTCAGCCCCCGCCCGTGCCACCACGACCGCACGGACGCCCTCGCCCCAGCGCTCGTCTGGCACCCCGATGACGGCGGCCTCGACGACGGACGGATGCGCCGCCAGCACCTGCTCGACCATCTGCGGGTACACCTTGAGCCCGCCCGTCACGATCACGTCCTTGAGGCGATCCTGAATGAATAAGAACCCGTCCGCGTCGACGAGTCCGACGTCGCCGGTGGCGAGCCAGCCGTCACGCAGCGTCTCGGCCGTCGCTTCTGGCTGCTTCCAGTAGCCGCGCATGATCTGCGGCCCGCGCGCCTCGATCTCGCCGACCTCGCCGGGCGGAAGCGGCCGGCCTTGATCGTCCACGATCCGCAGCTCGGTCTCAGCCAGGCCGCGCCCCACCGAGCGCAGCCGAGTCGGACGCCCATCTGGCCCGGGCGCGTACTCATCGGGCGCCATCACACTCAGGGCGGCCGTGCTTTCGGTCAGGCCGTAACCGTGCACAACAGGGCACCCGAAGGCGGCACGCGCTCGGAGCAGGGTCTGCTCCGAGATCGGCGCCGAGCCGGTCAAAAGCAAGCGTAGCGCCGGATACTGACGCTCGCCAACGTCTGGCACGCGCTCCAGGATCGTGTGGAGCACCGTCGGTACCGGCGACGCATAGTCGATACGCTCCTCGCTCAGCAGCCGCACGACCTCATGCGGCTCAAACTCTTCGAGGATGACGAGCGAGGCGCCCCATGAGAGCGGCGCCAGCGTGCTCCAGACGACGCCGGCGTGCAGCATCGGCCCGATCACCAGGGCGCGGGAGCCCGGTGCCCCTCGGTTGGCGGTTTGCCCAAGCTGGCGGAGCGCCCCTACAACGGCCCGCTGCGTCAGTACGGCCCCCTTGGGCTGGCCGGTCGTGCCGCTGGTGTACCACTGGAACAGGTCGTCGTCCGGGGCAACCTCACCCCCCAGCCCTCTCTCCGGCGCGGAGAGGGGGAGCCGGGCGGACTGCTCATCGATCCAGTCTTCGAACGGTGTCCAGCCCTCGGGCGTTGGCCCTTCCGCGAGTGCCACCAGGTGGCTACTCCGCGTACGCTTCGACCGCAACCGCATCGCGTCAACCGACGCCAGGAACGGCTCTTGCGCGAACAGCAGCCGCGCCCCAGCATCCAGGATGACGAACCGCCACTCGGCGGGCGCCGAACGATAGTTCAGCGGCACCGGCACTACGCCTGCCCGCGAGGCCGCGACGTAGATGAGCGGGTACTCGATGCAGTTCTTCGCCAGCACGGCGATCCGGTCGCCCGGTTCCATGCCGGCCGCCCGGAACGCATCGGCAAGCCGACGGGTCGTGGCCTGCGCCTCGCGATAGCTGATGCTGCGCGCGCCCTGGACGGCAAACTCGGCGTCAGGCTGCTGCGCCGCCCAGACGTCCAGGAAGTCGTGGAGCCGCTCGGCTGTCTCGCTCACCCTCATCCCCGCCGATCGAACCCATGATGCCACACCGCGCGGCCGTCACGTTCTGGTCTGTGACTGGTGCCAGGCACCCCACCTGGGCTACCGTCAGAACATGACAGGCGGTCCAGGCTCTGAGAAGGTGCGACGGGTGCTGGGTGGGGTCACGTTCCGACTGCGGTGGCTCGTAGCGAGCGCCGCAATCGCTACCTTCGCCCTCTGCCCGCCCGATCTGGTGCTCGCCATGACCATCGAAGAGGTGGTCGAGCGATTCACGGGCTGTGGCTTCCAGATTGGCGATCCCGTCACCGTCTACGCCATCGACGGCACCCCAACGACCTTCGTACGGGTCTGGACGGAGGATCAGCAGCGCGGCACGCGCGGACTCGTCGTGTACGTCTACGCCGATCCGGACGCGGCGGCCGACGTGTTCCACGTCCTGTCCAGCATCGACAAACTGGAAGGGGTCGAGGATGAGCCGACGCTCGACAACGGCCCGTTGATCGAGCGCGGCGCCGGGCGAAGCGTCTGGCGCGACAACGTCGCCGTCGCGCAGATCATGCCGATGACCTCGCCAACTGACCTTGACGCCGTCCCAGACGCCGACCTGGTCCGTTGCCTGGATGGCGTCTGGTAGCCTGCGGACTTTGACGACGACCCAGGAAGGGCGCGGGCTGTGTCAGTGGGTGGCGTGCGCGGCGTCGGCGGGCATCGCCGCCGCACAATTGTTGCAACAGAAGATGGCGCCGTCGCGCTCTGCCCGCGTCGATGGCTCGACAATCGGGACATGGCAGTGCGCGCAAGTGCCGAGCGCCGCCAGCGACATCGCGCTTAGCTCCGTCGCGGCGCAGTTCTCGCAGCAGAACGTCTTCCCGCCGCGCGTCACCATCGATGCGTCGTCGATGATCGTGACCTCGCAGTGCGCACAGGCTGTGGTTGACACGCTCACTCTCCCCAGCGCGCCGAATGGCGACCTGTGGGCAAAGAGCGTGCCAGCGTGGCGTCTGTTAGACTGCTCCCAGGAGCAGAGCATGACCGCAACCGGCCTGAAGATGACCGCCGAGGAGCTCTTGTGCCTGCCTGACCGGGGCGTGCGCTACGAGCTCATCGCCGGGGAGCTGCACGAGATGCCACCTGCCGGCGGTGAACACGGATTCGTAGGCGGGCGGGCGAATCGCCGGCGTGGCGCGTTCCTCGATCAGCACCCAGAGGTCGGAGGTGAGCTGTTCACATCCGACACTGGCTTCCGACTGAGCCGAGATCCTGACACTGTTCGGGCGGCAGACTCCGCGTATGTGACCGCTGAACGGTTAAACCTTGCTCGGGTGCCTGGGTATCCAGAGATGGCGCCAGATCTCGCTGTGGAGGTCGTCTCGCCGAACGACACGGCTAGGGAGATCCAGTCGAAGGTCGAGGAGTGGCTGCGCGCAGGCTGTCGGCTGGTCTGGGTGCTGTACCCTCAGACAAGCACGGCGACAGCCTACCAACCTGACGGCGCGGCGCGGCTGCTCCACACCGACGACACGCTCGCTGGCGAGCCCGTCCTGCCTGGCTTCGCCTGCCGCGTTGGCGAGCTGTTCGGAGCCTGAGCGAGGCTAGCTCGTCGCGGGACTAGACCGTCGGACTCACATCCTCGGCGGGCGCCGACTCCGGATCGATGGCGGGAAACTCGACCTTGCTATAGATGCGGCGCATCGTGACCGTACAGTCGATCGCATCAATCGGCACGACATCGTCGAGCATGTCGTAGTCGGTCAACGCCCACGTACCGCCCTGAAGCGTATAGCGCTCAACCATGATCCTGTCCTGTGAGACGAGCACATACTCCTTCAGCGAATCCAAACGACGGTAGTGCGCAAACTTCGCGGAGCGGTCGTACAGCTCAGTCGATGGGGAGAGTACCTCGACGATGACGACCGGATTCAGCAGCGTATCTACCTCCGCATCCTCGAAGTGAATCGGTGGACACGCCACGACGACGTCCGGGTAGGTATATAGCCCCGTGGGACTGACCTTCACCCGCATGTCGTTGGCGTACGTTTCACGGGGGCTGTCGAGAAGCTGTGTGCTCAATTCCCGACCGATGTTGAGCGCAATCAGATTGTGAGCCCGGCTCGCGCCTGACCTAGCCACAATATGGCCGTTCCGGTACTCGCTCTTGTGGGCGGCAGCGCGCTCCATGGCGAGGTAGACATCGGTTGGGTAGACTCTGCCGTCGGCTCCTGCGCTCATCGCGGACTCCAACCGAGAGAGATGTAAGCTCTCTACTGGACAGTTTACACAGGTACCTGCGAGATCGGGGCGACCAGCCCGTCGCAGGCCGCGATCAAGTCGGCGATCCTGACTTCGAGGGTGCGGTCCGGACGGCCAGCGCCGCAGTACACCGTCTCAAGCTGCTCGGCGGCCAGCGCATCGAAGATTGTGCGCGTGTGCTCGTTCGTCGGGACCGGGCCGACCCCGCCGACCGGGTAGCCAAGATCAGCCGCAACCTCATCCGGCGTCATCTGGTGCAAGTCGCGCCGCCCGACTCCCAGCGCCGCCGCCAGGCCCCGGTAATCCGCACGGTCGGCGCCACGCAGCGCGGCCAGCACCCAGCCGCCCGCCTTCAGCCGAAACGCCACCGTCTTGAGGTACGCATCCGGCGAGAACGGCAGCCGCTCCAGCGCATCGGTGACGGTCCGCGCCACCACATGCTCGTGCATCGTGAACCCGACGCCACGCGACGCGAGACGCTCCACGATCAGCAGAGTGGCATCCTGCATGGGGCGTCCTCCCGGGCGGACATTGTATCGGGCAATGGCGCTCTCCCCGGTATGGATGCCCCCTCACCCCCGACCCCTCTCCCGTGCGCGGGCGAGGGGAGGAGCACGGCAGGTGCATGATGCCTCCCCTCGCCCGCGCACGGGAGAGGGGTCGGGGGTGAGGGGCGTCTTCCTTCAGCCCACAAGCCACAGCACGAGAAGCGCGGCCAGCAGTGCCGGCGGCGTCAGCAGCAGCCCGACCCGCGCGTACGAGCGAGCCGAGATGTCCAGGCCGCGCCGACGCAGCAGCATCAGCCAGAGCATCGTCGCGAACGAGCCGACCGTCGTCAGGTTGGGCCCCAGGTCGATCCCGACGATGGCGCCAGCGACCAGCCGCTGCGCCTCCATCGGATCGAGGTCGCGGAGCGCCGCCGCCACAATCAGCGCCATCGGCAGATTGTTGACCACGTTCGAGAGCACCGCCGTCCCCAACCCGACGACCACCCCGCCGATGTTGGCGCCGGCCGACGCGTTCCCGACGTTCAGCCCTGCGAGCGCGGCCAGCGCCTCGGTGGCCGGACCGGTCACCCCGGAGCTCACCAGCCCCTCGACGACGACCGTTAGCCCGGCCAGGAGCACGAGGACGCCCCACGGCACCTCGCGGAGGAGCTCCCGAGGCTCGAAGCGGGCCGAGAATGCATCCAGCACCGTCAGCAGCAGCCCACCGACGCATGCCACGACGCCGAGCGGCCACCCGAGCGCATCCGACCCCAGGTACGCCGCCACCAGCAGCACCAGCCCGAACACCCCGAGCCAGACCCGACGGCCGCTCGGCTCAGATGGTGCAACAACAAATCTGCCGCCCAGCGTCGTCCAGGTCAGCGCGAGCAGCCCCGCCAGCGTGACGACGTTCGCAGCGACACTCGGCAGCCAGAGCCGTTCGACGAATGCCTGGAGGGTGAGTGGCGCTCCGGCCATCACGAGCAGGTTAGCCGGATTCGAGACCGGCAGGATGAATGAGGCGGCGTTCGCCGAGAGGGCACAGGCGTACGCGTACGGCAGCGGCGGCAGCTTCAAGCGCTGGGCCAGCGTGAACACCACCGGCGTCAGCAACAAGGCCGTTGCGTCGTTGGAGAGCAGTGCCGTCACCACAGTGCCAAGCAGGTACACCCAGACCAGCAGGCGGCGCCCACTGCCTCCGGCAAGACGTGCGACCAGATGTGCGGCGGCGTCGAACACGCCGGCACGCTCCGCCGCGAACGCCGTCACCATCAGCCCGAGAAAGAACAGCAGCACATTCCAGGAGCCGGCCACCGCCGCCAATGCGTCGCGCGGACCGACCAGCCCGAGCGCCAGCATGAGCCCGGCCCCGGCCAGTGCCGCCGCCGGCTCCGGGAGCCGTCGCGGCCGAACCAGGATCAGTGCGACGGTCACCACGCCAACCGTCGTCGCCACCAACGCATCACGGAGGTCGACCATCGCGCAGAGGATAGCCGAGCGAGCGTCCGAAAACTCGTGCGAAAATGGCCGTCCCCTCACGCACGGAGTCTGCGTTTCCTGATCGTCCCACAAGCGCCACGTCTCGCCAACGTGGCGCACCCCTCTCTCTTGGTCGGGGGCCCCACTCCCGACCACTCCTATGGGCGGGAGGCTCCATCCACCGTGAGCCTCTCGCCCATAATTGATTTAAGGGGCCTGCATTCGGCGATGCAGCGCTACATCGCCGAGACGTCTCCCGTGGGCGATCTGGCGGCCGACGGCGCGTCAGCCAACGGCATACCAGCCGGCGCCGGCGCGCCCAGTGGCGGCAGTACCGGCTCCTCCGGGAACAGATAGTCGAGCGTCACCCGCACGGCAGCGGCAGCCGGCACCGCCAGCACCGCCCCGAGGATCCCGGCGATCGCGCCGCCCGTCAGCACCGAGAAGATCGGCACCAGCGGGTGGAGATGCACCGCCCGGCCCACCACGAGCGGCATCACGAACTGGTCCTCGATCTGGCGCAGCACCACGTAGGCCACGATCACGCCGATCATCGGGCCGGGGCCGCCGTGGACCAGCGCGACCGCCGACGCAATCGCCCCGGCCGCAATCGGCCCGATCAGCGGGATCACTTCAAGGATGCCGCTCACAATCGCGATCGGCAATGCGTACGGCAGGCCGAACACAAACTCCAGCACCACGTAGTTCACGATCGACATCAGGACGATCAGGTAGAGCTGGCCGCGCAGGAATCGTCCGAGCACGACGTGGATGCCGCGTGCCACGACACGCACATGCTCCCGCCGCTCGGCCGGGATGAACCGCTCCACGTATGGGCCGAATCGCCGCCCGTCCAGCAAGAAGTAGAACAGGGCGATCAAGGTCAGGAACAGCCTGGCGATCCACTCAACGGCAACGTGCACGAGCTGGAAGGCATCCGTGGGGCTGCCAAGCAGCTCGTTGAGCTGCTCGCGGGTCAACTGAGCCAGAATGCGGGCATCGGCGGTCTGCCCGAACAGGTCGACGCGCGTGCTCCCGAGCAGCCGCACGAACGCCGCCTCCACCAGGTCCGGCCCGGCCAGCCTGAGAGCACGCGCCTCTTGCGCCAGCCGCACTTCGAGGAGCCAGATCCCGCCGCCGAGCAGCGCCAGCAGCACCACGTACAGGATCGCCACCACCGCGATGCGCCGCCAGCGTAGCCGCTCCTCCAGCCCATCTACGAGCGGATTGAGGATGTAGGCCAGCCCGCCCGCAACGATGAACGGCCCCAGCACCGAGCGCGCCAGGTATGCCATCACGGCGGCCACCAGGATCAGCACCAGCCAGCGCGTCATCATGCGACGGCCCGTATCGCCGACCGGTGCGGTGACATCACCGTATACGCAGTCCCCAGCGTCAACCCGTACACCAGCGCACGCACGAGCTCCCCCACCATCGGCAGCAGCCCGGCCCCCAGCGCCAGCCCGAGCAGGCCACTGCCTGTGAGCGGCAGCACCACCAGCAGCGTCACGACAAGCGGCACGACCGCGAAGATGACGCCGCGCATCCACCACGGCCCCGGTAAGATCGGGTGAATCATCCCGAACAGCGCCCCCCAGAGCATCGAGACGACCAGAAACGAGACTGTCGTCGTGATGGCGATGGCCCGCGCCGATCCATGCTCGGCGAGGTCCACGATGAGCGATCCAAAGGCCGGCGGCGGGAAAAAGAGTCCCAGAATCGGCAGTACCGTATTCGCCAGCAGCGTTGCCACCAACGAGCCGAGCAGGCCGGCCAGCAGCCCCCGCACCAGCCGCTCGCGGCGCGGGAGCATCACGATCGGGGTGTGCGGCGTGCGGCGGGCACTCCAGATCAGCCAGGCGATCAGTGCCGCCAGCGCGATCATCGTCGCCGTCAGCTCGAAGGGCGGATGGAGCGCCGCGAGTACCCGAAGGACTGGCCGACCGACCCAGTAGCCGAGCAGCACGAAGACCAGCAGATGGATGAAACCGCCGAGCGCCAGCGCCGGCACATATTTCCTGTACGGGTACCCGAGCAGCCCCGCCGCCACGGCCGTCAGCACGCAGAGGCTCGGGATCAGGCGACCGAGCACGATCGCCAACATGCCGTGCTGCTCCAACGACGCCGAGATGCGCTGGATCCGCTCCGGCGTCGCCCCGACGTGTCGGCCGACCTTGTGAATGACGGCATGACCGCCCACCGACGACAGCCAGTAGAGCACGCTGCCGCCGAGGATCGTCGCCGCCTCCAGCAACGCGAGCGCCCAGGGCAGCCAGATGCGTCCTTCGGCCGCCTGGAGGCCCACCAGCACCATCAACAGATCGCCGGGGATGATCGGGGGCAGGCCGCTCTCTTCCAGGAAGAGGAGCACGGACGCCATCAGCAAGCCGTGCTCGTCAAGCAGCCACCAGACCGTCGTCGTCAGGCTCGTCCAGGCAGGCATTCCGGCGACTCCGGGCGGCCAGATCGCCGCACACCCATACGCAGGTCCACTCTACCCCGGACCATGCACGAAACGCACCCACCAGCCTCCACCTCGTGTTGAGAATGGATCGTGTCCGCGGAGACCCGGCGTCGGGAGCGTGTCCTATCCATCTGCACCGCGAGCGTCGGCGAGCGGAACCCGGTGCTTCAGTTCCGCTCGCCGACGCTCGCGGTGCAGATGGGAGTCCGGGCTTGCCACCGTGCTGGAGCATCCCCTGGTTGCGGAGGGTGGAGCTCCCATGCGTCTCGTGCTACCCTGCACCGGAGCGAGCGATGGTTGAGCTATCTGAAGCCGCTGACCTGGCCTGGCGGATCGCGGCGCTGGAGGCGCAGCGTGGCCGCGCCGCTGCTATCAGCCCGGCCCATCTCCTGATCGGGCTGCTGAGCCTGGAGAAGCTGCTGGAGTCAGCCGTCGAGCTGTCGCCACGGCAGATCGAGGGGGTCCGCGCCGAACAGGTCACGCTCACCCGCGTCCTGGGCGAGGCCGGCCTGGACGCGGTGGCGCTGCGCCGGGCAGTTCGCCGGGCGGTACCGGCCGGCCGCGCAGCGGGCCATAGCGCCATCCAGCGAGATCAAGCCTGCCGCGCCGTCTTCGAGCGGGCCGAGGCGCTGGCGAAGCATCGTCCCGATGCCTGTTGTAGCGTCCTCGATCTGCTGGCGGCGCTGCTGGAGCAGCCGGCCGAGACAATACGGGCAGCCATCGGCAATCCCGAACGCCTGCGCCAGCGCGTGGCCCTCGCGCAGGTGCCCGCACCGGCCCAGGTCCAGGCCCCAGGTCCCACGCCTCCCCCCCTGGCAGTACCTGGCCCGGCTCCCGTCCCCGCGCCGCCCCCTCCAGCCATCGAGGCACCCACGCTCCCGGCGATCCCGCCGATCCTCCTCCGCCACGGCCGTGACCTGACCGCCGAGGCCGAAGCCGGCCGCCTCCCTCCCGTCATCGGGCGGCAGGACGAGATGCTCCAGGTGGTCAGAGTGCTGCGACGACGGACCAAGAACGGCCCGGTCCTGGTCGGCGAGGCCGGCGTCGGCAAGACGGCGGTCGTCGAGGGGCTGGCCCAGCGCATCGCCGACGGCATCGTGCTCCCCGGCTGTCGGATCGTCGCGCTCAACATCGCCAGCGTCGTCGCCGGCACCACCTATCGGGGCCAGTTCGAGGAGCGGCTGGAGGAGATCGTCGCCGCGCTCCATGCCCACCCCGAGGTCATCCTGTTCCTTGATGAGCTCCATAACATCGTCGGGGCCGGTGCGTCGGGTGGGGTCGACGGGCGGCTCGACGCGGCAAGCATCTTGAAGCCGGCCCTCGCGCGCGGCGAGATCGCCTGCATCGGCGCCACCACCCTGGACGAGTATCACCGGCACATCGAGAAAGACCCGGCCCTGGAGCGGCGTTTCCAGCCGGTCCTGGTGTCAGAGCCGAGCCACTCCGAGACGCTGGCGATCCTGACCGGGCTGCGCCATGATCTTGAGCATCACCACGGCGTCCGGATCGAGGACGAGGCGCTCGGCGCGGCCGTCGAGCTGACGGTGCGCCACGTGCCGAGCCGGCGCCTGCCGGACAAAGCCGTCGATGCGCTGGACGAGGCCTGTGCGCGGGCCAGCACGCCGACGCTGACGGCACACTCGGATGGCGCGACCGACGCGAGCCCGCTGGTGAGTCGTCAGACAGTTGCCGAGGTCGTCTCTGCCTGGACCGGTCTGCCACTCGATCAGGTCGGGCCGGCCGACGCCAGCCACCTCGCGGACCTCGAAGCCCGGCTCGCCGAGCGGATCGTCGGACAGGGCGCCGCGATTCGGCAGCTTGTCGAGCGGGTCCGACTCGCACGGGCCGGCCTCGCCGATCCTGAGCGACGGGGCGCCGTGCTGCTGTTGGTCGGGCCGGTCGGCGTCGGCAAGACCGCCCTCGGGCTGGCGCTGGCCGAGACCGTTGCGGGCGGCACGACGAGTCAGGATCACGTGATCCACTTGAAGCTGTCCGAGTACGCCGAGCAGCAGCACGTCCCGGGCCTGATTGGCGGGTCGGCAGGATCGTATGGACGCGATCGGGAGGGTCAGCTTGCGGGTCCACTGCGGCGGAACCCTGGAGCCGTCGTCGTGCTGGACGATCTGGACAGAGCGCATCCGGACATCCTGGACGCGCTGCTGCCATTCCTCGCGACCGGTCGCCTGACCGACGGCGCCGGACGCACAATAGATGGACGGCAGGCGACCGTCGTGCTGACGGTGCGGCTCGAAGGAGACGGTGACGGACGCCGCGCGGTCGGGTTCCGACGCCCGGAGGCCGCCGCCAGTCCAACATTCTCGCACGAGGCGCTGCTGTCAAGCCTCAGGGCGATCCTATCTCCGACGATCCTGGACCGGATTGACGAGATCGTGCCCCTCCGACCACTCGACGACTCCGACCTGCTGGGGATCACTCGGCGACAGGTGGCTGCGCTCGTGCAGCGGCTCCGGGTGCAGCATGGCATCGAGCTGTCAGTCACGGACGAGGCGTTAACCCTGCTGGCGCGGCGGGCGAGAACTGGCTCAGTCGGCGCGCACCAGGTGGAGCGGACGATCGCGAGCCAGCTCGCCGAGCCAGTTGGCCGCGAGCTGCTAGCCGGCCGACTGCAACCCGGCGCGCACATCCTCGCCGAGCCGCACGGGGACAACCTCGCGCTGCTGACTCCTTCGTCAGGGGCGGGCGTTGATCCGGGCGCGTAGCTCGGGAGCGCGATACGGCTTGCTGATGACCGATTCGACCCCAAGCGGCTCGATCTCGGCCGGGTCCATACTACCGCCCCAGCCCGTCACCAGGATGAAGCGCGTCCCGGGCCAGCTATTCCGCACCGCGAGCGCCAGCTCAAGGCCATTCATCCCTAGCCCGAGGCCGTGATCCGAGAGTACCAGGTCAAACCGCTGCTTTCTGAGCTGCTTCACGGCCTCGTCTCCCGTCGCGGCGGCCACCACGGTGTGCCCGTCCTGCTCCAGGATCCTGGTCAGCATGCGTCGCAATGCCTCCTCGTCGTCCACGATGAGGATGGTGCGTGCTCGCCCCGCCGAGTCATCCACGGCAGCCACACTCGACGGAGTGCTCCGGGCGGCGCGCGGGAGCAGCAGCCGAATGGTCGTGCCGCGCCCGACCACTGACTCGACTTCGATCCGCCCGGCGTGCCGCTCCACAATCCCGTACACCATCGCCAGCCCCAGGCCGGTCCCTCGCTCGCCCTTGGTCGTGTAGAACGGCTCGAAGATCCGGGCTGCGACCTCCGGCGGCATACCGGAGCCGGTGTCCGTCACATCCACGACCACCATCGTGCCCCGCACACTGACGGTGATCTGGAGATCGCCACCGTGCGGCATGGCGTCCAGGGCGTTGAACATCAGGTTCGTGAGTGCCTCGCGCAGGCTGGCGGACCAGCCCATGATCTCGTCATCGCCGGCCAGCTCCAGGTTCATGGTGACGCTGACCGGTGCGCCGGCCGCCTGGGCCGCGTCGCGCCAACGCGGAGCCGTCAGCCGGACCACGTCGGTCACCAGGCTCCCCATCGAGATCCGCTCGGACTCACCCTCCGGCTGTCCCCGCACAAACGTCTGGAGCCGCTTGACCGTCTCAGCGCCGTCCAGCGCCCCCTGCATGATCGTTTCGAGGGAGTCTTGCAGGTCGGGCGGCACGGCAGGCAACAGACGCATCGCATCGAGCGCCAGTTCGCTGTGCCCAACCACCAGCCCGAGCGACTGATTCAGATCGTGCGCCACGCCACCTGCCAGTTGCCCGAGTGCTCGCAGCTTCTCGCTGTGAGCCAGCGCCTGCCGCTGCCGTTCGGCCTCCTGCTCCCGTCGGATGTCGCGAAACGTGATCACCGCGCCAAGCGTCACGCCGTCCTCAGCCAGCGGCGTGAGCACCATCTCGACCGGCAGCGCCTCACCGTCCCGCCGCCAGAGCACATCTTCTGAGCTGCGGTACTGCTTGCCGCCACGGAGCGCCACCTCCAGCGGACAGGCCGGCTGCGCGGGCGGCTCGGCATCGGCGTCAGCCGCGCGATGATGCAGGTGCACGTGTGCATCCTGGCCCAGCAGCTCGGCAGCCCGGTATCCGAGCAGCCGCAAGGCGGCCGGGTTCAGGAACGTGATCCGCCCGTCAGCGTCTACCCCGAACACACCGTCCGCCACCGAGTTGAGCAGCAGCTCGTTGCGACGCACCTCCTGTTCGAGGCGCCGGTTGGCCGCCGAGACCTCGCGGTAGAGCGCCGCGTTCCGGAGGGCGGCGGCCGTCTGTGCAGCCAGCCCATCCAGGAGCTCGCGGTTGTCTTCGCCAATCTGGAGCGGCTCGCGGCCATTGATGGAGATGACGGCCACCAGCACGTCGCCATCCATCACCGGCATCGTGTACGAGCTACGCAGGTCGTGGCGCTGCCACCATGTCGGATCGACGATCCGGTCATCCGCAAAGACGTCCGTCACGTGGAGCGCCACCCGTTTCTGGGCCACCCAGCCGGCCCAGCCTTCGCCGTACTCCGTGCGTCGGAACGAGCGGCCGGCCCCGTACGCCGGATCCGAGAACGCCACCAGACTCAACGAGCGCATGTCGTTGTCGGCAACCCAGAGCGTTGCGACGGCGGCGCCGGTGATCCGGACAGCCGCCATCGCGATCTCTTGAAGCAGCACGTCGAGATCGAGCGTTGCCGTCAACAGTTGATTGACGCGGGCCGGGATCTTTGCGCGTTCCAGGCTGTCCTGGAGGCCGGCATAGCGCGTGGCGTTCTCAATGGCCGCTGCCGCCTGGTCAGCCAGGCCGGCCGCCAGGTCAAGCGCATCGTCGCGCCACTCGTGACCCCGCTCGCGGTAGATGTGCAGCGTCCCCAGCACCCGGTCATCTCGTCTGATCGGCGCCACCAGCAGCGCCGTCATCCGGTCGTGCTGCAGGATCTCACGGAACGTCCCTGGAATCCGCTCATCGTGGGACACGTCCGAGGTCGCGATCGGAAGCCCCGTCTGCAAAGCCGCCCCAATCAGCCCGCCGGAGGTCGTCACGCGCTCCATCGAGGGGCGCTGCCTGGCACCGCGCGAGATGCTCGCCCGCACCAGCTCGTCGCCGACCATCAGGCGCAGACCAGCCTCACCCTCGAAGATGGCTGCCGCAGCCTCGGTGATGGCGTCCAGCACTTCGGCCAGGTCCAGCCCACGCGACAGCCGGTGTGAGACCTCGACCAGTGACTGCAACCGCTGCCGCTGCTGGTCCGTCGCTCGGTAGAGCTGCGCATTGCGGATCGAGAGCGCCGCCTGGGAGACGAAGCTCTCCAGCAGTGTGCCCTCGTCAGCGTCGAACACGAACGGCTCTCGTCCCCAGAGGATCAGGACCGCCAGCAGCCGTCCGTCCAGGATGACCGGCTGCCCCAGGAAGCTGGTCAGGCCGCGCTCAGCCCACCAGCCGGCGTCCATGATGCGCGGATCGGCCGAAGCAACAGGGATCCTGGCTGTCTCTCGATGCTGCGCCACCCATCCGAGCACCCCGCGCAGATCCGAGATATTCAGGCGTTCCGGTCCGTGGCCCTGGCCGGCAGGCTCCGAGGCGTCCGCCGCCAACCAGATCGTCTCGGCCTCCTCGTCGACCATCCAGAAGCGCACGACCGGGGCACTGAGCAGCGCGCTGGCAGCCCGAGCGATCTCGCTGAGGACCGTCTCCAGGTTCAGCGACGACGAGATGACCTGCGCCAGATGGTTGAGCGTCCGCGCTCGCGTGACCCGCGCTTCGAGCTGCTCGTGCTCTTGCTCCTCGGTCCGCTTGCGCGCCGTGATGTCTCGGGCCACGGCCAGCGCCCCCGAGACCTCGCCGTCCTCCTCAATCAGCCGCACCTGCTGCCCGACCCAGACCTCGCGACCGTCCTTGGCGATGACCGGAAACTCGTAGTAGGTCGTGGGGAGGCGCCGCGCAAACTGATGGACGTAGAAGCGTGCGGCAGACGGTCGATAGTCCTCACGGATCAGGTCCAGGTAGAGCGTCCCTACGAGCTGCGCAGCCGTCCAGCCGAGCATCTCGGAGACCCGTCGGTTCACATAGGTGAACCGTCCCTCGGGATCGGTCCGGTAGATGATGTCGTCGACACCATCGACCATCTGCCGGTAGCTCCGCTCGCTGTGCTCCAGGGCGGCCGATTGCTGCCTGAGCGCCTGCTCGCAGAGCGCCCCGCCCACCAGCACGCCAAGCACGCCCAGCGTCTGCGCCGCCTCCGCGTCAAACGCGTCCGGCCGGGCGGCCCGCGCAGAAAGTACCGCCGTCTCACCCTCGCTGCACGGGATCGGAACCGTCAACCAGGAGTCGCTTGCTGCCTCGCCTGCGTCCAGACCGTCCGCCGCGTCTACCGAGAGCGCCACCTCGTCGGCGTGGATCAACGCGCGGGCTGCCTCCAGCAGGCGCATGATCCGACGCGCCGGGTCGGGATCGGCGACGATCTCGACGACGCTCGCGTGGAGGCCCACCGCTGGGCTGCCGTTTTCAGCACCTCGGTCAAGCACGACTCGGAAAGCTCCGCTCCGGGACGATGATGACGAATTCTCGACCCCGTCGCAACGATCATAGACGCTACGGTCCCTGACATGGCCCGTGTATCCGCTCGTCCGGGTGCTTTTCATTGAACGTCAAACGTCCGTCCAAGGGGACGTGATGAAGCGCAGAGGTCATCCTGACTATCATTGAGTCGAGCACGCCAGCCTGAGGGATTGATGGTACTGCCGCGAGCGCTCGCACGGTTCAACAAGGTCGTGACCAACCGTATCGGGCGGCTGGTGGCGCCGCATGTGCCCGGGGCAGCCAACATCGTGCATCGCGGGCGGCGGTCCGGCCGCGTGTATCGCACGCCGATCTCGGCCTTTCGCCGGCCGGGCAGCTACGCCGTGGCGCTCACCTACGGCCCGGGCGCCGAGTGGGTGCAGAACGTCCTGGCGGCCGGGAACGCGGATCTGGAGATCGGCGGCCGAACGGTCCGCGTGACCAATCCGCGCGTGATCCACGATCCTGCCTACCGCATGGTGCCGGGTCTGGTGGGGGGCATCCTACGCCTGATCGACGCGGACGCCTTCCTGGTCGTGGACGTGCTGCCGCCGCCCTCTCGTCCCTGAGCCGCGACGCCGACCCGCCCTGAGAGCGCGGCCATCCCTCGCCGCTCCGGGGCACGCTCCTCACCGGAGCGGGATGGGAGTCCACGCTCTCAGGGAGATGGTCAGGAGCAGCTATCTGGATCGTCCACCGAGCAGGCAGCACCCTCGGATGCGGCGCCCACCGCCACAAGCTGCGGCTTCTTCGCCTCTTCTTCGAGCTTCACGACTTGCTCGATCACGTTCGCCAGCACGTCGGGCGGCTGCGCGCCGGAGACGCCGTACTTGCCAGCCAGCAGGAAGAACGGCACGCCGTCGATCCCGAGCGAGCGCCCGGCCTGTTCCTCTTCCTCGACCTCGGCGAGGCCGTCCTCACCGGCCAGGAAGCGGTCTGCCGCCTCGGCGTCCAGACCGGCGTCTCCGGCCAGCGCCGCCAGCGTCGCGCGGTCGCCGATGTCCTTGCCGTCGGTGAAGTACGCCTGGAACAGCGTGTCGACCATCTCGATCTGGCGCCCGTGCTGTGCGGCCAGCCAGATCAGCCGGTGGGCGTTCAGCGTGTTCGGCGTGCGCAGGATCTTCTCGAACGCCAGGTCGATGCCCTCGCCGTGACCGGCCTCCTTGAGGCGTGTATCCATACCGGACGAGCGCTCGGCACTCCCGAACTTGATCCGACGGTACTCGGCGCGGTCCATACCCTCGACGGGCACCCACGGGTTGAGCTGATACGGCTTCCAGGTCACGCGGACCTCGTGCTTGCCGTCGAGCTGCTCGACAGCCCGAGCGAGCCGGCGGCGACCGACGTAGCACCAGGGGCACACCACATCGGAGAAAACCTCGATATCCACGACCGCCACAACCGACCTCCCTCGACGACGACGCGACGCCGCACCTTCAAGGATTGTAGGCTGCGTCGAGCAAGGATTTGTAGGCTGCGCCGAGGAAGTGGCCCCACCCTGCTCCCTCTCCATCGCGCCGGGGAGGGGTGCAGGGTGGGGCCTCCTCTACGATTCGGCCCGCTCCCTGGTCTCGATATCGCCCTGCTGGGTGCCGCCTGCGTACGGCCCGTGCTCCACCTGGGTCATCCGTGACTGGGCGCTCTTCCCGAGCTTCGGATACCCATGCTCCTGGAGGTGGGCCTCGTCCTCAGGGCTCTGGCCGCCGTACTCTTCAACGAGCTGCTCCTCGTTCGGAGCGGTGTCATGGTGCGTCATCTGCGGGCCTCGTCTCTCTACCGGGTGTCCGGGCACAGCCGTGCCCGGAGCCTCCCAGGGCGCACAATGCGTGCCCTCACCCCGTCAGCGTGCGCGTCAGCTCAGGGTCGATGGCGTCGCGCCAGACACGCAGCCCCGCTCCTGTCCCCTGAGGGGTGCCACTCCTCGCCTCACGGTACAGCTTCTCATAGCCGGCTGCCATCACGGACGGCGAGAAGCGCGTCACGGCCTCGGCGCGGCACACGCGCCGATCGATGGTGTGAACGGCCCGACAGAGCGCCGCCAGCTCCTCGTCCGTGTCCCCGATCAGCCCGGTCACGCCGTGCGTCACGACCTCCGGCACCGATCCGCGGCGTCGCGCAACGACCGGCGTTCCGCATGCCATCGCCTCGGGCATGACCAACCCGAACGGCTCCGGCCAGTCGATCGGGAAGAGCAGCGCCAGGGCGTTGCCGAGGAGCTCCGGCTTCTCGGCGTCGCCGATCTCGCCGATCAGCTCGACGTGTCCGCTCTTGAGCAGCGGCTTAATCGCGCCCTCGTAATACTCCCAATCTGCACGGATGACCGGGTTGCTGGTGTCCATCAGCGGCATCCGCGCGGCGACCTTCAGCGGCATACCGGCCAGCGCGGCCACCCGGATCGCCCGATCCAGCCCTTTCTCCGGCGAGATCCGCCCAAGATAGGCCAGATACTCGCCACCGCGCGGGTTGAATGGCAGATGATCGACATCGACGGCGTTGTAGACCGTCCCCAGCCAACGGGCGTCCGGCAACGGCTCGCGCTGGTTATCCGAGATCGAAATGACGCCGGCCTCGGGGAAACGAGCGTACAACCGCTTCAGGTCCGTCAAGTCGAGGCGGCCGTGCAGCGTGGTGACCGTCGGGGTGGCGGACAGGGCGGCACACGCGAACGCCTGAAAGTCGAGGTGCGAGTGCATGATGTCGAACTCGCCGTCACGCGCCCGCCGGTACGCCTCGCCAACGGTGATCGTCCAGTACGGCAGCGCGTCGCGAACCTCGTCGAGGCGCCAGAGCGCGGAGTCTACCGTTGGAACCAGACGTGCACTGGTTGTCGAGTCGCCGCTGGCGAACAGGGTCACCTCGTGCCCGCGTCGGACAAGCTCCTCAGTCAGCAGCGAGACGACGCGCTCGGTGCCGCCGTAGCGGGTCGGAGGAACAGACTCGAAGGGTGGAGCGACTTGCGCAATCCGCATCAACGTCTCCCAAAGGGGGCCCTCCACGACGCTGGGGATCGGCCGCCGGAATGTCACAACCTGACGCGAGTAGAGCTCGTCCTCGGATTCCGTCTCTGTCAAGCCGCGAGCCAACATGCAAGAATCTGGCCATGGATTTCTGTCAATGACCATCGGGGGTAGCATCGACCTCGCGATGCTGGAGCGAACGCTCTGCCACCTGGGGCAGGTCGAGCGGCTCGAGGATCTCGGTCAGAGCGGTCCGTTGCTCGCCTCGGCCGGCGCGGACAGCCTGTTCCACTGCGTTTTTGGCCGGGACTCCATCAGGATGGCGCTCGACCTGCTCGACGACCTCCCTGCGGTCGCCCGGACCACCCTGATCGAACTGGCGCGCCTCCAGGGCGTTCGCCAGAACCCGCGTGCAGAAGAGGAGCCCGGCCGCATCCTCCACGAGGACCGGCCGCCAGACGATGCCCTGCTCCCTGGCCTTGAGCGCGTCTGGAGCTTTCCGTACTACGGCTCGGTCGATAGCACGCCGCAGTGGATCAACCTGCTGGTGGCCTACACCGCGCAAGCCGGCGACGCCATCCTGGACGTCGAGATCGTCGATCGGCTGGGCCGCCGGGCCACGGTGCTCCACTGCCTGCTGGCAGCGCTGGGCTGGATACTGGGGCGGCTCGACGATCCAGCCGGTGGAGGGTATCTGTGGGTCCGCCGGGCCCTCCCGGACGGTATTGCGAACCAGGTCTGGGAGGACTCTGGTGATCCATACTACCATGCCGACGGGAAACTGTTCGATTTCACGTACCCATACGCGCCGGTGGCCGTCCAGGGATACGCCTACGACGCCCTGCTAGGTGCGGCCGAGATCCTGGCGAGGAGTCAGGACTCAGGAGTCAGGAGTCAGGAGAGACAGCCGGGGCCGGCCGCGCTGATTGCCCGTGCGGCAGCGCTACGCGCCCGTGTGCTGCACGACTTCTGGCAGGACGACCTTGGCACGTTCGCGCTGGCGCTGACCTTCGACGTGCCAGGCGAAACCTCCCCTGACGGCCTGGCGCGCGGCCGGCCGGCGCGGGTGATCGCATCGAGTCCTGGCCACCTGCTCGCCAGCCGGCTCCTTGACGGCGCCGATGCTGCGCCGATGCGGGAGCGCCTGATCCAGCGTCTCTTCGAGCCCGACTTGCTCGCCGGCGCCGGCATCCGCACCCGCGCCATCGGCTCGGCGCGGTTCCGAGCCGGCAGCTACCACAACGGCTCGGTCTGGCCGATGGATACCGGCGTGATCGCGGACGGCCTCCGCCGGCACGGCCACCCCGCCGAAGCCGACGATCTGCAAGGCCGCATTCTGAGAGCCTGCGCCCAGGTCGGCGGCTTCCCGGAGCTCTTCCGAGGCGAGCCTGACGGGCGCATCGCCATCAACACCGAGACCATTGACGAGGTGGTGGACGGCATCCTCAATCGGTTGGAGCAGCCACCGCAGCCCTACCAGGGCTGGACGGCCACCCGGGTCTGGCGCATCGTACGCCGGTCCCGAGGGACCACAACGACCCACACCGGGTCCGTGGACGAACGTCCGCGCCTACCATCATGCAGTCGCTACGCGACGAACGAGGGTGATCACCCTTTGGCGTAGCCACACACGACTGTAGACGTGGAGTTTCGTAGACGTAAACGTTCGTCCACGGACACGGTTGACCGTACCTCCACCCGGCGCCTACCTGTCACTCGCCCTTGTCGTGGTGCTCCTCACGGTGGTGCTTCATGACGGTGCGGGCGGCGACTTCTTCTGCGCGCTTGCCGTACCGATGGTCTTCCTTCGCCTCGTCGCGGATGTGCTCGTACATCCGCTGCTCCTTCTCGCCGACTCCTTCGAGGGGCTTCTTCTTCGGCATCGTGCTACCTCCTTATCGGCCGGATTCGGGCTACGACTGACGGTGCAGACAACGTGCCCGCACCTTCCTATCGAGTGGCACTGTGGGCCTATCGAGTGGCACTGTGGGCCTATCGAGTGGCTCTGTGGGCCTATCGAGTGGCACTGTGGGCACGGAGCTTGCGGCCCTTGCCGAGTAGAGGGCCATGGGCTCTCTGCTCGAGACTACGCTCACGGAGGACAGCTGTGTTCAACCAGAGCAAGATCAAAGAGCACATGCCGGTTGTCTGCTCGAATAATGGGCAGTTTGGCACCGTCGATCATATGGACGGCGACTACATCAAGCTGACGAAGGACCAGCAGGGCCAGCACCACTGGATCCCGACTTCCTGGGTGACGACCGTCGACGACAAGGTGCACGTGGATCGTCCGGGCCAGCAGGCGATGAAGGAGTGGCTCACCAGTCCGCCGGCCGGCACCGGGTCGCAAGCACGACGCTAGGCACTCGACGTGCGTTCTTTCGCGATGCCGTCCCGTTCATCGGGGCGGCATCGCTGCCGCTCGATGAAGAGCGCGATTCACACCGATTGTGAAGGCTGAGAGATGGAGATCTGGGACCTCTGGTTCCCCGAGGCCGGGGCAACGGGCTTGCCGTTCGCACGGGGGCGCCTCGATACGACCAACGTCCTCTGGGCGCACGCCGTCCCACCCAACCTCGACGTGACGGTCCGCGACGACCAGGACCGCGTCGTCGCCACAGGAAAGGGGCTGAAGCGCGCCGGCGAGCGGTTTCCGCTCACCAGACTCTCGCGGCGCGGCGACGCCATCGTCCGCGAGGATCGCTGGCCGACCCAGGCGGATCTCGGCGCACCGGTCATCATGCCCGGCGGTGAGGTTGGCATCTTGATCGCCTGGTGGAACGCCGAGGATGGCAGCGAGTGGCGCTGGCGCGTGGAGCTCTACAACCACGCCTGACGCGACGAAAACGCGCCCGAGAGGTTACTGGCGGCCGCGGCCCGGGTTAGCACGGACGTCAAGCCAGCGACGCTCTCTCACGGGCAGCCCTGCGCGCCGGCGGATCACCTGCTCTTTGACGTACCCGGGCGTCGGGATATACGCGCAGCCGACCCAGGCCGGCCCGACGCTCGGCTCCAGCGTCTCCGAGCCGTTCAGCCAGAGCTCACCCTCGGGCTCAGTCTCCACGATGCCGCCCTGACGCAGCCACCCGGGCCGCAGCGTGAACTGCCCAAGCAGCCGCCCCTGGCCGGCCTGCCAGACCCGTCCGTCATACTCGATCTCGGTCTCGCTCCGGACGATCACACCGTCCAGATCGAAGGGGAATAGCTCGCCGCTCACCTGACCCTCACGTCAATCATGCCCTCAGAGTATGCCGGACTCCATGACCCGGGTCCGTGGTCGAACGCCCACGCGCTCCGGCAGGTGGCGCCCGGCCGCGCAGCCGGCCATACTCCAAAGGCGGCCGACTGCCACCATCGGCGGCCGATGCGCGCGATTCCGGCCACACCAGCCATCCGGCCGACCTGGAGGACACCGCTGTGCCCGAGCCCGCCCGGATCATTCCCATCGCCTGCCCGTTTGGACCCGCTGGCGTCGTCTACGTCTACTACATCGACGCGCCAGAGCCCGCCATCGTCGACGTCGGCGTCGCGGCCTCACCCGAGGCGACGATCGAGCCGGCCCTCGCCGCACACGGCATCAAACTGTCAGACGTCAAGTGGATTCTGGCCAGCCACGGCCATTGGGACCATATCGGCGGCGCCGGCACCGGCAAGGCCCGCATGCACCCGGATGCCAGGATCGCCCTGCACGAAGCAGACGACGAGCTCCTGGCCGATCCCAGGTCTCACATCCGAGGGTACCAGGGCGTCCGCTTCAAGTTCATCGACGATCCTGCCCTCTACGCCGCCCACGATGCGATGCTGCTGGAGAACCTCACCAGCGAAGTCGGCGCCGACCGTCCGCTGACCGATGGCGACCGCATCGACCTCGGCGGCGGCGTCTCCGTCACTACCGTGCACACCCCCGGCCACTCGGCCGGCGCCGTCAGCTTCATCCTGGACGGCACCTCCTGGGCGTTCACCGGCGACTCGATTCAGGGCACTGGCGCGGGCGGCTCCTTCCCGCTGATCGAGCATCCCACCCTGTATCGAGCCAGCCTCAAGCGCCTCATCGAAGACGTCAAGCCGACCCGCCTGATGATGGGACACCGCTTCGGCGGGCTTGACCGCGTGCCGCGCGAGAACGTCCTGGATGGCGACGCCGCCGCCACGATGCTCCGCGAGAGCAGCGAGCTCGCGTCCAGGCTGGCCGAGCTCGCGCCGACCCTCCAGCCCCCTGCCGGCCGCCCGAACGACCCGGCCCAGTTTGCGCCGGCCGCCCAGATGATCGGTGCGAACGTCAGCGATCCCGTCTCCTGGCCGCCGTCGATCTTCCTCACGATGGACGCGTTTCGCCGCGCCGGCCAGGGCTGAGCGGGCACTTTCCAGTTGATGTCCCATCTCGCGAACATCCGTTTGCGCACCAAGCTCCTCGGAGCGTTCGGGGTGGTGCTGGTCGTCCTGGTCATCGTGGCCAGCGCGGCCTATCGCACCACCACCCTGAACCAGGAGGCCTCCGACGCCGTCATTCACACCTTCGAGGTGATCGGCATCGCGCGCACGGGGTTCGCCGACCTCGTGGACATGGAGACGAGCTACCGTGGCTTCCTGCTCTCCGGCGACGAGGCGTTCCTCCAGCCATATCTGAATGGCAGCGCCGAGGTTGACGGTCAGCTCGCGCATCTCCGCGAGCTGACCGCCGACAATCCGTCCCAGGTCGAGCGCTGGCACGTCATCGAAGCCATCCTTGCCGATTGGCGCCAGACCGTCACCGAGCCCGGCATCGCGCTGCGCCGCGAGGTGACGGCCGGGCGCGCCACCCAGGCCGATCTGATGCGCTGGGTTGCGACCGGCGAAGGGCGGCGACGGTTCCTGGCGATGCGCAGCACGTTCGACGAGGCACTGGCCGTCGAGCGGAGCTTGCTGGAGCAGCGCCAGGTCGAGGCGAGCGACCGCCGCGTGCGCCTGCTGAACCTCCTGACCGGCGGCACCGTGGTGGCGGTCGGGCTCGGGCTCGTCCTCGCGCTGGCGCTGAGCGTCGACCTGGCCGGGCCGGTCGCGCGGCTGGCAACCACCGCCAGACAGATCGCCGACGGGCAGCTCGATCGCCGCATCCGTCTCCAGCGCGGCGATGAGATTGGCCTGGCAGCCGCCGCCTTCGATCGGATGGCCGAACAGCTCCAGGCGATGATCGTCCGGAGTGAGGCCAGCGCCCGCGAGCTCGCGCGCTCCAATGCCGACCTGGAGCAGTTCGCGTACGTCGCCTCACACGATCTCCAGGAGCCGCTCCGCGCCGTCGTCAGCTACCTGCAGCTGCTGGAGCGCCGGTATAGCGGCCAGCTTGACGACCGCGCCGAGAAGTACATCGGGTACGCCGTCGATGGCGGCAAGCGGATGCAGACCCTCATTAGCGACCTGCTCACCTACTCCCGCGTCGGCAGACGCGACGTTGCCGTCGCACCGGTTGACACCAACCTGGTGCTCGACCGAGTCACCGCCAGCCTGCGCCTCGCCATCGAGGAGAGCGGAGCCGAGGTCACCCACGATCCGTTGCCCACCGTTGTCGGAGATGGCACCCAGCTGACCCAGTTGTTCCAGAACCTCGTCGGCAACGCCATCAAGTTCCGTGGTGAGGCCGCACCGCGCATCCACATCTCGGCCGAGCGCCAATCCGCGTCCGCATCCGATCCGCAGCATGGCGCATGGATCTTCTCGGTCCGCGATAATGGCATTGGCATCGCACCCGAATATCGCGAGCGCGTGTTCGTGCTCTTCCAGCGCCTGCACGGCCGCGATGAATACTCCGGCACCGGCATTGGCCTCGCAGTCTGCAAGCGGATCGTCGAGCGCCACGGCGGCACCCTCTGGGTGGACGATACGCCCGGCGGCGGCACGACGTTCCGGTTCACCATCCCAGACCCTGGAGACACCAGCTCATGAGCGATCAGCCCCGGCTCGGCCGACCAGGCTGTGTGACAGCGATCGAGATCCTGCTCGTCGAAGACAGCCCCTCGGACATCGATCTGACCCGCGAGGCGCTCGAAGACACCAGGGTTCACAATAACCTCAGCGTCGTCACGGATGGCGTTGAAGCCCTGGCGTTCCTGCGCCGCGAAGGCCAGTATGCCAATGCCACCCGGCCGGACTTGATCCTGCTCGACCTGAACCTGCCGAAGAAGGACGGCCGCGAGGTGCTGGCCGAGATCAAAGCCGATCCGGAGCTCCGGCGGATACCAGTCGTCGTGCTCACCACGTCCGGGGCGGAGCAGGACATCATCGAAAGCTATAACTTGCACGCAAACTGCTACGTCCGCAAGCCGGTCGACCTCGACGCGTTCGTCGAGGTCGTCAGGTCGATCGACTCGTTCTGGCTCGCGATCGTGAAACTGCCGCCCGAATGATGCGCCAATGACCGTGTCGCCGATCACCTTTGGCATGGTGCGGGTGCTCCTCGTCGAGGACAATCCTGCCGATGTCGACCTGATTCAGGAGGCGCTTGACGACGCTGCGCTGGACCCGGTGCTGGAGAGTCCGGCGCTGCGGCTCGAGCAGGTCGATCGGCTGGCCAGCGCGCTCGAACGCCTGCGGGACGGCGACGTTGACGTGGTGCTGCTCGACCTGTCGCTGCCAGACAGCCAGGGCTTCGACACGTTTGTGCGGCTGGAGCGCGCCGCTCCGGGCACCCCAATTGTGGTGCTGAGCGGCCTCGACGACGAAGCCATGGCGAACCGTGCCGTCCGTGAAGGCGCGCAGGACTATCTCGTCAAGGGGAAGGTCGAAGGGAAAACGCTCACCCGCTCGATTCGCTACGCCGTGGAGCGGAAGCACGCCCAGGACGAGCGGGCTCGTCTGCTCCGGGCGAGCGCCGAGGCCGAAGCGTCGCTCCGCGCTCGCGACGAAACGCTCGCCGCCGTCTCGCACGATCTCCGCACGCCGCTGACCTCGATCCGTGCGCTGGCCCAGTTGCTCCAGCGCCGCCTCGCGCGCGGCGCCGAGATCGACCGCGCGGAGCTCGGCGAGCGACTCGGCCGCATCGAGGAGCAGACGACCCTGATGGCCCGGATGATCGACGATCTGCTGGACGTGGCCCGACTGGAGGCCGGCCGGCCGCTGGAGCTCCGTCGGGAGTCCTGCGACCTGGCGGCGCTGGCCCAACAGGCCGTCGCCGATGTCCAACGGACCACGGATCGGCACCGGCTCCGCGCCCTGACCGATCCCCCCGAGATCGTCGGGGAGCTCGACTGCTCCCGGCTGGAGCGGGTGCTGCTCAACCTGCTGACCAACGCGGTCAAATACAGTCCTGATGGCGGAGACGTCGAGCTGACGGTCCGGCAGGAGTCCAGTCCGGCCGGCGCCGTCGCCATCTTGACCGTCCGCGACACCGGCATTGGCATCCCCCCCCTGGACCTGCCGCGCATTTTTGAGCGCTTCTACCGCGCGAGCAACGTCGGGGACCAGCTCAGGGGCACCGGTCTTGGCCTTGCCGCCGTGCAGCAGATCGTGGAGCAGCACGGCGGCTCGATCGCGGCCGCCAGCGAGCCGGACGTTGGCACCACCTTCACCGTGCGCCTGCCCCTCAGCGAGTAGGCAGGAGGCAGGAGGCAGGAGGCAGGAGGCAGGAGGCAGGAGGCAGGAGGCAGGAGGATCGTAGCTCGTCGGCTGACGGGCGTCTGGCCGGCTGACGACTGCCTGACCGGCAGCCTCGCTCGGTGTTCAGTCATGCTCCTATGGAAAGCCGTCCAGCTTCCATTGTCATCCTGAGCTCGCGAAGGATCTCCCCGTCAATGCATGCAGCGTCTGTGAGATCCTTCGCAGGCGGTCGCTGGCGCTCCCTGGCTCAGGATGACCACCCTGGAGCTATCGTCTGGCGCGGCTGCAATCCGGCAACTACCGCGCCTCCTGACTCCTGACTCCTGTCTCCTGTCTCCTCGTATAACTCCAGTGTGCCTGCGCTCGTTGCGCGCCGCTCCTGGCTGATCGCGGCCGTGTCAATCGGTCTGATCCTGGTCGTCGTGTTTGGCGGCCGGGCCGCCTGGCGCCTCGGGCGCCGCCTGACCGGTCCGCCGCCACCGCCACGCCAGACGGACGTCTCGCAGATCGCGGACTGGATGAGCGTGCCGTACGTCAGCCGGGCCTTTCGCGTGCCCGAGCCGGAGCTGTACCGCGCGCTCGGCGTTGAGCCCGAGGGGCGCCGGATGCGCCCCCTCCGCGACATCGCACGTGAGACCGGCCGCCCCGCAGACGAGATGGTCCAGACCGTGCGCGAGACCGTGAGCACCTGGCAGGCGGCGCATCCTCGCCCGCCCCCACCGGGCGAAGGCGGACCGGGCGGGCGCGAGCCGACCGAGCCGAAGCCCTCGCCGGGGCCAGCGTGAACGAGCTCGCAACGATCCTGGTTGCCTGGCTGGCCGTGCACACCTACCCGGTCGCCGGGCTCACCGTGCTCGTCGGAGCGATTGGCATCCCGCTGCCCAGCGCCGTCGTCGTGCTCGCCGCCGGCTCGTTCAGCACCGACGGCGACCCCGATCCCAGCCTGCTCTTCGCCGTGATCCTGGCAGCGGCAGTGGCAGGGGACGTCGCCAGCTACAGCATCGCACGCTGGGCCAGTCACCTCGTGCTCGGGCGGCATGGAGCACGAGTCGGCCTGACGCCCGCGCGAGTCGCCGCAGCCGAGCAGCGATTCGAGCGCTGGGGCGGCCTGCTGGTGCTGCTCACGCGCTGCCTGCTGACCGGCCTCGCCTTGCCCACGAACCTGGCGGCCGGTGGGAGCGGCTACCCGCTGATGCGCTTCTTCGGCTACGCGCTGCTCGGCGAGATGATCTGGACCGGCCAGCTCCTGGCCCTCGGCTGGTGGTTCGGCGCGAGCTGGGTATCGCTGCTGGACTACCTCGACGACGCACTCTCGGTGCTGACGGCGCTCGCCGTCGCCGCCGCCCTCGGCGTTGTCCTGGTGCGATTACTTCGCGCACGCCCGAGATCCGAGACCCCCACGCGGTCATGAGGCATTGCGTTTGCGCGAGATTGTGACCTCTGTCGGCGCTCCAACCCATCACCCCTGGCGATTCCGTCACGTTCGACCTAGTGCGGAACGGAGGGGGCATGGCGCGCCACACGAGCGGCCACGTCGGAGCCGAGCTGGGGCACATGCTCGGATCTGACGAAGATCCGCTGATCGGCACCACCGTGGGTTCATATACGCTCCAGGCCCGGCTGGGGGCTGGTGAAGCCGGTACGGTCTACCGCGCCCGGCACCGGCTGCTGGGGCATGAACGTGCCCTGAAGCTGATGCCGGCCCCGCCGCTTGACGACGAGTCCGGCTCCGTCGAGCGGTTCGCTCGCGAGCTGAAGTTGGTCGCCAGCCTCAAGCATTCGAACATCGTGCCGATCCACGATGCCGGCCTCGATGACCGCTTCTACTTCATCGTGATGGACCCGCTGGTAGGGACGTCCCTCGACGAGCTGCTGAAGGTCGAGCCCCGGCTGCCATTCGCCCGGTCGCTGGCGCTCCTGGCGCAAGCCGCCTCGGCCCTGGACTACGCGAACACCGCCGAGATCCCGCATGGAGATCTGACGCCCGCTACCATCATGGTGGGGCCTGGGGACCACCTCGCGCTCCTGGACTTTGGCGCCGGGCGCATCATCGGTGCACCGTCCAGCCTGCCGCTGGAGACGGTCGACCACGTCATCGAGGCCGTCGCAGCGGATCAGCGCGCACTCGGTGTCATCGCCTACCAGTTGCTCGTCGGCCAGCCCCTCACCACCGACAGCTCCAGCGAGGCGCCGCAGCCGACGCCTCGCGAGATCAGGCCAGACCTGCCGGACGGTATCCAGCAGGCGTTGCTGCGCCAGACCTCGGCCGACCCGGCGCAGCGCTTCGCGACCTCGACGGAGTTCGTCACCACGATGCGGGCTGGCCTGGATATGCGGACGGCCCGGCCAGCCGCTGCCACTCGCGGTGCCACCGTAGAGCGCGAGCGGGATCGCTGGACATCTCTCCAGATGGAGCTCCGCGCGGCAGCACACCAGTCGAGCCAGGTCCCACCTCCGAAACCGTCTCGTGTGAGGCGGCGCTTGCTGTTGGCCACCGCCAGCGCCCTGGCAGCGTGCGTCTTGCTGACGAGCTTGACCTGGACGGCGCGCTCCGAGCCGGCGAGCGCTACAGCGCCGGCGGTACGACCAGCCACGGAACGAAGTCTCCAGGTCTCGCCATCGCCAGTTGTTCCGGCCGGCATACCTGCCACGCCGGTCCCAGCTTCGCAGCACCAGCAGTTGGGCGCCCGCTCAGTACCGCCGAGCTAAGCCTGGCTACGTCTCGCGTGCTGAGATCAGCCTGACGGTAGCGTCAGCCTGTGAGCCACGTCACAGTCAGGACATCGTTGAGCCTGCTATCGTGGACGCACTCGTCGCGGGCGCGTGGACACCGTGGTCAGCCCGCCTCTACCGCTGAGTGAGCGATTCTGAAGGAGCGGTCAGTCATGGCCGGAGACCGGGTTCTGGTGTCAGGTCGTCGTCGCGTGCTCCAGGGCATCGGGGCGCTCAGTGTATCGCTGGCTGGCGGCGCGTTGCTGGCCGGGTGTGCGAATCAGGTAGCGCCGTTCTTCTCGTCTTCACGCGCTGAGCAGCTCGAGACGACTCGGGTTCGTCTGTATCAGGTTGCGGGCGTCTGTACCGCCCCACAGTACTACGCCGCCGACTTCCTCCGGGCAGAGGGCTTTACCGACGTGCAGTACGTCCAGACCGGCCAGGAAGTGTACTCAGCCTTCGCCTCAGGTGACGTCGACATCAGCATGGCGTTCGCGGCGCCGTTCATTGTCCAGGTCGATCAGGGCGCACCGGTCGTGCTCCTCGGCGGCGTGCACGCCGGCTGCTTCGAGGTGTTTGGGAACGACAGCGTGCGCGCCATCCGTGACCTGAAGGGCAAGACGGTCGGGGTGCCGGCGCTCGGTTCGGCCCCCCACGTGTTTCTCTCAACGATGGTGGCGTACGTTGGTCTCGACCCCAGAATCGATATCAACTGGTTCATCCATGATACGGCTGACTCCGCGCATGTGCTGCAGGCCGGCATGGTGGACGCCCTGATCGGGTTCGCGCCGGTGCCGCAGGAGCTGCGGGCAATGGGAATCGGTCACGTCGTCGTCAATAGTGCCGTGGACAAGCCGTGGTCACAGTACTTCTGCTGCACGCTGGCCGCGAATCGCGAGTGGGCGCAGAACCATCCGGTCGCCGCGAAGCGGGCGCTGCGGGCGATCCTGAAAGCAACGGATGCCTGTACCAACGAGCCGGAGCGCGTCGCTCAACACATGGTCGATGCCGGCTTCACGGCGAGGTATGACTACGCCCTCCAGACCATGAAGGATGTCCCGTACAACCGCTGGCGCGAGTACGATCCGGAGGACACGGTGCGCTTCTACGCGCTGCGTCTGCAAGAGATCGGCATGATCAAGTCGACGCCGGACAAAGTCATTAGCCAGGGCACGGACTGGCGCTACTTCAACGAGTTGAAGCAGGAGCTGAAGGGCTAACGTCACGCGGCATCTGGTGTGACACAGGTCACAGGCACCATGCTCGGAAGGTGCTAGACTGGCCTACCAGATTGGCGTCCAGAGAGTAAGGACACCGTCTCAGCGGTCGACACGAAGCGCGGGGGAAAGAACTTCATGGACCGGGCGCTTCAACGCTCTCGCCGCCAGAACAGGCGACGGTTCGTACAGTCGGTGGCGGGCGTCGGGTTGTCGGTGGCCGGCGGCGCGTTGCTGGCCGGCTGCGCCAATGGAGTCGCGCCGTTCTTCTCGCCGGCGTCCGGCACCCAGTTAGAGACGACCCGGATTCGGCTGTTCCAGAACGTCGGTATCTGCGTCGCGCCGCAGTACATCGCCTCGGACCTCCTCAAAGCCGAAGGCTTCACCGATATTCAGTACGTCCAGGCGCCAAACGCCGATCCGTACCCAGGTTTCGCGGCTGGTGCGGTCGATATCGGCATGGCGTTCTCGGCGCCGTTCATCGTCCAGCTCGACGCTGGCGTGCCTATCGTCCTGCTCGGCGGCGTCCATGTCGGGTGCTTCGAGGTATTCGGAACCGACAGCGTGCGTGCCATCCGGGACTTGAAGGGGCGGACCGTCGGCGTGCCCGCGCTCAACGGGCCGCATCACACGTTCCTCTCCAGCATGGCAGCCTACGTCGGCCTCGATCCGCGGGTTGACATCAACTGGCATCTCCACAACCCGGCTGAGTCGGCCCAACTGCTGGCCGACCAGAAGGTTGACGCGCTGATCGGCTTCCCACCGATCCCGCAAGAGCTCCGGGCGAAGAAGATCGGCCACGTCGTCGTCAGTAGCGCCGACGACAAGCCCTGGTCGCAGTATTTCTGCTGTACCCTGGCCGCACAAAGCGACTTCGTCAAGAACAACCCCGTCGCCGCCAAGCGTGCGTTGCGAGCGATGCTGAAAGCTACCGACATCTGCGCGAACGAGCCCGAGCGCGTCGCGAAGCACATGGTGGACGGCGGCTACACTGCCAACTACGACTACGCCCTCCAGACGATGAAGGACATCCCGTACAACCGTTGGCGGGAGTACGATCCAGAAGACACGGTCCGGTTCTTCGCCCTGCGCCTGCACGAGGTCGGCATGATCAAGTCGAGGCCGGAGCAGATCATCAGCAAAGGCACCAACTGGACGTTCTTCAACGAGCTGAAGCAGGAGTTGAAGGGCTAACGGCGTGGCGAACCGAATCGCGGGCTGGTGGAGCACGCTGCTCCCGCTGGTGCTCCTGAGCGGGCTGACGGGCGCTGTCGCCGTTGGCTTTGCGGCACCGCCGGGCCTGCCGAAGATCGGCACGGCCGCGCCGTTCTCGCTGACGGCTCAGGATGGCAGCCGGGTCTCGCTGGATGACCTGCGCGGCAAGGTGGCCCTGGTCACCTTCATCTACACGTCCTGTACCGACACCTGTCCGCTCGTGACGGCCAAGCTGGCGCTGGTCCAGGAGCAGCTGAGCTCGGACTTCGGGGCGCGAGTCCGATTTGTGTCGGTGACCGTCGATCCGGAGCACGATACGCCTGACGTCCTGGACGCTTATGCAAGCAAATATGGCGCGGATCTGAACGGCTGGGCGTTCCTGACCGGAGGCCGCGAGGAGATCGTCGAGACGGCCAACGCCTACGGGGTGTTCGCGCGGCGGACCCCTCGCGGCGACGTCGACCATAGCTTTCTGACCTCGCTGGTCGATCGGCGGGGCGTCCTGCGGGTGCAGTACGCCGGCTATCGCTTCGATCCGGACGAGCTCCTGGCAGACCTGCGCGCCCTGGTCAGGGAATGGTGAGCCTGCGTCCAGGCACGCTCGTGCGTCTCGTGGCGCAGGCCCCGGCGAGCGTCCGCGTCAAGCTCAGCACGGCCTTCCTGGCCATCGTGGCGCTCCTCGTCTTCCTCGGAGCGGTCGGTCTCCAGGTGCTCAGCGAGACCAACAGCCGCGCCGAGGAGCTGGTGCTGCTCCAGCGGAAGATTGCCGCCTATCGACAGCTTCAGAGCGACACGACCAATCAACTCTACAGTGTCGCCGCCGCGCTCGTCGCACCCGACGAGCGGACCCTGGAGACCACGCTCCGCCAGTTGAATCAGTTTGGCTACGACTTCGACCGTCTCCAGTTTGTGGCCAGGGACGAGACCGAGCTCCTTGCGCTCGTCCACCAGGACTACGAGGGGTTCACCCAGATCGTCAGTCACGTTGTCGAGCTGATTCGGGCCGGCCAGGTCGCCAGGGGCCAGGAGCTCCAGCGCAACGAGGCCGGGCCGCTGGCCGATCGCCTGGAGCGCCGGATCAATCAACTGGTCAACAAGGCCGAGGCTGACATGGCCGCGAAGATCGATCAGAACCACTCGGCCTACCTCGGCTCACGGCAGTTCGTGATGAGCTTCGCGCTTGGCAGCATCCTCCTGGCGCTGCTGCTCGGGTATGTGATCTCCTGGTCCGTCATCGAGCCAGTTCGGCAGATGGACGCTCGCCTCCGGCGCATCGCCGAAGGCGACTTCACCGAGCACGTCGTCGTGCCGAACCGCGACGAGCTCGGGACGCTGGCAGCGAACCTGAACCGCATGAACGACGAGCTCGCGCAGCTCTACCAGCAGCTCACGACGGCCAGCCAGCACAAGTCAGAGTTCCTGGCCAGCATGTCGCACGAGCTGCGGACCCCGCTCAACGCCATCATCGGCTTCTCCGAGGTGCTGACCGAGCGCATGTTCGGCGAGCTCAACGAGCGCCAGGAGGAGTACCTCAACGACATCCTCAGCTCCGGCCGTCATCTGCTCTCGCTCATCAACGACATTCTCGATCTGTCCAAGGTCGAGGCCGGGCAAATGGAGCTGGAGCTCGGCATCTTCTCCCTGACCGAGGCGCTAGAGAACGGCCTGACCATGATCCGCGAGCGGGCCGCCAACCACGGCATCGAGCTCTCACTGGACGTGGACCCGGCCCTCGATCTCGTCGAGGCCGACGAGCGCAAGGTGAAGCAGATCGTCTTCAACCTGCTGTCCAACGCCGTCAAGTTCACACCGGACGGCGGCCAGGTCGAGGTCGCGGCCCGGATCGTGGACGGCGCCGTCCAGGTCGCCGTCCGCGACAGCGGCATCGGCATCGCCCCCGAGGACCAGGACCGGGTCTTCGAGGAGTTCCGCCAGGTCGGGCAGTCGATGCGGCGACAGGAGGGGACCGGCCTGGGGCTCGCACTGGTCAGGCGCTTCGTCGAGCTTCATGGCGGCCAGATCGCACTCCAGAGCGAGGTCGGCGTGGGGAGCACGTTTGCCTTTACCTTGCCGAACGCGCTCGCCAACCTGCCGACGGGCGCTCCACCCGACAGCGTGGTGCCAACGACACTCGCCGCGCCGCTCCCTGACGCACCGGCCTGGCAGCCCGGCTCGGCGCAACCGACGGTCCTGGTGATCGAGGACGATCCGGCGTCGGTCAACCTGCTCAAGCTGTATCTTGCGGCTGCCGACTTCGACGTCGCCGTGGCGCGTGACGGCGCGACCGGCCTGGAGCTCGCGCGCCGCTTGCAGCCGGCCTGCATCATCCTCGACATCGTCCTGCCGCAGCTTGACGGCTGGGACGTGCTCGCCCACGCCAAGCAGGACCCGACGTTGCAGAGCATCCCCATCGTGGTCGTGTCGATGATCGACGAGCGCGGCAAAGGGTTCGCCCTCGGGGCCGCCGAGTACATCGTCAAGCCGCTCCGCTCCGATGCTTTGCTCGGCACCATTCGGCGCCTCGTCCGCACGGCATCTCGGCCGGCGACCGTGCTGGCCGTCGACGACGATCCGCTCGCCATCGCGTTGATCCGCGCCGCCCTGGAGCCGGAGGGGTACACGATCCTCGCCGCAACCGGCGGCGCCGAAGCGATCGACCTGGCGCGCCAGGTGCAACCCGACTTGATCATCCTGGATCTGGTCATGCCCGAGGTGAACGGCTTCGCCGTGGTCGAGGAGCTACGGAAGGACGCCTCGACGGTTGACATCCCGATCGTCGTGCTGACCTCGAAGATGATGACGCCGGCTGACAAAGCCCGGCTGAATGGACACATCAGCCACCTGGCTGGCAAGAGCGGCTTTGACCGTGCGGGGTTCGTGGCGCTGCTCCGAGGTCTCTGTCCCGTCGGCGTGTGAGCGCCCCGGCGAGCACCCGACGTCGGATGCAATCAACATGAGTGAGCAGGTCAACGTTCACTTCCTTACCCCGAGCGTCAGCGAGCCGGACCTTAGAGCTATGCGTGCGCGAATTTGACGCACCGGGGTCCGGCTCGCTGACGCTCGCGGTAAGGAAGGATCCTCTCGCGCCGGCCACCGACCTCCTCCCACGCCGTTTGGTCAGACGCGCCGAAATCTGACACAAGACTAACGGAGACTGCTCATCAACCTTGATACAATGTTATCAAGGTACTGGCAGTCGCTGGCCCGGCCAGGACGACTCTGCCGTCACACTACGCGGGAGCCCGAGCCCCTAGCATGGGCGCGCTCGCCCCGCGCCCCGGGAGGATCGCCGTGGCATTCAACGCGAAGAAGCTCACCGAAAAGGCCCAGGAAGCCATCGTCACCGCCCAGCGCGACGCCGAGGAGCGTCATCACACCCTGTTGGAGCCAGAGCACCTGCTGGTCGCGCTCATCAAGCAGGACGGCGGCGTGGTGCCGGCCGTGCTGGAGAAGGTCGGGGTCCAGCCTCGGACCTTGCTTCAGCAGACCGAGGCCGCCGTCAATGCGCTCCCTAGGGTCACCACGCAGCAGCAAGTCCACGTCTCGAACGAGCTGATCCGCCTGCTGGACGCGGCACAGACCGAAGCTGAGCAGCTCAAGGACGACTTCACCTCCACCGAGCACTTCCTGCTCGCCCTCGCGGACGACACGTCGAAGGGCCGCGCCAGCCAGATCCTGCGTGCCGCCGGCGTCACCCGCGACACGGTGCTCCAGGCGTTGCAGCAGGTCCGAGGCGGTCAGCGCGTGACCTCGCAGAGCCCGGAATCGACGTACCAGTCGCTGGAGCGCTACGGCCGCGACCTGACCGAGCTGGCCCGGACCGGCAAGCTCGATCCGGTCATCGGCCGTGACGAGGAGGTCCGGCGCGTGATCCAGGTGCTCAGCCGGCGGACCAAGAACAACCCGGTCCTGATCGGCGAGCCGGGCGTCGGCAAGACGGCCATCGTCGAGGGGCTGGCCCAGCGCATCACTCGCGGCGACGTGCCCGAGGGGCTGAAGGACAAGCGGGTCGTCTCGCTGGATCTCGGCTCGATGGTGGCCGGCGCCAAGTACCGGGGCGAGTTCGAGGAGCGGCTGAAGGCGGTGCTCAAGGAAGTGACCGACGCGGCCGGCCAGATCGTCCTGTTCATCGACGAGCTCCATACCGTCGTTGGGGCGGGCGCGGCCGAGGGCGCGATGGACGCCTCGAACATGCTCAAGCCGATGCTGGCCCGTGGCGAGCTTCACTGCATCGGCGCCACCACCCTGGACGAGTACCGCAAGCACATCGAGAAGGACCCGGCGTTGGAGCGTCGCTTCCAGCCGGTCGTCGTGGGCGAGCCGACCGTCGAGGACACCATCTCGATCCTGCGCGGCCTCCGCGAGCGTTACGAGCAGCACCACAAGGTCCGGATCAAGGACGCGGCGCTGGTCGCTGCGGCGGTGCTCTCGAACCGGTACATCGGCGACCGCTTCCTGCCTGACAAGGCGATCGACCTGGTGGACGAGGCGGCCTCAAAGCTGCGCATGGAAGCGACCAGCATGCCGGCCGAGCTCGACGAGGTGCGCCGGCGGATCATGCAGCTTGAGATCGAGCGGGAGGGCTTGCGCAAGGAGCTGGACGCAGGCTCGCGGGATCGACTGGGCCGGATCGAGCTCGACCTGGGCAACTTGAAGGAGCAGGCGACCGAGCTTGAGGCACGCTGGCAGGCGGAGCTCTCCGAATTGAACAAGGTGGGGCAGCTTCAGGAGAAGCTGGACGCCGCCCGCAACGCCGCCGAGCAGGCGAAGCTGCGCTACGACTGGGAGGCTGCCTCGCGGTTGCAGTTCGAGATCACGCAGCTTGAGCGTGAGGTCGCCGAGGCGACCGACGAGCAGCGCGCCCGCAGTCGAGACGGCCGCGCCCTGGTGAAGGAAGAGGTTGACGAGCAGGACGTGGCGGACGTGGTGAGCCGTTGGACGGGCATCCCGGCCTCGCGGATGATGCAGGGCGAGATCGAGAAGCTGATCCAGATGGAGGACCGCCTGCGCGAGCGGGTGGTCGGACAGGACGAGGCGGTGATCGCGGTGGCGAACGCCGTCCGCGCGGCTCGGGCCGGCCTCCAGGACCCGGACCGGCCGCTGGGCAGCTTCCTGTTCCTCGGACCGACGGGCGTCGGCAAGACCGAGACGGCGCGTGCCCTGGCGGAATTCCTGTTCGACGACGAGGCGGCGCTGGTCCGGATCGACATGTCGGAGTACCAGGAGAAGCACACGGTCTCGCGGCTGATTGGGGCGCCTCCAGGCTACATCGGCTATGACGAGGCTGGTCAGTTGACGGAGGCGGTTCGGCGGCGGCCGTACTCGGTGGTCCTCTTCGACGAGGTCGAGAAGGCGCACCCCGAAGTCTTGAACGTGCTGCTTCAGCTCCTGGACGACGGCCGCCTCACCGACTCGCAGGGTCGGACGGTGGACTTCCGCAATACGATCGTCATCATGACCTCGAACCTGGGCAGCGATGCGTATCAGCTTGGACAGCGGTTCCGCTCGGAGGGCGGGGTGCCAGTACTCTCGGCGCCGCCGTCTGCGGAGCAGATCCACGAGCGGGTGATGGACGCGGTCCGCGAGCACTTCCGCCCAGAATTGCTGAACCGGATCGACGAGGTGGTGATCTTCCACGCACTGGGCATGAACCAGATCTCGTCCATCGTGACGATCCAGCTTGGCGGGCTCCGCAAGCGCCTCGCCGAGCGGAAGATCGTTCTGGAGCTGACCCCGGCCGGGCAGGAGCTCCTGGCGCGCGAGGGGTACGATCCGGTCTACGGCGCGCGGCCGTTGAAGCGGACGATCCAGAAGGAGATCGTGCAGCCACTGGCGATGGCGCTGCTGCGCGGCGACTTCCGCGACGGCGATGCGATTGTGGCGGACGCGGAGGGCGGCAAGCTCGCCTTCCGCCGCGCCGCAGGGGTCGCCGCCCCGACTGTCTAACCGGCCCAGACTCCAAGGCCCCTGCTCCGGTACGCCTGAGCGGGGGCTTCCGCATTTACCCGAGACGTTCCGGCCAGCCTTGATCCTGAATTACGCGCCGCACGTGCGCCTCGAATGCCTGAAACGCTGGCAACTGCCGCAGCGGCGCATAGTTCTCAATCACGTCTGCGACGGCGCGCGGTACGATGCTGTCCACTTGATGCCATCGCCGACGAGGTAGCTCGCTCGCCAATCGGAGCGCCTCACGAAGGACAGCCTTGGGATCGGCACATCGCTCAATCTCGTGAATACCTGGCAAGTTGAGCGGAGCCCTCCCTTGCGGCTTTCGCGCTACCCTCCGAATCGACATCTCGTCGATCAGCAGCCACACCTCCATCTCGCGCACCGGCACAATGGGAACGGACGGTGGAACATCGTCCGCTCGGCGCCGAGCCTCACTGATAGCCTCGCGGATCGCTCGCGCCCATACCGCAGGAGTGGAACTGTCGGCATCGTGATGAATGAAAAGGACATCGCACGGGAGATCACGTGAACTTTCCACGATCCGATCGGCAAGTGAGAACGTTCTGGGAAAGCGGTTAGGATTGTCAAACTGGAGCACGACATCTGCCTCAGGGAAGAGGCCCAAGGATGGGTGTTTCAGAACCCACTCGATGATAGCCATGAGCGCATCATCGGATGGGCCTTCACCGAGCAGCGTACACAGCAGCTGCGACATCAGTCCGGGGGGAGCGGGCTGAGCATTCGGCGAACATCCGAACGGTCCATGACTCTCGTTTCAGAGCCCGGGTCGCGCTCCGGGTCGGGTTCGGGAAGCGGCCGATACCCCTCCGGATTGAGGTACGTCAGCAGCGTCCCGAGTGCCAGGCTGTCTCGACCAGGAACGGGATCACGCCAGGTGTTCGCCAGCCCCCTGAAACGGGCCCGCTTGAACCGGCCACGATCGTCGTGACTCGGCCAGAGCTCAGCGACGACAAGACTGTCATCCGGCACACGCATGACGACAGACGGCGAGTGCGTGCTGATAATGACCTGCCGGAGCGGGTTGCCTTCTTCAATGGGATATCGCGTGTCCATTGCGATGGCCTGGAGCAGATCCAGCAGCGCCGGAATGCGCCCCGGGTGGATGCCGTTCTCCGGCTCCTCGACGCACATGACCTCCGGTTGCTCCTGCGCTTCGAGAACGGCTAGAGCCAGGAAGCGAAGCGTGCCATCCGAGAGCGCCCGCGCCGAATGCCGCGTTCCGTCGCGCCCCTTGACGTAGAGCTCCAGTTCCTCGCGCTTATCGTCGCGCTCGACATCGACGTCAAGCACCTCGCCGAGCAGGTCATAAAGGCGACTTGCGACTCTGGCATACACAGCCGTTTCAGCTTCGTAGGGATCCCGGCCGTTCGACGGCGGCGCGTGGGCCACACTGTACAGCGTCGCCGCGATGTGGGCACCGTCACTCCCCACTGTCGTCGGGGCAGTCAGGTCGTCTGGCGTGCGCATTGCTGCCGGGTCGAGTTGGAGTACACGCCATGATGCCATCTCGTGACATGTAAGTATCACTGTGGGATCGCTGGATATTGGTCCAATCGATCGCGAGGCAAGGATCGTACGAGGGAAGATTGCTGTGTTGAGTGACATCCGTTCTGCTGGATAAGAGTGTGGCGGAGGATCGAGATGAACGATCATCGGCTGCCCTTGACGGATCGAGAAAAACTGACGATTCACTCCAGCGTGATGAAAAGAAGTCAGTTCGTATTGTGGTATCTCCGTAGAGATGGACACGAGCTCCTCATGGAGGATCTGGAGCGGCTCGCTAGGCCAGAACCCTCTCGTTCCAAGATACGAGAACACGAGTGAATAGCGGAGATATGTTGCCGCAGCCTTGATCGGCTGGCCAAGGTCGTCGATGCCCTCGGCCGGGATAATCATCTCGGCCTCGAACGACATCTCCTCGGCGTACTGATCCCCAACCTTGTGGAACAAGCTCCGGATGTCGGCCGAGCGACCACCGCTGCCACGCACAATCGACAGCGCGGCCTCCACTAGCGGCTTCTCGGCGAGTAGGGACAGGAACCGGATCGCGTCGAACAGGTTGGACTTGCCAGACCCATTCACACCGGCGATGCACGTGAATGGCCCGAAACGGACGTCCACGTCCACCAGATTCTTGAAGCCGTTCACCTTCAGCCGGGTCAGCATCGCGCACTCCAGACCAGAAGCGATCGCCTGTCCTAGATGATACGGCGAGCGGCGCCGCCGCGAGGGTCAACAATTCCGCAACAGGTATCATCCGGCGGCCATGACACCGCTCCAGCAAGCCATCCCAGATCCAGACGCCTTCGTGAGGACCGTCGCCGAGCTCTCACCCGCCAGTAGCTCCCATACCCACGGCCAGCAGCACTGGCAGACCGTCGCAGCCTTTGGCACCATCCTCGCCCGCGAGACCAACGGCGCCGATCCCATCGTCGCGCTGCTGTTCGGCATCCTCCACGATTGCCTGCGCATCGACGACGGCCACGACCCCGATCATGGACGGCGCGCAGGAGCCCTCGCAGGTGCCCTCAACGGCGGTCTCTTCACCCTTGACGAGGCCCGCCTCACCGCACTCGTGACCGCCCTCTCGCTCCACGTCGACGGCCTCGTGTCCGACAACTCCACCATCGGCGCCTGCTGGGACGCCGACCGCCTGCACCTCTGGCGCATCGGCGTCACGCCCGACCCCAGCCTGCTCTCCACCGCCGCCGGCCACGCCCGCATCGGGTGGGCCAGGACCAACGGGCTGCTCTGGCGAAGCTGGGAGTCTGTCTGGCGCCTCTCCGGCTTCGACCAGTAGTCCATCCGTGCCAACCGAGCGACCGCACCGGTATAACGAATGGAGACGTGATGACCGAGAGGATGCCGTGAAAGCCACCGTTGCCGCGCTACGCACATCGCCTGAGCGGGTGCTTGAGGACTACGACCGCCTGTTCGACCTCGCCAACGCTCCTGCGCATCTGGCCGCCGGCGCCACCACGATCCTCAAAGACAACATCTCCTGGCACTTCCCCTTCCCGGCCGCCAACACCACCCCCTGGCAGCTCGAAGGCACCATCATGGCGCTCAAGAAGCGCGGCTACGAAGACCAGGTCTGTGTCCAGAACAAGACCGTCGTCACGGACGCTTTCAAGGGCGAAGACCTCAACGGCTACGTGCCGATCTTCAGACAGTACGACGTCCCCGTCCTCTACAACTTCAAAGAAGAGGACATGACCTGGTCCGAGTACCGGCCCAAGGCCAAGATGCGGGTGCTCTACGACATCTACCCCGAGGGCATCCTCGTCCCCGATTACTTCCACGGCAAGAACATCGTGCACTTGCCCACCGTCAAGTGCCACATCTACACCACCACTACCGGCGCCATGAAAAACGCCTTCGGTGGACTGCTCAACACCCGACGACATTACACCCATAGCTGGATTCACGAGACCCTCGTCGATCTCCTCGCGATCCAGAAGGAGATACACAGCGGCCTCTTCGCCGTCATGGACGGCACCACCGCCGGCAACGGCCCCGGCCCCCGCACCATGTTCCCCAAGATCAAGAACGTCATCCTCGGATCCGGCGATCAAGTCGCCATCGATGCCGTCGCCGCCAAGATGATGGGCTTCGATCCGCTCTCCATCCCGTACATCCGGCTCGCCCACGAGGCCGGACTCGGCGTTGGCGATCCCAGGTACATCGAGGTCGTCGGCGACGAGAGCCTCGCTCAGGAGAGCTGGGGCTTCAGCGTCGGCGACAATGGCGCCAGCCGCATCGGCGACATCGTCTGGTTCGGCCCCTTGAAGCCGATTCAGAACGTCTTCATGCGGACCCCGCTGGTCAACCTCTTCATCCTCGGGTCAGAGACGTACCACGATTACTACCGCTGGCCGCTCAAGGACAAGCGCGTCTTCGAGGCCTGGACGAAGAAGACCACCTGGGGCAAGCACTTCCTGGAGTATCGCCAGCACGGTTCGCTGGCTTCGAGGCAGGCCGCCGGCGTGCAGTAGCCCCGGCTCGAGCCTGACTCCGCACCGCGCACAGGCCCCGAGACTGACAGGAAGATCGTGTCAGACGCGGGGCCTGTCGATGAGCGCACGGAGCCGCCTGAGATCCTCACGGAGCGCCGCCCCACGCCCTATGTCACGCGCCCGCCGGGCGGGACAGATCGGCGGCTCCTCGCAGTGATCGAGGTCGGCCAGCATGATGCGTACCGTCAGCTCGGTGGGCAGCCGCGCCGTCCCGTAGCCAACGTCAACCGCGCCGAGCCCGGGCAGGCCGCCGCGCTCAAGACGGTCGCGAAGCTCGCCGATCCAGGCTTCGAGACCGTCGTCTTGCGACACTCGTGTCTCCTGCGGCTGTTGCATGGAGACCCTGGGAATGCACACGATGTTACCCGCCGTCACACTATTCCTGCGACCAGCATCCGTCGGTCAGATCCGGTGAGGTGGCTCTGGCGTCGGGATGCCGCGTCGCAGCCCACGAACGCATCGGCCGGACGGGCGAGCCAGGTCCGGTCAGGTAACCGACCGAAGTCAGGCGTGCGGCTGGAGCTCCGTCGAGGCGTGGACGCGACGAGCCGGCCGGCCGCGCGGCGGCTCCGCGACCGGCGTCTCGTCAAACTCGATGTCGCAGAGCAGCCCCCACTCGGTCGGGGCCAGGCGCAGAACCGTGCCGACCTCGCCCGTCGCAACCAGCCGCACCCGATCCCCAATCTTGGGAGCCCAGGCACTGCTCATACGCAACTCGCCTGAGTGTGACGGGACGTCCGGCCCGAGTCTGCGCCGCACATCCTCACCGCGAGCGCCTGCCAGCTTCGCGTAGGTTCCGTATCACTGCCTACCGTCCTCTGCCGACTCGCCGCGTCCTACGCAAACGTCCGGATCGCCTCAATAATCTTGCCGAACGCCTCAACGCCGCGCACCGTCCACGGGTCCAGAATCACCGTCATGTGGGTGACACCGGCGTCCGTGTGAAACGCCCAGATCTTCTCCGCGATCTCCTGCGCCGAGCCGCGCATTGCAGACGGCGGGGCGTCTGGAGCATCGCCCGCGTCCGGGACCAGCACCGTCGTGCCGGATGTGCGCTGGATCTCGGATGGATCGCGTCCGACCTCGCGGCAGGCCGCCTCCAGTGAGGCGTACCGCTCGATCGCGATGCTCGGATCGGGGTGCCAGACGGTGTTGTACGCATCCGCGTACCGTCCCACCAGCCGCAGCATCCGGGGGCCTTTCGCGCCGATCCAGATCGGCGGACCGCCAGCACGCGGGCCGCGCGGCCGGAGCAGCGCCTCGTCCACGTTGTAGTACCTGCCGTGGAACGTGACCGTCTCGCCCTTCAAGAGCGGCACGATGATCTGCAACGCCTCCTCGAAGCGCCCGGCCAGGTGGTCGTACGGGAACCCGAACGCCGTGTACTCCGGCTCGTGCCAGCCGGCCCCCAGCCCCAGCAGCAGCCGACCGTCGCTGACCTCATCCAGCGTATCCGCCATCTTGGCGAACAAGGCCGGCTCCCGGAACCCGTTGCACGCCACGAACGGCCCGAGCGTCACCTTGCTGGTCACCGCCGCGATGGCGCTCAACAGCGTCCACGCCTCGTACGGCCCGCGCGACTCGCCCGGCTCCATCACCACCGAGCCGGCGTTGCGAAAGATCAGATGGTCGGCCACCCAGATCGTGTCGAAGCCGACCGCCTCGGCCATCACCGACATCTCTTTGATCTCGCGCCAGCCCACCACGCGCCCGGCCGGTTTCGACTGCTCACCCGTGCGCAGCAACAGCCCAAGCTGAAGCCGATTCGTTCCGTCTGTCATCAGGTACTCGTTTCCACGGCGATCCGCGCCGCCGCGCCTGTGTCAACACCCCGTCGTGTAGCCAGCAGATCGTACGCCGGCGAGTCACGTCACCGCGAGGGTACGGCGGTAGCAGCGCGGGCGGGGTCGGCTCGCTCGCTGGTGCCAGCCGGGTAGCGAGCCACGTTGACGGCAATGGACGGTTGACGGCAATGGACGCCCACCCGCGATGTCATCCCGACCGTGGCCAGCTTGCGAGCGGAGCGGAGGGACCTCGGCTGCGGAACTGGCAGCCGAGATCCCTCGGCCACACTCGCAAGCTCAGTCCGCTCGGGATGAGAGACAGCAGGCCATCACGGCCACGGTGACGGTGCGTCAGTCTGGGCGATCCCCCGGGGTGTCCTTCGCCTTGCCCCACTTGTCCATCTCACACCCGCAGTTCGGACAGGTCCAGCCGCCCCACATGAGCTGATGCAGGCTCGCCGGCACCCGCAGCCTCGGCAAACCCTGTCCACATTTCGGGCAATCCACCGCTTGCAGGTTGATGCCTGCCTCAGACGTCTCTTGCTCGTCAGTCATATCGTGTGCGCCTCCACGCGCCCGTTCTGCACATCGAGTGCCCAGGCACCCTGCTGCCGACGGCCTCCTGCCCACTCGCTCCGCTACACTCTCCCCGTCTGATCCCGCCCGAGCATGCAAGGCAGACCGCTCGGGCGTCTGGGAGGCAGCCGGTGCAGGGCATCGACGCCGCGCGTGCAGCCACCGCCCACTACGACGACCCCGATGTCGTCATCGTCGGAGCCGGCGCGTCCGGCGCCGCCGTCGCCTGGAGCCTGGCATCGGCCGGCTTCAAGGTCGTCACCCTCGAACAGGGCGATTGGGTCAACCCTCAGACCCTCCCCCACCACAAGTCGGACTGGGAGCTCCACCGCCTCACCGACTTCAACGCCGATCCGAACGTGCGCGGCCGCACCGAGGACTACCCCGTCAACGAGGCCGCTTCCACCTTCAGCCCGCTGATGTTCAACGCCGTCGGCGGCAGTACCATCCACTGGAGCGCCCACTTCCCGCGCTACCACCCCTCCGACTTCCGCGTCCGCTCCCTCGATGGCGACGGCGACGACTGGCCGCTCGGTTATGACGAGCTCCAGCCGTTCTACGATCTGAACGACCGGATGATCGGGATAGCAGGCCGGTCAGGCGATCCGTCGCAGCCGCCCAGATCGGCGCGCCAGACCCCGCCGATCCCGCTCGGCCCGCTCGGCGAGGCGATGGCACGCGGCTTCGACCGGCTGAACTGGCACTGGTGGCCGTCCGATACCGCCATCATCACCGCGCCGTTCGCGGACCGGCCGGCCTGCAACAACTGCGGCCCCTGCGATGTCGGCTGCCCGACCGGCGCGCGCTCCAGCGCCGACGTGACCTACTGGCCGCTCGCACTGAAGCTCGGCGTCGAGCTCCGCACCCGCTGCCGCGTCCGCGAGATCACCGTTGACGAGCAAGGCCGGGCGCGCGGCGTCCTCTACTACGACGAGTCGGGAGCACTCCAGGAGCAACGCGCACCGCTCGTCATCATCGCCGCCAACGGTGTCGGGACGCCCCGGCTGCTCCTCAACTCGCGCTCTCGACAGTTCCCGGACGGGCTGGCCAACCGGACCAACATGGTCGGCAAGTGCCTGATGTTCCACCCGTTCGCCACGGCCAGCGGCGTTCTGCCAGACTCGGTGAAGAGCTTCGTCGGCCCGATCGGCTGCTCGATCTTCAGCCACCAGTTCTACGAGACGGACGAGACGCGCGGCTTCATCCGTGGCTTCATGATGCAAGTCGTCCGCGAGACCGGGCCGCTCAACGAGGCGCTCGGCGGCGCGACGGCCACCCGGGTGCCGTGGGGCTCCGGCCATCACGCCGCCTTCGCATCTCGGTTCGGGCGCGTCGTCAACATGGGGCTGATGGGCGAGGACATGCCCGAGCTCGTCAACGAGGTCACCCTGGACCCGACCCTGGCGGACAGCGACGGCATCCCGGCCCCGCTGGTGCGCTACCGCCTGAGCGAGAACAGCCTCACGATGATGGAGTACGCCGCCGCCCGCGCCACCGAAGCGCTGGAGGCGGTGGGCGCACGGCAGGTCATGATCCGCAACCCGCTGAAGCAGTCCGGCTGGCACCTGCTCGGCACCTGCCGCATGGGCGACAACCCAGACAACTCGGTTGTAGACCGCTGGGGGCGCACCCACGACGTTCCGAACCTGTTCATCGTTGACGGCAGCCTGATGGTCACCAGCGCGGCCGTCAACCCGACCTCGACGATCCAGGCGCTGGCGCTCCGCACCGCCGACTACATCAAGCAGGCCCGCGCATGAGCGGCGGCCTCAGAAGCGCGAGCACGGCGTTCGCGTGCGCCATGAATCGCACCCCTTCACGGACCGTCCTCGTAGGGGCGCGATTCATCGCGCCCGCCAATACGGGACTCTCTCGGAGGACTCCATGACAACCCAGGACCATGCACAACCGACCGTCGCCGGGCCGCAGTCCGAGGCCGCCGTCGCGCCGAGCGAGGTGCACGCTGCCTCGGTGCCAACGGTCCTCTCCGAGGAGCAGCGCGGCCTGCTGATGTCCGTGCTGGACCGGATCGTGCCGCCGCGCGACGGCCTGCCGGGAGCCGGCGGCCTTGGCGTGGACGCCGCCATCGACCGCACCCTGGCCATGACCCCCAGGCTACGCCGCCTCTTCCTGGACGGCCTCGCGACGATCGCGCGGACCGCCGAGAGCACATCCGCCAACGACTTCGCGACGCTGGAATCGGCAGCCCAGGAGAACATCCTGCGCACCGTCGAGGCGGCCGAGCCGGCGTTCTTCGCGGCGCTGGTCGAGCACACCTATCGCGGCTACTACATCCTGCCCGAGGTCCATGCCGCAATTGGCTACCCTGATCGGCCACCCCAGCCGCTCGGCCACGAGCTGGCGCCATTCCGCGACGAGCTGCTCCAGCTTCAGATCGATCGCGCTCCGTTCTGGCGTCGCACGTCTGCCTGACCCTCGATCTGTGGCAGACGATCTGACGCTCTCGTTCAGGCCGGTCACGGACGACGACTACGAGTACGTGTACCAGCTTGACAAGACCACGATGCGGGCGTACACCGAGCAGGCGTACGGTCCGTGGGATGACATCGTCGTTCGGCCAATCTTCGCGGAGAGCTGGCATCCCGACACGATGCGCATCGTGCTGGTGGACGGTCAGGACGCCGGCCTGCTCGACGTGATCCCCATCGAGACCAGCATCAATCTGGAGGCCGTCTGGATCGCGCCGGAGCATCAGGGCAAAGGGATTGGCACGCGGCTGATCTCCGGGGTGCTCCGCGACGCCCAGACGCGCGGCCTGCCGGTCACGCTTCGTGTCCTGAAAGTGAACCCGGCCCGCCGCCTCTACGAGCGCCTCGGCTTCGTGGTCGTCAGCGAGACCGTGCCGCACTATCTGATGGAGGCCCGCCTGCTCTCGTTAGCACGTCTCATCACGATCTCGTCAACCTCCGATGAGTTGTCATGTGGGCGGTAAATCGGTGCGCGATAATCGGACCCGTCCGCGAAATGCCTGCTGGCGATTTCAGAATTCACGTGGGAGGGCGGCCTGTCCGTGGCCGAGTGGCGCTCAGACGAGCATATGGTCAGACACTTTCGCCGCCATGGACGGCGCCTCGGCTGTGCGACAATTCAGCGGTATGACGCTAGCGCTCGTGAGACGATGGAGGTCGGAACCCAGTTCGAGTACCGCGATCCAGAGACAGATGAGTGGCGAATGGGTTGGTACGACCGGCCGACCGGACGTTTCACTGCGACGGACCAGGATGGTCTCTTCATTCGCACGCACTTCCGTTGTCCGGAGCGGTATGTAGCGGACACCCTGACGGGGAGCACTTATGACTGAGCGCAGCATCAAGACTCAAGATTCGCTTGACACGGAATCACCGCTTGAAAGGGCATACCGGCGTATTGCCCAGTTGCACTACGCGCTCTCGGTGGCGGATGACCTGACCGAAGTATTGCACCATCGCGCAATCGACGACCTGATGGAGATCCTGGAGATCCTCGAGCCGGCTCTGCCGCCGCGCGCATCGAATCGTGCGCAGCCCGCGCCGTAGTCTGACGGTGGGCGGGTCAGAGCGGAAGTGCGCCCGGCTGGTTGACCGGCGGGTGCGACGCGATCGTCTCCTCGGCGGGGTAGCCGTGCTGCCGAATCAGCTCCAGTACCGAGAGCGCGTGCGATCGATCCCGCGTCTCCACGATCAGGTCCAGCCCGACCTTCCCGATGCCTGTGTATGGCCCCAACCGATGGATGCTGATGTGGATGATATTGATTCGCTCGTTCGTTAGCAGGCCGGTCAGGTTGTGGAGCCGGCCCGGCTGATCGTCCAGCCAGGTCCGGATCGCCAGGTAGCGGCCGGCGCTGGCGAGCCCCTGCTGGAGCACCTTCCCGAGCAGGTTCGGATCGACGTTGCCGCCGCTGACGATCACCCCGACTCTGCGCAGCCGAGCCGGGATCTCGCCTTCCAGGACCGCCGCCAGCGCCACCGCGCCGGCTCCCTCGGCCAGCAGCTTGTGGCGCTCGAGCAGCAGCACGATGGCCCGCGCAATCGCCTCGTCATCCACCGTGACCACGTCGTCCACCAGCCGGTTGATCAGCTCGAACGCCAGCGCGCCCGGCCGCTTCACCGCGATGCCGTCTGCAATCGTGGAGGAGGCCGCCGTCATCAACCGACCCTCGCGGAACGACTCGGCCAGGGCCGGGCTGCCCGTCGCCTGGACGCCGATCACGCGCAGGCTCGGGCGGAGCGCCTTGGCCGCCACCGCGATTCCGGAGATCAGACCACCCCCACCGACCGGCACCACGATGGCGTCTAGCTCCGGGCTATCCGCGATCAGCTCCAGTGCAATCGTTCCCTGCCCGGAGATCACGTCCGGATCGTCGAAGGCGTGCACGTAGGTCAGGTTTCTCTCGGCCGCCAGCCCCACCGCCGCTGCATGGGCGTCATCGTACGTCGGCCCTTCCAGCACTGCCTCGGCACCCTGGCGCTGGATCGCCGTCAGCTTCGCCAGCGGTACCGTCGTCGGCACGACCACCGTCGCCGAGATCCCGAGCAGCCGCGCCGCCAGCGCCACCCCGAGGCCGTGATTCCCAGCCGAGGCGGTGATGACGCCACCTGCGCGAACGTCCGGCGGCATCGCCAGCAACCGCGAGAGCGCCCCTCTGATCTTGAAGGCGCCGGTGTGCTGGAGGTTCTCCAGCTTCAGCACCAGCTCGCGGCCGGTCAGCTGCCCGAGCGGCTCCGACAGCTCGGATGGGGTACGACGGACGTACGACTGTATCCGCGAGGCCGCATCCTCGACCCGCGCGAGATCTACCATCTGCCCGTCTGATCCGTCTGTCGCCACGTCACTCGCCCACCGTATGCTCTGACCGGGAACGGTGCCGGACTGGCCGACCGGTTCGCAAGTCGCCGTTGCTTCCTGCCCCGGTCACGGTACCGTCAGCCGTGCCCGGCGAGCCAGCAGCTCATTCACCAGCGGCCCGAGTACAATCGCGGCGCTCCCGAGCCCGTTCACCCACAGCCCCATCTCACGGCTGGCGGTGGGCGGCAGCCGGGTCAGCCCGACCAGCAGCCCGATCAGCGGCACCAGCCCCGCCACCACCAGCACGACCGTCAGCCAGCGCCGCCGGCCGAGCCACCCTTCCACGATTGCCAGCAGTCCGGCCAGGGCACCGGCAGTCGGGAACAGAAAGACGAGCGCACGGAGAGCCTGTGCCTCCGCCGGGTTGCCGCTGCTGCCCGGCATGAACTGGCGGAGATCGGTGGTGCCGCCGAGAATCCGCCCGAGCACCTCGCCCGAGAGTAGCGCGCCCTGACTCCCAACCTGGATACCGAGCCACGGCATCCAGAACGCCGCGATCAGTGCCAGCCCCCCGATCAGGGCCAGCACCGTGCCCACAGGCAGACCGGGCAGTTGGGCAGTCTGGGCTCGAACGTCACGCACGCTCGGAGTGTACCCGCTCCAGCGGCGCCCGCGACGTTACGCCGACGGCCGCGCTGGCCGACCGTACCGAGCCATGATCTCGAAGAGGCGCGCGTGCTCCAGCCGATACGCCGTGTGCCCGTCGCGACCAACCATCGTCTCGGCCGCCAGCAGCGCGTTGACGACCGCCGCTTCGGTCGCCTCGATGGCGGCGGCCAGCAGATCGGACAGGTACACGTTGGCCAGCATCTCGACGCCGGTGCGCAGCGCGATGCCGCTCCCATGCTCCGGCGGCAGCCCCCGATTGCCCGTGGAGAACGCCAGGAAGATGTCGCCGCTGGTGTTCCCCTCGCCCCCGCCGGTCCGCGCCACGCCCAGGCCCGCGCGCTGGGCCAGACGATCGCACTGGTGTGGCAGCAGCGGTGCATCCGTCGCCAGGATGACGATGATCGAGCCGGCGCCCGGCAGCGGCAACGATCCGGGCGCCCCGGCTCCCGCTCCGGGTGCGGGCACAACCGAACCACCTGGGACACCCGGTCGCGGCACCTCGGAGAGTGGGATCGCTTCGCCAACGGGCACCCCGTCGATCCGCAATCGCTCCTTTCCAGCACATTGGGATCCTAAGCTTAGAATTCCACGTGGACAAGTTGTCGCG
>JADMIO010897326.1_pt1 | contig 66750 bp, 71 predicted proteins | sample 8958161 | NCBI WGS metagenome assembly JADMIO01 (sample SAMN16585339, study PRJNA669376) | soil metagenome | isolation source: Crop rotation soil | place: USA: Cullars Rotation, Alabama | collected 2011 | reverse complement strand
CAACTTGTCCACGTGGAATTCTAAGCTTAGGATCCCAATGTGCTGGAAAGAAGGCTATTGCAATCCTTGCAATCATGAAAATCCTCCTGACTAACGATTGAGCATGTGCCGGAATTTGCTTCAAAACTTGTCGGCAAACCGGCTCCTGTGTCTAATCAGATAGCCACTACACGGTGATTGCCAGTCGCGTACCAACCCGTTAAGACGTCCGGATGGAAACAAAACTCACTTATGAATTGCGCGAATTGCCGGCCGCCGCGCGCGCCTTGATCGAAGGCGAAACGGACCGCGTCGCCAATCTCGCCAATCTTGCGGCGATCATTTTTCATTCGCTGCCGGGCCTGAATTGGTGCGGATTTTATCTGAAAGATCCCGCCAGGGATGAATTGATACTCGGCCCTTTTCAAGGCCGGCCGGCTTGTATTCGCATCAAGAAGGGCAAAGGAGTCTGTGGAACCGCCTGGCAATCGGGAAAAATTATGAACGTTCCTGACGTCCTGGCCATTGCCAATCACATCGCCTGCGACAGCGCGACCCGTTCGGAGCTAGTGTTGCCGATTTACAAAGACAAAGAGTTTCAAGGCGTGCTTGATCTGGATTCGCCGGAGTTGAACCACTTCAGCCCCCCGATCGAAAAAATAATGGCGGAATTAATCAGGGACGTCTTGCCGGCTGTTTTCTAGTGATCGACTTCAGAGGCGATTGAACGCAAGATTTCATTGCGCGGAAAAAGACCCAACGCTTTGTCATGCAGAAACTGCCTGCACTTGTCCCGCTGATTTGTCGCGAGTAAGAGCTTCGCGTAATTCTCGTACGCCAAATGGTAATCGCTCAGGCTCGCCGACTTTGCATACAAAGCCAGTGCCTCGTCAAAATGATGGGCTCTTTCTTCCGTAACTCCGAGATTGTTCCAAGCGACCGTCCAGACAGGATTGATCTCCGTGGCTTTTTCAAAATACGGCCGGGCTTCGAGAATGTGGCCCAGCCGGAATAGCTCCACGCCGACATTGTTGTTCATGACCGCGTCGTTGGGATGAATGGCCAATTCATGCTGATAAAGCGTGAGCGCCTGCGTCCAAGCCTCAGCCCGTGTGATACAACGAGTGGCCATCGCGACCGTCAAGACTCCGCAGGCGATAGCGGCATAGCGGCCTTCCATCCAGCCGCGGCTCTCGACCGCGACAAGAAGCATTCCGGCCAGCGACCAAACTCCGAGATAAAACCAGCGGTCGGCGTAAACGCCGTCGAGAGGAACTAGAACATGTGTGTGAAGAATGAACCAAAGGCTCAGCACGGCGACAAAGAATGTATAAAGCGCTTTGTATTTGCCCTTCGGAAGCCGGCTGTACAGACGGAAAAGGAAAAATACAAATAACAGTACACCCGCCAAAGGAAGCCAAAAGCCGTCCAAAGTCAGATCGCGCTGGACGAAATCGGTGGTCAGCGACAGCCGGTCCGGAAATAAGAAGATTTCAATGTAATGCCACACGACTCGCGGCAAGGTGGTCATGCGCTCAAGCCAGGTGGCGCGATGGAATAAAAGTTCGGGCGACGACAAGGTCGTCAGTCCGACGGCATGGCGAACCCAAAGATACGCCACTGTGACGACGGCGCCGGCTCCTATGACGGTAGAAGTTTTCTTGCGCTCAAACAGCCATGCATAGACCGTGGCGATCGCCATGAAGAGAGCACCGGTCTCTTTGCACAAAAGTCCGCACGTGAATAGCAGGACCATCATTCCGAAGAGGCGCCAGCCGGTATACCGCACGAGCGCAAGCAGGGCCAAAAGTCCGAAGAACATGTACAAAATATCCTGAACGTCCGCGATATACAGAACGACTTCGGCATTCACCGGATGAAGAAGAAAGATCAATCCCATCAGCAGTGAACTTCGCTCGCTCAAGTGCCGGGACAGCAATTGGAAAAGGAAAAACGCGCTCAGTATGTGCAGAATCAACGCCGGCCAACGGAAAGTGGCCGGATCGAGGCCGCCGAAGTGGTAAGCCAGAGCGTAATAGGTCGTCATGATGGGCTTATAGTAAATCCCGCCCATCTTCGTGGCCCCACCGGCCCCGATTGTCGACGAAGTGAAAAATTCGGGGATGTCGATAGTCTGAATGTAAGGGCTGCCGATAACTTGAATCTCATCATCCATAACGAACGGATTATTGAGGAACCAAGCGTAGACTCCGAAACCGAGCACGAAGAAGCCGAGTAAAACCTGCCATCGCCGCATAATAATTAGCATAACCACCCCCGGTGACGGTGGCAAAGACCTGTTTAAAAGTCCGGGCTTTTGACCGAGATTGAGGTCTAGAGGAGGTCCCGGGTGAGTATGGATATCGTCAATTACATTATGTCGTTCGTAGTCGCCGCCGCCGTCGGAGGAAGTCTGTTATTGATTTTCGTACTGATGGGCGCGCTTGTCGCCGCTTCGCTCGGAGTGATCGGCAACAAGCTGGTGACGATGTTCGACGAACAGTCATTGCGCAAAAAAATGAAAACCGGCGAATCAGGACGTCCAGCTACACAAACTAGATAAGCAACATGTGAAAGAAACTGGAAGCCGCCGCCAATACAAAGGCGCCGATTATGGCCGAAATCCAATTCGTGATTTCGAAATCGTCCATAAGCGCGGCGCAAAGCCGCAAGATGATGGCATCAACCACAAAAACGAATGCTCCCAAAGTTAAAACCGTAAAGGGAATCGTCAGGGCCATTAGAATGGGCTTAATAAAGATATTGGCGGTCCCGATCAGCAACATCGCCAAAAGACAGGTCCGAAATCCCCGGATACTGAACCCCGGTACAATAAACGAAACAAGAGCCAATACGGCCCCCGAGACCAACCAATGCAACCCTAATGCGAGCCAAGTGTCCATATTCTATTCTCCGTATTCAATTTTAATTTTGCCGGCCACATTGCGCGCTTTGCGCCGGGCCTCAACAATATTTTTACCGAGAGCCAAAGCCACGCCCATTCTCCGGAACTTCCTCGTGGAAGGTTTACCGAATAAGCGAACGTCGCTGCCCTTTACTTTTAAAGCGGCAGCGAGCCCGCCGATCTTGAAATGCTCCGAATCGCGATCGGCCAAAACCACCGCCGAAGCCGCAGGCCCGTAATAATTGATAGACGGGATCGGCAAGCCGAGAACCGCGCGCAGATGAAGTTCAAATTCAGAGAGATTCTGCGAAATCAGAGTGACCATGCCCGTATCGTGCGGACGAGGCGACAATTCCGAAAAATAAACGTCTTTGCCGGCGACGAAAAATTCCACGCCGAAAATACCGGCGCCACCAAGATGGTCCGTTACCTTCTTAGCCATCCGCTGTGCTTCTTTCAGCTGAGCCTTCGTCATTTTCGCCGGCAGCCAGGATTCCTGGTAGTCGCCGCGCTCCTGGCGGTGCCCGATGGGGTCCACAAATAAAGTCGGGCCACGGCGCTGCTTGATTGTGAGCAATGTGATTTCGTAATCGAATTTGATGAACTGCTCGACGATGATTTTTTTCTTATCGCCGCGCATGCCCTCGACCGCGTAATCCCAAGCTTTCTCCACATCGGCGGGCGACTTAACGACGGACTGGCCCTTGCCCGAGGACGACATGACCGGTTTCACCACATTCGGAAATCCGATAGAACGGCTCGCGCGAACCAATTCGTCTTTGGACTCGGCATACGCGAAACGGGCGGTCTTCAATTTCAATACATTGGCTGCGACGTCCCGGATCGCATCGCGGTTCATCGTCAAATGCGCGGCTTTAGCGCTTGGAGTGACCCGCAATCCCCGCTTTTCAAATTCCAGGAGTTTTTCGGTGCGGATGGCTTCAATCTCAGGAACAAGAATATCGGGCTTGTGTCTTTCGACCACCCGTTCGAGATCAGCGGCCGAAAGCATATCGATCACTTCGAAGCCGTCCGCGACTTGCATGGCCGGGGCACCGGGGTAGCGGTCAACCGCAATTACCGACAAACCCAACCTTTGGGCAGCTATGACGAACTCTTTGCCGAGTTCGCCCGAACCGAGCAGCATGAGTCTAGGTCCTGATTTCATAGAATTTCAAATTCGCCCAATTTCGGGGCTCTGTCATCCTTCACTTTGCCAATCTCCGTTGTTAGACTTAATGACTCAGGAGGCCATCGGCGTGAAGCTCAAACTGTTCCATAAAATCGACGAAGCCAGCCATGAAAACGCCGAGGTCCGCCAGTTTATCGTGGCCAGGGAACTGAAAAAATTTATCGATTTCGCCAATGCCAGTTACGAAAGTTCGGGCAAGGAATTGCTGGCCGCTACGGGCGAAATTACGACACCCGTGTTAATGCTGGCCGATGGTAAAACCGTTTCCGGAAAAGATGCGATCATCGCATGGCTTGAGGAAAACGGACCCAGCTTGCACGAAGTCCGGCGCACTATTTAGATTCAGCCTTTAAGGGCGGAATCCCGGTGTCTCCGGGCAGGATATAATCCGCGGCGCCTTCCAAGTAATAAAATTTGTCGTTATTGAAATCAAAACCGAGATTGCGGCGGTAGATTTCCGCAAGGGTCAGCGTGCCCTCCACCAACCGGGCGACAATCAAATCGTGATAACCCTTCGCCGCTTTTTTCACGTCGGAACGGCCGAGCTTCTTATCCAAAGCCAGAAGGCCGGGCGTGGCGGCCCGTGAGCCCTCCGCCTCTTGCAGGATAAGATCCAAGACGGACTTGGAAGCGTTTTTCTTTTTGAATTCCGGCCACCGCTTCTCCGCCGCTTTGCGCACGTCGACCGCGAGTTGCGGGTAAAGACTGTCGGTGCAAATATCTTCAAAGAAAGAGTGGATACCTTCTTGGCCGGTCATCTTGCCGTTATAATTTTCGGAAACGTGCAAAGGCTGCGATAGATCACCGAGGTAATGGGCCATAATTCCGGCCGTGAGCATCCACGGCTCCTGCGCCTTTTGGCGCGTTTTGACATCGGCATCTTTCAGATCACGAAGCCGCTGGGACAGCTTTCCGAGCCGGTTTTCCAATTCGCGGATCCGCCAGAAGACGCGGCCATACTCCGAGGAAACTTCGGGAAAAGTTTTTTCGAACTCGCGCCGGTCGAGCGCGAAGGGATTTTTGATTTCAGGTTTTTTGGCGAAGGCGCGCTCGAACACTTCGAGATTGATATAGTGCTCGTTGTATTCCTTGTTATAAGTAGCCGGCCGCTTCCAGACGAAGTCGGGTTCGTTGGCATAAACGCCGAAATCGAACGAATGCGGATTAAGAAATTCCCCTTTTGGCTCCTGCGACGCCAGCATGGCCGCCGTTTCGCCGACAATCTGGTGGCCGCGACGGCCCCAAGCGAATGCGGACATAGGGATGAAAAAAACCGCCGTCAAAATCAATGCTATATAAGTTTTCATAGGGAAGTATTGTCTCCTCCGTCTCAAAAAAAAGTCAATTGGTCCGAAGGGCGGCGGAAATGTTCCGAACTGAGGTCAAAGTCGTTCCGGTTCAGACCTTCTTTACGGGAATAAATGTCGAACATCTGGCGTAAGTTCGCGGCTATTGGCCCCTCGCCCCGCATGCGCGAACCGAAGCGCGGGTCATTGAGCTTTCCGCCCCGCATGGATTCGATCGCGTGCAAAACCTTATCCTTCCGCTCCGGCCGATTGGCTTCCAACCATTGGGTGAAGACCGGAAGAACGGTCAGAGGCAAGCGAACCGGCGTAAAACCGGCGAATTTTGCGCCTGCTTGGGCGGCTGCCTTTAAAATTCCCGGCATCTCATGATCATTGAGACCCGGAATCACCGGCGCGACGTTCACCCCGACAGGTACTCCTGCCGCCGCCAATTGTTCGACGGCCTTCAACCGGGCCGCCGGACGCGACGTGCGCGGCTCAAGGTCGCCGCACAATCGGTCGTCAAGCGAAGTGATCGAAAGGAAAATAAGCGCGCCATTGAACTTCGCCATTTCACCCAAAATATCAATATCGCGAGTGATGAGATGATTCTTCGTGATCATCGAGACCGGATTGCGGAATTCCAGAAGAACCTGCAGGCATTGGCGGGTCAGTTCCAGCCGGCGCTCGACCGGTTGATAGCAATCGGTGTTGCCGCTCATGGTGATCTGTTCGCCTTGCCAGGAAGGCTTCATCAGACGCTCGCGGAGCAGCTTCGGCGCTTCCGTCTTGACGAAAATTTTCGATTCGAAATCCAGCCCGGCGGAATAGCCCAGGTATTCGTGAGTCGGCCTGGCATAACAATAGGCACAGCCGTGTTCACAGCCACGATAGGGATTGAGCGAGTAGCGGAAAGGTATATCGGGACTGTCGTTCTCCGCTAAAATACTTCTCGAGAAATCGCGCAAGAATTCAGTGCGCAATAACGGCTGGAACTCGTCGTCAGGAAAGGCTGGACCATCGCCAATTTCGAGCCGCACGTGATTTTGCTCAAAACGAATGTCCGGATTATGATCGGCGCCCCGGCCTTTGTTGCGATTCTCATTCATAGCAATCCGACTATATGCCAAAATCAGCTATGGCTAAAATCGTTAAATTCTCCTTCCTGATTTTAATTCCTTTTACCCATTTTTCTCCGCCGGCGACGGCTGACACGGTCGGCAAAACACCCCCTCCCGCAGTCGCAGGTCAGGTAAACGACTCAGTGGGCTGGCCGGGAAATATGCATCAAGTGGATAAATACTGGCCGGTCATGAACAATGCGGACGGTAAGAATGACCAGTGGAAGAGCGTAGGAGCTATGATTCCCTCCGGCGACGGGAAATACACCTGCACCTTGACGATTGTCGAGCCGCCCGGCGATTGCCCCCTGGATCTGGATCGGCCCGCCCTCGCGCTCGCCGCCGGCCATTGCGCCGATTTGGCCGAGAGCGAAGACAATGTGATCCGGAACAAGCCCTTTCACCAGAAGGTTTTGTTCAATCACTTTGCCGATACCGATTCCGACCCCTCCAAAGAAATCACTGCGGAAGTGAAGGAAATCGTCTACGCCACCATGCGCGGTTCCGATCTCGCCGTATTTAAAATGGGTGTCACGTACCGCGACCTGATGAAAATCGGCATCAAGCCACGCAAGATCGCGCACAGCCCGCTCGCACGCGGAACCAAATTGACCAACGTCGCCTGCCCGACCGAGATCGACAGCGATTACAATGTCATGCGGTCAGCGACCTGCAGCGCCTCCGGGAATGTCGACGTCGTAGAAGGTCCGTTTGTTTGGCCGAAGGCACACGAATTTCGCATGGATTGTCCGGCCGCAGGCGGAGCCTCGGGTTCCGGCTTGTTTACGGACAATGGAGAACTCGCAGGCGTCGTTAACACCACCTCTATCGGGAGCACTCCGGGAGCCTGCCAATTGAACTCCCCTTGCGAAATCAACGGCGGCAAATCGGCAATGGCCAAGGCGTGGACTTATGGAGCGGACGTTTCGTTTCTGCACAAATGCGTAGCGAAGAGTTGCGACATTGATGTCACCCAATCCGGCTGTCCACTTGCCGCGAACAACGGCCCCGCTCCCGCCGTTCCAACACTCACCAATTCGTTCGACAAACCCATTCCAGTAACCAAAGAGGGCGGAGCTCAAGTCAAATTCGGGTTGGCCGGGCAGACCGACTGCGCCGATCCATCCGGGTACTCAGCGGTCAAGGATCTGGGCGAAGGCGCTCAGTTCACTCCGCCTACCGGCAAATATCCTGACGGCACCTATGTCGTTTGCACGAGAACCAAGGGCCCCGATGGACAATGGCAGGACGTCAAAGATGCGGCCGTGCGGCCTCTACGCCTGGACGCTACCGCTCCGGTTGCCAAAGTGGAGGAGAGCCACACCAACGGGCACACGTTGTATGTCGCCAAACTGTCGGATCCGGACGATGGCAAAGGCCAACTCCTTAGCAAAGTGATCAGCAGTGGCAGTTGCACCAACGACACTCAAGCCTATGCAAAGCCCTTGCTCGGCTACATGGTCGACATTAAAAAAATGGATTCCGGCTGCATCTGCTTGCTCGGTACGGACGATGCCGGCAACAAGCAAGCCGTTCCCACCGCTTATGGTTTCGGCGGCCAAAAAGACTGCCACTGATCAGGTTGGTCAAGTGAATCAGGCGTGAACGCCGGCTTTCTCCAGATAATAATCCCAGGTGCCGTCATAAACCGTGAGTTCATTGCGATCGAGCCTGAACACACGGGTCGTCATACGGCGTAAGAAAGCGCGATCGTGACTCACAATCATAACGGTACCAGGGAATCTGACGACCGCTTCCAGTAAAACTTCCCGTGATTGAATATCAAGATGGTTAGTCGGTTCGTCGAGCACAAGAAGATTCACCGGCTTTGATAGAATCGTGGCTAAGACGACCCGGCTTTTTTCACCGCCGGACAAAATGGAAATTTTCTTTTCCACTTCATCCCCCGAAAACTTGAATGCACCCAAGAGATTGCGGACGTAACCAATGGAAGCCGTCGGAATACGCGAATGAACCTCTTCGAGAACCGTCAGCTTGGGATCGAGAACGTCGAGCGAGTTCTGGCTGAAATAACCGAGGTCGACGCTGGCGCCAATGGTCATCTTCCCTGCGGTCGGAGCCGTTTGACCCGCAATAATCTTTAATAGAGTCGACTTTCCGGCACCGTTGACTCCGACTACCGCGACACGGTCCATGCGCTTCACAAGCGCATTAGCACCCTGAAAGACCGGGACTTTGCCGCCGTCATCGCGCGACCAGACTTTACCGAGGCCCTCGAGCTTGACGACCTCGTCACCGCCGCGAGGAGGCGTGGGCCACTCAAAATGAATGGCCTTCTCTTCCGTCGGAATCTCAATCCGGTCGATCTTTTCCAGTTTTTTCACGCGCGATTGGACCTGGGCGGCGTGCGAGGCGCGCGCGGCGAAGCGAGCGATGAATTCCTCTTCCTTAGCCAGCATGTCGTCTTGGCGTTTGGCCGCGGCAATGAGTTGTTCCTTGCGGATTTCTTTTTCGCGCTCGTAGAAATCATAATTTCCGGAATAAACGGTGATCGATTGATTCGCCACTTCGACAATTTTAGAAACCAGACGGTTCATGAATTCACGATCATGGCTTGTCATGAGCAACGCGCCCTTAAAGGCCGCCAGCCAGGATTCAAGCCACACGATGGACTCGAGATCCAAATGGTTGGTCGGTTCGTCCATCAAGAGAACATCGGGGTTGAGAATCAGAATTTTTGCGAGGGCAATCCGCATTTTCCAGCCGCCGCTGAACGTTCCGGTGTCACGATCGTGATCAGCGGGCGAGATCCCAAGGCCGGTGACGATCTCAGCGGCGCGCGCATCGAGATCATAGCCGCCAAGACGCTCAAACTCGGCCTGCAGGTCGCCGTACTGTTCAAGGACTTTGGACATTTCGTCCTCATCCATCGGCTCACTGAGCTTCTGTTCGAAATCCAACAGCTTCTTTTGAATAAGGGGCAAACGGCCGGCGGCCGACTTCACTTCATCGATAACCGAACGGCCGTGCATGTCCTCGATATTTTGCGAAAAGTAACCGATGACGGTTTTCTCGGGCTTCGCCACATGCCCTTGGTCGACATTCTCTTCGCCGGTGAGGACGCGGAAAATAGTCGTCTTGCCGGCGCCATTAGGACCGACAAGGCCGGCTTTCTCGCCTGGATTCAGCTGAAACGAAGCATTGCGGTATAGGATCTTATTGCCGTAGTGCTTCGATATGTTCGAAATATTAATCATAAGTTGGGGCCGGTTTTTCGGGCAATATAGAGGAGATGGCGGCATTATGAAAGTCTTAATTATTGGGGGTAACCGATTCGTCGGATTGCGGGTCAGCCATGCCTTGAGCCGCCTGCCCGGCTGCGATCTCCATATCGTCAACCGTACCGGCCAGGTCCCTCAGTGCCCGGACGCCGTTATCTACAAGTGCGACCGCCGCAACCTCAGCCATAGCCATTTGGACCGCGATTGGGACGTGATAGTGGATTTCGCGTGTTACAACGACGAGGAGGCCAGGGAATCGACGGAGTACTTCGGCAAGGTGGGGCGGTATATCTTTGTTTCGACTAAGTCGGTCTATGATCCCAAGGGCGATTTGACTGAAAGCGACTTCAATCCGGAAAAATTGGATCTCAGCCAAGCTCCTCTGAAGAATTATCAGGACGGCAAGCGCCGGGCCGAAGCCGTTTTCAGCGGGCACTCGTTTCCGGTATTGAGCGTTCGTTTTCCGGTGATTCTTGGCTCTGACGATTATACCCGCCGGCTGGAATTTTACGTCCAACGCATCGAAAAGGGCCAACCTATTTTCATCGCTGCACCGAAGGCTAAAATTTCGATGATTCACGCCGCGGACGCAGCTGAATTTTTACTTTGGAGCATGAATCAGACGGCAACGGGACCATTGAACGTCGCCGCGCCTGAACCTCTCGGACTGGACACACTGATCGCGCAAATTGAGTCCAGCACCGGCAAAAAAGCCATTTTATTCAGCAAAGCGACAGACGAGAATAGTTCTCCCTATGGACCTCCGGCCGATTTTTTTATGAATTTAGATCGCCTGCACGGCCTCGGATTCAAAGCCAAATCCATCAATACATAGCTGCCGGAATTGATTGACGGAGCTAAGTCCGCCGCAGGCGGAAGCTCCCTGAAACACTAGATCAAATTAAAATCGCTCGGATAGCGAAGGCCCGCTTTGGTTCTCACGGCATCCATCAGTTGCAAAACCTGGATTGAATCCTGCCGGGTCATGATCTCGCTTTCCAGTTTTCCGCTCCGGATACATTCGCACGCCTCGCGAAGCTGAAAATGCAGACCAACGCCATCGTACGGGCACTTGACGATTTTTCCATTTATTTCCAACTCGGACGACCGCCAAAATTCACGCAGCCGGATTTGGCCCTTTTGCCCGCTGACCACAGCGTCTTGCGATAGCTTCGAATTAATCGACGACGTGCCGATCACCTGCACACCGCCCGGATAAGTGAAAATCCACGATGCCTTATGATCAATGCCCGTGGTGCCGATCACCATTTCGCCGGCCAGCTTATCCGGCAAACCGTCTCGCAACATCTGACCGAAGGAAATCGCATAAACTCCCATATCCAAGATGCTGCCGCCGCCCAGTTCCAGTTCGAAAAGCCGCGGAGGATGGTTATTCTTGAAGCCGAAGCCCATGCTGGCTTGTATAGATTCGAGTTCTCCGATTTCGCCTTTTGCAATGGCCGCCTTCAGCCGCTTTGCAAAAGGAAGAAAGCGTGTCCACATGGCTTCCATTAAAAATAATTTCCGCTCAACCGCAAATTGAACGGCTTGTTCCGCCTGCATGGCGTTCATCATAAACGGCTTTTCACAAAGAACATGTTTGCCGTGCTCAAGCGCCAGCATTGTCATTTCAAAGTGGGCCGGATGCGGAGTCGCAATGTACACGGCATCGATATCTTCACGCCTGAACAACTCTAAGGCGTCCGCACAGGCCTGCGGAATTTCGAAGTCCGCGGAAAACCTCTTGGTCTTTTCGAGATCCCGCCCTGCGACGCCTACCGCCTTGGCGTCCTCCACGAAGCGCATGTCTTGAACAAAGTTCTTGGCAATGGAGCCGGTTCCGACAATGCCCCAACGAATTGCACTCATACCGTCTCACTTCCGCCGGACAAACCGGCCCTGTATCTCTCCCAATCGAATCCGGTCCCCGGATCCGTTTTTCGTACCGGGGCAATGTCACTATGCCCGACAATCCGATCGAGTGTGATCGCCGGCCAACGCTGCATCAGCAGCCCGGTCACCACGATTAACCGCTTATATTGAGCGTCGGTGAACGAGCCGGTGTCCGTGCCTTCCAATTCAATCCCGATCGAAAACATATTGCAGTTAGTACGACCTTGGAACGAAGACTCGCCTGCATGGTGAGCACACTTATGAAATGGAACGTACTGTTTAACCAGGCCCGACCGCTCGATAAGCAGGTGCGAGGAAACTTTCAAATGCGAAATCTCCGCAAAGTAGGGATGATCCTTTGGATTCAAGCGGTTTTGAAACAGCTGGTCGATATACGGTCCGCCGAACTCTCCCGGCGGCAGGCTGATACAGTGAACGACCAATAGAGAAATTTCCCGGTCCGGTGTCTTGTAACAATTGTCCGACGGAAACCGTTCCGCACCGGTCAGCCAGCCGTCAGAAAGAGATTCCACTAATATTTCACCGAACAGCCGTAAGGCGCGGTGGAGTCGGTTTTCACCGGCTCACCGTTTTCAAGGGCAGTTAGAGCCGCGGTCACGTAATTCTGAGCACCGGCTAGGCTGCGAGCAGCGGCTGACGGCCGGTCATCGATGGCGCCTTGGTAGGCGATCTTACCTTTTTTATCGATAACAAACATATGCGGAGTCGTTTTAGCGGAGTACTTGGCTGCGACGGCCGCGTTTCCGTCGAGCAGCAGCGCGGTCGAACCCAATCCGCTTTTCTCAAAGACGCTCTTGGCATCGGCCGCTTCGAGGTGGCCCTCTTTCCCGGCGGCGTTCGATGCAATCGTCAGCCACACAGTTCCCTTACCTGTATTTTCCTTTTGCAGACCCTGCATAGTCTTGGAATCGTAGAATTTGTGCACATAAGGGCAGTCGGGATTAAACCACTCAAGTACGACGACTTTGCCTTTGAATTGAGCGAGCGTATAGGTCTTGCCGTCGGAACCCTTCAGGCTGAAGTCCGGAGCAACATCACCGGTTTTCAGTGCACCCGATACGGCGAACGAAACCATCAGACCGGCGAGCAACAATATTTTCTTCATCTCAGACCTCCCGTTTAAGGAAATTCCCTCATGATAATCTCCTTAAAGGTAGTCTTCGTCAGTACCTCGGGCAAGGGCAATCCATTGGGATGGCGGGCGGAGTAAAGAACGTAAAAAGGCACGCCCACGCGGTCATAACGATTTAAAAAGCGGGTGATTTCCTCGTTGCGCTGGGTCCAATCGCCCCGCAACAGTTCAACTTTCTTTTCTTTGAGAAAACCTTGCACCTCGGCGTCATCCAGCACCAGCCGTTCATTCACTTTACAAGTCAGGCACCAATCGGCGGTCATATCCACAAGAACGTTGTGGTCTTCCTGAAGCTCGCGCAGCAAAGCAAACGAAAAGGGTTTCCATATACCCGCGGCGGCAGCCGCCGGCGGAGGATTAGCGCTATACACATTAAAAATCGCAGCGGCCAAAATCGCGGCGGTTACTCCACTGACGGCGACCCGCCATTTTGACAGCAGCACCACCAAGGCAAGAGCCGCACATCCCGCCACAACAAATCCCACCGAAACAGGCCCCCGCACCTGCGACAAAATCCACAACAACCAAAGCGCCGTACAAAACAAAGGCACGGCCATGACCTGCTTAACCCGAACCATCCACATTCCAGGCTTCGGCAAAATCCGAACCCAAGATGGAAAAACCGCAAACATTAAATACGGAAACGCCAATCCCACACCAAGCGCGGCAAACACAGACAGTAAAATGAAAGTCGGTTGCGCAAGACCGAAGCCAAGCGCCACTCCCATAAACGGGGCCGTACACGGCGACGCCACAACCACGGCGAGAATGCCTGTGAAAAATGAACCCCACACTCCGCCCATGCGGGTCAGCTTGTGGCCGAAACCGGCGTCAAAGAAATCGATTTCAAACAGTCCCAGCAAGTTTAAAGCTAAAACAAAAAACAACCAGACGAGTAGCGCCAGAAAAACCGGCGACTGCAGCTGAAATCCCCAACCCACCCAAGCGCCGGCCGTACGCAAAATAGAAAGCAACAAGGCGATCGCCAAGAAGGAAATGATCACGCCTGCCGAATAAGAAAGATTCTGGCGGCGAACTTCCGCCGTGTCGCTTGCCGCGATCTTCAGCAAACTCAGCAGCTTAATTGAGAGAACCGGAAACACACATGGCATGAGATTCAAAATCAAGCCGCCGATAAAAGCCGAAAGCAGCATCCACCACACCTGCGGCATGTCCATTTCCGACTGGGCCTCAAAAGTCCAGCCGCTGGTACCGAACTGGCGGGCGATGATTCTGCCGTTGTCACGGTTGCGAGTGACCAGAACGCCGACCCGGTCCGCTCCTGCTGGAACCACATTCGCTTTTTCAAATTCCAAAACGGGAGGCGGACCGTCCACCAATCGCGGCGCGCTGTTCGCCACGCCGCTGCCCCGGAACGGAAGAAAGTCGACGAACTCCTCGCCATTTTTCCATTCCTTGAGAGCGAGCCGCATTTTGCCGTCCACCTCATTGAATGAAATCAAATCGGCCGGAACCGGAACTTGCGAGCGGGCCTTTTGAAAAAGCTCAAAGGAGCGTGAGGGTTTCACGTCTTCAACGGCCGCCACGGGAATTTCAAATTTGAAAGTCTCGATCGCGGGAATGCAAACTTCGGCGCACACCAGCCACTCAGCGTCCGCCTCAACCCAAACCTTGGAGCCGGGCCGGGCCCCCGAGGCCACTTGAACCTCAATAGGAAACAAAACTTCCTTTTCGTAGCCAAACCACCAAAGCGGGCCCGTCTGCATCCGTTCGGGTAAGGGGAAATTAACCGATTTGATTTTTACTTCTGGGCTGGAACGGAATGACAACCGGACCGGCGATCCGGAGTCGCCCGGATTAATCCAGTAAGTGTGCCATTTGTCTTCGAGGTTGATGTGCAGGCCCATCATCCCGAGCGTGCCGGGCACCCAAGCCGCCGTATCGCTGACGAGTTCGCCTTGTGTGTATTTGCGCCATGCCGAAAAGTCTTTGGCCCCGGCATTGAGGGAAGCCACCAATGCGGCGACGGCCAACACTAGTCTAAACAAAATTAAAAGCTTTCTGCTCATGAAAGGCCGCGGCGACTCTGCCCGGCAACTTCGCGCCGAGAAAGCAGCTGTTCTTGGATAGGCTCGAAAAATCGGAATCGGTCAGAACCCGTGCCGGAGCTTCAACGTCCACCGCCGCCGCATGAAAGGGCGCGCCTTCTTTGAGTTCACCGAAGCCTTCCGGTAAATTCAGGAATTTTGCGGGAAGAGATGAGAAAACTTGCACTAAGCGGGCCGGCGTCAGCATACCGCGCTTCCAACCATCGATCAGAACCGGCAACGTGGTCTCCAAGCCGATGGTACCGAACGCGACTTTGTCGAATACGCCGGCTTTCATCACAGCCTCGTGAGGCGCGTGATCGGTCGCGACGAAATCAACATCGCCGGAGGCTAAGGCTTTCCACAAAGCCTCTTGATCTTCGCGCGAACGGATGGGCGGATTCATTTTAAATGATTTATTGTCGGGATCGATCGTTTCAGTATTGAAATACAGGTGATGCGGCGAAACTTCGGCGCTGACTTTCAGTCCGCGGCTCTTGGCCGTGCGAACGAAATCGATCGTCTTGCGGCTCGACACATGCAGAACGTGATAACGGGCGCGCGGATGCTTATTCAATTCACGAATATCGCGCTCAACCATTTTCCACTCGGGATCATCAGGATAGGGAACGGCGCCGATTTGCGCCTGCACCGGGCCGGGCGCCAAGGCGCCGCCATGGCCGAGGAACTCGGCGTGCTGCAAGAGCGGAACGCCCGATTTCTCCAGAGCCGCGAAAGCTATATCCATGACTTGATCGGAAGCAACGCCCAGTCCGTCATTGGTGAACGCGCGAATCCCGGCCTGAATCAAAGCGTCGTAATCGACGGGTTCATCGCTGTTCAGGCGTTTGGTGATAGCGGCGCTCCAAAAAACCTGCACGCCATACTCTTGCTCAAATTCCCTGACTTGCTTCTGGCCCTCGCGCAAAACTTCAACCGAGTCGATCGTGGGCTGAGTGTTGGGCATGGTGAGTAAGGCGGAATAACCGCCGCGAAGAGCCGCCAAGATCCCCGTCTGGGGAAGTTCCTTGTGGGCTTGGCCGGGCACGCGCAAATGCGCCTGTGCGTCCACGCCTGCCGGCATGATCACGACGCCGGATTTCAATTTGATCCGCTCGACGGAAGACGGAACCGATAAGTCCGCGCCGATCGCCTTCAGCCGTCCGCCCTCAACCCACAATGATTGCCGGTCACGGATTCCGGTGGCCGTCCAAACGGGAACATTTTCGATCACATAAGAGCTAAGTGTGCGCTGTGCAGGTTGGGACATGGTGCCTCGGTGTTAGCCTATTCAAGTCAGATTATAAAGGCTTTATTCGGTTAGCGCAAAGGTTCGGCCGCGCACTTCAAAAACGACACGGTCCACCACTTGCCCGCGCGGATCGCGCAGCTCCAACGTATACATTCCCGATTGCGCCGCCCAAGGCAGCCGGGCTTGCGCGCGGCCCAGACGCTGGCCGTTCAAATATATGTTCTGATCTTGCTGTGGCGCCTCAATCTGAATGTAGAGATGCTGCAGCCGGCGATCGGGACTTTGCAGATCGATCACGGAGCCGTCCTGCGGGAAGGCGATGTGGCTGATGGTGCGGTTTTTCTCCTCGGTGCCGCTTAAGTACCACTGCCATTTCCTGCGCCGGACATCCGGCGGCGGAAGGGGCTGCTGGCTCGGAGTCCGGCGATGCAACGAATCCATAATCGCCTGCCAAGCGCCGGCCGCCGAATCGGCGCTCAAATCCGCCGTCCACACGCCGACCGTGTATTTTTCCGAAAAACCGACCGCCCAGCTACTGCCCTCACCGTTCGTTCCCGTGGACATCGCGGCCCAGTAAGGATCGCCCAGGCCTTGATGAGAGCGGCCCATGATTTCGGCGACGATGAACGCCGCTCCGGGCGCCATCACTCTCCGCGCCGTTTCTGTAAGCGCCTCATCCTGTGAAAACTTAGCCGGCGACCACATTCCGCCGTTACCCAGAACGCGGTAGGCGTTGCTGATGTCGAGCAGTGAAGCTTCCGCCGAACCGACGGCCTGCGAAGGCCCGACCGGTCCGGCAACTTGATGTATGAAAGCATCGTCACCGAGCAATTCCAAAACGTGCATCGCCGGAGTCACGAAGTTTCCGCTCAGAGCCGAACGCAGATCGGGAGCTCCGCCCTGCAAGCTTGTATCGGAAGTCAGTACGCGCTCATCCACGGCGCGCGCGAAAATCAGCGGCCGCAAGATGGGCCCGACCTTGTGTTTGGTCTGCACGCTGTCGTCCATCATCCGGCGCGTTCCGGTTTGGCTGACGTAAGCGAGGATCTCACCGGACGTATTATCGAGAATCAAAGCCGCGCTGTCGGCTGTCTGCTTTTGCAAGGCACGGATCACTTCCCACTGGAGGCCACGATCAAGAGTGCTGCGCACCAACCCCCCGTCGGCCTGGTTAGCGAGTTTTGCAAGATGGAGGGCCACTTGCGGCGCCATGCGAGTGTAGGGACGCAGGTTGTAACTGTTCTCGACGTAACTCAAATGGCTTTGCGAGAGAAGCACGCAGCTCTCCGGCTCATCGGAATCAGAAAGAATTTTGCACGCCTCCCGCGAAATCACGTTCATCGAAGCCGCAGGCTGTTCCAGCATAGCCGCTAAAACCGCGATCTCGGGCTTTTCAAGATCGATCGGCGCTTTATCGAACAATCCAAGGCTGGCCGCGCGCAACCCTTGCAGGCCGTTCCGGTAGCGCGACAAGTTGACGTAAGCTTCGAAAATCTGATGATCCCTCCAGCCGGCCTCAAGGAGAGCGGCCCGGATGGCGTGGGAAAGTGGGGATTCATCGGGTTCAAGCAGGCGAATCAGCCGCAATGAAAGCGGCGTCGAGGAAGAATCGCGCACGATTTGTTCGAATTCAGGAGCAATCCCGGTATGGTCGACCCAGCCAAGACGGCGCAGATTTTCACCACGGTGAATTTCATCAATCACGAGGCCGTTGCGATCGACGACCACCCAGTCGGATGACTTATACGCCGCCTTCACCTTGCGCAGGCGCGGCATACTTTGGGCATGGATCAACAAGACCGCCACAATAAACAGGGATATCCCCATCGTGACGGCCTTTATCAGCTGGAATCGCATGCCTACTAATATAGCAGAATCACTTCTTCTGGCGGCGAATTAGTTTACGTTTTTTCGATAAACGGCGAGAGTGAAGCTTGTTTTTCTTGCGTTTGCGGGCAGCCATCTTGCGCTCCTAGGTTTGACCATGTAATTGTTTCAATTCAGCTATGTTTTGACTATTTCAGGCGTTCCCTGTCATTTAGTCAATCTTTGGGTACCCGTAGCTCAGCTGGATAGAGTGTCGCCCTCCGAAGGCGAAGGTCAGGCGTTCGAATCGCCTCGGGTACACCAGTTTCTTACATACCCGTATACCGGTTAACAGGTATACGGGTATACCGGTATATTAAAACCGCTTCGCCTTAATCTCTGAGTTCAGCAATTTGTAAATCCACGCCCCTAGTTTGTCGGCGGTGTCGACTATTCTGCCATCATCACACTTTGCTAATTTCAATATCGTTTTGCACTCCTGTAATGACGCATAGGCTGTCTCATAAAACCGCTTTTTCTCTTTGATAGACCGCTTTGCATTGCCCTCGGAAAGATTGAGGGGAATTGATGTCACGGCTCTGAACAATTGGTCCCTCAAGTGACCGGCAACTTCCATCTTTTCAATTGCTTGATGAAACTCAATCGCCAGATCCAATGTCCTGAATGTCTTCATTTTCACTCCTTTTTGTTTTGTCCCCCAGACTTCAAGAATTAAGCCTGCGGCCAAATCAAAAGGAGCAACTAACGGCATCCGGAGCCGGACACAATTGCGAATTCCGAAACCTGAACCTCTGTTGACTGGTTAGAAATGATCAACTGAAATGGGATCTGAATGGGCCTCTACGATCGCATAGACCACTGTAGGACATAAATGGATCGCTTAAGCCTCGAACGACTTCTACGCGAGCAAATGCCCTTGGCTGAAGCCATGGATGTGCGGGTTCTACGTGCCGGCGAAGTAGTGGAATTGGGCTGCTTACTTGCTCCCAATCACAACCACTTAGGTACGGCGTTTGGCGGATCACTCAGTGCCCTCATGATCCTAGCCGCCTACTGCCGTCTATTTCAATTAATGGACGGACAAGGGCATGTGCTGTTGAAAAGCAGCTCGATGGAATTCATACAGCCGGTCAATGAAGACCTGCGAGCCGTATGCTTGTCCCCTGAACCTGCTGCAAGCCGCATATTTCTCGATACGTATCAGCGAAAAGGCCGAGCGCGCCTAACCCTCACCAGCGAAGTCCATTTAAGTGACGGGACAGTCGCTTGCCGGATGGCAGGAGAGTTCGTTGGGCGCATCCCCACTCATTCCTAATGCTGACCCTTTACCGTCGCCTTTACGATACAACCCCACACTAGCCCGCTGGCCGTCGGCACATCGCAATTCTTCCCCAAATCCCTGCACTCATCGATCAGCATCCCGTTACCGATGACTCGAGCAGCAAGCGGACTGCAGCGTGCGAAGCCGGCGTCATGGCATGCCTGAACTGCCGCGGCGCCCGCCATATCGGCGGCGTCTTGTATTTCCCAAGTATCGCAATGGTATTCATATTCATCGCTGTACACAGAGCCAAGCCGTTGAAAGTAAGTGCCGTCTTTGCCCGCAAAGGCGGGCGTAGAGAACAACATCAGTAGTGCCATCGCAAGTTTCATGAAATCCCCCTTAGGGAGATTAGACAGTTGAAGACCGCAATTAAGCAATTAGAAAATTCCCGCGAAACCGGTCTACGCGGCTGTAGGAGCGGCGTTCAATGGGAGGCGCAACTACAACTCACCACTTCTTCAAGCTGCCAATTGTCGTCTTGAAAAGTAATCGAGAGCATCACTTTATCCGAAGCGCCCGTCTCACAATCCCAGACGCCTCTGAAAAAATACAAACGTTGCGGCGATTTCCCCATATCAAGCAAAAACTCAAGGCGATTGCCGGCGTTAACAGCCGGCTGCACCCGCACCCGCACCCCGTCCTTGAGAGACCAGCTTGAAGAGTCCGTAAGTTCAAACTCTGATTCGATCTGTCTCAACGTAACTTGAGTTTGATTCCGGCGTGGACACACGACGTTCAATTCCGCCTGTGCGGCCGCGGAAAATCCTGCGCAGAAAAGGACTATGGCCATAATCTTCATATCAACCATTAACCGGTTAACAATGAAGATTGTCAAAGGCCTCAATTAATATCGGGCAGATTCGGGGGGAGATTGGATTCATAAAACGCGCCGGCCGCGCGCATGGATTGATAGTGAACGTTGATCACATGAAAAATATCTTCGCTCTTCGCCCGGAGGGGACTCGCACCGGCTTCATCCGCCATACCCATTTGCCGACGGACGCGCGAGCGATTGTTCCAGTCATCCTGTTCGCGCTTTTCCCAGTTGGGCTCACTCTGCCCGCTCCCGCCGCCTGCCGGTGACGACTGCGATCCTGCATCGCCAACGCCGGCCGGGCCCCTCGAGGCTCCCGCATCGGAATTATCAGCAGTGGTGCTCTTTTCTGTTGAAGGTTCAGCAGGCAAAACCGCTTTCTCTCCGCTCTCCGTCAGTCCGGACGAGCCCATGCTCTTTTGAGCTTGTGCCGCTATCGCTTGCCGGGTCTCAATCGCCTGCTGAATTCCCTTTGAAACAGCGTCACCTTTAAAACCAAGAGAGCCGGCAATGCCACTCAGGGTCTTTTGGTACTCCGAATCGTCGGCGGAAGTTGAGAAATCACCAAATGGAGTTTTCAAGGTTGATTGATCGGCGCTGAGTTTCATCCCGTAAGTGCCGAGCTTTTCTTTCATCTGTGCATTATAGGGACTTTTTTGCGTCGCAATTCCGCGGAGGTCCGACTCACTGACCGAACTCGCTCCGAATTTTCCCTGCGTAGCTCCCGACAACATTCCCGACAATGCAGCCCTGGCCAATTCCTGCGCCTGATCGTCCGCCTTCTGCGCGTCTTTGCTTTCCGTTAAAGCTTTAACAAGCAAGGCGACATTGGGAATCATCGAACTCCAAGCATTGTGTTCGTCCGCGAGCGATTGCTTGTAAAGGTTGTCGGCGGCCTTGCGGTTACCAACGGCCCGTTTGCCTAGATCGTTTGTGTAATTGTGCGTGTTGCCGATCATGCCTTCGTCGAATGATTCAGCCGTGGCGGAGAAGGCCAGGAGAGTGAGAGGTAGAATAAATCCTAATTTAAGAGTGCGCACCCGACATTGAAAGAGCAAAAGACATACCCAGAGCCCGCCCGAGGGCTCCAAAAAGTCCATAGATACCCGATAGTTGAATCGTCTCATAGTGAGCCTAGGAAAGCCTTCGACCGAAACCCAAACAGCTGTCGACAGACTACGCGGAAGCGTTGCCTCCCGCCCAGCACCTACAATTGACTCCACTCGCCCTCCGAGTTCCATTCCATTTTCAAATTTCCATTTTCGAATGTCCAAAGGGGGGATCGTGGTCAATTCGCGAAGCGTGGCGTCTCTACTTTTCATTTTCATCGTACTCTCACCCCTAACGAGCCACGCCGGCCTCATCCGTGCCGTCTGGGGCTGCCGGATTCCCTGTGAAACCTCCGGCCATAAGCTTTTAAAAAGCGTGCAAATCAGTTACTGCGGAGCCGAGGTGCTCTCCGCGGCGATGATCGAGCGCCTGACGCCGTTCTGCCGCGACAAAAACGGCCGGGCTGACGCCGTCGCCGTACGCACCGCCGAAGGCGCGGTCGCGACTTGCGACGCGACCGCCTCCACCTGTAAAGAAGACGGTCCAATCCGCGCCGGGTACACCTGCAAGGTTCTCTGCCCGTCTCAAGATAACTTCGTTCATAAATTTTCCGCCTGTGCGACGACCGACGACGAAGCCTGGACGAACGCCACTGAAGTCTGCAGGGACGCAGTCAGGCCAAGCTCGTCCGTGTCAGCCGCTGCTAGGAATTGCGTTGTGGGTGGACGCTCGGCCTGCCAGTGATCTTTTTACTAAAACTGAAAAAGTCCCTCCAGTTTTTTAGTAAAAACCGCTTGCCCTGCCCCTACCCTTAAGCTCAAATGAGCCCGAAATTAAAGGGAAAGGGATTCAAATATGAAAAAGCTTATCGCTCTCGTCGCTTTCATCGCCCCGCTCGCCGCTCAAGCCAAGATCGCCGTCTACGCACAAGTCACCTATTCGGAATCGACCGAAGTTGAGGCCACGCAGTTAACCAAGACGCTCAAGACATTGGGCTCGATCGGCTACACCGATAAATATGGCTACGAGCGTATGCATATTCGCGGTGACATCACTGTCACGAACGGTGCCGCTTGCGATAACGGCCACCAAACGTACAGCATTAACCTGACTTCGCTTGGCGAAGACAACCAGGAACTCGGAACCGTCACTCTCGATAAGAATTCTTGCACCAAACTGACCAGCCCGGCGAAATTCTACGCGCTCATGCAACAATGGGGCGGCAATATTCTAATGGGCGATTGCGGTGCCGGACATTGCTGGCAAAAGATCGACAATATTGAGTGCACGCACTACAAAGGCGACGCAAGAACCAAACCCTTTGATTCTTGCTCGGTTTCGCTAAGCACCGGTGAGTGATTGTTCCGGCTCGGAATAAGTCTCCGGCATTCTCGCTAGAAAAATTCCCGCCGCCGCCGTTGCGACGGCGGCGAATACCGAAAACGTAGCTGCAAATCCGAAACTTTCCGTAAACATTCCCTGCAAAGCAACCCCCGCGACGGCTCCAAGGGCCGGCGCAGTGTGAACCAATCCCATCAATGAGTTCAACACCTTTTTCCCGCGCGCGAGATCGCTGCAAATCAGAACCAGAACCACACCGACGATCCCGGCAATGATTCCGTCCAATGCCGTTATTGCCAGCACCATATTCGGCGTGGACGCAAAGGCATAGAGTAACAGCCGAAGAGGCAATAACACAAAAGCCAACCCCAAAAGCCGCTTGCGCCCGAGATGGGCATACCTGCCCGCCAGCCACGCCGCCGGAATCATAATGGGTTGAGCGACAAGCAGAATCCAGGCGATTTTAGAATCGGAACTTCCAAGTTCCTTCATATAAAGAGTGACGAGAGAGCCCAAAGATCCATTGGCAACCTGGAATAAAGTGATGCAGATCAAAAGCGTCCGGACATCTTTGTCCTGCATCAGTTGCCGGGCTTTGCTTGCGAAGGATCTCACGGTGGCCCAGTCAAACGATGCCGCCATTTCCTCCCCTCCTGTTGGCTGCGCCGGACGGATCATAAAGCTGCTGAGTGCCGCCAAAAAAGCCATCAATGCAGCCGCATAAAATAAAGGGGGAATTCCGCTAACACGCACGACGACCAAGGCTAAGAGCGCGGAGGCGACGTTCCCGGCATGGTTCCAGCTTTGATTTTCACCCAAGACCAAATGCAATTTGCCACGTCCTGCCACGGAATTCGCCAGGCTCGCCAAAAGCGGCGCGAAGAATGTTCCGGGGATGCCGGAAAGAAACAAGATGGTCGCGACTCGCGGCGTGTTGCCGACAAACATCGGAATCAGCGAATAACAAAGTCCCAGCCACAAAGCGCTGGCCGCCAGCAATTTGCGCGGATGTTCAACATGATCACATGTTAAGCCCGCCGGAATTTGAAAAATCAAACTTCCTAGGCCCGCCGTCGCCATCGCCATCCCAATTTGATCGTACCGCCAGCCGTGTTGGCGTAAATAGACGTTCAGAAATGGAATTACGACAGAGGCGATTTGCGCCAGAAAAAAATTCGCTGAATTCAATGCCAATATACTACGCCGCTCACTCACGCTGTGATTCCTTTACGCGAATAAGAAATAATACCGCTGCAAATACCGCAATTCCGGTAAAAACATAGAAGGTAATCTGAAATCCATAAGCTTCAGTCAAAAATCCTTGCAATGCCGCGCCTGCCATCGCGCCCAAAGACGGCGTGATGCTAGTCAGACCGATCAACGAATTGAATCCTCGCTTCCCTTCAGTCAAATCGCTGCTCACGACGAACACCAGAACTCCGTAGATCGCGGCGATTATCCCATCGAGCGCGGTGATGGCTAGAATCACGCTTGGGTCGCGAGTCAAAGTATAAAGAAAAATCCGCACCGGCAAGAGAACGAAGGCCAAAGCAAGAATGGGTTTACGGCCGACAACACCGCAATATTTTCCGGCCAGCCATGCAAACGGAATCATCACCGGCTGTGCCACTAAAACAATCCACGCAATCTGCGCCTGGGAACTCCCCACATGTTGCATGTAAAGACTTACGAGAGGAGTCAAAGGACCGTTAGCTGCGTGAAAGAGCGCTATGCAGAAAAGCCAATCGCGAACCTCGGAATCCCGCAACAATTGCCACAGATAATGCAAGGAGGAACGACTTGGCCCGAAGGACCGCCCATCAACACTCCAGTGCATGTCGGCCGGACGGATGAAGAGACTGCTAATGGCAGCCAGCAATGAAACCGTGGCGGCGATGTAGAACAACGGCACAAACCCTTTCGCCCGAACCACGGCCAGAGCAATTAATGCCGCAGCAAAGTTTCCTGCATGGTTCCACAACCGGTTTTTACCGATCAAAATGTTGAGATTTTCCGGGCCCGCAAGACGCAGGGCCATACTTCCCAGCAAAGGCGAGAAAAATGTCCCGATTGTTCCCGATATGAACAGCACAAACATGATTAAAAAAATGTGATTCACCAGAATCGGCAAAAGAACGTAACAGGTACCCAATAAAATCGCGGTTGCGGCCAACAATAAACGGTGGGCTTTGATCTTGTCGCAAATCACGCCGGCCGGAACCTGAAAAATCAGGCTGCCAAAACTCGTGACCGCCATCGCCACGCCGATTTGGTCGTAACGCCATTGATTTTGGTGCAAAAAGACGTTGAGAAACGGCATCACGACGTCGGCAATTTGCGCCAGGAAAAAATTGACGGCGTTCAGGCTAAGGAAACTTCTCCGGGAGGGCTTCACGGTGCCTCTTTCCCGTGAATATCGTTTAATATAACAAACATACGATTTTCATCTCCCTCGCCTATCCTGTTTAAAACGGGGGATCCAATGAGATCATTCATCAAAGCCAATGCAACATTTGTACTTTCCCTGGGCCTTTTGATGGTTGCTCACGGAACTTTAGCCGCTCAAAACGTTAAACCGGTTCGTTCCCACAAATCCGCAAAACGATCTCACGCCCGGGGGCCGCTTCCAGTCGTCCCCCTCGAGAGAACCGGCGTCCGGTTCTTGTAGGAGGTGTAATGTCGGCTTGGGCAGAGACCATCCCTAGGCTGGCTTTTAGTAAAATTTAAAGATTTCGGGCCGTTTTTTAGAAAGGTGTCCTTTCGGCCGCTTGAACCCGGTGCTAAACCTTGTTCCAACAGTCCGTTTAAGGAGAACCCAATGAAGAACCTCATACTCGCTATTTTGCTTTCCCTACCCGCTGCCTCTTTCGCCGCCGGCGTCCACAGCTGCGAAGGTCTGGACAGCATCGGCAACCTCATCGGCAACGTCAAAACCTTCAGCCAAGGCGATGTTCGTGTCGCCTACGTGACCACCGAAGAGCCCGCCGCCGCGCCCGACCATCTTTTAGTGTTTGTCATCGATCAAGAGACGCACTCTTTCTATAATTGCTACGCCGTCAGTGCCGACAAAGACGGCACCGGGTTCAGCGGGATCAATATGGACGGCATGAAATCCGCTTACAACGCGAAACAGGGTTTATTATTGACTGTCCCAGTCTCGATTTTTGACGGCACCGATGCCAAACCGGCCTCCGTGAAAGTCCGCATCGACCAAAGAAACCTGCAGAATCCCGTCACTCTGGAATAAAAATACGATTGCTGGCGCAGCCTGGGCTTGTTAGCGTTTGCTATGATCAAACGCCTCGAGCCCGGCAAGTGTTGCGGTATTCTTATTGATGTTCAGGAATTCTTTCTGGCACAACTGGATCCCGGCTTGCGCGATCAAATTGAAATACAAACTGCCAGTTTTGTACAATTGCTTAGATACCTGCAGATTCCCGTATTAGTTACTTTGGAGAATCCGCTGGCGGCAAAGGGTTTGCTTCCTTCTAAAATTGACTCTCATCTTAATGATTACAAGCACGCTACCACTTTGCAAAAAAACTACTTCGACCTAACCCATGAGACATCGATTTTAAATTATCTGCGGAGTACCGGAAAAACCCAAATGCTGATCGCCGGCTGCGAAACCGATGTCTGTGTCATGCAATCCTGCCTGGGCCTTCTCGATATGGGTTTTGATGTGTTTGTAACCGAGGATTTGCTGTTTTCCTCCTCAAAAGAGATCGCATCGGCGGTTGCACGTATGAAAGCCGGCGGCGCGATCTTTTTAACCTACAAAAGCCTATACCACGAACTGCTGAAATCGGTGGCCGGCAGTCCCTTCCGGCTGGAAACCGCGGAGGCCTTCGGGCCTTTTCCCCGCGAACTTGCGGAATTTCCGTTCAATTGAGCAAGATAACCCTCCCCATCGACTCCTATCTCAACGAAGCGCTGGCTCTGCTCGCGGAGTGCAAAAATTTAATTGTGCGAGCCGAACCCGGCGCCGGTAAAACGACTCGTTTACCGCCTGAACTATTGAAAATAACCGACAAAGCCATCTGGGTTCTGGAGCCGCGCCGGATCGCCGCGATCTCCGCCAGCCAAAGAATCGCCGAGGAGAACGGTTGGCCGCTCGGCGGCCAAGTCGGCTATCAAGTCCGTTTTGAAAATAAAAGTTCGCGGGAGACCCGCCTTCTGTTTCTCACCGAAGCGTTGCTCATGCGTAAACTTTTACAAGATCCCGAACTGAAAGACGTCGGCTGCGTTGTCCTTGATGAATTTCACGAACGCAGCCTGCACGTCGACTTGGCCTTGGCCGCCCTTAAAGAACTGCAAGAACTCTCGCGGCCCGATTTAAAAATCGTGGTGATGTCGGCCACTCTTGATACGGCCCCATTGGCTCGCTACCTCGAAAAACCGGCTGTGCTCGACGTACCGGGAAAGGTCTTTCCGCTTGAGGTCCACCTCGATAGCAAGCAGCAAAGCCTGCGCACCGATTTTGACTTCATCGAGCGCATGCGCAAACTGATTCAAAAGGCCTGTGTGGAAAATAAAGACGGCGATATTTTGTGCTTTCTGCCCGGCAAAGGCGAAATAGAGCGCACGGGCGAAGCGCTCGCCACCTGGGCCGACGGCGCCGGCATTAAAATCTTCGCTCTGCACGGCTCACTGAAGCTCGAAGAGCAAAAGGCGGCGTTGATCGCGATACCCGGCGTCCGTAAAATTATTCTCGCCACCAACGTGGCTGAAAGCTCACTCACCGTTCAAGGTGTCCGCATCGTGGTTGACAGCGGCTTGCAGCGCTTATCTTCCGTCAATCAGCGCACGGGACTCGAAAGCCTCGAACTCACACGCATTGCGAGAGCGTCCGCCACTCAACGCGCCGGCCGCGCCGCACGGCTCGGTCCCGGCACCGCGTATAGGGCGTGGACGAAGCATGATGAGGCGGCCATGCGCGACTTCGACCTCCCGGAAGTTCAGCGTTCCGATCTCGCTGACTCCCTTCTCCTCCTCGCCGCGCTCGGCATCGGCAACTTCGCGGGCTTTTCTTGGTTCGAGCCGCCGCCGGGCCGGGCTCTTCAGCAAGCGCGGGATTTCTTAATTGATCTGGGTGCGATCGACGCCGGAGGTCAGCTCACCAAGCTCGGCGAGGAACTGCGCCAGTTCCCCGTCCATCCGCGGATAGGAAGAATGCTGCTCACCGGCCGACAAATGCAGATTCCAAATTTCGCCTGCGAGCTTGCCGCACTTCTTTCGGAAAAAGGATCATCCAATGCCGGCACGGGTGAAACCGGCGAAAACGATCTCATTTTGCAATGGAGCCGCTGGCGTTCCGCGCCCGATCAGGCAAGAAATCGCAATCTCAGTCGCGCGGCCCAACACCTGAAGGATTTGGTCCGGTCACCGGCAGGCGACCGGAAAGTTGATCCCTATAACGATTCCGCCGAAGTTCTGCTCGGCGCCTATTCCGACCGCCTTTGCCGCCGCCGCCGCCCGCATGAGCCTCAGGCCAAAATGGCCGGAGGCCGCGGCGTCAAATTGCATCCGAACTCAAGCGTGAAGACATCCGGATATTTCATCGCACTTGATCTTGCCGACGGGCGCGATTCTTCGGAAACCATGGTCTTTCAAGCCGTCGGCATTCCGGATAGCTTGATCGAAAAACATATTGCCGGCCAGGCCAAAAAGGAAACGCACCTGGAGTGGGATAAGGAAACGGATCGCTTCGTCATCACCGAGGGCAGCCAATGGCGCGGCATCGCGATCGGGCGTGAACACACTCGGCCCGCCAATGCGCAGGAGGTGGAAGGCCACTTGGCACCTCTCGCTCTTGAAAACTGGGATGCATGGACGCAGAAGAACGAAGAGCTCAGCGCTTGGCTTGCGCGGCTGCGCCACTTAAATCAATACGATTCAAAATGGCCGCAGCTCAATGAAGAACAAAAACTCAACGGCCTGGAACAAGCCTTCTTTGGTGAAAGCTCGTTCAATTCAGCGGCGAAGAAAGACTTGATTCCTTATTTCGAAAATCAATTAAGTGGGGAACAGCGCCGCGCCTTGAACGATCTCTGTCCCTCGCATTGGACGGCCCCGACCGGCACCAGCTTGCGCGTCCAATACAGCGCCGAGCAAGGCCCATCAATTGAGGTGCGCCTCCAAGAACTTTTCGGCTTGGCTGAGGCTCCGAAGGTCTGTGGCCGGAATATGACCTTGGTTCTTCTGGCCCCCAATTACCGGCCCACCCAGGTGACTCGGGATTTGGCCAGTTTCTGGCGCAACGGCTACCCGGAGGTACGCAAAGAGATGCGCTCACGCTATCCCAAACACAGCTGGCCCGAGGACCCCCTGACGGCCCCGCCGCAAAGAGGACCGAAGAGACGGAAATAGTAAAATTTACCCAGTTGAGATAATTATCGCGCTGTGTTAGTTTTCTCAAAATTTCGTAATAACAAGAGGTTATAGAACCATGAAGCTCCAGCTCCTAGTGTTCGCCGGCGCCGCCCTTTTCTCCGCCACAGTCCCTGCTGCCACGCTCGCCTGCGGCTCCAGCCAGCAAATCACCGGTGAAATTTATCAGTCGTCACAATGCGATTCCGGCTTCGGTATCAAAGTCGGCGGAAACAAAACCTGTGTGCTCGCATCGTCGTCGACGCGCATCTTTACCGGATTGGTCCGCGGCTGCGGATATGACAACGGCTCGGGCTTCGTCATCACCGATTCGCTTCCGCTCGGTGCGGAATAATCCCCGGAGTACGCTCAATGCGAAACGCCGTTTTAATTTTGAGTTTATTGATCGCCACGGTACCGGCATTCGCCGACTTGCCTTTGTGTGACGCCGATCAGGCCAAATCAGTCGCCGTACAACTCATCCGTATGAATGTCGTGCAGGCTGACCGCAACAATATTGAATTTCGCAATGTGATTCTAACGGACGTCAGCTACGATGCTCTTCACAATCAGTTGTTCCAATACACGGTCAAATGGGGATTCAAATCCGGAGAGTTAAAGTACGAAACCTATTCGATGGACATGGAACTGTCTTCCGTGCTCCTCGAGACTGAAGGACGCTGCGTCCCCAGAACCATGCGCTTCTCAAACGTCACGGAATAAATTTACCTGCGAATCACCGCGAACTTAAATTTGGTGAATCCGGCTTGTGAGCCGGCCAAGATCGCCGGATTGAGATCGGCATAGTCCGCGCCCTTGTCGGCAACAATGATCAAACCTTCCTTTTTCTCAGCGACTGCGGATTCATTGAGCACCTTCAATTGGCTGAACAACCCGGCAGCGGCCACAGGCTTATCTTCCACATAGAAGTGGCCGTCCTCGATTCTCACCACGACCCCGTTTTGGATAAAGTGGCTCTCGGCAGCCTCAGGCAGAACAATTTTCTTGCCGATATTCACGGGCTCATTGCTGGCGGAATGGTTCATGATCAGAAATATCACGAGAATGGAGAAGGCATCGACCAGCGAGGTCAGTGTCAGCGATGCCACGAGCGTCCGCTTACCGCGGCCGCCGGGCCTGCGGTTGCGAAATTTAACTGAATCGAGCAATCCGGCTGAACGTATCATAGCCATCCTTTACAGTGGGGCGATGCCGATCTGGTCCATCGCCGATCCTTTGAACTGCGCCATCAACTGGATCAAATCGTCGTACCGGGACCGGGTGTTGGGCAGAAGCAAGACGGTTTTCACATCACTGAATTTCGCGGCGAACGCCCGGATCCACTGGCCCGAGCGCAAAAAATCGATTTTTCCGGCTGCTCCGGGAATTGTGATCACCGAAGTCGAGCCGTGAAGCCCCGCCACGCCCTTAAGATCAATGTGCAAGTCGCCTTTTTCGTTCATCGTGACACTGACTGAACCGTGCTCACGCGTTCCTTGAGCAGCAGGCTTGGTGCCGAGCGCCTGGTTGACATGAAACGCTCCCAGATTAATGAAAACGGCGGTCACCAGCAAAAAACAAATGCACGTGGACAGGACGTCTATGAACGGCACGAGATTCAGATCGAAGTTCAGGTTTTTCCGGCGGCCGCCGCCGCCACTTTGAACCATCATCTTGGCCGCCTACTTATCGGCGCCGGTGCGGCGGGAGGGAACGGCATCATAGTGGAAGCCCAAAAGGTTGAAGATCCGCATCGCCGATTGAACCATGTCGTCCGACAAACGGTTCACGCGATTCTGTAACACGGAATACATAACCAGGGCCGGAATCGCCATGCACAAACCGTAAGCCGTGGCGTGCATCGCCTCGGAAACACCGGACGCCAACATTGACGCCTTCGTCACCTGGTCGGCCTGGGCGATCGCTGCAAAAGAGCGGATCATCCCAAGAATCGTGCCGAGCAAGCCGAGCAAAGTGCCCACGTTGCCAAGCATAGCGAGAAATTCCACTCTCACTTCCAATTGGCTTTGCTCGCGCACCAGCACTTCATCCATTTTGGCCTGCACTTCCTCACGACCGCCCATATTGAGGGCCGCTTGCGCCCCTGCTTCCAGCATATTGCGCAGGACGGATGTCCGCGCTAAGGAACGGGCGCGCAGAATGACCTGCTCGAGATTGCCCTTCTTGATGTCGGCTTCAAATAAACTTGTTCGCGCACGCAGGTCCGGTTTGCGCTGAAGATACAGCCGCACCACGCGTTCGCTGATGATGGCCAAGGATACCATTTGTGCCGCGAAGATCGGAATCATCCAAAATCCGCCCGTGACAAAAAAACTCACGATGGATCCGAATAAGCTGCCGTTGTTCTCCATGTCCTCTCCTTGGATAGATATTCAGGGAATTCATCATGAATCCCCGGTTCATGCGGAATAGGGGCAACCCTTATGCCAGCGCCATGTGCCGGAATTTTGAGCGCCGGGCCGAATCTCCGTGAAAATTAGTGCTCAAGCTGACGGCAATGGGCGCCGGGAAAAAAGTGCTTGCCCGTGAAGAAATCCCCGGCTTAGATCAAACCGTCTATGGCCATCACTAAACTCCTCTCATGCTGGATCTTTTTCGGTCTTTTGGCGGCCTGCGCTTCCGCGCCTAAACAGGCAGCACCTTTGCCTGCGCGCCCTTTTGAACTCGCCGACTCGACTCCGCTTATCTTCGCCGCCATTCAGGGAGATCTCGCCACGGTAAAAAAACTTCTCGCCGGCAATGCCGACCCCGATGAAGCCAACTCGCAGGGAGTCACCCCGCTGATGGCCGCCGCACGGAAGGGCCACGCCTCAGTAATCGAAGCTCTCCTCGCCGCCGGCGCCGTACCTAATGCGCAAGATGAACAGGGATCGACCGCTCTTCACTATGCCGCGCTCGGCAGCTCCGCCGATTGCGTGTCCATATTGGCCAAAAAGGAAGCGCCGCTTGAGATGAAAGACGAATTCGACCTGACCCCGCTCATGCTGGCTACGCGATTTGCCAATTTAAAAACGGTCAAAGCGCTGATTCAGGCCGGAGCGTCGGTCGATACAGCCGATCCGAACGGTTGGACCGCGATTCATTTCTCCATTCCTCGCGGTGACACCGAAGTATTTGAAACGATTTTGGATCAGAAGCCCGATCTCGGCCAAGTCGACAAGGACGGTTACTCGCTTGTGACCATCGCGATGTCATACAATCAGCCGCAGATCGCCGCACGCCTGAAAAAAGCCGGTGCTTTGTGATTCGTGCGGCACTGGTAGCTCTGTTTTTCATAATGGCGGGCTGCATGACCACCAAAGTGGCCTTCGACAAAAATTGGAATCCGAGTTTGAACCCGAGCTATGAGGATTACTTCAATTTCTACGCTCTCGGTTTCGCCGGCCACCCGTCGCTGTCCTTGCAAGAGGCCTGTGTCGATCAAAAGCCTTATGGAATGATCAGCCAGCGCACTTTTGAAGATTCGTTTATAGCGGCGCTCACGCTCGGCATTTACACGCCGGCGACAGTCAGGGTGTGGTGCGGTGATTAGAATCTTTATTTTTCTTTTTAGCGTCATACTGACTTCGGCTTGCTCGCACATGACCGTTCGCCGTACGGATCCGGCCGCGGAACCCGGGACAGCGCAATCGTACACTCTTCATGCTTTTGCTTGGGGCCTGCTTTCCGTGACGGTGTTGCCTCCCGAAAGTGACCTGTGCCCCCAATCGCGCATCGCAACCATTGAAACCGATATGAACGCGTTAAACGTTATTGCGACCGGACTGACCTTGGGCTTGTATGTTCCACATCGAGCCACGATCACCTGTTCAAAACCATTTGCGGCCGCGCAGTAAAAGCCTTAGGCCGACTAAAGGCCTGATCGGGCCGCTCCGTCTAAAAATAGTCGCGTAAAACGCCGATAACTATTTGTATGGGCGAAAGATTACGTAAATTCATGCCTCGCGCTCCCCGCTACGTTTTGCGGCCTCAAGACCGCAGTGCGATGCGCTTCAGTCTCGAACACACGGGACACAAAGGCGAAATTCAAAAGACATTATTGGTTAACTTGTCCGAGACCGGAGTCGCTTTCCTTATTGAACGCGGACAGGAACCTCATCTCGGCGAACGCATCAAAGTGGAAATTCCTATTCCCGGCGAAGATCAAATCGCCTGGTGGGGACGCGTCGCCCGCATCCAAGAACATGAAGCGGGTTCGCGCTGGATGTTCTCCACAAGCCATAATGAAATTGAAGAGGACATGGTCCTAGTCGGCGTGCGCTTTGAAGCTCTGCCCACTCCCCACAGCCGCGCCATTCGCCGCGGTATTGAGAAAAGCTTTATGCAGGCGATGCGTGACCAGCACTATCGCACATGGCTCTACTATCGCGCTTTGTTCATGCAGAATGTTTTCAAAGCCACCGCACTGGTGCTATTCGCCATTGCGGCCTTTGCCTTCATGTACTGGATTTCCCTACCGGGCGAAAACTACGATTCAAAGCGCGGCGCCCCGTGGGGCGAGCGCTTCAAATTTTAAATTCGATCCTTTTCGCCGAAGGCTTCGCCTTTTCGAGCCGTTGCAAAAATTCTTCGCGCGAAATGTACCTGCCTCCGAACATTTTTGATAACGGAGTGACCATTTGAATATCCATCCAGGTCATTCCTCGCGCAGCGAGGAATTCCACCAGCTTAACAAGCGCGAACTTTGAAGCGTTAGGCTTTAAAAAAAACATACTTTCGCCGCAAAAAACTCCGCCGACATAGACTCCATACAATCCACCGGCCAGCTCGGTGCCACTCCACACTTCCAAGCTATGGGCGTAGCCCGCGCGATGGAATTCAATGTACGCTTTCAGCAGAGATGGCGTTATCCACGTACCCTTTTGCCGCGCGCGGCGCGCGACAGCGCACGCCTCGATCACCTTTGCAAAGGCGCGATTGAACGAAATCGTGAAATCCGCTTTGCGGATAAACTTCTGCACGGACTGAGGAACGGAGAAATCCTTGAAATCGATCACGCCTCGCTCCGGCGGACTGAACCACAACGTCGGCATTCCGTGTTGCGGCCACGGAAAAATTCCAAAACTGTAAGCTTCAAGAAGGCGCTCAACCCGCAAGTCATCGCTGATCGCCAAGACGCCTTCATCCAAAGCCTCAGCCGGGTCAGGGAATGTATCCCGCGATACCGCAAATAGCTTCATGCCTGCGCCCGTTCGCAATTGTCGCAAAGGCCGCATGGCTTTGAGTCTTCCCAGCCGAAATACTCATAAATTCCGGTCTTCCGGCATTCGGGGGAGCGCACCCACTGCACCAAAGAGAGCAGCTTTTCATGCATATGTTTTTGCCGCTCACGCCAAAGCCCCGCATCGAGATCACCACCCTCCAGCGGCCGCAAAATCTCCAGGTTTTTGAGCCGGCGGTGCGGCCAGCGAATGACATCAAGCCGTTCGAGTAAGCCCATCGCCGTTTCCAACCGAAAATCTTTTTTATTTTTAAAACTGAGCTGCTCACGCAGGTCATCGAGCTCCAAGCCGGGCAAGCGGTCCTGCCAAGAGACCAGCAAATTATAAACCGCCTGTACGAACGAGGGCTCCGGCGTTAATGTCTGAATAAACCGCATCTGCGTTTCAAGATCCTGCTGGCGGTACAACAGAAGACAATCGGAACGAATTCCGTCCCGGCCGGCACGGCCGACCTCCTGAAAATAGGACTCCAACGATCCCGGAACTTCATAGTGCAAAATGCCGCGGACGTCCGCTTTGTCGACTCCGAGCCCGAATGCGGGCGTCGCCAGCATGAGATCTGTTTTTCCCGAAAAAAACGACTCGTGGGACCGGCGGCGTTCGCTGTCGGGAAGTTCACCATGATAAATCGAGGGTGTTATGCCGCGGCCGCGGAGAAAAGCCGCCGTTTTTTCCAAAGTTCCAATTAAGGTAAAATAAACGAGCTTCGGGCCGGCCGTGGCCTTCAGCCAATGCAAAACCGCGCCGTTTTTATCCTCTTCATTCTCGGTCTCTTCCACTGAAAGATGCAGATTTGGACGCTCGACGCCTTCCCACAAAGTCAGCGCGTCCTTTGTTTCGACCCGCAACTGGCGCAAAATGTCTTCCTGCACGGCGCGAGTGGCCGTCGCGGTGAGCGCCATCACCTGCGGGCGGCCCATGCGTTCGCGAATTTCTCCCAACCGGGAATAATCCGGACGGAAATCGTGGCCCCACTGAGAAATGCAATGGGCTTCGTCGATGGCCAAGAGCTTCACCTTACGGCCGCTCAAGGCTTCCCAAAAGGCATCCTGGCGGAATCGTTCAGGCGTCACATACAACAGGCGGATGGAGCCTTCTTTGACGGCCTTCAGCCGTGACTCACGTTCCTGCCGCGCAACGCCTGAATGCACACAGCTCACCGGCCAGCCCAATGCACGCCCTTTGCGCACTTGATCTTCCATAAGGGCGATCAGCGGCGAGACCACAATGGTCAAATCCCCGCCGATCAGAGCCGGCAGCTGATAACATAGCGATTTCCCGGAGCCGGTAGGCCAAATGATGAGCAAATCACGGCCTTGGATCCATCCCTCCAATGCCCGTTTTTGACTGTCCCGGAGGGGGTATAAACCGCCTTGCCGGGCTGAATCTTCTAGCTCTTTCATCTGCGTCATAAAATATTGAAATTATATGCTATAACGCTTGAGTTCAGAAAGTGAATCAGGCATTAATTCCCCAAACTACATTGCATAGCAGGAGATCGCGTAATGGCTGGGCCAAATCCAAAATGGGTACTTGAGAAGGTCAGAAACATCGGTATTTCCGCCCACATCGATTCGGGCAAAACAACTCTGACTGAACGCATCTTGTTCTACACCGGACGCATTCACCAAATTCATGAGGTGAAAGGCAAAGACGGTGTCGGCGCCACCATGGATCACATGGACCTCGAACGCGAGCGCGGTATTACGATTCAGTCAGCCGCCACGAACGTGCATTGGAAAGACATCGAGATCAACATCATCGACACTCCCGGACACGTGGACTTCACGATCGAAGTGGAACGCGCCTTGCGGGTCCTCGACGGCGCCATCCTGGTTCTTTGCGGTGTGGCCGGTGTGCAATCGCAGTCGATCACGGTCGACCGCCAAATGCGCCGTTATAAAGTTCCGCGCCTTGCCTTCATCAACAAATTGGATCGCGCCGGCGCCAATCCGTTCCGCGTGAACGACGCGCTAAAAGAAAAACTGCGCCACAACACGGTTCTCATGCAGATTCCGATCGGTTTGGAAGACAAACACGATGGCATCATCGACTTGGTCCTTATGAAGGCCTTTACCTTCTCCGGACCCAACGGTGAAACCATCACTGAATCGGAGATTCCCGCAGACATGCTTGATGACGCCAAAAAATGGCGCCATGAACTGATCGGCAAATCCGCCGATTTCGACGACGAAGTCGCCGAAAAGTTCCTCAACGAACAAGAGCCGACGGTCGAAGAGATCAAACGCGGCATCCGCAAGGGCTGCTTGAGCCTTAACCTGACTCCCGTGTTTATGGGCTCCGCCTACAAAAACCGCGGCGTGCAAAAGCTGTTGGACGGCGTTGCTGAGTACCTCCCCAATCCCTCCGAAATGAACTATACGGGCTTGGACTTGGACAAAGAAGAAGCGCCGGTTGACTTGAGCTCCGCTCCCGATAAGCCGCTTGTCGCCCTGGCCTTTAAACTTGAAGACGGCCGCTTCGGTCAGCTCACCTACATGCGCCTGTATCAAGGCACCATGAGAAAAGGTGACTTCATCGTCAATTCCGCCAACGGCCGCAAAGTGAAGATCCCCCGCCTGGTTCGCTTGCACGCGGACGAGATGGTGGACATCGAGGTCGCTTACGCCGGTGACATCGTCGCCCTATTCGGTATCGATTGCTCCTCCGGTGACACCTTCACCGACGGCAGCGTGAATTGGGCCATGACTTCCATGTTCGTACCGGACGCGGTGATTTCTCTCGCCGTCGCGCCGAAGAGCAAAGAAGGCGCCGCCAACTTCTCCAAAGCGCTGCAAAAGTTCCGTAAAGAGGATCCGACTTTCCGCGTTCACCGTGACGAGGAATCCAGCGAGACCATCATTTCCGGAATGGGCGAATTGCATTTGGAAATTTACATCGAACGCATGAAGCGTGAGTTCGCGTGCGAAGTGATCGCCGGACAGCCGCAGGTGGCTTACCGTGAAACGATCGGTGTCGCGACTCCCTTCGACTACACTCACAAGAAGCAAACCGGCGGTTCGGGTCAATACGCGAAAGTCGTGGGAACGTTCGAGCCCTTCAACAGCCCGGACAAGACGTACGAATTTGAACCCAAGATCGTCGGCGGTAAAATTCCGAAGGAATTCATCCCGGCCGTGGACAAAGGCTTCCAAGAGCAGCTCACTAAGGGCCTCCTGATCGGCTTCCCTGTCGTGGGCGTGAAAGCGATCCTGACGGACGGCGCTTACCATGACGTCGACTCGAGCGAGATGGCCTTCCGTATTTGCGCGATGGCCGCCTTCCGCGAAGTCTATTTCAAAGCCAAACCGACCGTGCTGGAACCGATCATGAAAGTGGAAGTTTCCGCTCCGGAAGATTACCAAGGTAACGTTCTCGGCCAGATCAACCAACGCCGCGGCGTCATCCAAGGTACGACCACGAACGACGCTTTCACGACCGTTGAGGCGGAAGTTCCGTTGTCAGAGATGTTCGGCTTCTCCACTGAATTGCGCTCAGGCACCCAAGGTAAGGGCGAATTCACCATGGAATTCGCGAAGTACGCTCCGGTTCCCCGCAATATTCAGGAAGAACTCGTTAAAAAGTACGAGAAGAAGCGCCTCGAAGAGCAAAAGAAGTGATCTTATCGGACAAGACCCTCAGAACTCTGATTCAATCAGGCGAACTGGGGGTCACACCGTTAGCCGAAGAATCCATTCAACCGGCGTCCATTGATTGCCGGTTGGGTGATCATTTCTTGGTGGTCGAAGACCGCCAGATGCACATGATCGATTTGAATTCCGAAATTCTCTACCGCTCCATCAAAGGCCCCACGATCACGATTCCGCCGCATTCCTTTTTGCTGGCCACCACAATGGAATCGATTCGCTTGCCTGATAACCTTACGGCCTTTGTCGAAGGCCGCAGCTCGATCGGACGCATCGGTTTGTTCATTCAAAACGCCGGCTGGGTTGACCCCGGTTTTGAAGGACAGATCACTCTGGAGCTCTACAACGCGAATTCTTTGCCCATCCGCCTTGAGGCCGGACGCCGTATCTGCCAACTCGTCTTCTGCAGTATGGATCAGGCCGCCGCCGCACCGTATCGTGGTAAATACCAAGGCCAGAAAAATGCCACAGGTAGTCAAGTATTCAAAGACACTGAGGTAGTTGAAAACACTGAAGCCTCTGTCACCCGCCAGTAACTAGACTCCGAGCTGATCCAAAGTCGCGGTTCTTTTGTGTTATTATTGGGGAGCAATGAAACTCCCCCTTTGGTTACAAGCGCTTAAGAGTAACAATCCCGTATTACCCGATGAATCAGACAGCTGCCTCTCTCCGGGTCTGCAGGTCCGCCTTTATGAGCTCAAGGACAAGACCGCTAAGGACATCATGGTTCCCCGGGCCCTTGTGGCCGCTCTTGATGCCGACGTCCAATTGCGCCGAGTGAAGCGCCTCAAGTCTTCCAAACAGCAGTTTTTCCCGGTCTACAAAGGCGATCTCGATCATATCTTGGGCTGGATTCCCAAAGCCAAGGTGCTGGACCTTCTCAACGATCCGGCTGAGGACTCTAAGCTCGCCTTTCACGTTCAGCCGGCAGGCTATATTGAGGAAACCGTGTCGGTGGCCGATTTAGCGGACTTCTTTTTGAAAAGCGGAGGACCGTTCCTCGTCGTGCGCAGTCCTGACGGCCTAACTTCCGGAATCGTAATGCTGGCGGATTTCGTAGATTTGATATTCGGCCTTGAGGTCGGCCCGGCGGTCTCGGCCAACTCCATTGAATTGCCGGCGCCTCTGTTGCGTAACTATGAGCTCTAAAGTCACTCTCGCCTATTGCACTTTCCCCGACGAGGTCACGGCCAAACGGATCTGTGAAATTCTTGTCGCGGAATCGACCGCAGCCTGCGCGAATATCATCGGTCCAATGCAGTCGATTTACCAATGGAACGGCCGCATGCAGTACGCACAGGAATGGGCTGCGGTCCTTAAAACTTCCGTCAGGAAACGGGCAGCACTAAAGGAAAGATTCCAGGCGCTACACCCTTACGCGACCCCTGCCCTCGTCTTCGTATCCGTTGAAGACGGTTTGCCGGCATTTTTGAACTGGGTTTGCTCGCAAAGCTTGTGAGCATCTTCCTCCTTAAAGAACCAAGGTTCCCGTTGCGACGACCATCAGGGCCGTCAATGCCAGCAGGATCATAAATATGAATTGGGCTCTCATGGCCTCCCCCTGATCTCCCCTTTCGTGGAGAGATCCCCCAATTCCTTAAAAAGCATTCCCCATGCCAGCGTCTGAACCCAAAACTGTAGCAAAATCATTATCAACTCTGCGACAAGGCTTGGTTATAAGCTTGTTAGAGGTTAGAAATGCACCAGTTCAACTTTGGTCGAGTGCCATTCTGACATCAAAGGAAGTGGATATGATTACCCGCGAGCTCGCTCAGAAAATTTATCAAGTGGCTCACCTGAAAGGTGAATTCAAACTCCGCTCCGGGCAAATTTCGCATGAATACTTCGACAAATACCGCTTCGAAGCTCAGCCCGAACTCTTAAAGAGCATCGCCGGCGCAATGCGCGCCCACGTCCCACCGGGCACGGAAGTTTTGGCGGGCCTGGAGATGGGTGGAATCCCCGTTGCCACGGCTCTGTCGCTTGCCACGGGCCTGCCTGTTACTTTCGTACGCAAAAAGGCGAAAGACTACGGAACCTGCCGTGTCGCTGAAGGTCTCGAGTCTCTCAAGGGCCTCAACATCTGCATCATTGAAGACGTCATCACAACCGGCGGCCAAGTCGTGCTGAGCGCCGCCGACCTTCGCAAAGAAGGCGCCATCGTTGAACACGTTCTCTGCGTGATCTCGCGCCAGCAGGGCGGCGAGGAAAACCTCGCGAAAGCCGGTCTGAAGTTGACCAGCTTGTTCACGAAAGAAGATCTGAGCGGCTTTTAGTTAGCGTACGATCAAATCCGCGCCCTTCGTCATCACGAACGGCGACTTGGGCAAGCGCTTCCCCGAACGCCGGACCGTAAGGCTTACGGTGATCGGAGTTCCGGCAACGAGCGCCTGCGCACCATCACTGGACATTCCAAGGTCCTTGACGGAAAGCCCCGTTCGCCCGTCAGCCGTAACCGGGATGGCACCCCGGCTGAAGGCCTTGTTGACGATCACGGTCGATCCAATGGACACCTTAACCGTATATTCGGTCACAACCGCTGGATTGGCGTCGGTCATATCCCGAAAATAGAGCATAAAGGCGGCACCGTTGCCTGCGAGTGAAAATTTGCCGACCCTGTTCGCATCCATATAAAGAGCGGGATCATAGACCGGATCTTCATCGGCAACGGTCAGCACGTTATCAACCGCGAAAGACACCGGCGCCACTAACACAGCTCCTTGGCGAACGACTTCAAGGCGAACGGTCACACTGCTCTTGGCCTGCAGGGCCACCGGCAGCTCCCAACTTACCGCCGTTTCTGCGGCCTGAACGCGATCGCCCTGGAACAACTGCTGACCATCAGCTCCGGTGAGAGTCAGTTTGTATTGGGTCTGCACCTTCGGTACGACGCCTTTATCGCTGAAAGTGAGCCGAGCCTTGTCGCCCTTTTCCGACAATTCGAAGCCGCTCATTGTGTCCGCGCCAAGCGCTCCCGCTCCATACGTCGGCACTAAGTCCATTTGCACGGTGAAGCGATCGCCATTGCGCTCGATACGCGGAACGTAGGTATAGAGAGCGGCAACAGAATCCACAATTATGCCGTCGTTAGCTAAACTGACACTGAAGGTCTCCTTCTCTCCGGCATCGAGGCTTGCGGCCGCTGGAAACTGCAACTCTACGTCAGCCGTATAGGTGTGATCGAATACGGAGCGCGTTTTCGTTACGCAGCAACGGATCTCATCGCGATAACGAGTCACAGTGCGAGTGCGCTGTTCTTGTCTGTAGTGAGTCACCCAACGCTGCTTAAGCACGGGACGAGTTTTGCGGACGTCTTCCATCTCGCACTTGGTGATATTGTGTGAAACCTTCCGGCATTCACGAACATCGCGGCAGTCCTCGCCGACTCTGACGTTGTCGCACTGCTGGACGTCTCTGCAGTTGTGGTCGTGGTTGTTATTGTTGCCGTGACCATGGTCACGATCGTGATTGTTATCGCCGTGATCGCGGTCGTGATTGTCGGGCTTACCGCTCCATCCATTGTTATTCCCGCGATTGTCGCCATGGCCCCAACTATTGTTGCCGCTGTTGTTGCTATTGCCGCGGTCGCGGTCCCGGTCCCGGTCCCGGTCATTATTATTGTTGTTATTATCCCGGCCGCGGTCATCATTGCGGTCCTTACCGCCGGCCATCGCCTCATACGAACCGTACAAAACAACCAATGCGTTCAGCAAACCCGGTAACCGAACCGAACACACTCGCTTGGTTTCACAACGCCGTTCATACTTAGGTTCGCATTTCCGCCGCGTATCGCATTTGTCTTCCCACTCGGTCTTATCCCGGCAGACCCTTTCCCGATCCCAATACTCCTCATAGTCGGTATAGGTCTCTAAATCTTGGTAGGGCACGTCCACGTAGTAGGTTTCATCGAAGTCATAGGGAACCTGAACCGTATAATTATCCTCATATGTCTCTGTTCTGTAGACATCGAGACTCAATTGAGTCGATACCGACGCCGCATTGTCCGCCGTCCGTGTGATTTGCGCCTGCTTAACATCAGGTTTTAACCCGAAACTCGGCAATGACAGACTCAACGAAAGAAGAAGCGTGAAAATTCTGAAAGCAGAGCGTGGTAACATTTTGTCCCCCCTTTGTACCCCGGCAATCGGGAGAGCAAAAGGCGAGCCATGTATGAAAGGAAATTAATGAAGCATCCCTTCCGCATCGGTTTCGCATTGCGCCTTCGGCCCGAAGTCGCACCGCTTCTTCGCAGCGGCAATGACTCAATTATTTTTGATTTGAAGAAGATCTTAGATTCAAAACTCGGATCGCTTCGAGAAACTCTTCAGCGAACCCCTGTTGAGCGAGAATTTCTAAAATAAATGGCGTCTTACCTTCAATATATAAATCGATCGACTGCGGAAACTGCTGGGCAAGCCGCTGCTTGAGCTGGCCATAACGGTCGCGAGCATTTGAATCTTTTCGCAAATAATCACGAAAGATAAGATGATTTAAAAAAGCCTCTCCCTCGGCAAGACATACATACAAGTGATACCACCTTTGACCCTGAGGATTGTGAAATGCCTCGCGTCCCTTAACACCCAAGTTTCCACGATGAATATATCCAACTGAATGCAATGCTCGAATGGCCAATTCCGTGGCCTCTGAATCTTTTACTACAACATCGACATCGATAATAGGTTTCGCCGGAAGTCCTGGAACCGAAGTACTTCCAACATGCTCAATGAAATGCGCAAACGGCTGCACAACCGGCCATATTTCATTCTTTAGTTGCTCAAATAAAATCGGCCATTGAGGATCGTATTCAGTGACAATCACCGGCTTCGTCAGAAAGTTACCCCCTAATAGACTTGCTCAGGTTCCGCATCGATTGCGCATTGCGACTTCAGCGCCGAAGTCGCAGCGCTTCTTCGGGATTTATCTAAAATAATAGAGGAAGCCTAATTCTGATGTCGCCGTCTCAAGTTCAGTACTTTTACTTTCCGATGCTGGATTCGTATCCGATTGCTTATTCGTGTTCGACTCAACACTAAGATTAGTGAAAATTCCGAATCTGGATTTAAGAAACATCATAATTCTCAAATTGGCCGCGATGGTACCCCTCTTGGTCTCAAAATGGGTAGAGCTGCCAGCCGAATCCTGAGTAGTAGTAGCATATGAGTAGGACGGGCCAATTCCAAAAAACACATCCTCTCCCACGGGGAAAGCATAATAAATTGCCAGGCCCATCGATCGGGATTTGGAGCTTCCTGTTGCCGCACCCCCGGCATCCGCGCGGTGTTCATGGGAATCCCCGAATCCAATCGATGGTGTCATTATCCATGAACTGGAAATGTTATAGTCGAACTCAAAGGTCTGGGCTCCGAATACTGAGCCTGCAATTGCAAAGCTACCAGTTTTCATTGCGAAAGATTTCTTCGTACGTACAATACCTCCAGGCGATTGAGTAACGTCATTGGCCGCCCACGAAAACGGCGCAGAGAACAACAGAACCATAACAGTAGTTAATAGCTTCATTCCTAAGCCCCTATAAGAGAAAATGATAGAGAGAGCTAGGGATGATAGCAAATACTAAATTATTTTAGTTGGATTCAGGGAACTTCCGCTAACAATTCACGAATCGCGTTTTCAACATCATGAACACCCGGAACCGACGCATCCTCAAGATTCGGATGCAGCCCAATCCCAGGTAACTGCTTACCTGCGAGAACGCGAGGTGGAGCATCGATTTCGTAGAACAACTCCTGAGTCACCCGGTAAGCAAGATGCTCCCCGAAGTTCGTGACTTCAGTGTCTTCATTAACAAACAACACCCGGCGGGTCTTCTGGACCGACGCTTTGATTGTTTGCCAATCATAAGGATACAGCGAGCGCAGATCGATCACTTCAACCGCGATACCTTCTTTTAACAATTTGTCCGCGATTTGATTGCACAGCAAAACGTGCCGGCTATAGGTGACGATGGTCAAACGGTCGCCTGCGCGAGTGGTTTTCGCTTGGCCGATCGGGATTTTGTAGCCTTCCAGCTTCGGCCAGCGTGGCGTCCACTTGGCGCGGTCGCCGATGGGGGCGTCGATTCTGTTTTTCAGTTCTTTCTGATCTTCCGGCTCGCCCGGGATCAGGTCATCGCCTTTTACGCGCATTAACGCTTTCGACTTTAAATATAAAACAGGGTTTGGATCTTCAATCGCTGAAAGCATCAGCCCATAAGCGTCGAGCGGTGTCGACGGAGCTACCACTTTCCAGCCCGGCAGGCGCGTCGCCCACGCGTCGAAGGAGTGACTGTGATACACCGACCCGCGGATGCCGGCTCCGACAGGAGTCATCACCACCATCGGCATCGCATAGTTACCGGCGCTCACCCAGTTGGTATTGCCGGCGATTTTGAGCAAATCTATCGTATTGAAAATATAATCGGCGAATTGAATCTCCGCCACGCAGCGCTCGCCGGTCATGGCGATACCCATGGCCATTCCGATGATGCCGCGCTCGTCGAGAGGCGTATTCCACGCCGTTTTCAGCCCTTGTGTCGCGGTAAAGACTCCGCCGAGCGGTGCGCCCACGTCCTGACCGAACACATCCTTCAGTTGCAGATTTTCTTCGGCATAATGCAGGGCCATGCGAATGGCCTGAGCCATATTAGCCATTAGAACTTTCTCCAGTCGGCATTTTCACCATTGGCATAGACGTGATCCCAAATCGATTCCGGTTGCGGAGCCGGCTCCGAACGAACGGTCTCCTGGGCCTGCCGGGCTTCCTCTTCACACGCTTTCCAAACTTCCTTCACCTGAACTTCTTTGATCACTCCGTGCCGGAGAAGCTTTTGCTCGAATTCCTTCACGCAGTCGACCTCGGGAATCAAATTCGCTCCGGTCGCCGAGGAATGTCCAAACAAACGCGAAACCATAGCCTCAAGGAGCACCGGCTTGCGCGTCTTGCGGATATACGACATCTCGGATTGCAGCGCGAGATAAGTTTCAATGGCATCGTTGCCGTTGATGACTGTTGTCCGAATATTGAAAGCCTTGCCGCGATCGGCGATGTTCGTTTCACCATGCTGGGTTTTGTAATCGGTCGAGATGCCCCAGTGATTGTTCTGTACTGTGATCAAAATCGGCAATTCCTGACCCGGACGAGACGACCAAATCAGGCTGGTGGCGAAATCGCCTTCCGCCGTTCCTGCGTCTCCACCGGTGACCACGGTCACACCGCGGCCCTTGTGGCGCTTTTGCACATGAGCCGTGCCCAGTGCCATTCCGTATTGGACTTCGATCGGCGAAGAAACAGGCGCCACATTCCACTGCGGGAAACAATAGTGATTGGAGAAATTGCGGCCGCCCGTGCAGGTGTCGGTCGCGCGATTCATAATCAAGCGAATGGAATCGATCATCGGCATGCCCATCGCCACGAGAGTAGGCGTTCCGCGATAGTGCAGATGCAGGTAATCGTATTCGGGCCCTTGGCCTTTGTTGATCAAAAGACCCAACGGAACACCGAAGGCTTCTTCGCCGGGCGCGCCAATCCAGAAAAAAGCTTCGCCGGCTTTGTAAATCTTGATCAGACGCTCTTCAAGCACGCGGCTCTTCACCATTGTCGCGTGCATGTGAACGAGAAGCTCTTTTGGCAAAGGAAGCGTCTTCAACGCTTTCTTTGCCGTTCTCTTAGTTGTCTGATGTTGTCGCATGGTCAGGAGCCTGAGAGGGATGAGTCGACTTCGACCCGACCTGGATGGTGGGTGTCTTCAATGCGAGAGCCAAGTCTGCCGCCACATTGACCGACTCAATGATGTCCGCGCGCTCAAGATACTTCTTCTTGCGCTCTTCGCGCGACAAATTCACGTCATCGTCGCCATCCGGATCATCGACGTCGCCCGCCGCGCTGTCGGAGCCACCGTCAGCATCGCCTTTTTTTAGCTGCTTGTTTTTGGCGTCTTTCTTCTTTTCTTTATCCTTGGTCTCTCTGTCCTTGATCAAATCCGCGACGACGATAGTTTTGCCGCGCTTTTTGAACTTGTCGATATCGTCCCGCACCTTTTTAAATTCCAGAGAAGCCACAACGCGCGGATCCGACTGATCTTTCAATTTCTTGACGAGATCTTTGGTCACCGGCGCCCAGGCGCCTTTGCCTTCCGTCACGTAAGCGGTCGGCGATAGGAACTCTTTGATTTTCTTAGGCGGAAGCGAATAGTCCAAAGTCTTCTCACCGACCTCGTCGGTCGCCAAAGTCGACGGAAACACTAAATCGCCGCTCACACCGCGATGCTGAGTCGACTCGCCGCCGGCGGTAAAGAACATTCCGACGGTCGTTTTAATAGCGCCCAAGCCCGGCGGCAGGTACTCCACCGACTGCACGGTTCCTTTGCCGAAAGTATGATCGCCGCCGACGATAACGGCGCGATGATAATCCTGCAGAGTGCCCGACACGATTTCAGAGGCCGAAGCGCTCACACGGCTGGTCAGCACGACGAGCGGGCCGGCCCAATCGACCGTGGAATCGGTGTCACGCAAAGTTTCATAGTTCATTTGATCCAGTTCCGAAGTCACGCGCTGGCTTTGGCGAACGACGTTACCGGTCTGGAAAAACAGGCCCGCGATATCAACCGCATCACGCAAGCTGCCGCCGCCGTTGCTCGACAAGTCGAGAACGATGGCATCGGTCTTTTTCTTAGCGGCTTCAGCCAGAAGCTTCTTCATGTCTCCCGCGGCCGTCGGGCCATTCTTGCGGCTGTCGGCGTAAAAGGACGGAAGATTCAACAAACCGATCTTAAGTTTTTGTCCACCCACTTCGCGATCCATGTAGGTGATCGAAGCGGCTTCGTCATCCAATTTGATTTTGTCGCGTATAAGCGTAACTTCAAAACGTTGCGACTCTTTGGACGATTTGCGCAGGATCTGCAGGCGCACTTCCGAACCTTTCGGTCCGCGAATGAGCTTAACAACTTCGCGCAAATCCATTCCAACGACATCGGCGAATGCGCCGTCTTTGCCTTGGCCGACAGCAACGATTTTATCTTTGGCCTTCAGCTTTTTGGAAACTGCGGCCGCTCCGCCGGGAATCAGCTGTTCGATAACGGTGAAATCATCTTTGGTCGTGAGCGTGGCTCCGATGCCCTCGAGAGAGAGGCGCATTTGAATCTCGAAATCCTCAAGCGCGTCAGCCGACATGTAGCTCGAGTGGGGATCCAGGGCGCGGGCAAAGGAGTCGAGGTAGGAAGACAGAAGGTCTTCGTATTTGAATTCCTTCACGCGTTTCAAGGCGCGCTCATAATTTTTCAGGATGCTTGTTTTCGCTTCATCCAGCTTCATTTCCGGAGTGATGAGGCTCGCCACCTGATATTGCATATAAGCTTCGTGATATTTATTGGCATCCGCGAGAGTCTTGGAACGCTGATGATCTTCGGGATCACGCTGAACTTGCGCTTTCGGATCGATCTTAAACTTAGGTCCAAGATATTTGCGCGCGTAGGCCACGCGCTCTTCAACACGCTGGATGAACAGCTGATTGACCTTGTCCATCGCGGTGCAATCTTTATTGCGAACTTTATCAAACGTGCCGGCCATCCATTTTTCGATGTCTTTCACGTCTTTATCGAGAAAATAAAGTTTCGATCCATCGTAGCGCTTAACGAATTGTTCCACGGTCCGGCGTTCAAGATCCGGGGTCAGCTTCATGAAGTTGACGTGCTTTTCCAGATATTTCATCTGCACGGGATAGACGTGCACGCAGCCCAACTGCAGACTTTGTCCGCGCTGGCCGCCCTGAGCAAAACTTAGGGCAGGAAAAAGAAGAACCGTTAAAATCCATGGTGCTACAACTCGCATTTTGAATCCTTGCAAGACGATCTTGCTTTTGAAGGTGGTATTCCCTATTCGGCAGTCTCCAAGAGTAAGCTAACGCCTACTGACGAACCCAACTATTTTCTCACTATTATACGGCATTTACCAGAGGTCCGACCCTACTCGTCAAACAGCGACAACTGGTCTTCGGGTGGGACCAGTTGTTCTTCAACACGGTCGGCGAACACCTGGCTCTTGATCATCTGATCGCCTTGCACCTGAATGATGAAAAATGACATCGCCGGGTACTGCTTTTTGAGTAATTTCATTTCCATCGTAATCCATTCAATATTGCGCGGATCATCATCCGACATGCCGAATCGGTGATGGGGGCTGGGCCCGTACACCTCAATAGCGCGGGTTACGGCGGCCCTCAGCGCCATCTGCTTGAGGTGTGGAATCGAATCGGTGTCCGGCATCTGTAACCCGAGCTTGGTCTCGGGGTGGCTGACCGGGAATACACTCAGATAGTTTGGTTCCTTGGGGAGGTGGCCCTCTTTCACCCAAAGCCGGATCCCGTCTTTAACCGTGTCGGGGTGATGACCACGCGCGGTGATAAGCGCCACGGGTCTTGAATTGAAAACCGCGTGGTAAAAGCATTCCCAAGACGGCCCTTTCCATTGTGTGTCTGAGAGCGTCAAGGTGGCGGCCAGGTCCTCTACGAAAGCCTGCCTTTTGCCCGTCACCCGGTCCCACCAGCCAAAATTTTTATCGCGAAAGCATCGGAATGAGCCTCGCAATGGCTCATAATCCAATTCATATTCGGCGAAAGGCCCGCTCTGACCAATGAGGCCGCTGTTATGGGCAAACTCACGGCTGCTGATCCGAATTTCCGCCTTCGTGGACTTGTGGAAGAGGAACATGGGGGTCGCTAGAAAAGCGACATTGTCGTCAAAATCGAAAAAGTAGAAGCTGCGGCCGCCCTTGTGAAGATTGCGATCGGGTTCGCGTTTGCGCTCGAGGGGCAGCTCCAGCTGGGATTTCTTCATATTACGGCGGGGCCGGTTTGGCACTCTTCTTCAGAATAGTAGGACGGCCCGCGGGAGGAGGAACTTTTTTAGGTCCACTCTTCCCGGCAGCCTTGCCTGCCTTCTTGGTTTTACCGGTTCCGATTTTATCACGAATCATGGGGAGCACCGATTCGAGCGTCAGCTCTTCGATCTTCACTTCATCAGCCAGCGAAATATTCTTGGCGCCGACCTTGATGTAAGGGCCGTATTTACCGGTGTGAACGTTCACTTGTTCCTGAGTATCGGGGAATATGCCGAGTTCCTTCAGCGGAGCCGACCGGCCGCGCATACGCTTCGGCTGCGCGAAGAGTTCAAGAGCGCGCTTCAGATCAACCGCGAAAAGATTCTCCTGGCGCGGAATTGAACGGTAGTCGCCCTCATGCACGACATACGGTCCGAAGCGGCCGAGGCCCTTCTTGATGTCCTTCTTGCTGTCCGGATGCTGCCCCAGCGTCTTCGGCAACTCAAGAAGATCGAGAGCCTGCGGCAACGTCACCGATTCCGGCGCGAGCGTGGCGGGAATCGCCATACGCTTGAGATTCTCATCGTCGTTATCGCCTTTTTGTACGTACGGGCCGTAGCGTCCGGTCAGAACGTAAATCGGCAATCCGGATTCCGGGTCTTTACCAAGCGCATCCGTACCGTTGATTTTTTGATCGATGAGTTTGTTGGCCAATTCGGCCGTCATATCGCCGGGAACCTGAGTCTCCGGCAACGAAGCGCAAACTTCGCTATCTCCCGAAACCTGGCGGCAGACATAAGCGCCGTATTTTCCAATACGGAAACTCAGGTCCTTAAGGCCCTCGAGTTCGATGGACCGGGAATTTTCGGCGTTAATATTCTTTTCTTGTTTTTCGACCTGGCTCTTCAAACCTGTCTGGCCGAAATAAATGGAGTCGAGATACTTCACGTAATCCATTTCGCCTTGGGCGATCGTATCGAGCGCGCGCTCCATCCCCGACGTGAAGTTGAGATCGACGTAATCCGGCAAATGGCTTTTCAAAAGCTTGGAAACGACCAGGGCGGTGAAAGTCGGCGCCAGCGCATTGCCGTGCTTGCGAACATAACCGCGATCCTGAATCGTGCTGATAATCGTCGCGTAAGTCGACGGACGCCCAATGCCTTCTTTTTCCATCGTCTGCACCAGGCTCGCTTCCGTATACCGGGCCGGCGGCTTGGTTTCGTGTTCATCGGCGGTCAACTTAAGGCAGCGAACCTTGTCGCCGATCTTCAGTTTAGGCAAGCGCAGTTCTTTTTCGTCGCCGCTGTCGTCCTCTTGCTCCTCAACGTAAACTTTGAGGAATCCGGCGAATTCAATGGTCATCCCGGATGCGGAAAAGACCGCGTCGGCGATCTTGAACTTCACGCTCACAAGTTTTTGCTCGGAGTTGTTCATTTGGCTGGCGACGGTACGTTTCCAGATGAGTTCATAAAGTTTGAGCAATCCGCCGGACAATCCCGTTTCTTCGGGAGCCTGAAAGCGCGTGCCTGCGGGGCGGATGGCTTCGTGGGCTTCTTGAGCACCTTTTGATTTTTTGCCGGAATATTCGCGCGGATCCGCCGGCAAATAATTCTTGCCGTACAGTTGCTCGATCGCCTCACGGGCCGCCTTTACGGCTTGTGTGGAAAGCGAGGGCGAATCGGTACGCATATAGGTGATGAAACCGCGTTCGTAAAGTTTCTGCGCGATCTCCATGGTCTCACGGGAAGTCAGGCCCAGTTTACGGTTGGCTTCCTGTTGCAGCGTCGAAGTGATGAACGGAGCCGCCGGCTTGCGGGAGATCGGCTTTTCTTCGACTTCATCGACAACCCAGTCTTTGCCGTCGAGCGATTCCAACCATGCCTTGGCTTCTTTTTCCTTCAGCCATACCGTCTGGCCTTTTTTCTCTTCAAGCAGCTGGCCGTTTACGCTGTCGAAATCCTTACCGGAAGCGACGCGCTGGCCTTTGAGCATGAAGGAACGGGCTTCGAATTGGACGCCGTCCTTTTCATTCTGTGAACTCAACGACCAATATTGTGCTTTCTTAAAACGCAGACGCTCATGCTCGCGCTCGGCGATCAAACGCACGGCCACGGATTGCACCCGTCCGGCCGACAATCCATATGTTACTTTTTTCCACAACAGCGGCGAAATCGAATAACCGACCAACCGGTCGAGAATCCGCCGTGCTTCTTGGGCGCGCACAAGACTCTCATCGATCTTACGAAAATGCTCCAAAGCGTCTTGAATAGCCTCGCGTGTGATCTCATGGAAAACCATTCGCTTAACCGGAACTTTCGGCTTCAGCACCTCAACGAGATGCCAGCTGATGCTTTCCCCTTCACGATCTTCGTCCGTCGCTAGGATTAGTTCTTCAGCGTCCGCCAGTTTCTCTTTCAATGTTTTAACGATGCGGGTTTTGGTTTTCGGCACGCAATATATTGGAGTGAAATCGCTGTTCACATTCACGCCGAGATTGGCCCACTTCTCTTTTTTAAACTTTTCAGGAATGTCCTTCGCCGACTGCGGAAGATCGCGCACATGGCCCATACAGGATTCGACGGCGTATTCCTTGCCGAGGAATTTACGTATGGTCTTGGCTTTAGTCGGGGACTCAACGATGACTAATTTTTTCGGGTTGGCTTTAGACATATTTTTAAGGTTTGGCCTCATTGCCTCAATCTTTCAATCCTTTTCTCTTGACTCAATGCTTCTGTCTTGTGCGGGATGGAGATTATGAAAGCCCTTCGCGAGTTCAAATCACGTGCGATTCAGGTCGTGTTAACCGATATCGACGGCACTTTAACAGAGAATGGGCGCCTACCCGACCACAGTTACGCTGCGCTCTGGAAGTTGAGCGATACTGGACTAAAGGTCATTCCGGTAACCGGACGGCCGGCCGGATGGTGCGAACTCATAGCTAGACTTTGGCCTGTACACGGAGTGGTCGGGGAAAATGGCGCACTTTACTTCCGCCATAGCGGCGGGAAGATGCGCCGCTTTCTGGCGCGCTCTAAAACCGAGAGCAAAAGTGACCGCTTGAAGCTCCGGCAGATTCGCAAAGAAGTTTTAGAAAATATCCCGGGCGCCGCCGTTGCGTCCGACCAATTTTCCCGCCTCACGGATCTGGCGATTGATTTCAGCGAGGACGTAAAACCTCTGAAACCGGCGCAGATCAGCCGCATTGTCGATATTTTCGAACGCCACGGCGCGACCGCGAAGGTTTCGAATATTCACGTCAACGGCTGGTTCGGAGATCATGACAAGCTCTCGACCTGCCGGCTTTATTTGAAACGCGAATTCGGCTTTACGGAAAAACAAATGAAAGACCATTGCATCTTTGTCGGCGATTCGCCGAATGACGAGCCCATGTTCAGTTTTTTTCCGATGTCGTTCGCCGTAGCGAACATCAAAGAGTTCGTACCCAAACTGAAACATCGTCCTGCATTTATTACTGAGGAAGCCGAGGCAAAAGGCTTCGCGGCGATCGCGAAAAAACTAATCGCCCTTAATTCCCGATAAAGCGGCAAATGGATTATTGAACGGCTTCTTCTCAGGCCGCGGCTTTTCGTTTTGCTTATTGGGGCCGCCCGCGCGCGGACCTTTATGTCCGTGGTGGGGCTTGCCTTGACCGTGAGGACGTTGACCTTGGCCACCCTGCTGTTGCGGACGCTGACCGTCAGGACGCGGGCCCTTACCCTTACCCTTGCCTTGCTGTGGCTGCTGTTGGCGCGGACGCTCTTCACGCTTCGGCTTGGGTTCGAACTTCGGCCGCTCTTCAAGCTTTAGGGTGAGCGAAATCTGGCTCTTGTCGAGATCGACTGCCAAAATCTTGGCTTGTACCTGATCGCCGGGGCTGACAACCTTGCGAGGGTCGTCGACAAACTGATGGCTAAGTTCGGAAATATGTACCAAACCATCTTGGTGGACTCCGATATCCACGAAGGCACCGAAGTTAGTCACATTCGTCACGATTCCGGGACATATGAGGCCGGGCTTGAGATCTTTCAGTTCATGAATGTCATCGCGATATTGAAAAACTTTAAAGGGATCGCGCGGATCGCGGCCCGGTTTTTCCAATTCTTTGACGACATCGTCAAAGGTGTACTCCCCGATCAGCTTCGACCATTTTTCACGTAACGGCTTCAACTTCTCGGCGCCCGCTCCGACTAACGCCGAAGGCGTCACTCCCAGTTCCTGGGCCATTTCACGAACGGCGGAATAGCGCTCAGGATGAATCCCCGTGCGATCCAAAACCGCTTTCCCATCGGCAATACGCAAAAAGCCCGCGGCTTGTTCGAAAACCTTGGTGGAAAATTGCGGTACTTTCAGCAATTCGTCGCGCTCTTTAAAACCGCCGTGTTGGCGCCGGTATTCAAAAATATTGCGGGCAGTGGCCGGACCGATTCCCGAAACATACTGCAGGAGAGCCATGGAGGCCGTGTTGAGCTCGACGCCCACTTGGTTAACGCAAGATTCAACAACCTCGTGCAATGATTTCTTCAAGCGCGGCTGGCCGACATCGTGCTGGTATTGCCCGACGCCGATACTTTTGGGTTCCACCTTCACCAATTCAGCAAGAGGATCCTGCAGCCGGCGAGCGATGGAAATCGCCCCGCGCACAGTCAGATCGAGATCCGGAAATTCCTCGCGCGCTACGTCCGAAGCCGAGTAAACGCTCGCACCGGACTCGCTGACCATGATGATCGGCACTTCCGCTTTCAACTCTTTAAGAACGCCTCTAATGAAAGTTTCAGCTTCACGTCCACCGGTGCCGTTGCCGACCGCAATCGCATCGATTTTTATCTTCTGTAAAGTTTCGGCAAACAGAGCCTGTACTTTGCCCTTCGCCTCTTCGCCCTGCATGTGCAGAACAGTGTGCGAAATAAAGTTTCCGTTGCCGTCAATCAGGGCGATTTTGCAGCCTGTGCGCAATCCCGGATCGACACCCAACACGACTTTGGCGCCGAAGGGCGACGCCATCAGCACGCGGCGGACGTTTTCAGCGAACACCAGAATGGCATCGAGGTCGGCGCGCTCTTTCAATTGGCTATGCAGTTCATTCGTAATCGAGGGAATGACGTGCACAGTGAGAGCCGTTTTGGCGGCCGTCTTCATGAATTCGCGGGCCTGGCTGTCGGTAGTTCCACCGGCGGCCTCGAATTTCCGCAGTAGCATTTCTTCGTCGGCTTCGATCGTGACCTTGAGCTCGTTTTCCTGCCATCCGCGGCGTAACGCCAAATAGCGGTGCGAGGCCCGGCGCGTATCGAGGCTTTTTACGCCTTCGCTGTATTCAGCGTACATTTCAAATTTCGAATGTGTTTTGAATTCCGGACCGCGTGCCGACTTCAATTTGCCGTGATTATAAAATTCTTCACGGACCTGGCTGCGCAATTCAGGAATGCTCGAGAGCTTTTCGACAATGATATGCTGGGCACCGCGCAGAACTTCATCGTACGTGGCATAACCTTTGGCCGCCGACACGAAGTCCTTCGCTTTGACTTCCAAAGAAGTCTCATCGCGGACGGTTCCATTGGCTAGGCCCCAGATCCAATCTGCAAGAACTGCCAAACCGGCTTCACGAGCCAGGGTAGCTTTGGATTTTTTCTTTTTCTTAAAGGGCCGGTAAATCTCTTCGATCTCGTTAAGATCCCAAGATTCCTCAAGGCTCTTTTTCAATTCAGGCGAAAGATTGCCCTGCTTTTCAATTTCTTTGAGCACGAATTCGCGGCGCTGCTGGATTGTATTGAAGTCTTCGAACGCTTCAAGAACCGACCGGATCTGAACTTCATCGAGATTGCCCGTGCGCTCCTTGCGGTAGCGGGCCATGAAAGGAACTGTCGCGCCTTCGGCATGCATGGCCAGAACGGCATCCACCGCGGCCCCTTTAGTACCGGCCACCCGTTTGCAGATATAATCCCTAGCCGACAACATATTATTTATGGCGATACATGATCAGACCGTGAGTCGGGTCATACGGAGAGACCCCCACAGTCACTTTGTCGCCGACCACAACGCGGATATTAAACCGGCGCATTTTGCCGCACAATTTAGCCGAGATTTCGACTGCGTTTTCCAGCTTCACTTTGTAAATACCGCCCGCGGCGGCATCCACCACTTGTCCTTCGAGCTGTGCGAGATCGTCTTTGGCCATATCGTGCGTTTTCCTCTTAACCGTTCAAGGTTTGTAATTGGAAATAAGAATTTTAATTCCGTCTTTAAACAAAACTTCCAAACGGTCGTTACGGTTGGCGAGAATGTAACCCCAACCGAGCACTTTATGGGTGATCGCTGTTTTCTCAGTGAACATCCCGCGCATGTTATAAGGTTTAGACTCAATCTGATCGGCTTTTTTGAACAATGAATTCCATTTTGCCACGAGACCGGCTGCATCGCTGGCAGCGGCTTCAAGCGAAGCTTTACGGGCGCGGGTTTTTGGAGTTTTCGGCACTTTTACCGGAGCGGCGGCCTTTGTGGCTGCCGGCTCAACAGTAGGAGCAGCCGTGGCAACGGGCGCCGTTGTTTTAGCGGGCTTTGCCGTGGCCTTGGGAGGCTTAACCGCTATTGCGGGAGCGGTTACCGCCGTAGCGACGGCTGTTTTTTCCTTTTTCAATGCGGCCTTCCCTGCTTTTTCGATGACAGGCGCGGCGCTAACCTTGACCGGAACCGGCTTTTTAGCCGGAGTCTTAGCCTTGGCGGTCACTTTAGCCGTTTTGATTGCCGGCTTCTTAGTAGCCGTTGCCGTCTTTTTCGGCACAGACGTAACACTCTTCTGCCCCATACCTAAAATTCTCCATGTCAAAAGGGCAGTACTTACCCCAGATTTCCCTTAAAGGCTAGCATCTTAGGCCGCCTGGAACCTTGGCAGAATGCGCCATTTCCGTGGTATTTGCCAGACAAGGCTCAAAATGGCATTACCATGAGCAGATGGCCATTCAAGTTCAGAAAATCTTGGAAAGTTTCCCGGATCTCCTGGTTCTCACGCGAGGGGCCGGAACGCATACCGTTGAGGACATTCAAACGGGTTCCACCGCCCGCCCGGAAAGCCTGATTTTTGTGTCCAATCCGCAGCATCTTAAAGAAGCTCGGGACACCTCTGCCGCCGCCTGGGTTGTCAGTCAGGAGCTGGCGGCTTCGGTTCCGCACCAAGTTTCCGTCGTCTTGACCTCTCCCAACGCCGCTTTAGCTATGGCTTTGGTGGCTAAGAAGTTCTTCCCGCAAACACGCGGCCACGTCATCATCAGCGGCCCTAAGATCCATGAAGCCGCCTGCATTTCGGTCACTGCCCGCGTGGGCGCCGGCTGTTCAGTCGGTCCCGGCGCCGTCATTGGTGACGATTGCTTAATCGGCGAAAATTGCATCATCGGCGCCAATAGCGTGATTGAGCCCGGAGTCAAAATCGGCGCCCGTACCCATATTCATCCTCTGGTTTTCATCGGCCATTCCTGTGAAATAGGAGCGGACTGCGAGATCCAGCCCCACACCACGATCGGCGCGGAAGGCTTTGGTTACGCCCAAGACAAACAGTTCAATCACTATCGCATCACTCACTACGGCCGTATTGTCATCGAAGACCGCGTTCATATCGGCGCGGGCACCCAGATCGACCGCGGAACCTTTCTCGACAGCCGGATCGGCACTGAGACCAAAATCGACAATCATTGCCACTTCGGCCACAACATTCAAATCGGCCGGAACACGCTCATCACCGGAGGCGTGCTCACTGCCGGCTCCGTCACATTGGGCAGTTACTGCGTTTTCGGCGGCCGCACGACTATTTCGGGTCATCTGAAGGTCGCCGACCATACGAAGTTCGGCGGTTTGTCCGGAATTACCAAGGATGTCACGGAACCCGGCGATTACGGCGGGTTCCCTCTACAGGGCTTCAAAGAAGCCGCGCGCACCCGGGCGGCGATTCGCAACTTGCCTAAGATCATGAGGCAAATGCGCACGGTGATGCGCCATCTTGGCCTAAAAGACTCCGATAACGGCACCCAAGAATGAAACCGTTTTATATTACGACTCCGATTTACTATGTGAACGATAAACCGCATTTGGGCACGGCCTATGCGACGACGACGGCTGACGTATTACGCCGCTTCCACCGGCTGTTTGGCGAAGACACTTACTTTCTGACCGGCACCGATGAGCACGGCCAGAAGGCGCAGCAAACCGCCGAAAAACGCGGTCTCACTCCACAGCAGCACTGCGACGAAATGGTCCTCAACTTCCAGAAGGCCTGGGGCGCGATCGATATTGAATACGATTTTTTCTTCCGCACGACTGCAGCCAATCACAAACAGGTCGTGCAACGCTGCCTGCAAAAGCTATTCGAAAAGGGCGATATTTACGCCGATTCCTATGAAGGCTGGTATTCGGTTTCGGAAGAGATCTTTTACACTGAGAAAGACCTAGTCGGCGGCAAAAGTCCTACCGGCAAAGAAGTGATTAAGATCCAGGAGAAGAATTACTTCTTTAAAATGTCCAAATATCAGCAGCAATTGATCGACTACATCAATGCCCATCCGGCGTTCATCGCTCCCGATTTCAGAAAGAACGAAGTCTTAGGCTTTCTCCGCCAGCCGCTCGGCGATCTTTGCATCAGCCGGCCCAAAACTCGAATGAGCTGGGGCATCGAAATTCCGTTCGACAACGCCTATGTCACGTACGTTTGGTTCGACGCGCTCTTGAATTATGCAACGGCCGTCGGCCTGGAACAGCCCGGGCGTGAAGCTGAATTTAAAAAATGGTGGGTGGAAGCCGGCCCTCTGCATCTGATCGGCAAAGACATTCTGACCACGCACGCCGTTTATTGGACGACCATGCTCTTCGCGCTCGGCCTGCCGCTTCCCCGGCAGATTTTCGCCACCGGCTGGATCCTAAACAAGGACAACGCCAAAATGAGCAAATCGGAAGGTGATGTCGTCAGTCCTATTGATATTGCTAATTTGATCGGCCTCGATGAGCTGCGCTACTTTCTTATTCGGGACGTCCACCTGGGCAACGACTCGCCTTTTTCTCTGGAGTTGGTTGAAAACCGCGTCAACAGCGAACTCGCCAACAACCTCGGCAACATGCTGAGCCGGACGACCAATCTCGTAGAAAAGTTTTTTGCCGGCCAAAGACCCGCGTACTTGGCGGACGATGAGGCATCCTCGGCCTTGAAACAAATGGCGCTGGCCCTGCCCGCCATAGTGAAAAAAGAAGTGGAAAACATGCGCCCGAGCTTCGCGCTTGAGCAAATTGTGCTGGTCCTGACTGCAGCAAATAAATATCTCGAAGAAAAAGCTCCTTGGAAAACTGCGAAGACCGACCTTCCTTCCACCGGCCATGTATTGGCGGTGACATTGGAAGTTCTGCGCATCGCCGGGATCTTACTCAGCCCCGTTATGCCTCGTAAAACGAAGGAACTCCTATCCCGCTTAGGCGTAAATGAAGCAAAGTGGACCGATCTGCAAAAATGGCCGGCACTTGCGGAGGGTTCCGCAATTCAAAAAGGCGAGCCGCTCTTCCCGCGCCTCGATCTCAATCAAGTTAAAGGATAATGCAGAAACCGGCACTCGATGGGTCCGTTCCAGATCGGCACCCGCCGTTTCGCTTTCAGTCTCAAACCTGCGATGACATCGGGATTGCCGCTCAAAATCCAGCAATCCCAGCCTTTGAAAGATGACTTCAATGTTTGCGAAAAACGGTTCATCAATTCTTTGGCCCCCGGGACGTCTTCGATCCGCTCGCCATAGGGCGGATTCGTGATGATGAGGCCGGTTTCCGCAGGCGCCTTCAGGTCGCCGATTTCGCGCGGCTGGAAAGAAATCCAATTTTCCACACCGGCCGACCGAGCGTTGAGCCGCGCTTGCTCCAAAATCCGCGAGTCCTTGTCATAACCGAACAAAAACGGCTTGGCGGGAGCCGCCTTACGCGTGGGTGGCTTTTGCAATTCCTGCCAAGCGTCCTGTTGAAAGCCGCGCAGGCGTTCAAAAGCATAGCGCCGTCTCCGGCGTGTCGGCGGCAGGCCCGCGCACATCAGCGCGGCCTCAATGAGTACGGTTCCCGAGCCGCAAAAAGGATCGACGAGAGGCCGGGGCGCTTCCCAGCCGGCAAGGCGGACAAGGCCCGCTCCGACGTTTTCGCGCACGGGCGCGGCGCCGGTGAATTGCCGGTAGCCGCGATAAGAAAGACTATCGCCGGTCAAATCCAGAGCCAAACTGACTTCCGGTCCGACGACCCTCACAACAATGCGCAAGTCGGCGTTTTCTTCGTCACCGACATCGGGCCGCTGGTTGAATTTCTTCCAGAACTGATCAACCACTGCGTCCTTCACCTTCATCGCAACGAAGCGCTGATCGCGCAGAGTGCGGTGCTCGCGGGTGTGTGCCTCAATACGTATGGTCTGCGTCGGCTCTATGTACTGGGTGAAATCGTGCTTTTTAAATGTGCCGTGATATAGATCGTCTTCGTTGTAAGCCGTGAATTCGCAAACCGGCAATAATATCCGGCTCGCCAAACGGCTCTGCAAATGAACACGGTAGGCATCGGCCCAGGGGCCGTCAAATTCGACGCTGTCGGGACGCACCTTGACCCATTTGAGGTCGAAGCTCTCAAGCTCGGCGGCGAGAGGCTCCAATAAGCCCCGCGAAGTAATGGCGATAAAACGTGGCATTTACTCTTCCGGAGGTTCGGCGCTTTGCGCCTTCATTTCCTCGTTATACAGAGTCTTATAGACCTCTTTAGTCACGACTTGTGAATCTGTTTTTTGCACAGCCTCCGGCAGGTGAGCCTGTACTTTAAGATCTTCCTCGTCGGCACCACCGGGATAGGTGCGTTTTGCCGACGGCGCGGCAACAACTGTCGTCTGTTCGTGGTCGACAGTAACCTCGTCGTCCAGTTCAGCGGCCAAGGCGGCGGGCGAAGCCAGTAAAAGTGTGAGTGCGAATCCAAATAGCTTCATGACCGTCTCCTGTATTCCGTCAAGATTACCGCAGCCGCCGGTGCCCGGCCATGGGAATCTGTTTCCTTACGGTATCAATGGCCGCCCGTTCCAGTTCTAACACGGCCACCCCTGGTGTGGCCGTGGCGTCGTGCATAATGCGGCCCCAAGGATCAATCACAAGTGAATGTCCAAATGTGCGGCGCTTCGAACCTGAGGCTGAAATGTGCTCTCCGCTTTGCGCAGGTGCTGCGACAAAAGCCTGAGATTCAATCGCGCGAGCCCGCAGCAGAACATGCCAATGGGCCTCGCCGGTTGCGGTTAAAAACGCGGAGGGTACCAGGATAACGTCGGCTTTTTGTGAATAAGCAGAATAAAGCTCAGAAAACCTCACGTCATAACAAATGCTAAGACCGAACTTCCAACCATTGATTTTGACCAGCGCCGGACCCGTGCCGGACTGAAAATGATCCGACTCACGGACCGCCGCCTCACCCTTTACATCGACGTCGAACAAATGAACTTTTGAATACACGACACGGGCGGGCTTGCCTGGTTCGAACAAGATCGTGGAATTTTTGAATTTCCCGGTCGGCTCGCTCAAAGGGGTGGTCAACATCAGGGATGCTCCCCCGGTCCCGACCAAATCAACGAGTCCTTTTAATTCAGGCCCTTCCCAAGAGGGGGCGAGAATTCCTGAGCCTGGTTCCAAGCTCATGAACAGAGTGTTTTCCGGAAAAACTACGATCTCCGCTCCACCTTTTACGGCCTGGGCGTAAAGCTCTCGAACTGCTTTATAATTTACAGAAATGATCTCAGTAGAGGTCATTTCGACAACCCCCAACCGCAGCTTTTCACTTGTCATAACTAATCCAAACTGGCTGTGATCGTCGCCGAGCTGATATCGCGGCAATTCCAATTCGATTTTTCGAGATTGGTCTTTATGTTATTAACGAAGTTCATGCAGCTGTCGTGATTGCGGCCGGAGCCGACCGACTTTTCCGTACCTTGTTTCGAGTAGTAAGCATGGCAAACGCCGGCCGAATCGATTTCCACGCGCATCGTACGAACCTCGCGTTGATTCTTACACAGCCAGTAAATCTTATTATTGGTCTCGGTATTCTTCGAATTCGACGACGGATCGGCAAAAACCACAGCGGATAACAACATGATAAAGGCAAACGTGAACCGTACCATTAATTGCACATTAGCACGGAAGCCCCGTGGCAAACAAACGGGGCTAGATTAAGACACGACTAGGCTGAGGTATTAAGTGGTCTTTTTGGCAGCGGCAGATTTGCCTTTGCCTTTAGTAGCTGCTTTTGCAGCGGGACCTTCGACCAACTTCAGATTGGAGTAGTCGATGTAACCCTCTTTTTTGAGCAAACCCTCTTTTTTATCGAAATGGGTCTGTACGCGGATTCCCTGTACACGAGCCTTTAAGCGCTCGGCATTCACTTCCAAAACGGAGCCTTTTTTGCCTTTTTCCGAACCGGCAATCACCTGGACCGTCGCACCTTTTTTGATTTTGAGCTTAGTGGCCATGGCGATTACTCCGCTTTTTTCTTAGTGCGCAATTTACGCAACATTCTGGTTTTCAAAGTCAGGGCGCGTTTAGAAAGGGTCTTTTCCGGCCGGTTCAGAACAAACTTGTCCAAACCGCCCATATGGTCGATCGAACGGATCGTCGAAGCGGCCAATTTGAGGTTCAGCATCTGGTCCAAAAGATTGCTATATAGCCGTTTTTGCTGAACATTTGGAAGAGCAACCGATTTAGTCTTGATGTTGGAATGGCTGACCAGATTCTTCACTTCCGGGGCCTTACCTGTTAACTCGCAGCGAGGCATAAATACTCCATTAACTATTATCAGATTTGTGCAAAAGGCATCTATAGAGGAAAAAGGCGCTTGTTGGCAACTTAAAAGCGTACTATATCTACCCGCCACTACAGGGAAAAGGTGAGACTAAGATGGACGGACGCGAAGGACGAGACAATAGAGGCAGAGACGGCGGCAGAGATGGCGGCGGCAGAGGCCGTAGAGAAGATCGCGGTTTTGACCGTGGCGGTGATGATCGCGATATGGGCGACAGCGGCGAAAAGGGCATGAAAAAGACCTATCGCTCGAAGTTCCGCCCGGATTATCCGGCTGACTTTCATTTCGATTACAAAGATCCCGTAACTTTGGGCCGTTTCATTATGGAAAGCGGCAAGATTGTGCCCTCGCGCATTTCCAAGTTGAGCGCTGCTCAACAAAAGAAAGTGGCAGCCGCCATTCGCAAGGCTCGCAGTCTCGCTCTGTTGCCGAACGGCACTGAAGCTTATGACAATTTCGAGCGCCCGGAGATCATCTCTCCGAAGCCGTTCACGCTCGAATAACCGTTACTTTTAAAATTTGATTCATCATACGGCGCCCTTTGGCGCCGTTTTTGTTTTAGCGGCGCCAGCTGCGCGCAAGATCCACAAGCGTCGACGCAATCAACGTCATGTAAACGGCGCTCGAAAGCATATGGAAGACCGGGCCGGGCAAGCCCATGATGGACAGCTCGGAGAAATCGACATTCAGGTGCGTGTAGCGAACGAAGAGCATCGGCAACGAAATCAGAAAAACTTGTGCAAGGGCCGGATACCACATGCACGACCGCCATTTGTCCGGCCACCGGACGGCCTTATTGAGCATGAAAATTCCGGAAAAAAGAAAGTAAGCGCCGGCCAATGCGCCCGCCATCAATTTCCATGGCAGCACCACGAAAACGATCCCGGCCCAAAAGACGCCGAAAATCTCCAATCCTAAGAACAGCAAAAGCTCGCGGCGGTTCATCCATCACCTCTATAGAAAATTCTAACGGGCGTCCGGAACCGGACGCCAAATATCAGCCAATTTGTCCCGCACAAGTGGCACGGCTTGCAAGCCTCCCTGCACAAGGGAGGGGCTATGCACCAACATCTAGATTTTTTAAGGCAAGGTTTAAGAGACTTCGGGCTGAATCCGTCAGAGTGGGTTCTCAATCCAAGCCCGCCGCGGGAAGGCGTCCATCTCATGCAAATCTGCTCGCGTGACGACCGCCTCGTCATGTTCGAGGGGTGGGCGGATCGCGGACACTGGCTCAAGGTTTTTCTAGTGGATCACGGATAGCGGGCGCAATTTTCCGAAAAAAGCGACATATCCCAAACCTGATTCCGGGGGAGGTCGGCGGCCCCCGGCAATTCGCGCATTTTCTTTTCGCGAAATTGGGTCCACTCTTCCTCGCCATACAGCGCATAGATTTTTGTCTTTAACAGGCAAAAGAGCGAGATATCGGCGACGTCGAGCCAACCGAACTTCGCGTGATAAGAAGAGGGCGGAGCCTCACCCCAAGCGAGCCGTACAAGAAGGTCAACCGAGTCCCAGATTGCCCGTTTAACCTGCGGCACGGCCCCTATAAACGCCGAACATTCGCTGGGCATAGTGCTGACATCCCCCACCATGTTGCGCACGTCCTGAAACAATTCGTAACAGCCACCAGGATTATTCGTGATTTTACAGTTGTCGCGCAGGCGTTCGAATTTGGTCGTCACGATCTGGGGATGCTTGGGATCCTTATACAGAAAGCGCTTTTCCGCATTGGCAAATATCTCCAGCTGGGAATCGCAAACGGTATGCGGAGGCGAAAAGACAAAAACTATAAGGAGTATGCCGCCCGCGATCGCCAAAAAAGCCAAGAGGCTCTTTGGAATCAGGCTAAGAAAATTATCCATCTACAAGAATGTTGCCTGGTATAGCCCTGAAAAGCAAAGAGCCGGGTTTCCCCGGCTCTTCACAAATCATCTTGTGAGATGACTCCTACTAGAAAGTAGCTTTACCTTGGATCAGGATTTCAGTGGTCGTATCGCTGTGCTTGACGCCGCCGTTAGCAGCAGTAGCAACAGGCGAAGTCAGGTAAGCACCGGGCATGAATTGACCGACCATAGCCATTACGCTCAGGCCGTTTTCATACTTGTGCTCAGCCCATACGTCGATCTCGCTACCGATATCGTCTTTGAGACCGTCGCTGTTACCAAGATTACCGCCGTTGGCGCCGGCGTTAGTAGCAGCGGCAGCTTTGGTAGCCGTATCTTTTTCAGTTCTGGTGAACTTGTAGTAAGCGATACCGAAGGTGCAAGGATCTTGCGGCTTGATGGTGTAACCGAGACCCATATAGGTCAAGTTACCCCAGCCGATCATGTCCATCATGCCGTTGGCACCATGGCTGTCATGAAAGTAGCCGTCGTAAGTTTTGAACTTCTTGTTCGTGGCGCTTTGCGCTTCCGAGTCACCCGAATCGACGTGGTACACGGCGAAAGCGTGGCTGCCCATGAAGTTGGAGAGGTCGGCATCGACTTTCAACTGCATCATGTTGGCTTCGACGTCGAAAGACGTCTTCTGTCCATATGTCGCACCGGCACTGTCAATCCAAGTCGCCTTGCCGCTTTCAACGTTGTAGTCAGCGGTAACATTGATGATGTTGAATCCGAAACCTGCGGTCAAACCGTACAGCATTTCGTCTTTACCCATGTTTATGTCTTGTACAGTGGGAGCAGACGGTGCAGCTGCAGCGAGAGCATCCGAGTTGTTTTTGATCAAGTGAACGTTGAGCGACTTGAGCCAATCCGGCATAGTTTTCAGGTCGAAAACCAAACCGTAAGAATTCTGCTCGGGATCACCCGATGCCGAATTGCCCACAGGTCCAGCGCCAACCCAAGCAGTGCTAGTCAACTCTCTGTGTTTGAAACCAAAACCGGTCAAGCGACCAGCATCCATTTCATAAGTAACAGTCGCACCGTCGAAAGAATCGGGAGTAGCATCCCAATCGTTCACAGCCATAACCGTTCCATCGCCGAAACCGAAGTTCATGCGGCCGATTTTAACTGTGACGTCGTCGGTAGCTTGTAAATTCATGAAAGCTTGGTTAACCGACATGAAGTTATCTTCAGTAGCGGCCAGACCACCAGCTTGCGGATTAGATTGGAGACCGACGGTCTCACCATTCATCTGACCCCAAGTTGCCTGATTGATCAGGGTCAACGTGGCAGACAGTTTCTCATTGGCCTTGAAACCCAAACCCAATTTGAAACGTTGTTCGATACCGTTCAAATCGCCGGGCGACACTTTGCTGGAACCCGTAGAATTTTGGAAGAAGGTATCGCGAACTCTGAACTCCGCATCATGGCTGATCTCGGATTTGCTTTTATCTTGGGCGTGAGCCGTGGGCAAAAATGCCACGAGCGCAACTGCCGCTAACATTCTTTTCATTTCGAAACTCCTTTTGTTGGAATCTTGTTGTTTTCTTAAACTTGTTGTCACTTTCAAATCCATCTCAGTTGTGTTCTCGCCTTAGGTCAGCCTAGATCCCTTGTTTAGTGTGACGTAAATCAACTAAAGCTAGGGGTAGGTTACTACCCTCGACGTCTGTCGCAATTCAACGCAGTTAGCTAATCCTAAAAATTGAATGATGGAATTGGCAATAAAAAATTATGGGTTTCATTAGGCCGCGTCAAAACCCCGACGTTTGACACGTTTTAATGAATTGCCTTAGCTTGCGTGAGAATATTCATTGGTGGTCTAATTCGGGGAGTAGCGCAGCCCGGTAGCGCATCTGCTTTGGGAGCAGAGGGTCGCAGGTTCGAATCCTGTCTCCCCGACCAAGTTAGGAGTACGAGATGGGTGAATTTAGCATTACGCACTGGTTAATCATATTGGCGATCGTCCTTATATTCATGGGCCCATCGAAGCTTCCCGCTCTAGGCAAAAGTCTAGGCGAAGCCATCCGTGGATTTAAGAAAGGTCTGAACACCGATTCGCCCGAATCTCATGATGCAAATCGGCAGATTTCACATAGCCCGAATGAAAAGGGCGACACTGTGGGCGAAAAAGCCACAGATAAAAACAAAGCCTAAACATTCTATAATCAGTCTTAAGTTGCGTTGCAGCGATGGGTGCGAAAATCTTGTCGCCCCCTGCGGAATGTGTGACCGTAGCCCCTTACGTCATCTTATTACCAACATTTCCTAAGGAGGAAACATATGTTGAAGACTCTTAAAGTGGGCGCTGTTGCCGCTGCTCTCGCCGTCTCTTTCCAAGTTTTTGGCGCCGAAGGAACACCCGGCACCACGACCACTAACGTTGCTGGTATGGACATGCAATGGGGCGCTACCGCCGGCATTAACATGACCACGCTGAAAATGACCGGCGTTAACTGGGATTCCACGATGGGCTACACTGCCGGCGCGCAAACGATTTTCTCGTTGGCCGACGTGACTCCCGGTCTTGGCCTCCGCACCGGTTTGTCTTACCTGCAAATGAACGGTGAAGGCAAAAATACCGGTATCACTGTGAAGTCGGAAACGACCTACGCTGAAATTCCCGTTACCGCTCTTTATGCTTTCGACGATATGTGGAGCATGTTCGGTGGCTTGAATCTCGACCTGAAACTGGCCGACAAATGTACCGCTGGCGGCGCTGATTGCACGGGCGTCAGCTACGAAAGCCTGGTTTACACTTTCGCCATCGGTCCCCGCGTAGCTTTCGGTCAGCACACGATCGAAGCAGGCTATGAAGTTGGCTTGAAAGAAGTCGCGAAAGACGATGCTACCGGCGAAAAAATGAAAATCGATAGCTTCTACGGAGCTAACTACAGCTATATGTTCTAAGAACATCGGTCACAGACCGATAGTTTGAGAAGGCGGCGCTATGAGCGCCGCCTTTTTTATTTGTGCTTTAGAAATTCAGTCCCACCTTCAGCCGCACTTCGTATTTAGTCTTTTCTATAAGGTGCAATCCGTCCGGTTGGCCCGGAAAAGTTACCCCTCCGCCCTCGAGCTGTTGAAACCAGGTCAATGTCGACCACCAGTTTTGTGAGCCGTAGTGCAAACTGGGCCCGGCGAAGATTGACCAGCGTTCGCGGCCGATTTCGGTTTCATATTCCGCCTCGTACAAAGTTTCGGCACCGGCGAACCAATTGGGCGCGAACCGGTAGCTTAAGCCTGTACCCGCCTTGAGCTCGATTTCCATTTCCGCCGTAGTCGGCCAATCGAAACCGGCCGGCAGCCCGGCAATCGCTGCGCGCCTGGCATAAGTGGATTCCATTCCTAAGTTGCCCACCCAAATCAAAAGATCTTGGTAGAAATATTTCTGGAATAAAAATTCAAGTTCCGTGGTCAGCGTCTCCTTATCCTGGCCGGAATGGCGGTCACGCCAATTGTAGTTAACCGAAAAATATGTGGCGACCCCGATCGGCTCCTCTTTCCAGCACAGTGGGATCCGAAGCTTGGAATTCACGTGACTTGAAGTCGCG
>JADMIO011121646.1_pt1 | contig 66756 bp, 55 predicted proteins | sample 8958161 | NCBI WGS metagenome assembly JADMIO01 (sample SAMN16585339, study PRJNA669376) | soil metagenome | isolation source: Crop rotation soil | place: USA: Cullars Rotation, Alabama | collected 2011 | reverse complement strand
CGCGACAACTTGTCCACGTGGAATTCTAAGCTTAGGATCCCAATGTGCTGGAAAGGACATCGCGGAACAGACTGGTCGATTCCTGATCCCAACTCCACCACAGATTTCGGGCCAGCGACCAGAGACGCTCCTGTGCCGGCGCAACAAACTGATCGAGCGTGCGGGCTTCACTGATGATGGGAGCCAGTTCGGCAGCGGCTGCGGTTAAGGTATGGATTTCCTCTTCGCGAAAGTTGCGGACCTGAATCGTCTGAATGACGAGCACCCCTTGCAGCACGCCCCGGTCAATCAGCGGAACTCCGACGAACGATTGAAAAGCTTCTTCACTAGCTTCAGGAAAGTACTTGAATCGAGGGTGCGTGGCCACCTGCTCCACGGCAACGGGTCGCAACTGCTCGGCGACAAGTCCGGCCAGCCCTTCATGTAAGGCCATTCGCAGCGTACCGATGCACTGCTTGCGAAGTCCGAGTGTGGCGGCGAGGACCAGGTTCGCGCGGTCGGGTTCCAGTAGATACGCTGAACAAACATCGGCATTGAACCGCTTCGCAATCAACGCCACGACGTTGGTTAAGGTTTCGGCTGGCTTGCCGCCTTCCTGGACCAGGGCTCCGATCTCTTCGAGCGCCAAGACGCCCGCAACCTCGCCCAGGACTGCTGATTGATTGGTGTTGATGGTGGACTGCTCTGAATTGCTTTGCACTGCGAACCTCTTTCCAATTCGGATGCGTGTCGCGTTCGAACGGACGAGGTTGGTTACGCAGGACAAGTAGTTGCCGCGGGGCTTTGTTCCCAAGGCACTCACCCTATTCTAGGGCGACTGCTACCGGCTTGTAAATTGTCCCGGGCGGCCTACGCAACAGCGCGCACTCTGAAAGCGGCAAGCACAGCGATAAGGTAGAATTTCTAGCGAAGGCGCGGAGTAAAACGCCTGTATTATTTCAAGGACAGCAGACTTTTCTGTTTGCGTTCGACATTCTGTCCAGGCGAGGGGAAATGCAGGAGATTGACGTCCTTTGGCTCAATGCCGGCTTGAGTTGCGACGGTGACACCATCTCGATGACGGCGGCCACGCAACCCAGCATCGAGGACCTGATTTGCGGTGCACTTCCGTGGATTCCGAAGGTCAACTTCCACAACCTTTTTCTCGCCTATGAGAACGGCGACGAATTCCTCGATTATTTCCATCGCGCCGCTGAAGGGCGACTCGACCCGTTCATCTTGATTGTCGAAGGGTCGATTCCGAACGAGGGCAATAAGGCTGAGGGCTACTGGGCGTCGTTCGGAACCAACCGGGAAACAGGCCAGCCCATTACGACTTGCGAATGGATCGACCGCCTTGCTCCCAAGGCCTGGGCGATCATTGCCGCTGGGACTTGCGCCACTTATGGCGGGATTCACGCGATGGAAGGCAACCCCACAGGTTGCATGGGCCTTGCGGACTACCTTGGCTGGAAATGGAAGTCGAAGGCGGACATCCCGATTGTTTGTGTACCAGGCTGCCCGGTGCAGCCGGATAATTTCATGGAGACGCTCCTCTATTTGCTGCACATGGCTGCGAATCGGGCGCCGATGATCCCGCTGGATGATGCTCTTCGGCCCACCTGGCTGTTTGGGCAAACGGTTCATGAGGGGTGCGACCGTGGCGGATATTATGAGCAAGCGGAGTTCGCCCAGGAATATGGATCTCGAACCTGCATCGTCAAGTTGGGTTGTTGGGGTCCGGTGGTGCAATGCAATGTCGGGAAGCGGGGTTGGATGAACGGGATCGGAGGATGTCCCAATGTAGGAGGGATCTGTATCGGCTGCACGATGCCCGGATTTCCGGACAAATTCATGCCTTTTATGAATCAGCCGCCCGGATCACTCCTCTCCTCGAGCGCTGTGATGACTTACGGGCGTGCCATACATGCATTGCGGAGGTTCACGCAAGCATCTTTGAATAAGGAGCCGATTTGGCGCACTCGCCGTGTCGAAAAGTCCGGCGAAGCATAGAGGCAGGGACTTGCTGTGAGCCACACATGGGTCTTGACACTCACAATCTAAGCTCTCCATTTGCCGGCATCCCGCTCGCAGACGAATTGAGTCTGAGCGAAGCCGAAACTCTGCTCGCCGATTTGGCCGAGGTGTTCTTCCAGACCAATGGAGGGCCTCGATCGGCGAAAGCCCCTCAAGATCCTGGTTCCAGCCTGGAAGCTCGGTATCGAGTGCTGCTCGACCAGATTCCTGCAGTTGTCTTCATGGCGTATCTGGACGAGGGGATTGGCGAAGCTTATGTGAGTCCGCAAATTGAGTCCTCACTCGGTTTCTCGCAGGAAGAATGGCTGGAAGACCCGGTTCGTTGGTACCAGCAGATTCATCCTGAGGACAAAGACCGATGGAGCAACGAAGCGGCTTCGATGTTTCTGTCCGGCAAAGCTCTTCGATCCTCCTATCGTGTGCTCGCACGCGATGGCCGTGTGGTCTGGTTTCACTGCGAAGCCCGCCTTGTTCGTAAGGATGATGGACAACCGTGGTTTATTCACGGCGTGGGCTTCGACATCACTGAACTGAAACAGGTTCAGGAAGCATTGCAGGAAGAACGCAATGTTGTCTCGGCAATCTTCGACACCGTCGGAGCATTGATCGTCGTTCTGGACCAGGAGGGCCGGATTGTCCGGTTCAATCGAGCCTGCGAACAGATGACTGGTTACCTGCTTGATGAGATCCGTGGAAGGTGCATTTGGGACCTGTTTCTGGCACCCGCGGATATTGACGATTTCAAAACGCTGTTCGCTGAAATGCGAGGCAGGGCTTCGCGAACTGAGTATGAAAGCAAGTGGGTCACACGGGCCGGTGGTCCTAGGGCAATTGCCTGGTCGGCCGCGGTTTTGCCAGGAACCAAGCAAACGCCGACCTACGTGATTGCTTCTGGAATCGACGTTACTGATCAGCGCCGGGCTGAAGCTAAGTTCCGCGGGCTATTAGAGGCTGCTCCCGATGCCGTGGTCGTGGTGAATCAACTCGGTAGGATCGTGCTGGTGAATGCGCAGGTCGAAAAGCTTTTTGGGTATCAGCGCAAGGAACTCCTGGGTAAGGAAATCGAAAAGCTTGTACCGGATCGCTTACGCGGAAACCATCCAAGACACAGGCAAGGCTTCATTTCTGAACCTCGTGTACGGCCGATGGGAGCTGGATTGGAACTATTCGGTCTGCATCGAGACGGCCATGAGTTTCCCGTGGAAATCAGTCTCAGTCCCTTAGATACGGATGAGGGCGTCCTGGTCTCAAGTGCGATCCGCGACATCAGCGAACGCAAGCGTCTCGAAAAAGCAGTCCTGGATATTACGGAGACAGAACGTCGCCGCATTGGCCAGGATCTGCATGATGGGCTCGGGCAGCATCTAACTGGTGTTGCCTTTATGGGTAAAGTTCTCGAGCAGCGGCTAGCGGAGGCATCGCTTCCAGAGGCCGCCGAGGCTGCTAAGATCGTCACGCTCGTGAATGATTCGATTCGTATGGCGAGGGACCTCGCGCGGGGTCTGCTTCCGGTCGTATCAGAGGAGCACGGTCTTGTCTTGGCACTGGAACATTGGGCGCGCGAGGTCAGCGAGTTGTTTCATGTGGATTGCCGTTTTGAATCCGGCGAAGCGATTCGAATCCAAGAGCCGGGATTGGCCGACCACATCTATCGGCTTGCTCAAGAAGCCGTTACAAATGCAATCAAACATGGACGATCGAAACATATCGTCATCGATCTCGCGATGGTGTCGGGTGGCGGGTCTCTGACGATTGTGGACGACGGCATCGGCTTCGATACCTCCAAGAGTCAATCGGGCCTCGGTCTTCGCATCATGAACTACCGGGTAAAGATGATTGGCGGATCCCTGAATGTTCAGTCGACCATCGATCACGGCGTCACTGTCCGCTGCCTGTTCCCGATTCCAACGGACCTTCAGGAGGAAAAACGTGACTCCTGAGACGTCAATTCCGGCAAACAAGCGAACAATCTTCATCGTGGATGATCATCCGATCATCCGCCAGGGACTGGCCCTGCTGATCAATCGTGAGCCTGATCTGGCGGTATGCGGCGATGCGCAAGAGGCTACGTCAGCGCTCCAACTCATCGAATCGATGAAGCCGGATCTGGTCGTCGTCGATATTTCTCTGAATGGACCAGATGGTTTGGATCTACTCAAGAATCTGCGTTCCTACGATCCCGACTTGCCGGTTCTGATGCTATCGATGCTTGACGAAGTGATCTACGCGGAGCGCGCCCTTCGGGCCGGCGCCAGCGGATACATCATGAAGCAGGAAGCCACGGAGAAGGTACTGGTGGCAATCCGCAGGATCCTGGGCGGTGAAATCTATGTGAGCGACCGCATGGCGAGCCGCATGATGCATCGCTTCGTGGGGTCCGCCCCGTCAACAGACCGATCTCCGATCGCTGATCTGACGGACCGTGAGCTTGAGGTATTTAGGCTGATTGGTGAAGGCCACGGGACACGGCAAATCGCCGAAGAACTCCATATCAGCGTTAAAACTGTCGAGTCCTACCAGGCTCATATCAAAGATAAATTGTCATTAAAGAACGCACGCGAACTCGTGCAACGCGCTATCCAGTGGACCGTCAGCGAAAAGTCTTCTCCTACTTAGGTTTATTCACCACAGATCCGGGAATCCCCTATCTGCGAATCAGGGTCACCCTGCTTGAGCGGCACCCCTAGAAAGGGCTTAATAGAGGAAGTCTGAACGGGAGTTCCTATGCTGGTCGATATCGCCTACCCTCATCATCTTTCTCCATCGCCCTTGTCGTGCAGTTCCAGCGTTACGAGCTATGGCGACTCAATTCGCCGCGTTCCAAGCGGGTTCCACACGAGCGGACGAGAGAAGTTTAAGGCGATCGACATCATGAGAACGGTTCGGAGTGCCGATTCGGGCTGGCCTACGTTGGACTCACGATCGGATGCGGCGATCTGTAAGTAGACCTCTCCTCGGCAGCCGGTGCGAAAGGAAGACGGTGAACAAAAGGCGCGGAGCGGAAATCCCCTCGACGCCCTGCGCAGTTTGGAATCGGTCTTCCTTTCACCCAGCGTGTTTCCACATCAGGCAATTTACTTTGAATAGACGGTCGGCTGAGGGCGATCGGCCTTCAATCCGATGCCCCCGCCAGCAAGCCGCACCAGCTGAGCAATGCCAGCGACGCCGCTCGTCGATCAATGAAATGAACCAACCAACAATAAAGAAAAAGAGTTAGATGTCGCGAACTGGACAAGGTCCGCTCGTTGCAGTTTGGTGGAACTAAGGACAACTCCCTAACGCGTATCTAGCAGTTTGCATACCAAACCGATCTCGCTGGAAACACTTGGATTGGAATGAATTCCGAGGTCGCCTAATCAAGCGATGAAGAAAAAACTTCACGGTAGAGAATGAAGTACTGATTCATCTCGCTCTGGTTCGCCTGGGGCCGATCTACCACGGCCAGCTTCCCCGGCAAACATTACCCACTCTGTCCTCGAACCCTGTCTATAGCCGTTACCTTTTGATGCGACTGCTACTTGCAGGGTCTTTCCTTTACAGACGAAATCAAGAGGTTGAGAAGTTGGCACTCCGCATGCAGTCTTGTTTGCGCAGTCTCAACCATTCTCATCACGAAGGAGTAAACAAAATGAAAGTTTTACTGGTTGCCGGGTTCGTGACGTTGTCCGCATCCTTGATGGCGGATCACACCACGGAACAAACCAATTCTCGTCTACAGGAAGCCGCCACTGTTTTCGGCGAAGTTATGAACACGCCCGATAAGAGCATCCCTCAGGATCTACTTGAGAAAGCTCATTGCATCGTAATCGTTCCGTCTCTAAAGAAAGGTGCTTTCATCGTCGGAGCGAAGTACGGCAAAGGATTCATTTCCTGCCGCAAATTGAATAACAAAGGATGGTCTGCGCCGGGCTCGGTTCGTGTCGAAGGCGGAAGCGTTGGATTCCAGATCGGTGGATCAGAGACGGATGTAATCCTTCTTGTGATGAACGCGCGAGGCGCCGACCGCTTACTGTCCAGCAAGTTCACGTTGGGTGCTGAGGGCACAGTCGCAGCGGGTCCCGTGGGCCGAACTGCCACTGCCGAAACCGACGCCAAGATGTCGGCTGAAATTCTCTCCTGGTCGCGTGCTCGCGGTGTATTCGCGGGTGTAGCGCTCCAGGGGGCGACGTTGCGTGAAGATCTGGACGACAACTCTTCGATGTACGGCAGCAAGTTGAGCAATCGCGAGATTGTCAGCAAGTGGCATCCGGCTCCGGCTGGCGCAGGTCCGCTGCTCAAGATGTTGGCTCAGTACTCACCCAACGAATTGAAGTAGTCGAATTATCGACAGATCAAAGGAGAATAGAATGTCACGATTTACAAGGCAAAGCGACTCAGCCGATTTGTTAATCGCGCTGGTTGGCGGCATCGGAGCAGGCATTGGACTTGGTCTTCTGCTCGCTCCGAAGTCGGGCCGCGATCTACGCGCCGACATCGACCGGACTGCTGATGCCGGAGTGGCGCGCGTACGTAAGAGCATTGAGGATTTTAAGGCCCAAGCAGCCAGCATTGTCGAGAAAGGCAAAGCCACCGCCAATCTGCAAAAAGAGGGCGTTGGTCAAGCCATCACCGCGGCCCAAAAGGCCTATCGCGAAGTGACCGGCTAGAAAGGGTCAGATCATGAAATCCTCCACGCTCGAACGCCCTGCCAATGCTCCCGAAGCTACGCCTCAGCCCGTGCCTCCCATGGAGGAAACGCAAGCCTACGGCACAATTGCCAGGCTACCGAATGGCTTAGCTGATACGACATGCCAAGCCGCATGCCGTTTACTGAATTTGATCTTGGCTGACACGATCACCATTCGTGATTTATACAAGAAACATCATTGGCAGGTAGCAGGGCCGAGTTTTTATCAGTTTCATCTGCTTTTCGACAAACACTATGAAGCGCAGGCGGAACTGGTCGACCAAATTGCTGAGCGCATTCAGCTGCTCGGTGGCATTGCAATCGCGATGGCCCATGACGTGGCTGAAAGAACTCAAATCCCGCGTCCGCCTCTCGGTCGAGAAGAAGTTCCCGTCCAACTCACTCGGCTTCTTGAGGCTCACGAGCTGATCGTGCGGTCTGCGCGAAATGCAGCGCGTGAATTGGAGGACGGCGACGTAGGTACAACTGACCTGTTGATCAGCCAGGTCCTCCGGACTAACGAAATGCAAATCTGGTTCCTTAGTGAACATTTGGTTCAGGTTCATCATCCTTCCGCAAGCCCTCAATAGACAACGGCGAGAAGGTGTGAATCGGGGTACTGCACGATAGTGTGCGGTACCCATTTTTTGTTTGTGGAAGGCCAAGACGTCGGGACTTTTGGTGGCATCGGAAAAAACGTGCCCGCCACCAACGTCATTTTTTCCGCGTTGGTTTCTGTTTTCAACGCAAACTGTTGTATCGACAGTAAAAACGCGGTTTGGCCCGCCACCTGCACAAGAGAAAGGCGGCCGGCTCCAAGAACGGAAGCGGGCATAACCCAGGGCTCGACGCGCGAAAGCGCGTAAGGGCTGATCCTCAACCTCTGGAGAAATACTCAAATGCGTACTGCAAAAATCTTCGGCTTGGCGACTTTCGCCGGTCTCATGGCTATTGCCCCTCTACATGCTGACCAGTGGGACAAGAAAACAGTCATTACTATCGATGCTCCTGTTCAGATACCAACGGCTGTATTGCAGCCTGGTACCTACACTCTGAAACTTATGGAATCCAGTTCCAACCGGCACATCGTTACCGTTTGGGACAAAGACGGCATGCACCTTGTGACCACCGTGCTTGCAATCCCCAATTATCGTCTCCAGCCCACCGGCGACTCTAAGTTCACCTTCTGGGAAACTCCCGCCAATCAGACCAAGGCGCTGAGAGCTTGGTTCTATCCAGGCGACAACTTCGGACAGGAGTTCGCTTATCCCAAGGGAATGGCGCTGGAAATCGCCAAGGCGAACAACAATGCTGAAGTGCCTTCTCTGACCAAGACTGAGGAAGACAAGTACAGCTCGACGACTACGACCGCAGCGGCTGTTACACCCGAGCCAACACCTGCTCCCGAACCAGTAGCTGCAGAACCGACCCCCGCCCCGGCGAAGCCTGAACCGGCACCGGTAGCAGCGGAACCGGAACCGACTCCTGCTCCGGCAGCACCGGCTCCTACGCCTGAACCGACTCCGCAGGCAGCAACCCCGGCACCGACCCCCGTACCGCAGGAATCGCAGCCCGCAGACACCATGCCCAAGACTGCTTCCCACTGGGTCGAGATCTTCGTGATCGGTATCCTGGCGGCAGTGACCGGCCTTTCCACGTTCCGTCGCGGTCGGCAGGCCTAATCCTGACCACACCGTAAATGGACGAAGAGGAAGAAGGGCTCTGCCGAATGTAGCAGAGCCCTTCGCACGTTAACGAAGGGAGGAATACAGATGACAACGATGAAGACGAACCTGATGATTGGCGCATGGATCAGCTTGCCGATCGTCCTCTTAGGAGCGGATCGACAGGACTACGTAATAAAGTCCACCGCGAACCTGGTCGTACTCGATGTTTCTGTCACTGCTCCCGATGGTGGACCAGTTTCCGGGTTAACCAGAAATCGCTTTGTGATTGCAGAAGACGGCCGCAAGCAGGAGATCAAACAGTTTTCGGCGGCCGATTCTCCGGTCAGCATGGGTCTGGTTCTGGACATGAGCGGCAGCATGGGTCCCAAGGCTGCTAGCGTGATGCGAGCTGTGAGTCTCCTGGTGGAGGCCAGCAGTCCGCAGGACCAATACTTTGTAACCGGATTTAACGATCGTCCCCGCCTCGCACTTCCACCCTCGATTCCTTTTACTTCAAATCCTACGGACATCCAGAATGCTATGGCAGCCTTCCGATGCGAAGGCCGAACCGCGATTTACGACGGTATCGCAGCCGCCCTGGATCACATCCGAGACAGTAAATATGAAAGACGCGTGCTTGTGCTCGTAAGCGACGGCAAAGACACCGCCAGTAAGATGTCGCATGGAACTCTAGTGGATCTCGTGCGCAGCACACAGACCACGATCTTTACTGTCGGTCTCTATCCAGACGATCCTCTCGACGAACATGACGGCCAGTTCCTGAAAACCCTTGCGCGAATCAGCGGTGGCCGGTTCTATCATCCGGCGTCTCCAGAAGCCCTTGAGCAATCTTGCGTTCGGATCGCCAAGGACATACGAGCACGCTACACGTTGGCCTATACGCCACACGAATCAGATAAACACGCCGTGCGGAAAATCCGCGTGGAACTCATCCGCACGCCAGACGATGGACGGAGACTCAGTGTTCGAACGCGAAGCGAGTACAGCATTGGCGACATTAAGCCAAATACCACCACCTCCAAAGCAATCAGGAACTAAATGAGGATCCCCCAGATGCCTAGAGTGCGAGTTCAATACGTTCACGATGCCGGTAGCCGGAACTTTATGCGTCTGTGGATCCGGTGGATTTCTCTCGGAGTGGCTGTCGCCTGCCTGGCTTGGGTTGGCGAAGAGATGCTGGAGCAGTTCCTGTATCAGCGGGCGGCCCGCGAGTCCTTTGAGGAAGCGCGCGAATTGAAGCGTATGGACACCAGGCCGCCAGCACGATCGAAATCGACCGACAAGCACGCACCCAGAGTGGGTACCACGTCCGTTCCACCTTCGCGTAATTCGCCGTTGGCACGGCTGCGTATCGATCGCGCCGAGATCGACGCGTTCGTCCAGGAAGGTTTCGATGCCGATACGCTGAGCAAAGCAGTAGGCCACGCGCCCTCGAGTGCACGGCCCGGCGAACGGGGCAATGTGGTCCTCGCAGCCCATCGCGATACCTTCTTCGCCGGTCTTCGCTATGTAAAAGAAGGCGATTTGATCGATTTGGAATCAGCCGGCGGGAGATTGGATCGCTATCGGGTAAGCAAAATCATGGTCGTCAAGCCGACGGACAGTTGGGTGATGAAGTCGACGCCGGATCGGAGTTTGCTCACTTTGATTACCTGCTATCCCTTCCGCTACGTTGGTAGCGCTCCTAACCGGCTAGTCGTGCAAGCTCAGCCCGTTCTGCCCCGCAAGGTTCCGAAGAAGCGCACGGTGTTGTAAACAGTCGCTAGATCGAGAAAAGGAGTGAAAACATGGACAAAGACAAAACATTATGTATGCATGCCCCCTGCAGTTGCGCGCCATTGCCGATGCAGGACTACTGCTCGGAATGGTGCAAGGATGCTGATCTTCGGAAGGACCCCTTGGACATTCATTGCCACTGCCAGCATCCCGATTGCGGTGGTGAACCCGAGATCCCAATCGAGACCGAGAGCATGCTGATTGCTTCTACCGCATTAGCGGAAGCCTGATTTCCACGTAGTAGTTGAGGCCAAAAGAAGACGGCGGGAAGAGATTCCCGCCGTCTTCTTTGGTATTAGCCGTATGAGAGAAAGGTGTTTAGATTCCAGCCTCTTGAACCATCTCCTGGCGCATCGAGGCGATTGCCTTACGCACCCAGGACTTGATCGTGCCAATCGGCTTGTTGCAACGCTTCGCCATCTGCTCGTGCGTGTTGCCTTCGAAATACACGCCTTCGATCAGGCTTTGCTGATCGACCGTGAGCTTCCGAATCGCTCCCCTCACCGAATCCGCTCGATCGCTCATCAAAACAGCCCCTTCAGGCGTCGGGGCCACGTTAACAGTGGCTCCGCCAGCAAACTGCTGGGACCGCATGAGTGCCGCTCTGCGCTCGCAGGACCGTAAATAGTCCAACGCTGTATTACGGGTAATTGCCACAATCCATCCGGACATGCGTCCTTCCGACCGGCTGAACGTATTCGCCTGCAGCCACACCTTTAAGAAGACCTCCTGAGTTAGATCTTCTGTGGCGGTCGGATCACGTACGATGCGGCGTGCCACGGAAAAGGCCAGCTTGGCATAGCGGCGGTACAGTTCGCCCAGTGCCTCGGAATCGCCGAGGCAAATCTGCGCGGCCAATGTCGAATCGGAACAGCTGGAATACGGGCAGGACGCTCGCGCCGTGTCGAAGGCTCGCGATTGGTGTGGCAATGGAAGAATCCTTTCTTTTTGCGTACTTTTGGGCATCGAACTAAAAAACGAATGGCGCCGGCTACGCGGAGGTCCCGCGCAACGATCGGCGCCTTCCGAATAGATTGAGTGCAGATTTGTGTGATGGCTTATAGCCTGCTAAAGCGAGACCTTACGTCCCATGAGGAAGCTCAACACAAACAGCACTAGAAAAACGACAAACAGGATTTTGGCTATGCCAGCCGCTGTGGAGGCAATAAGGCCAAATCCGAACAGAGCCGCGATCAGAGCGACCACGAGAAATACGATTGAATAGTGAAGCATTTGGGTTCTCCTTTGATTCGTTCACCGAAAGACTGCCTGGCGTCGCCGTCCTGCAGTTCGCACATTTTGTAAGGCATGCAGGATGCCAAACGGCAGAACCCATCAAACTAAGGGTTTTCCAGTATCGCCAGGCTCGTTTGCCCGGCGAAAGGTAATGCTTTCCAGTCAGCGGTATGTAGATTTGTCCCGACCCTACCCCCGTGTGACGCTGAACTGACATTGGCGCTCTGATTGCAATGGTTTAGATAGCCCCCGGGATGAGATCAATTGATCCGGCTGGGCGGCACATTCTGTCTACAGCGAAAGGAAATATTTTTATGAATTGGGATCAAGTTGAAGGGAACTGGAAACAAGTCAAGGGCGCTGTTCGGGAGAAATGGGGGAAGCTCACCGATGACGACCTGGTGGCGGCTGAAGGTCGCGCCGAAGCATTGTGTGGCCGCCTCCAAGAACGTTATGGCTACACCAAAGAACAAGCTGAAAAAGAGATGAAGGACTTCATGAAGGCGCACGGCTATAGCGCTTAAAACCGAGATCGCCATCCACCTCCCGGGATGACGTACAAGTGCCCGCGCAGCGCGATGAGATGGACATCCGCGGCGCGGGCATTCTTGCGTTTGTAGCTTCTACTTGGAGGCGCTGAAATCGGGGGATTTCGAGCTGCCCTTTACCTTGATCTTGAGGAAGGTTCCCGCACCATTCTTTGAGAAGAACGGATTTAAGGGTTTCAGTGCCCATCGCTTCCAGCCGGTCATGGTCTGCGACACTTTGGCATCCAGTTTCAATGATCCATTGAAGTCCAGAAGATCTTTCCCCATATCAAACCCGCCGACCAGATCGACACGAGCGCCCGGAGCGCCGAACGAAAGCGAACTGAAGCTGATGTTCTGATTGTCCATGTGGAAAGCGCCCGCCATGTTGGAGAAGACATTGTCGATTTCCTTACTGTTCGGCTGGCCTTGGCCGCGCCGGCTTAGTGTGTCGACCTTCTCCTGGATGGCGTCCTGCAGAAATTGGCCCCGCGCGATCTCAAACTTGCCGTCCAGAATCAGCTTATCTTTGACGTGGCCCGTAATCGGGGGGATGCGAATCTTGCCGTTGAGCCGAATTCGGCCGGACAGGAATGGCTTGTCTTTCATGGCGAGCTTGAGCAGATCCATCATTTCCCCATTCGGCATCGTGTAATCGAGGTCGATTGTGCGGCCATGATCGCCATCATGCTTGAAGATTGCCCCGCTCGTGGTGAGGGCGCTTGTTTCCAACATCGCGTTCACGGGCTTCAGCGTCGTATTGCCATTTCCACCATCGATTAGCGCTTCATATTGGGTGTGGAGGGACACTGGATGTCCTACCGCACGCAACCGGAAATCCGGGACATCCGCTACGCCCTTCGCCTCAATCGCGCTCAACATTCCTTCAAAGGATCCCGTGGAATGCAGTGTGCCGGCAATCGCAGCGAAGACTCCCAGATCCGCGTTCGAGAAGGTGTATTCTCCCGCGAGGGGCGTGTCGCTCGGGGTCTCCGCGTTCCACGGCCCGAATGTGCCGTGGGAGTCGATGAGTCCAGGAGGCCTGGCATTCGTTAGCAATGCCTTGTAGTTGAGCGATTCTTTTAACTGAACGGAGTCCAGGACGATCTTGTGAAGTTCGAACTCCAGTGGTTTGCGATCTGCCTGTTTCGGTAAGATCACCAGGCGCGAATCGTCAATCATTACCTTTTCAATCAAAACATCCGAAGCCTTCGGCATGACTCCCGACATCGTGGATGGGGGTTCGCCTTCCGGTTTGGCAGAACCTTTGAATGAAGGGCGGTCACCTTTGGGCGGAATGTGAAGTTGTAGCCCATCGAGATGGACTAAGGCGACCCGCTTCGTCGGATCGAATACCCGCCCAAGATCCACTTCGAAGCGAAAATGCTTCATCGCGATCATCGGCGGAATGTCCGTCCGGCCTTTATGGCGCATCACAATGTCTGAGCCCACGACTTCTGCGATTACCCCTCTTCCTTTCGTAAGGAAGAGCTGGATGGGAGGTATGCGCGGAATGTTTACCGATATCTTCCCCACCTCGACTTGACTCTGAAAGCGCCGACTGAGGTAGCTGATCGCTTGTTCCCGGATGTACGGCTCAAAGCGCTTCCCAAGAATCGACGCGGACACGAACACTGCGATCACCGCAACAACTAAAGTCGTCCCAATGCCAATCCACCACCAATGTTTCTTCTGTAGCGACACTTTTCTTCCTTGTTTGTCCGAGTTTTAATGACGTTGTCGGGGTTGCCTGAGCACGCAAGCTTCCATTGATCGTGTAAGAAGTTCCGCTTTGGCGGCAAATTTCACTTGGCTTCCGGTACGTATGCAAGCAATCAAGCCTAAAAATGAATGGCCAGTAGCTTGCATCGCCTGAAGCCGAGAAGGAGTCCTGACCCAATGATCGTGACCGGACACAAAATGAGACGCCCACTCCTGGGGTTAGCTCTGTGCGGCTTGCTTTCGATGGCTTCGCCGCCCCAACTAGCTCCTCCCAGTACAAATCGAAGTATGCCGGACCTTTCGTCATCAGTTTTAACAGCCGACCAGCAACAGAACAATAAGACGGATCGGCAGTTGGCGCAAGCGGTAAGAAAAGCAGTGTTTTTGGATGACGAACTTTCCATCTACGGGCACAATGTCAAAATCATTGCCCATGGTGGCGTTGTCACACTTCGCGGTCCAGTGCGGAGTGAGGCGGAGAGACAGAGGATCGCTCGCATTGCCTTAACCGCGGGCGCCAAAGAGCTCGACAACATGTTGCAGATTGCCCCCAGCCGATAGTGGCTCGACACATAACACTTGAGAACTCAAATAGAAGGATAAACAAACATCATGAACAAGAACATTGCGGTTTTCGGAATTTTCCCAACAAAAGGCCGTCTTGAAGGCGCTGTCGAGGCTCTTCGGGCCAACGGCTTCCGCTCTACCGATCTTTCCGTCCTGGTTCCGGAGAACATCGGCAACAAAGACATTGCAGTTGAGAAAAGCAGCAAAAGCCCTGAGGGCGCCGCCGCGGGAGCAGCTTCCGGTGCAGTCATTGGAGGCACGCTCGGCTGGCTGGTAGGAATCGGCATGCTTGCGATACCAGGCCTTGGGCCGTTCATTGCTGCGGGACCGATCATGGGCGCACTGGCTGGAGTCGGAGCTGGTGGAACGCTGGGCGGTTTGACGGGCGCCATTGTCGGACTTGGCATCCCCGAATATGAAGCAAAGCGCTTTGAGGGGCGAGTTCGCAATGGAGGCATCCTTCTTTCGGTACACAGCGACGACAGCAGTTGGGCCAAGAAGGCCAAGGATATCCTCATCCATACCGGTGCCGAAGATATTTCTTCGACCAGCGAGGCGGCAGCCGATTTCGGCGCGACAGACAAACCGGTTCCGCGTGGGTTCTCCGCCGCCTAATCTTTCACTTCATCCAAACCAAACAAACAAAAAGAGCGCTTCGAAATCGAAGCGCTCTTTTTACGTCCACGAACCAGAAACTTAGGACTGAACTGATCCGGACTCCTCGAGAAGCTTCCGCGCCTGACCACTGGACGCCGGATCGACACAGCGAACCGAAATGCACACTGGCTCTTCAGCTTCATTCCTTGCGCGAGAGGCGGTTTCCCATCCGGCGTAGAGTACTCCCCATACAACACCCAGGCAGACTCCAAAGATCGTGCCGGCAAAAGCAATAGTAGCCGCAGCTAACGGCGTCGGGACGCCCTTCTCGAGAACAAAGGCAATAGCCAAAGAAGGAAGAGGTGCTCCAATAAAGCCGGAAACAATGCCTTCTGGTACACGCGCGTAGATCGCTTCGACCCATTCGCTACATAACGCGCGGTGTCCTTTTTCAAGCGCAATCTCGTTTAGTTCAATACCAAAGCGCCGAAGTTTTCCCAGCGCCTGGTTCGCAATGGTTTCGTTTGCGAAGTCCGCGCTGATCAGGCCTGCTTGAGTGGAATACATAAAAGTGTTTTTCTCCCACTTCTCCGTAGGCACGTGAGTGGCCACGTTGTTTGCGCCGTTGCGTTGAACCGAACCATGACAATTTTTCACGGTTTGCTGGAGCAAAGTACCGGGTCGACCCCGGGAAGCGCTGATTGCATAGACGATTTGCGTGGCACCTGACGTGCTCCAAAGGAAAACATGATCCGACAAATTTTCCATCCAATTCGCAAGCTGGTAGTTCCAGCCGTTTTGATTTCCTGGTCGCTGCCGGCTCAACAAACGGTATCGACACAGCAGCCCGTTGTGTTTCGCGTTGAGGTTGTCGCCCGAACAACCAAAGCGATCAACTATCACCACAGGCAGGGATCCACGATTGTAGCGTTTGAAGGCTCCACGCTGGCACCCAAAGCCAAAGGCGAGATCCGCGTGGACAGCAAGACCGGCGCGACCAAAGTTGACGCCACCATTGAAAAACTTCCGCCAGCAACTTCTATGGGTGAAGGATATTTGACCTACGTGTTGTGGGCAATTACGCCGGAAGGACGTGCGGAAAATCTTGGCGAACTGATGCTTGACGGCGATCACGCCCGTTTGCAGGCAGCCACCGAGTTGCAAAGCTTTGGAATGATCGTGACGGCTGAACCTTATTATGCAGTCACCCAGCCGAGCGATTACGTTGTGGCCGAAGGCGTAGTGAAGAGCGGTTCAACAACCGGAACCATCATGCCAATCGAAGCCAAGTATGAGTTGGTAGCGCGCGGTGGGTATCTTGCTCAATTGCCGCCGGCCGACCGGGTTCGCCTTCGCGAAGCGAAGAATATCCCCCTGGATCTGATGGAAGCGCGCCAGTCGATGGCGGTAGCTCGAGCTGCGGGAGCAGATCGCTACGCTGCCGACACCATGCGCAAGGCTGAAGTAGATCTGCAGAACGCTGAATCGTTCCTGATGTCGAACGGAGATAAGAAGAAGATACAAACCCTGGCTCGCCACGTCACGCAACTGGGAGAAGATGCCCGATTGATTTCCGTTCGCCGCGCCAATGAAGAAGCTCTAGCCGCAGAGCGCGCGAACAATGAACGCCGAACTGGCGAGCTGGAACGTACGGCTCAGAACGAGTTGGAACTGCGCCGCAGGGCTGAAGACGAAGCGGCCGCAAAGGCTCGCGCGGCTTCTCTCGCCGAGCAACAGGCCGATGCGGCCCGCCGCAACGCCTTGCAGGTCCAGGAGCAGACGACCACTCTGATAGCGGAAAAAGAACGCCAAATGGCTTTGGAGCGTGAGCGCGCCGCATTGGCTGCTAACGAATCCGCTCAGCGTCAGGCCCAGTTCCAGGCGGAAGCCGAAAAGGCACGACTGGCGGCTGAGGAAGCTCGACGCGAAGAAGCCCGCGTTCGCGAGGAATCAGCTTCCCGCCAGCGTTCACTCGAAGCAGAAACCGCTCGCGCTCGCGATGCCGCTGAACGTGCGGAAGCCGAGCGCGCCAAGATGCGGTCGGAGCTCATTCGGCAATTGAATGTGGTACTGGCGACCCGCGAAACCGCTCGCGGATTGATTGTCAACATGTCGGATGTTCTGTTCGACACCGGTTTGCACACCCTCCGGCCCGGTGCACGTGAAAAGCTTTCTCGCATCGCTGGAATCATTCTGGTCCATCCCGATATGAAGATCGAAGTCGAAGGCCACACCGATAGCGTTGGCAGCGTTGATCTCAATCAACGTTTGTCAGAACGCCGCGCTGATGCTGTTCGGACCTATCTCATTGCTCAGGGCGTGGACGCCAACACGATCGTTGCTCGCGGATTCGGCAAGTCGATGCCGGTGGCTGACAACACCACCGCTGCGGGACGTCAAGCCAACCGCAGAGTAGAGCTCGTCGTCAACGGACCCATGATCAACAAGACAACATCCTCAATGAACGGAGTTCCTCGATGAAAACACTCGCAATATTGCTCATCGCACTCGGACTAGCCGGCATGATTGTTGGCGGACTGACTTGGACTCGATCTGTCAAGGTCGTCGACATCGGACCTATTGAAGTGAATAAGCAGGAGCGCAGTAGCCTGCCAATTCCTCCGATAGTGGGTGCAGTGGGCCTCTTAGCGGGAGTGATCCTGCTGGCCTACGGTAAACCTAGACAATCTGCGTGACAGATCCGCCAGATTCATCGCCACTAACAAAGGCCGCGGCTCTTCTATTGAAGACTCCGCGGCCTTAAGCGGCTTCAGCCGTGGCTTGGGGCAACCTGAAAGTAAGTGTCGCAATGAACTCGAATCCTTGGACCAAGCCTTTCAGTTCCTATGTATTTCTGTGGATGGCTCTGATTCTGCTCTTCCTCACCAGTCTCACGATTGGGGGCGCATTTGCATCGCGGGAGCGCGACAAGATGGTTATGCATACACTCGAAGTGCTACAGGAGTTGGAGAGCTACGAATCTTCGATACTCGGGGCCGAACTTAACAGAACGAGAATGGACATGATTGGCAAGCCCGCCGATCGCTACCAATTACTCAATTCTCTGGAGCGTGCCCAGCAGTCCGTCAATCGCTTGATTCATCTCACGTCGGACAATTCTCGTCAGCAGATCCGGCTGACCGTCCTTCGGAACCTGACCAATCAAGCAACGGCTTCACTTCGAGTGCAGCTTCAACAGGAAAAGTACGCTGGCCCGAACCTTGTCCCTTATGTCGAAACTCCACCGCCGCCTTTACCGATTGCTGAGACATTAGCCGAGATCCGCAAGGAAGAACAGGAACTGCTCCGTCAGCGGCAGTCCGGCCGGACCAATGCCGACTATTGGTTTGGAATGCTCTCAGCAGGAGGTCTTTCCTGCAATCTTCTTATGGTCTGGTGGACCTATTCGGCTAACCGCAAGTATGTTCAACAACGCAACGAGCGGGAGTATGAGATTCGATCGCTAAATTTTCGGCTCGCCGAACAGGTTGAAGAAATCCGCCAGTTGAATGCCTCCTTAGAAGAGCGAGTCGCAGAAAAGACCAGCGAGCTGGCCACCACCGTAGCCAAACTACAGCGCTCCAACATTGAGCTGGAGCGATTCATTTACGTCGCGGCTCATGATCTGCAGGAACCCCTCCGGCAAATCGCCAGTTTCAATAACTTGCTTGCAGTTAAGTATGGAGAGTCCCTGGATGCAAAGGGGCATCATTATCTCGACTATTCAATCGCCGGCGCTCGAAGGCTTCAGTCGATGTTGCAGGGGCTTTTGGAGTATTCCATGATCACGCCTGCCGCTCGCAATTCGATTCCATTGCGAATCAGAACCGTGATCGACGGCGCGCTGGCGGATGTCGCGCAAGAGATCCGCGAAACGAATGCATCGGTCACCGTTACCGGTGGGGCCGACTTTGAAGCTTGCGTGGATCGTGATTGGATGCGGACTGTTTTCCGCTCATTGGTTTCCAATGCCTTGAAGTTCCGGTCGCCAAGTCTGGACCCGCGAATCGAGATCGTGGTGAATCATAACGACGAAGACTGGACCGCGACGGTTAGTGACAATGGCTTAGGGATTGACTCCCAGCTTGAAGACAAAGTATTTGTTTTGTTCGCGCGCCTGCATCCCGTTGGCGAATACCAGGGTGCAGGTGTGGGGCTCGCCATGTCGAAGCGAATCATTGAGTCGCATGGCGGGACGATTCATATTTGTCCAAATGTAGAGAGAAATGGCTCCGTGTTCCGAATCCAAGTCCCTATTCGACAGCCGGACGTGGCGTCCTGCAATGGCAGGTCGTCCCAGGAGAGAGGAATGTGATGCCAGTCGAACCTTTTGAAATCTTGCTTGTGGAAGACAATCCAAGCGACGTCGAACTGGTGCGCGAGGCAATTCGCGGTTGGACCAGGCCCAATCATATTGAAGTGGTTGAGGATGGAATCAAGGCTCTCCAATACCTCCGCTATCAGGAGCCATATGCCTCTCATGCACACCCTCAACTGATTTTGCTGGACCTGAATCTTCCCAGGAAGGATGGCATTGAAGTACTTCGTGAGGCGAAAAGCGACCCCAAGCTCTCCGCCATCCCAGTCATTGTTCTGACCACTTCCGATCGAGAAAATGACGTCGTTTCAGCGTACTCACTGCACGCCAACTGCTACCTCACAAAGCCATTGGAAATCGACGAGTTCATGTGTAAGGTCAAGGCGATTGAGAGCTTCTGGCTCAACTTTGCGCGTCTTCCCAAGCCCAAAGTCAACTAGGCGTGATTCTCAAATCAGGCCGTACGATTGAGCGGGAGCCGTATGCTCACGGTTGTCCCTTTCGCGGATCCGCCATTCAGAGATGGGGAATCCTCGATCGTAACTTCTCCCCCGACTTTGCGTGTCAGCGACAGGGCGATCGAAAGGCCCAGACCGCTCCCAGGGTATGCACTCACCGGATGCAGACGTTTGAACGGTTCGAAGACTGAGGCTCTGAACTGAGGTTCGATACCGATGCCGTGATCGCTAATACGAATGTAAATCCACCCCGGGGAACTGCTGGGAGAACTGACGTTAATCGTGATTTGCGGTGTGTTGCCTTCCGCATGGAACTTCAAGGCGTTGTGAAGGACCTTCTCAATGACTTTGCTCAGGCTGGACGGTACAAGGGCCTGCGGGCAGTCCGCTAGATCGAACTCAACTTCTCCACCCACCTTCGTTCGATACGCGTCGGTTTTGGTACAGGCTGTTTGAATCGCGATACGCAACGGAATGGCATATTCCATCGGCGACGGGCCGTCCTGTTGCCTGGCTTGTTCCAGTTCGACTACGCTTGCGATCAACTCTTCCTGTTGCTTGCCGGCCGTCAGTATATCTTGGATCCTCTGCCGCGTCTCTTCACTAATGGATTGAGGATCCTGCCGCAGTACCCGTTGGGCCTGCATCAACATCGTACGCAGTGCAGCCCTCAGGTCATGCGCCATCGTAAACAAAAACACAGAGCTCTCGTCAGGCACTCAGCTTTCCTCCCCGGCATCATCCGTACCGGCCAACCGATATTGGCGAAGTTTCACATGCATCGTCTTTGTGGAAATCCCAAGGATTGATGCGGCCCTGGTCTTGTTGTTTCCTGCGTGCGCCAGTGTGGCCTCAATCAGGAGCCGCTCTGCCTCATCGATTGTCATTCCGACATCCACTCCAACCCCGCATTTGGCGGGGATTCCAGAAGTGTCTGTCCCATTCAAAGACGATTTTCGCCGGTTGCCGAGGACTGCATGCCGGGGTTCCAGCATCCCGTTGCCCGCAATGATTACTGCTCGCTCGATCACGTTTCTCAATTCCCGTACGTTGCCTTCCCACTCCAATGGCTTCAGGAGATCCAGAAATGCTTCGGATACGCCTTGTACGGAAGTTTCATGCTTCTGGTTCATCGAATGGATCATCGCTTCCACGATGTGTGGAATGTCGTCTCGACGATCCTTGAGAGGAGGAAGATGGATCTGAAACACGTTCAGCCGGTAGTACAAATCTTCACGCAGAAGCCCGTCTTTGATCGCGAGCATCGGATCGCGGTTGGTCGCTGCAATGATCCTTACGTCGGCCTGCAACTCCTGCTTGGATCCCAGTCTCCGGAATCGCAGATCCTCCAGCACCCGGAGTAATTTCGCCTGCATGGGCAAGGGCATCTCGCCCAATTCATCCAGGAATAGAGTTCCGCCCTGAGCTGCTTCCATCGCTCCGATGCGGCGCTCCACTGCACCGGTAAACGACCCCTTTTCGTGGCCGAAGATCTCACTCTCGATTAGAGCTTCTGGAAGCGCCGCGCAGTTGATCGCGACGAAAGGACCGGAACTACGGCGGCTGTTGGCATGGAGAGCTCGTGCGACGAGTTCCTTTCCCGTTCCACTTTCGCCAGTTATCATTACCGCGGCTGATGTCGGAGCAACCTGACGGATCAAGGCGAACACTTCCTGCATGCCCGGGGTCTGGCCCACGAGATCGCCCAACACTCCAGTGAAGGAGAGCTGGCGTCTCAGTTCCTCATTTTCCTTCGCGAGGCTCCGCTGAACGCCTGCCCGCCGCAGCAAAATCCCAAGAGCGCCCAGATCCAGTGGCTTTTCCAGGAACCAGAATCCGTCCAGCTCGTGGATTGTTTGCAGAGCCTTTTCTAGGCTTCCGAAGGCGGTCATCAGAATCGCGGGGGGCAGGTTGCCCTGAGATTTCAGCCGTCTCAATAGCTCGAATCCATCGACCCGCGGCATCATCAGATCGGCCAGCAGAATATCTGGTTGATTGTCATTCATCAGGGTGAGGGCTTCCTCGCCATCTCCTGCCTGAGACACCCCATAACCCCATCCTGAAACGACCTCGGCCAGGTAGCTGCGATGGTCGGCTTCGTCATCAACAATGAGAACGCGCATTGGTTTTTGTTTTCAATCCTAACGTTTCTACCGGGTCCGTTACGAAATTACACGGTATGAGTACAATTCGTACGCCTCGAACTGCAGAAGTGGCGCACTGGCGAAATAAGTCTGCAATCCGCGCGCCAACCTGGGACGTTTAGTAACGATCGAGTTAGGAAGGGAGCTAGAAAAGGCGAATGAACTGCGAAAACAGCTTTTGGTCGCGCCGCACGCGCATTTCTGTGGAAATGTCAGCAAGATCCTCATCACTGAGCAGACGCTTCGAAATCGCAGTCAGGATGTTGTCTTCGGATCGAATGTGAGACTGGTAAAAATCCCTCAGCCGTTCCGCACAGTCGCGATACCGGAGAAGGTCGTCTGGTGATTCCGCGATCCTGTGCTGGAGACCTTTCAATTCTGCATAAATAGCTTCCGCTTGTTCATGCTGAGCTTCCAGTAGGTCTACGAACTCAAGTTCGGGAGCTGAGAGCTTGGGACGCAACCGCGGAAACAGACTGTCCTCTTCGTCACGTGTATGAAGCAGTCCGCTGGTATCGAGGAAGTGAAAACTGGCGGCAATTGCTGAGGTCGCCGCGAGTTTGTCGCGATCCAGGTGATCAGCGGCGTTGACCAGCGTATCCAGCCGCTGTTCGATACGCCGGTGGCAGGCCATTAGATGTTCAATCGGAGTGTCGATCGTTGCGGGTGAAGCGCCAATTTGGATCATGTCCATATTCTCGCCAAATACGGATTACCAGTCGGTGACTTTAGTCACTGCGGGTGCTGGCTTGACCCCTTAACGTAGATCCAGAGGCGCTCATGCAAACGCTCATCGAAATCGAACCGATCAAGACGCGCAAGAAGCTGGCCAAGCGAGCCCCCCTAGATCATTCGACTTCTATACGCCGCACGGTCCAGATCTTGTTTCTGCTGTTGAATGTCTGGATCGGAGTAGAGTTCTATCTCTTTGTCCGGTTTTATGAAACTGCGGGGAGCACTGTTCGCGTCGACCGTCCGGCTGGAGTCGAAGGCTGGCTGCCGATTGCATCGCTGATGAACCTGAAGGCGCTGGTATTAACCGGCGAAGCTCCGCGCATCCACCCTGCGGGGACCTTCCTTCTCAGCGCATTCCTTGCGTCCTCCTGGATCTTCCGCAAAAGTTTCTGTGGTTGGTTCTGCCCGATCGGCACGATATCCGAATACCTTTGGAGGCTCGGCCGCAAGCTTCTCAAACACAATTTGAGACTGCCAAGGTGGCTCGATATCCCGTTGCGCGCCTTGAAGTACCTTTTGCTCTCGCTGTTTCTCTATGCGGTCGCGACAATGACGGTCCTGGAGATACGGCAGTTTCTGGAGAGCCCCTACGGAGTCGTCGACGACGTCAAAATGCTGAATTTCTTTCGCGATCTTGGAGCGACCGGTGCTCTCGTGCTCGCGATCCTGGTTCTAGGATCCGTGGTCATCCAGAACTTCTGGTGCCGCTACCTTTGTCCGTACGGCGCTTTGATGGGGTTGGTGTCCATCCTAAGCCCACTCCGAATTCGCCGCGAACAATCTGTTTGTATCGACTGTACGAAGTGTGCCAAGGCCTGTCCTTCCGCGCTTCCGGTCGATCGCCTGATCACCGTTCGTTCCGCCGAATGCATCGGATGCATGCAATGTATTGCGGCATGCCCAGCCGAGGGAGCGCTGTATATGTCCACGCCCACCCGCAAGCCTGTTCCGGCTTGGGCCATTGCCGCGGGTATTGCGGTGATTTTCTTCAGCAGCTATGTTTACGCACGATCGTCCGGACATTGGGATACAAATCTGCCGGACGGCGTATACCAGCAACTGATTCCACGTGCGGACGAGTTTGGACACCCCTGAGATCAGTTACTTTGCAATGCGCTCAGTGGATCGACTCGCGACGCCCGCATTGCTGGAACCGCTGAAGCAAACGCCGCGAGAAGAATCAAACCCACAAAGGCAACTAGATACGCGAACGGATCGAGTGGACTGACCCGATAGAGCAGACTTGCGTACAGATTGCTCACAACCCCGGCGACGGCGATTCCGATGAGGGTTCCGAAGAGAGTCAGACGAAGCCCTCCCCTCGTCACCATCCGAACCATTTGTAGAGGGCTGGCGCCGATCGCCATGCGGATTCCAATTTCGCTGCTTCGCTGCGCCACCGTGTAGGAAAGCATTCCATACAGCCCGATCGCAGCCAGTGCAAGCGCGCACCAAGCGAGGGATGCCAGGACGGTACTGTTGAACCGTGAACGTGCAAGTGCCTGGTCGACCAGCGCTTCCATGGTCGTGACATTGCTGATTGCCTGATCCGGATCGATCGCCAGGACCTCGCTGCGAACGGCCGCCAGGATTGCTGTAGGATCGCCCTTCGTTCGCACTACGAAGTCGCTGCGATGCTGCGCCCGCTGCGTAAATGGAATATACAAATCGGGCCGTATTGCTTCCCACTCGCGGTAGCGGACATCGCGAACGACGCCGACCACTGTAAGCCACGGTTGGTTGGGTCCTCTGCCAAGCCGGATATGCCGGCCGACCGCAGATCCTCCCGGAAAGTGCCGCTGTGCAGTGCTTTCGTTGATGATCACAACTCCAGTGGCAGTGTGGACATCGGCTGATGTAAAGTCCCGCCCTGCCACCATTCGAATTCCCATCGTTCGGAAATAGTCAGGACTCACCGCCTCATAGTTCGCATTCGGGTTTCGCAACAGATCCTCAGGGGACTGGCCTTCGACACCGTACACCGCGTCCCAACCTACGTTGCCGGAAAGCGGTCGTAATAGAACCGCCGCGGCAGACTCGACGCCTGGCAGGCTCCTCAGTCGTTCCAATAGTTGCGAATAGAAGGCGCGTCGCGACTCCTGATCCGGCTTCGACGTCGTAATTCGGAAAGTCAGTACCCTCTCTGGATTGAATGCGGGATCAACGTGGGTGAGTTCCGAGAAACTCCGTAGTAGCAAACCCGCGGCCACAAGCAGGACAGTCGACAACGCGACTTCGAGGACTACGAGTGCGCCTCGCAACCGGGCTTGTGAGCGGCTCGAGGAAACCCGAGTGCCGGCTTGCTGGAGCGCCTCTTGCGGATCCCTCTGCGAGGCAATTAACGCGGGTACCAGCGCAAAGATCAGGATCGTTGCGAAGGTGATCGCGACTCCAAAAAGTAAGACTGGACTATCAATGCTGACCTGATCCATCCTGGGAACGTCAGGCGGAGCGAGTCGCGCGATCATTGCCACGCCAACCTTCGCGAGTACCAGACCTGCGATCCCGGCAGCGGATGCGAGGATGAATCCTTCCATGAGTAGAAGCCGGACCAGTTGCGTTCTCCCGGCTCCGAGCGCCGCTCGAATCGCAAGTTCACGGCCGCGTAACGTAGCCCGCGCTAAGAGCAAGTTGGACGCGTTCGCGCATGCAATCAGCAGGACAAGGATGACCGATCCTCCAATCATCCAGATCGCGAGCTTCGCGTCGCCGTAGATCTCATCCAGCATTGGTGTGACAATGATCCCTAAATCGGTTCCGCTCCCAGCCGGCGCGGTCTCGATCATTTGTCTGGCGATCACATCCATCTGCGCCCGCGCCTGTCCGACACCAACGTCCGGCTTCAACCGCGCGATCGCGCGAAACACTCGAAGCTGCGGTTGCTGGTCGACCGTAGGAAAGCCAATCCGCAATGGAATCCAAACGTCTACATCGCGGGGGAAATCGAACTCGGAACTCGTAACTCCGACAATCGTAAAACTCTCGGCCCCACTGCGCATTTGCGTTCCGATCACAGACTGCTGGCCCCCGAACCTGGTCTGCCAAAGCCGGTAACTGATCACCGCTCGCTTGGCCGAGTTCACAGTGTCATCTTCGTCCTGAAGAAGTCTTCCTGCTGCCGCTTTTGCGCCGAGAGCCCGAAAGAAATTGCCAGTAACGATCGTCGACTCGACCTGTTGTGGCTGCCCGTTCCCGGTCAATGTGAAGTCCAGATTGACGGATGAGGCAAGCGCGATCTCGTCCAGCAGGCTCGCCCGCTTGCGCCATTCCAGCAAATCGCCTTGACTGGCCTCGACATGCTTCTGGCCACGCTGGATGTCGGTCGGCCACAGCGAGACCAATCGATTCACTTCCTGGAATCCCATCGAGCGAAGCAACAATGCATGATAGACGCCAAAAATTGCAGTTGTTGCTCCGATCCCAAGCGCAAGTCCGCAGATTGCCGGTATTGTGAAGGCTCGACTTCTCAGTAGCTGGCGCACGCAATGAACGGCTTCGGACCACAGGTTGCGGATCATTCAGGATGGACGTTCCTTTTCTTCGAACGTACCGCAGCACTCGAGATCCAGAAAAAGCGGGACATATTGGAGCTGCGCATATTTCGTTTTGTGGGGGATTGTTTGTTAGATTGATGGCTACCGAAGTATCGGCCCACGACGAGCCGGACTTGAACCACTTGTCGTGAGGAACCCCATGAATCGACGTGATCTTCTTAGCGGTATAGCAATGGCGGGTTTGAGCGCCTGTGCACCCAAAACTAGGGTCTCCACTTCGCCGCCGGCCCCTATACCTTCTAACCTCGATCCGCTGCCAACGCTGATGCCGGTTCGAGCGCATTTGGATCGGATCTTTCGGGTTACCGTCTGCAGCCGGCCGTTTCGTGCCGCAGGTCCGCGATTGGATGTGGAGCGTGTGGGCGAGAAGACCGTCGTCCACAACTACGGTCATGGCGGTAGCGGTTGGTCACTGTCTTGGGGTTCCAGCAGCATGGCCGTCGAAAAAGCGATGTCGTTGGGCGAACGCAATGTCGCTGTCATCGGCTGCGGCGCACTCGGCCTGACTTCGGCGACGCTGCTTCAGCAGGCCGGCGCGAAGGTCACGATTTATGCCAAGGAGCGTCCCCCAGACGTTCGTTCCGCCCGAGCCACGGGATCCTGGACCCCAGACTCGCGGATCGCCTTGACCAACGCAGTTTCTGCGGACTTTCCCGCACTGTGGGAAAAGATGTGCCGGACCTCGTTTCACATCTATGAAAGCTATCTCGGCATGGCTGGGAATCCGGTGGAGTTCACCGATCGATACACGCTGTCCGATGACGAATCATCGCAGAACGGCGGCTTCAATCGCCGAAGCGAGGGTGAGTTGAATTTCGCTCGCTACCAGGACCGAATCGCGGATTTGACCCCTCGTTCACAGAATCTGCCGCCAGGCAGCCATCCGTTTCCGACGCGCTTCGCCAGACGCAATTCCGCACTCACCTTCAACGTCGCTGGATACTCGAGACAATTGCTTACAGACTTCCTGATCGAGGGAGGAAAGCTCGAACGCATCGAGTTCCATTCCCCATCGGAGCTCACTCAGATTCCGCAAAACGTCATCATTAACGCCACCGGCTATGGCGCGCGGGCGCTGTGGAAAGACGAGTCCATCGTCCCCGTGCGCGGACAGATCGCCTGGTTGATTCCACAACCGGAAGTCAACTACGGCGTGATGTACAAAGGCGTGTACATTCTTTCGCGGCGGGACGGAATCGTCGTGCAGGACGGCGGATCGGGCGAGATGGAAGGCTACAACGATCCCAACGAGACCCCCGACCGGAGGGCCGCGGAAGCTGCCGTTCAAGTGGCAGCGGAATTGTTTCAGAAGATGAATCAGAAAGCGGCTGGGTCTACTTCACGCCTTTAGCCGGGTCCCACACGCCTTGCAACTTACGGATGCAGACGATCTGTCCCACGTGATAAGCATTGTGCGTTCCAATGTGTGCGACGTCAGATGCCCACGATTCCAATTGCTTCTCGTCAGCAGACTCGACCGCCTGTTCGATCTCCTTCATCACTTGATCTAGTTGCTGGACGGTGTTGCTCCAGGTCTTGGCATCGAAACTGTTGAAGGTCTCGTCGTTGTTGCCACTGAACTTGGCGGGAGCTACGCCCTTCATCTTGGCTAGCTGTTGGCGGTTCCAGAACACCAGGTGATTTGCCAGTTGACCGATGGAGTGGTTGCCGCTTCCATCTGTCCAACTGGCTTGCTTCGGCGTTAACCCTTCCACTGCAATATTGGCGGGTACAAACCAATCTTTCTGGTTGTGCGTCGTCCGCAGTTGTTCCAGCAACAGGCCTTTCAAGGTGGCCTTTTTGGGGCTGCTCTGCTGGCCGCAAAGAACCATCGCAGAGACCGAAATAGCGATAGCGATTCTGCTGATCATATGGTCCATAGTGCCACGAAGCGATGAATAACTGGCCCGCACCATTTGGATGCTGACCTCGAACTCTTCCAACTCGCGCGACAATCGAATCGGTGCTGGATTTGGACGTCATCTATTGCATCGCCGATGATCTGACGGGAGCTCTCGAGGCAGGTGCGCAGTTCGCAGGCTATGGGTTGGATGCCCGCGTTACCAGCCGTCTTCTGCCGCCGAACCAAGCCACCGCGGCAATCGTGATGGACACAGAAAGCCGTCATCTTTCGCCATCCGAAGCGGCAGCGCGCGTGAAGACCGCTGCATCCTCCGCCGGTTCTCCGTGGCTGATTTACAAGAAGACGGACTCTACGCTGAGGGGAAACATCGGTCCCGAGCTTGCGGCACTCCAAGCCATCTTTCCGGATCGACGGATCGTGTACGTGCCGGCTTACCCGGCGATGGGAAGAACCGTCCAGCGAGGGGAACTACTGGTACACGGAATCGCTGTTCACGAAACCGATTTCGCCCGAGATCCACTGAATCCGATCGGTGAAAGCTCGATCGCCGCGCACCTCGGCGGTTTCAGCGCCACGATATTGGATGGAGAAACTGACGAAGACGTCTCGGCTGCCGCGCGGACTGTGCTCGCGGACCCGCGCCAGACGATCGTTGCCGGACCCGCTGCCATCGCCGGCGCGCTTGCTGCTCAAATCAGCGGGCAGCCTCGGACGATGCCAGCAAAGTCCTTGGCACATTGCCTGATCGTGAATGGCAGCCTACATCCGCTATCCTCTATGCAGATCGAACGTGCCAGGCAAGCTGGTTGCTTCACTGGCGACTGGACACTGTTCGAATACGGCGGACCCGAAAGACATATGGATCGTGCACGCCGGATTGGATACTGCGTCAAGGAGATCCTCACCAAAGAGCCGTTTGACGCGATCATTGTAATTGGCGGCGACACTGCTTATGGGATTCACCAAGCCCTTGGCTCCGAGGATTTCGTCTCTTGTGGCGAGGTCCAGCCGGGTCTACCCTTGTCGCGGTCGAACGGCTTGCATTGGATCACCAAAGCCGGTGGTTTCGGCCAACCAGACCTGTTTGAACAGTTGAAAACAAATCAATGACTAAGAGCTTCGGTATCACGATCGGCGATGCGAGCGGTATCGGTCCGGAGGTCCTGTTAAAGGCCTTCCGAGACGATGGTATTGGCCACCCGATCCTAGTTTATGGAGATGTTGGCGCACTCACTTACTACAACAGGACGCTTGGCTATAACGTGCCAGTGCGCGCTGTCCAAAGTGTCGCTGACTATGATCCGAAGTTCCTCAACGTGATCGATCACGGACTCGTTACCGAGGCCGATGTCACGCCGGGAAAACTCAGCGAGATCGCTGGACGTGCCGCTCGGGAATACGTGATTTCCGCGGCAAAAGCTGCTCTTGCAGGCGCGATTGCGGCCATGGTTACTTTGCCGATGAACAAAGAAGCGACACAAATGAGCGACCCCTCGTTTGTTGGCCATACGGAGTTAATCGGCGCGGTCTGTAACGTCGAAGACGTGACCATCATGCTGGTTTCGGATGCCTTGATCGTGACGCACGTCACAACGCACTGCTCGCTGGCGGAGGCAATAACTCGAACCAAACAACCTCGAATCAAAACCATTCTGTCGCTGACTTCCGATGCTGTTCGAAAACTTATTCCAAATCCGCGAATTGCGGTCGCAGGCCTGAACCCCCATGCTGGCGAGAATGGACTATTTGGCCGCGAGGAGATCGAAGAAATCGGTCCTGCTGTCGAATGGGCCAAAGCCCAAGGTATGCCCGTCGATGGTCCGTTTCCGCCGGACACCTTGTTCTACCTGGCCGTTCGGCGAAAACGCTACGACGCGATCGTCTGCATGTATCACGACCAAGGCCACGTGCCGCTTAAACTACTGGACTTTGAAGGCGGAGTGAACGTCGCACTGGGTCTGCCGATCATTCGGACCTCCGTCGATCATGGAACCGCCTTTGATATCGCTGGCAAGGGCGTGGCCGGGGCAGGGAGCTTTCAGAAAGCTCTTGAGCTCGCTGCCCGCATGGCCGGCCAGAGAAGTTAGTACGGCGGTCCGTTATTCGAACCGCAAAGCTTCGATCGGATCCAGTGCCGCTGCCTTGCGGGCTGGATAGTATCCGAAGAATACTCCGATCATCATCGAGAACGCCGCCGAGCCTAGCATTGCCGTAGGCGACAGCAATTGAGGCCAGCCGAATCCCTTGCCCAATGCGTAGGCCGACCCTACGCCGACCACGATTCCCGTGAGTCCGCCAACTAACCCGATCAGCAGAGACTCAGTTAAGAACTGCCACTGTACATGCTTCGAACGCGCTCCAACAGCCATGCGGATACCAATTTCCCGAGTACGCTCAGTAACCGACACCAGCATGATGTTCATAATTCCGATACCGCCAACCAGCAGCGAAACGGCCGCAATACCGCTCAACAACATCGTCATAACTTTGGACGTCTCAGCGGCAGTCTCCGCGACATCTGACAGGTTGCGGACCGTAAAGTCGTTGTCCTGCCCGTCGCGCAGATTGTGCCGGGCGCGAAGCAAGTTAGTGATGTCAGTTTCGGCCTGTTCGGTTGCATCCTGGCTCACCGCGGAAAACTGCAGCGCGGAAACATAGGTCGTTGCCAGCAGCTTCTTCATGACAGTCGTGTACGGAATCAACAGCGTGTCGTCCTGATCCTGACCCATCTGGCTCTGTCCCTTGGACTGCAGTATGCCGACGACACGGAATGTCAAATTCCGGACGCGCATGTTCTGTCCAATCGCTTCCTGTCCAGGGAACAATGCGTCCGCCACGGTAGTTCCAATGACTGCCACACGTGCCGCGGAGCGCACATCGGACTCGGTGAAGAATTGTCCTTGCGCGACGTTGCGAGCGCGAATCGACGGGTAAGCGACATCCACGCCTTCGGCTCTGGTCGTCCAGTTCTGATTACCCGCAACCAGCGGCACACTCGCCGTGATGCTGGGCGTTGCAGCGGAAACCGAAGAAACATCACGTAGCACCGCTTCCATATCATCCGGTGTCAACGACGTGCTGGTTCCCGCACCGCCACGTACGCCACCAGTCCGTTGGCTTCCGGCCTGGACGATCAGAAGGTTGGTTCCCATGCTGGAAATCTGATCCTGCACCTGCTTCTGGGCGCCCTGGCCCAGACTCACCATTGCGATCACTGATGCGACACCGATAATGATGCCAAGCATCGTCAGGGCGGATCGGGCCTTGTTTCGCGCCAATGCGCGCAGCGCAATCTTCAATACAGCGGTTTTCATTGCAATACCTCCTCTAACTGCACTGCGTTCGGCGTCGCCGCCAGTTCCACTTCTGCCGATCTCCGCTTGCGCACTGGTTGATCGAGAATGATTTCGCCATCCTTCACCACAACCACGCGCTTGGCGTATTGCGCGATATCCGGTTCGTGGGTTACCAGCACCACCGTGATCCCCTGATCATTGAGGCGCTGGAAAACGCCCATGACTTCGATCGACGTCCGGCTGTCCAGATTTCCAGTCGGCTCATCCGCCAGCAGTAGCGAAGGCTCGTTCACCAGGGCACGAGCAATTGCCACACGCTGTTGCTGTCCCCCCGAAAGCTGGTTCGGCTGGCTTTCCGCCTTGTGTGACAGTCCGACGATTTCGAGAGCCTTCATGCTCCGCTGTAGCCGTTCCTTCGCAGGGACATTCGCATAAATCAACGGGAGTTCGACATTCTCCACCGCGCTGGTACGTCGCAACAGATTGAATCCCTGAAAGACGAACCCAAGCTTCTTGTTGCGAATGTCCGCGCGTTCGTCCTTACTGAAGTTCGCGACATCGAGCCCATCCAGGAAATAGTGCCCTTTGGTTGGTCGGTCGAGGCATCCGACGATGTTCATCAAGGTCGACTTTCCCGAACCGGACGTTCCCATGATGGCTACGAACCCGCCTCGCTCCACGTCCAGAGATACGCCCCGCAGAGCATGCACCTTGACGTCGCCAGAATCATAGACCTTGTGGATCTTTTCAAGCCGGATGACCGAATCATTGGTATTGACGGTATTCATTTAGAACCTCCTTCCGGTTCGCGGTGCGCTCGTTCCTGGGAACGAAGCCGCGCCTGGCTGACTTCTTTGTGAACTGCTCGTCTGCGGAACCGCAGGTGTCGCTATACGGTCGCCTTCCTTGAGATTGGCGCTCTGTACTTCCGTCACGAGGCCATCGCTCATCCCGACTTGGACCCGTATCGGCTTCAACTGACCGCCTTCCTCTTTCCAGATCATCGTTCCGGAACGGCTGCCCGCGGCCTTCGGATTCCCAGACTTCGCGCTGCCAGACTTCTGGCCGCCCGTGTTCGCAGGTCTCGTCGTAGTTCCGCCAGTATCGTTCGCTGGCCGGAACCGCAGTGCCGCGTTCGGGATGAGAAGCACATTGTTGGCTTCCGCCACCGATGCCGTAACCGTCGCCGTCATTCCAGGCCGAAGCTGCATCTTAGGATTTTGGACCTCGACTACCGCCGTATAGGTCACCACATTCTGCACAACCGCAGGAGCCAGGCGGATCTGCGAAATCCGGCCTGCAAAAGTCTCGTTCGGGAACGCATCCACCGTGAACGAAACCTTGCTCTCCGGACTCAACTGGCCCACATCCGCTTCATCGATGTCCGCCAGAACCTGCATTTTCGTCAGGTCGTTCGCAATGAGGAATAGCACTGGTGCCTGTAAACTGGCCGCCACGGTCTGACCAACGTCTACGTTGCGGGAGACGACGATGCCGTCGATTGGCGCACGAATCACCGTGCGGTCCAGGTTGACGCCCGCGACTTCAACCGCGGCCCGTGACTGCGATGCCTGTGCCTGCGCCTGATCGAGCTGTGATTTGGTGCTTTCGGCCTGAGCCTTGGCTTGCGCATACTGGGCTTCCGCCTGCGCCTTCTGGGCCAATGCCTGGTTTCGCGTCGACTCGTCAATCTGCACTTGGCGAGCCGGAGCCGCACCTTCTTTTACGAGATTCACCGTCAGTTCATAGGCGCGATTCGCGTCGAGTACAACCGCGTTGACCCGATCAACGTTCGCCTTGGACGCGGCTACTGCAGCCTGCTGGCTGGCGATCGCATTGCGCGCCGACGCAACGTTGGCTTCTGAAGCAGCCAAGCTTGCTTTGGATTGCTTCAACTGCGCGTCGATTTGCGACGGGTCCAGCCGGGCAATGATCTGCCCAGCCTTGACCCGATCGTTGAAATCGACATATAGCTGTGAAACAGTTCCCGATACCTGGGTGCCAACCTGCACAGTCGTGACAGCCTGTACCTTGCCGGTTGCACTGATCGTCTTGCGGACATCGCCGCGGCGCACCGATGCAATGTTGTAAGCCGGTGCTCCAGGCTTCGCAAAGTACCGCCACCCGGCAACGCCAGCCGCGAGAGTTACACCGAGTGCCAAGGCCGAAATCCAATAGATGCGCGGCTTCCGGCCGGTCGATGGTATGGCCTCTGATGCTGCCAGGTCGACTGGGGTCAGTTCAGTTTCAACTCGATTTTCGATTGCGCTCTTCATGTGGATAGCTCCTTCGCAAGTCCAGAATCTCATCCGGTGGTTAAGCTCCCATTTGCTCCGCGACCTCCAAACGTAAAAGTTCCGTAAAGGTCGATTCCCGGGATTAGGATGAAGAGGTGACCGCCGCAAACGATTCGCTTGGAGGGACGCGCATCCTCTTAATAGAAGACGACGAGAAGTTCGCACGCCTCTTGCGCGACTATTTACAACAATTTGGCTATCAGGTTGAAATTTCTGCTGACGGCCGACGGGGCCTCGCATCGGCGCTTGAAGGCGGTTACACGGCGATCGTTCTCGATGTCATGCTCCCTGGCCTCAATGGCTTTGATTTGTTGCGGGAACTCCGCCGCGAATCCGAAACGCCGGTGCTGATGCTCACCGCACTCGGCGACGAACCCGACCGGATCGCCGGGTTGGAGATCGGCGCCGATGACTACCTGCCCAAGACCACCTCGCCGCGCGAACTGCTTGCGCGCCTCCGCGCTCTGATCCGCCGTTCCGTTGTAACCGCCCGCCAGCGTCCCGGTGAACACCAGGCTGCCGTATCCGTGGGAGCACTCTACATCGATCCGGCAACCCATGTCGCGACACTGGACGGCGCTCCGATGACGCTGACACCCATTGAATATGACCTGCTTCTCTCCTTGGCGAAATCGGCTGGGCGTGTGAAATCCCGTGAACAGCTATTGCTTGAGATCGCTGAGCGCGACTTCGAATCCTTCGACCGTTCGATCGACGTTCACATTTCCGCCCTGCGTAAGAAATTGGGAGATGACTCCAAAGCCCCGCGTTTCATAGAGACCATTCGTGGGACCGGCTACCGCATGAGACTGCCGGATTCGGAACCGCTCTCATGATTGGCCGGCTGCGGCTTCGGGCGAAATTCGTATGGCTCGCGCTGCTCAACGTTGCAGTTCTTGGCGTGCTGCTCCTGGCGATGATCCGTCTTGAACTGGGCCGTGAATTTCAGTCCTTTCTGATGGCGACCGCGCGGGAGAAAATTGTCGCAGTTTCCCGCCAGATCACGCTCGATCTTGCAAGTGCGGAATTGAACAGGCGAGACGAGATTCTGGCACAGTATTCCGAAACGTATGGGCAGGAGTTCGGGCTCTTTGATACGACTGGCGCGCGAATCGCTGGGACGCAACGAGCCCTGCCGCAAGAAGTTCGCGACCGGCTGACACGCTCGCCCACTGGACCCGCCCGTAGAACTGGATCTCCTCTCGGACCAACCCAGGGGCCACCGCCGTTTCTGATTGAGACTGGCGGCGAGTACTGGATTGGAATCAGAACGTGGTTGCCAGGGCCTGAAGGTCCGAGCACGATTCGTGCAACCTTGCTTCTGGTATCCCCGACACTCTTCAGCAACCCGTTCTTCTTCGACTGGGAGCCTTGGCTCATCATTCTCTCAACCGCTGTAGCAGTCACACTCTTGTTCTGGCTGCCGCTAGTTCGTGGACTTACTCGGGATATCGCCAAAATGACAACGACTACGGCAGCGATTGCGGAAGGACAATTCGATGTCCAGGCGGATACAAGGCGCGGCGACGAACTGGGCACGCTGGGACGCGCCATCAATCAGATGGCGGCTAGATTACGGGACTATCTGAAGGGCCAGAAACGATTCCTGGGCGATGCGGCGCACGAACTGCGTTCACCGCTGGGCCGCATGCAGGTTGCTCTCGGAATTCTCGAGCAAAAAGTCGAACCAGATGCGCAATCCTACGTCCGGGATTTGCAGGAAGATGTTGAATTCCTCGCGGGTTTGACCACTGAACTGCTGACGTTCGCGAGGTCAGAGATCAACCAGGAAGCGGTTGTTCTCCGTCCCGTGGAATTGCTTCCCCTGGTGCAACGCGCGATTCGCATGGAAGCTGAGGGCAATGCGGAAGTGATCCTGAAGGTGACAAGCGAGTTAAAGGTCATGGCCGACGAGAACCTGTTATTTCGTGCGGTTGCGAACCTCGTTCGAAATGCTGTGCGATATGCGGGAGCTGAGGGTCCCATCGAGATTGAGGCTCATCGGGAGATGCCCAAGCGCGTCACTCTTACGGTCGCGGATCGAGGTCCTGGAGTACCAGGCGACGCGCTCGAAAAGCTGTTCGCTCCGTTCTTCCGTCTCGATTCCGCGCGTGAACGCAGCAAAGGGGGAACCGGGTTGGGGCTGGCAATTGTGCGTAGCTGCATTGAAGCCTGTGGCGGAACCGTACATGCGGAGAATCGCCAGCCAGGGACCGGATTGCTGATGGTAGTGCGCTTGAATAGTGCCTTGGAATAAGCTACTTCTTCCGCACCCATTGGGCCATCAACAACGCACCGCAAAAGGCCAACGCCATGTCCTTCGGCGCATCGAAGTCATCACCTTGCGCACCGACGAATTCGGCCCCTAAACCAGGATCCACGACTGCGGCGACCAACCATTCCAGAATCTCGTAAAGAGCACTGGTCGCCAGGACACTCTGCAATGCGATTAGCGTAGAGCCCTTTGCCGCTTCACGGAATCCCCGAATCGTAAGTGCGCCATAAAGAAAATGGACGAGCCGATCATAATGATTGCGGCTTGGACCAAGAAATTGTTTCATCCATTCGCCCACAGGAGTGGCATAGGCATACGCGGCTCCATACTCATGCAGGCAGAGTAAAGCGAATAGCATCCAAAGCGAAGCTGAAGAAAGGCGGATGTCTCGTTGCCAAGACCAGGCTAATGCCGCGAAGAATGCCGCGATGGCCAGATTTTCCAGCCACCAGTCCGCGAGAAGCTTCGACTGAAGGCCTGCGAGCGCCAGGACGAATGCGGAGGCGGCGCAGACTATGGCGGGAACTCGACTATGTCCGGATGTCACGATTGGTCAGGCGATTGACGAACGCGGGTGGGATGATTTCGCAAATGCAATGGATCCGGGAATGCTCAACGTAATTGCAGTGCCCGAATCGACCTTGCTCCAGATGGTGAGTTCGCCGCCCACGAGCTTGGCGCGCTCGCGCATGCCGGGCAGGCCGTGATGTCCCGGGGACCCGCCTTGGCCGAGTATCTGCGGTTCGATGCCTTTACCGTCGTCCCGTACCACGAGCCACAACTTCCGCTTCTCATAACGGATTTCTACTTTGACTTGTTTGGCTTCTGCGTGCCGGAATGCGTTGCGTAGCGCTTCGACGGCGATCCGGTAGATTTCGTCGCGGACCAGCGGAGCAAGGCCCCTCAACGCGCCTTCCTCCTGCACACTGAACTCTGAATGTTGCGGCCCGGTTTGTTCGGATGACAGTCCTTCGCCGAACGACCGGATCGCCCGCGCGAGATCATTGTTAACCGCGGCGGAACTGCGCAGTCCTGCCACCGTATCGCGGCCTTCATTAATCGCCTGTCTCGCCTGTTCAATCACGGCCTCCAAGGTGTTTCGCGCTTCCGGGCGGTCCGGGATCATATAGGCGATTGCGTGGAACTTCATCAGAACCGCCTGAAAGCTCTGCAGGAGGGTGTCGTGCAGTTCTCGCGCAATTCGAGTGCGTTCGCTTACTCGCTCTTCCAGTCGCAGTTCCAGAATGCGACGGGCAATCGCCCATCCGAAGAAGGCAGCCATCAAAACCGTTGAGAGAGCCGTCGCCGGCACGACGAACAGGATCTTGCGCTGCACATTTCTCATGTTCTCAACGGCCCTGGGCAGTTCTTCCGCAAGTTCGCGATCGACACTCTTGACGAGTGCGGAGGTCGTCGCCTCCATTCGCCGGAGTTCGTTATCCAGGCGCAAGCGGATCACTTCCCAGTCGCCAACCGCAGCCAGCGCCGTGATGTCGTGTAGTTGTTGTGGAAGCGTGGTCTCGAACGTGTCGAGAGCAGTTAGAAAAGCCGGATCCACGCGAAACTCGGGGGGCAGATAACTCAACGTCCTTCTTGTGAGCTGCGTCTGTTCCTGGAGTGACGTGCGTAGCGACCGGGTTTCTCCCTCCAGCCGGGCGACGTCCTTGGACTGAACAATCTCATTCAGCTTTTGATGAAAGGATAGAAGACCTTCGTGTAGCCGCAACACCGCAATCAATTGTTGGCTGACTCCGGTGAGCCGGTCGGTTTGGACACGAGCTCTCTCAAACTGCAGAATCACGAGTCCATTGCCGCCCAGAATGAGAGCGATTAACAGAGCGAGCGTGAGCGTCAAACGCCTGCCAATGTTGAAGTAGGTGCCGTCTGGTGACTTCATTCGATCTTAGTTGACCGTTTCCACCCGGATTCCTTGCTGACACGGCGAACTGCAAAAGGGCGTCAACGACACAATCGTCTTACACTAGCGCATCATCTTGTTATCTGCTGTCTTGGGCGGGCCAGTTTTGAATCCCGTGATTGCGACTAACTGTTTCTCAAGTTCTGCTGCCGATGCGGCCGCCGTCTTGTGTCCGGTCAAAACGGAATGTACGGCATCGATATACGCTTTCGAAACCTGCTTGTATGCACCGCCGGACACAACCGAGGGCCGGGCGACAGTACTGGCCAATCGATCGGATGCCGTCGTTGAGGATGCTGGTCGATCCGACATCGAAGGTAGATCCGAGAGTACGACTGAATGAGTTGAGTCGCTGCCGCCTTCGCCCTTTTCACCCGCGTCCATAAGTGCCCGAAGTTGGTATCGAAGAAGCGCGATGGCCTCCTGCCGGTGCGCGGAATGTGAGGATACCGCCGTGCCTGTGCCTCCCAAGGTTCCAACCGACCCTCCTGGACCTCCAGGCATACCCGCGAAGCCGGTCTTGACCACAGGTAGGTTGAAGCTTCGCCATCCGATCCGGCGTGCTTGCCCTGTGGTCGTCATCGGAGTGAGTAGCCAAATACGATTGAACGCAGCTTTGCCCGAATCGAAAACAAGCATCGAATCGACCTCGCGGTACGCGACCACGCTAGATGGCGAAATCCGTCCCATCCAACGCTTGGCTCGTTCCCATGACTGAATCGCTGCGGGATTATTTACGCTGATCGTTTGATCCTGTTCAATGATCCGGCCTCCACCAGCGGCCACTTGCCACTCCAGCGCGTTGCAGGTCAACGCCTCACCATCGGCCCCCTGCCACACATAACCCCAGAAATCCTTCGCACCCTTCGCACGTTCGCCGGCCTGGATCCGCTCGGCCATCTTTTCGAGCTCATCCCATGTTTTGGGAGGATGATCATAACCGTACTCTTCAAGCAAATCCGTTCGGTACTCCAACACGCCGAGCGGCACGTTGAAGGGAACCGCCACCAGCTTGCCATCGACCGTATAGCTGGTCAGGAGCTGAGGTTCCAGCCTGGTGAGTTCCTCGGTCAGGTAAGGCCGGAGATCGATCAGGTCCGGCGCGAGAATCGGCGACCAAATCAGGTCAATGTTCAGGAGATCCGCTCCGGAACTATCCTTGAGAAGTTTGCGTGCGAGTTCGACGTAGTCGCGAGTGTACTCGGGTATCGGAATGCTCTCGACACTAGTCCCTGTTTCCTGTTTGAATTGCTGCAGCAGAGCCCTGGTTTTGGGCTTGTCTTCGTTCCAGGAATAGGTGTATCGCAGTGTCACCGGTTCGCGGGCAGCTTGCCTACAACCCGTGATTGCAATCCCGAGAAAGAGGAAAACAATTAAGGTCCGCATTGTTGTGGGGCACTCTACGACTTGGTGGTGTTCCACACATCGTAACGGATCGGCATAGACGCCGATTTGCTGCCCATAAAGAATAAAGGCTGGCTCCTCCGCTTGGAGAAGCCAGCCTTCCAGACACAGGCGCTATCAGTTCCGAAAATCAGAACCGATAGTACATTCCAAACTGCAGGATCCGCGAGACAGTCGCCGCATTTGCAATCTTGCCGAACGTCGTTGTATTGATGTTCGGGTCGACTCCAGTCGAGACGAGGAATGTCGGATGGTTGGTTGCATTGATCGCTTCCGCCCGGAACTGCAGTGTGTGGCGTTCACGAATCGTTACGCTCTTCAAAACCGACATATCGAGTTCAAAGATCGGCGGACCGTCGAACTGCCGGCGTTGCAGCGCACCGAGTCCACCGGGAGTTGGGTTAAAGAACACTTGCCCCTGGAACGGCGTCGCGCCATCCGGAGCAACCCCGCGTCCATCCCGTGGATTTACGGCAGATGGATTGATGTAGTAGGGACCGTTAGCGGTCATGTAGAAACCGGTAACGCTGTCGTTCAGTTGGTCGCGGGTCAAGGATGTATCGGCAGTATTCTGTCCCGATCGTCCGCCGCGGTTCAACGTGCCCCGTCCCGACAGGATCGAGTACACCGCACCCGTCTGCCAGGTAGCGATGCTGCCGATCGACCAGTTACCCGCAATCGCGTTGAATGCCCGTCCACCTTTGAATCGCTTGCCATTGCCGAACGGCAGTTCATAGATGCCATTGGCCTTGAATGCGTGGCGGACGTCAAAAGGCGACCGCGCACGTTCAATCTTCGCGTTGTTCGAATCCAGGAATTCCTCGAAGCGGGTCTGGCCGTCGCCCGTTGAATCGCTGAGGATCTTCGAGAACGTGTAATTCGCCTGGAATTGTAAGCCAGTCTTCAGCCGGCGGCGGATTTCCAATTGCCCCGAGTTGAAGGAGGCGTTCGAGTAGTTGGTCAGGCCCAGGAAGCGTAGAGCCAACGGTTGCGGAAAGAAGTTGATGTCTCCGTTGATTCCGTTCGTCTGATAAACCTGCGCGAGGGAGCCTACTTCTCCGGTCTGCAACGGAGCGATGATCGCCGCATTGGTGAGAAATCCTCCGTTTGGCAGGTTCGGCAATACAGTCAGCACCTGGCTGCCGGGAAGATTGGGGTTATAGCGAGGGTCGAAGGATCCCGTTGCCGCCTGTGCGATAAAGCCGTTCTGACGCGCTCGAACGAAGTCTTCGAGGAATCCGGCCTGTTTCACATTCACTTGGTTGTAGTCGATGGTGCGCCACAATTTCGTTTGCTTGTTCCCGATGTAGCGAGCCTCGACGATCGTGCCCTTGACCTGCTGTTGCACGCTCAGGCTGAACTGTTGGACATAGGGCGAGACCAGGTTGGGGTTAATGATTCCGCCAACGTTGTTGCCCGGAAAGTTGTTGAAGTTGTCCTGCAAAGTCAGCGGGACCTTGTAAGCAGGGACAGGAATCGAAGGGACGCTGCGGAGGTTCGCGACCAAGCGGTTCTCGGTAACAGCGCTGGACAGACCGGCGTTGTCGGCCAACGTCGCGAATACAGCGTTGATCTCTTCATTCACATACGAAATCGAGTATCCGCCTCGAACCGACGTCTTGCCATTGCCGAAGACGTCCCAGGCGAAGCCGACGTTCGGTGCGAAGTTGTTGCGATCCGGATTGTACAAGCGTCGGCCGCTTGAGCCGCCTGCAAAGTCCAATGCATGATTCTGGAAAATCGTGTTCAGGTAGCTGGAGTTCTGCGGAACGACTGGAGCGAGCACGAGTCCACTCGTCTCATCGATCGGCGGGTAGTACTCGTAGCGGACTCCGGCAGTCAAGGTCAGCCTCGGCCGGATCTTCCACTGGTCCTGCACGTAGAACGCATGGTTGTCGTTCACGTAATTCCTGAGCTGGGGGGCTTTTGCTACAAATCCCGAATTGCGATCCGTGACATTGAATGTCGCCGTGTAGCCGTTCAGGATGCCTGCGAGATTGGTGTAGAGGTTGTTTGCCGTGGCGAGATCCGCTGCGGAAACTCCCGGCAGGTCAGCGGTTCGAAGCCCGGAGGTGTTCGTAGCGCTGAGTCCTAGCGTGTAAGTCGGAGTCGATCCCGCGGCGTCCCGTGAAGCCACGCGAACAAACTGGCTCTGATAGCCAAAGCTGACGGTATGCCGGCCCTTCACCCAGTTGGCGTTGTCCTGGATGTTGTAAGTATTCGTCTGCCGGCCTTGGGGTTGAAACGTGTTGACCGGATTGGTGAAGAGTGTCCCTCCAAGCAAGTAAGAGGGAAGTGCATCGGCTACGTCGAAATTTCCCTTGGAACGGAAGAAGCCACCGCGAACCTCGTTGGTCAAGGTCGCACTCGGCGTCCATCTCCAACTGCCACTCACTAGCGTGTGGCTCAAGTCGTTGGCCACGGCCGGAACGATCCCGAACGTAGTGGCGCTGGCGTCTCCGCGATCCACACGCTCCGCGGTTCTGTTGTAGGTCCCGCTCAATACATGCCGTGTAGAGAGGTTGTAGTCGACCTTGCCGAGCGCGATCTCACGATCGGTATTGTTGCGCTGATTGAACGAGAACCCGGTTGTGTTCAATCCATCGCCGACAGCAGTAGTGTTCCCGTTCTTCGGCAGTTGATCGATGAGAGCCTTCATTTGCGGGTCGATTGTGAACGACCGCAAGGAGGGCAGGCTGGCCGAACGAATTTCGCTGCCGACGCGGTAGCGGAAGGTCCCGGACGCCGCTTCTGGAGTCAGAATCGTGCGAGTACGCAATGCGGACTGGCGCAGGCGGAAGCCTTCCCAGTTGCCATAGAAAAGCAGCTTGTCCTTCTTAATGGGTCCGCCGACGCTGCCGCCGAACTGATTCTGGTTCAGAAATGGCTTTTCCACGCTGCGCTGGTTGCGGAACCAGGTGTTCGCGGCTGTGGCGTTGTTGCGGTTATACCAATACGCAGATCCATGAAATTCATTGCTGCCGGACCGCGTCACCAGGTTGACCTGAGCCGCGCCGCCGTTCACAACAGAACTGTTGTTTGCGGAATTGATGGTGAACTCGCTGATCTGTTCGATCGTGAAGCGCTGCGGTACGAAGTCGAGCGGATTGGTCCGGATGAAGTTTTCCTGGACGTTGATACCATCCAGCGTCATCGTCGTCGATGTCGTACGAAGGCCGTTGATATTGGTGTTGGTGCGTCCGCTGCTGCCGACGCCGGCCTGCAGACTGAACAGATTGCTGACCTGCCGGCTCAGCACTGGAAGCGACTCGATCTGTTTACGATCGAGCGTGAAGGCGATGCCGTTGCTTGCTACTTCAACTGCCTGCAAGCTGCCGGTGACTTCAATGCTTTCCTGCAGACTCTGGATGTCAAGCTTGATCGTTTGGACTGTGGCTTCGCGAGCAGGATCCACCTTGACCTGCTTGACCACAAATTTCTTGAAGCCCTTGGCTTCGACCGATAGCTCGTAGAACTCCGGTCGGACGCTAAGAAACTGGAAATATCCGTCCGAGTTTGTGACGGTGGTGAGAATGGTTTTAGCGCCACCCTCAAGAGATAAGTTGATAGCCGCATCCGGAACCGCAGCGCCGGCGGCGTCAGTGACGGTACCGGACAAACGACCCGTGACTTGTGAGAAAAGACTCGCTGTGCAGACCATGAAAGCCATGGCCGCAAAGGCAATACGACTGCCCCTGAGCATGAAAGGTACTCCTAATTGTTAGTTGAGTGCCCTTTCCCCGATTTGACTTAATTTTAACATTGCATCCCGTGAAAGACCTTCAAAGAGTCGTCTCTCGCAACCGTCCACCAACGCTTTTCTCCTTTCCGCCCCATTTAACTAATTGAGCTCGCGGAAAGCGTTTGAACTTTAACAAGATCCTTGCTAGCTTTTGCTTTCTTATCGGGACTGGTTGATGATCCGTTGCTCCGCCTGATACGCAATATTCATTGGATCTCTGTTACAAGCCTATGGTAGGCTCAGAGAAGTTTTACTGACCTAAGTAATCCGATCAGATTCAGTTCACGACCTGAGGAATCATGCGTCCCTGTCTACTCGCACTTCTCGTGGGCACACTAGCACTTAGCGCCCAGACTTTCACTGCCAGCGTAATCGGCACAATCACTGATCCTTCCGGCTCCGCAGTTCCGTCAGCAACCGTGACGGCCACCAACTCTGCGACGAATGTCCAGGGCAAAACGGTCAGCGACCAAACCGGACGCTACCTGTTGCCCCAGCTTCAACCAGGCACGTACCGGATCGAAGCCGCGGCACCGGGCTTCAAGAAATATGTTCATAGCAAGATCGAACTGAACGTCGGTCAGCAGGCGCAGATCGATATCGGGATGCTGGTTGGTGATGTTACGGAAAGCGTGTCGGTAGACAGCGCCGTCTTGGCAATCGAGACGACCTCCTCCGCGCTGGGCAAGGTCGTATCGAACCGAGCGATCCTCAATCTGCCGCTGAATTCCCGCAATATCTATTCACTGATCTTTCTGACACCCGGCGTGGCCGGCTCGATTGGGAACAATTACAACTCAATGAGCTATTCGGTCAACGGTGCGCGCGCATCGATGATGGACACTCTCATCGACGGCGCCACTGCTTCGCATCCGACGGTCCAGGGATACTCCGGTATCTCGGCATTCCCGAGCGTGGACGCGATCGGCGAATTCAAGGTGATGGGAGCGAATTTCCCAGCCGAGTATGGACGCAGCGCGGGTAGCGTTCTCAATGTGGTGTACAAATCCGGAACCAACCAGTTCCACGGGACTGCTTATGAGTTTCTGCGCAATTCCGCGCTGGATGCGAACAGCTTCTACAACAACCTGCGCGCCGTTCCGCTCGCGAGTTTCAAACGCAGCCAGTATGGCGGCACATTCGGCGGCCCGATTAAGAAGGATCGGACATTCTTCATGAGCTCGTACGAAGGCTTGCGCCAAGGCAGCTTCAGCACACGTACCACCACCGTCCCTACTTCGCTACAGCGCACCGGCAACTTCACAGAAACGTATGCCGGAGCCAACAATCCGGTATTGATTTTCGATCCGTTCACCACGCGTGCTTCGGGCTCCACCTTCATCCGCGACCCATTTCCCGGAAACTTCATTCCTGTGAACCGGATGGACAAGGTCGGCCAAAACTACATGAAGTACTATCCGGCTGCCAACACCGCCGGAGTCGCGTGGACAAACGCCAACAACTATTACAACCAGGGATCCTCGGTTCTCAATATTGATCAAATTGACTTCCGCGTCGACCACAACATCACGGCCGCCCAGCGGCTCTTTGTCCGTTACAGCTACCGCTTCCAGGACAGCCTGCCCGCAGTGCTTTGGCCGAAAGAACTGACGGCCGCCGAGACGACCAACAATGAGCGGAACCGCATGCACAATGGAGTAGTTGATTACACGGTGACCGCGGGTCCGAAGACTGTGATCAACCTTCGCGGCGGCTATGCCCGCAGCCTCTACTTCTTCGAAAACCTGGGACTTGGATTCAACGCATCCGATCTGGGATTTCCCGCCGCGCTCAACACAGCAGGTGGGCTTCCCATGTTCCCCGTTGTGAGCGCATCCGGCTACACCGGCCTGGGAAATCAAGACAACCGCAGAAACGCGTTTCTGACATACACCTTGGCGGGCAGCGTCTCGCGAATGGTGGGCGCACACACCTTCAAGACCGGATACGACGGACGGCTGATCCAGGTGAATAACCGCGAGTCCCGTGCAACGTCTGGAACATTCTCCTTTAACAACGGAATGACACAGGGCCCGACAGCAACGGCCGCTGCCTCGAATCGCGGAAACTCGATCGCAAGCCTGTTGCTAGGAACTGGCTCCAGCGGATCGCTCATCAATAGTTTTAAGGATGTCGCGGCAACGAGCTGGTACACGGCCCTCTACTTCCAGGACGACTGGCGCGTAACCAAGAAGCTCACTCTCAACCTGGGAATCCGCTATGACGTCGATACGCCGCGGACCGAGCGCTACGACCGGATGAACTACTTCGATCCTTCAATCGCTTCTCCTCTCGCCAGCCGTGTGCCGGGCTACCAGAACCTGAAAGGCGGACTGGTGTTTGTGGGTGTAGATGGCAATCCGCGCACGCAGTACATCCGGGACAACAACAATTTTGCTCCGCGCATCGGGTTCGCTTACCAGCTCAACCCGAAAACAACCATCCGCGGCGGTTGGGGCAATATCTATGCGATCTCGTTGCAACAGGCGCACGGAACAGTTGGTCCCTTCGGATGGCGCACACAAACCGACTGGGTTCCATCAGTCGACGGCATCACGCCGAATTATCTCCTGTCGAACCCATTCCCGAGCGGCTTCAATCCAATTACGGGCAACAAGCTCGGCGCGATGACCCAGGTTGGATCCAACATTCAGGCGCCTGTGCAGGAAACGCTAACGCCCTACTCCGCGCAGTGGAACTTCAACGTGCAGCGAGCCCTGCCCTCGAACATGACTCTTGAAGTTGCCTATGTGGGTACTCGCGGCCTGCAGTTGTCGCGCAACGACGAAGGCGGATTCAGTCTGAATCAGCTTGATCCGTCGTACATGGCGCTTGGCTCGCAGTTGAATCAGACAGTGGACAATCCGTTCTTCGGCATCGTCACTACGGGTGCGCTGTCTACCGCCAAGATCAGCCGCGCACAGAGCCTGCGGCCGTATCCGCAGTTCACGGACATCATCCCGCTGTATTCGACAGGCGCATCGTCCAACTATCATGCGCTGCAGACCACTTTCTCGAAACGATTCTCACGTGGCTACCAGTTCGAAGGCAGCTACACGTGGGCGAAGGCGATTCAGGAAGGACTGAGCCATCCGAACAGCTATAACCTCAAGATGTCCCGCGCGCTCGCGGACTACGATATCGCGCATCGTTTCGTGATGAGCTACATCTACGAACTGCCGTTTGGCCGCAACCGCAAGTTTGGTTCCTCATGGAACCGGCCGCTGGACCTGATGCTCGGCCAGTGGCAGTTTAACGGGTTTACGACCTACCAAAGCGGGACACCGCTCACGATCTCAGCAACTAACGTTGCCGGCCTGTTCAACTCGCGTGGACTTGCGAACAACAATGGCCGCAGCGGCAAACTCGACGGCGACATTCACGACCGCCTGAATCGCTATTTCGACACCAGCGCGTTCTCACAACCGGCGGCCTTTACCTTCGGCAACACTTCGGTGACGTCGCCGGATCTCCGTTCACCAATGGTCCGCAACTGGGATCTTTCGGTCTTCAAGGATTTCGTCGTGCGAGAAGGCTTGAAGCTGCAATTCCGCACAGAGGCTTTCAACGCGTTGAACGCTGTGCGTTTCGGGAGTCCGGACACGAATGTTGCCAATGGCACTTTTGGCGTCGTAAGCACGCAGGCGAACTCGGCCCGGCAGATTCAGTTCGGATTGAAGATTCTGTTCTGATCGCCGCGGCGTCCTTAGTATCGCGAATGCCGAGCAAGTGAATGAAGCATTTATTTGACCGCGACACCCTTGACGAGGTGATCGCAAGGATCGACAAGTTGCAGCCGGCGTCCCAAAGGCAGTGGGGCAAGATGGACCCGGCTCAGATGATGGCTCACTGCTCGATAACGATGGACATCGCCTCGGGACGATTGAATCCGCCTCGGATTTTCATAGGCAGATTGATCGCCCCATTTCTGAAGTCCATCTACACCAATGAAAAGCCGTTCGGAAAGAACGGACCCACGGGCAAAGAGCTACTCGTTACCGGCCAGAAGGATTTCATGCGGGAGCAGGAACAGCTCAAGCTGAAGGTCCGCCAATTCTACGAGGGAGGGGAAGCCCGATGTACCAGGCATCCCCACCCATTCTTCGGTTCGTTAACGCCGCACGCATGGAGTCGAGGAATGTACAAACACCTCGATCACCATTTGCGGCAGTTTGGTGTTTAGCGGCTGCCCTCAGGGCTGAGAGCCCTGCTGAACTACTGCCTTCGGAAACAAATCTCGCCGTTGGACCCTGGATCCATCATGCACATCTGGTCCTTCCACGTTTCACGTTCCCCAGTGATACTCATCCCAAACCGGAACAATTTCTCGCTCCTGGATCCGCCATCCGGATTCATTACGATGCGGCTCCCCTCGATCGAATAGCTTCCATTTCCGAAGTACTCGGAGACGGTGGCCGGTCCCACGTACGTACCAGCGTCGCTATAGCGGCCATTCGGGGCAAAAGTGTAGGCGATGCCAGCCGTGCCGGTAGCGGACAACCACGTCCCAGTGAGCCAGTTCCTTATCTCCTGTTCCGGCACGGCGTCGAGTTTGGCATTTTCGAAACGCAGGCTGCTGAGGAATACCGGCCACGTGTCATAAACCATCTCGCCCAGACAATTGCTGACCAGCGGATCTTTGGAAACGGCGACGATCGTGGCAAACCATTTTCCGACCTTGGCCTGCATCAGCATCGCTCCAAAGGCATCCGAGTCTCCCGACTGGCCGCCCAACAACTTTCGAATGACAAAGTACTCCCACCCTTGAGTCGCAAATCCGTATTCCAGTCGTGGAAAGGGCGACGGATAGCTGGTCAATGGTTCTGCTCCGAATCCACTACGAAATGTGGCGAGGGTGTCGGGGATCAAGTCGCCGGAAGCGGGCCGCATCGGAAGCACCAGGATCTGACACACTTCTCCGTTTGAATACTGAGGGGACAGAAGCAAAGTTCCCCAATCCTTTTCGGAACGATTCCAACCCGCTGGCGTGTCGAAAGCGTATTTGGGTGGCTCCTCGGGTGTTTGTGCCGGTGCTTTTTCCAGTGCAACGGCCAGGCCGATGAGGATAATCAAGTTGATTTGGTTAGTTGTTTTCATATTGTGTCCTTTTCAATTCATCTAGCTGTTCTGGCGTCGGCCGCATCTGCGAAGGGAGCGGTTCGCGCCTTGCTTGAGACGGCCTGTGACGCCGCTACAACTGGTGGAGAGCCCAAAGGCGAGTCGATATTACCGAGTCGCTTAAAGAGCTTGAGGAGGAAGGTTGCGTGGTCAAATCGCGGGGCCGCGAACAAAGATCCGGTCCTTATCGCCTTGTTTGCCTCGGTCTTCATCGTCCAGGCCATGTTCCTGAACGCGGAGTACCAGAGGAAAACGGTTCAGCAAGGTGAACCAAGCGAAAGGACCGGATTTGGGCGTTGCCCGATTGATGATGAGGATGGCCGCTGGAAATGGCCAGCCAGGAATCCCCGCAACTCAATGAAAGACGCCAGGCGCATCGGCAAAGATTCCGCGCACCGTTGCCATGGGTAGAAGGAAATCGAACTCACCCGCATTCACCGCGTCACTACACCTCTCCATCCAGCGAGAGGTGAAGTCAAAGGCGCCTCGCTCGAACATATTCTGGAGGTACGCGCTATTTAGCTCAAGCGGATCGGCTCGAGCATAGTCGGCAGCACGAAAGAAAGAGCTGATGGCCTCCTCCTCGAAATCTCGGGCGAACTGCTTGCCGATTTGCCATCCCTGCGTAACGTGCACGAGTTCGTGGACGACCGTGAGTATGGCGCCCCGCCGGAACATCGAAGGGGATACGCTCGTTTTGGTGCCGGCTCGGCCGCGTGGTCTCCATGCCTGTGTCTTACTCTCGCCGAGGCATGCGTAAAGATCAACCAAACACGTGGCAGTGCACCTACGCTTTTGTTCATCCACTTTGACATCAGGAGTAAAGGTGACACCTGTGCCCTCAGTCATACCGCGCCATCGGGCATCGGATTTTCCGTCGGTGAAAAGAATGGTCACTTGTTTGGAATACGTCGGCCTGGTTGAGGCAAAAAAGCCGTCAATCCGAGCCAGTTGGTGCCCTGTGAGGACAACTTTGTCGAGTAGCATAATCTCTCCTTTTGAATAAGAGTAAAGAACTGGAGCGGCCAGTAATCCCGGCCGCTCCACTTCGGACTAACGAGCCCGGAACTGCTGAATCAGCCAGGACGTCGCCGCAGGCGTTGGATCCGCATTGCCCGCCCGATCTACTGCCCGTACCTGGAAGCTGTGCGGACCAGCAGCAAGGTTGAGGTAGGTCATCGGACTCTGGCATTGCGTCCAAGGTCCCCCATCGAAGCTGCACTGGAACACATACAGATCCGTCGCCGGCGTCGAAAACGAGAACGATGCGGTTGGACTCGTGGTGACGCTCACGCCTGGCTCGGGAAGGATCGGAGTCAATTGAGTTTCGGGCGCGACCGTGTCGACCGTAAACGACGTGGAGGCTGGCGTTGGATCCACGTTGAAAGCCGCATCCTTGGCGCGAACAGCGAACGTGTGCGGACCTTCTGCAAGTCCGGTCAGTGTGAACGGCGAAGTGCATGCAGTCCACGCGTAGTTGCCGTCCACATTGCATTCGAAAACGGATCCGGACTCGCTTGACGTGAATGTGAAGGTGGCGCTGTTGGCAGTGATGTACCCGCCCGACGCCGGGCCTGTAAGCAGATTCGTATCCGGTGGCGTGGAATCCACATTAAAGACGTCGAAGATCACGATCAACGGGGAGATGTCACGGAATCCGCCCGAGTGAGCTGAGATCTCCACGCTGTGACGGCCCGGAGCCAGATCGTCATATTGCACCAGGCCGCCGGAGCACGTGCTGGCCAATGGCAAGGAATCCAATCGACAATCAAACTCGGCGAAAGGAATCGGCTCGGTAGCGTGAAATCGGATGACCGCATCGTTTACGAAGGATCCTCCGTTCCTGGCTGCTATATTCACATCGTCGAGAATGGTGTCGATTCCGACGGTGAACCATGTGGAACTGTTGGCTGTTCCGCCAGGCGTCGTTACGGAGACGATCGCCACCGTCGTCCCGACATTCGGAACCGTGAAGGTGACGGAGGTCGCCGTGGACGCAACAACGAATGCTGGGATCGGTGTACTCATGATGGGACCGAACCTGGATGGCCGGCCCGGGGGTATGAGAGAGACCGCCGTAGCTCCCGCCAGATTAGTGCCTGTAATCGTCACAGTGCGCCCAGGCAACGCAGCGCCAGGAGTCACCGAGAGGATCTGAGGCGGTGCCGTGCCAGTGGTCCGGAACGACTGGGTTGCTCCGATGATCGTGGTTCCGGTTGTGGTCGTGTAGCACAATCGCCAAAATACAATTGTCCCTGGCGTCAAAGCAGAAAACGTCGGGGTGAAGGTAATGCTTGCCGGACTCTGTGACGTAACCGATGCGTTCATGCTGGTCGCCTGGCACGTCGAAGTGGACGGCGGCGTCAGCGAGTCTTGGACAAATGCTTGTCCTGTGGTGCCCGCGCGATTGAGGATCGCTTGCCCGGTCGCCGATGTAGCGGTCAGATTGGTAGCCGACGGAGTGGGATAGGTGATAGTCGGTGGCGTCATCGGCCCCGCGATTCTCACACCCACGCGAGGGAATGACTCGGGGACGAAGACTCCGTCGTCGAACAACACCGATGCCGTGAGGCAATCCGGGCACGGGACTGTTGGATTCGTGCTGGTGACCACGCCTGCCAAAGGCATGGTGGAAATCAACGGAACTTCAATCTCCCATCCGGTGCCTTGCGGAGTCGGCCAGGTGGCTTGCTGGGTAGGAAAGAACCCGGACCCGCCGTGCTGGCCCGGTTTGGAGGCTATTGGACACTGGGTTGTTTCTGATGTTCTCGCCCCTGTGGTCAAATTCACCGCGGTACAGCGGACTGGATTTGCTGTACTAATCGCCAACGTCGTTCCATCCGGCAGGAACAATTCCGGAGCGACGTTCGCACCACCGATGCATGGCTTTCCGGTAACCCCCCATCGCACGCGTGAATAGTAGACGGTGTTAATTTGCGGCGGAGCCAGCGGGTCACCGCGCCAGGCCACCGATGCGGAGCCCAACATCTCAGGGTTGCGAGTGATGCAACTGATCGTCGAAACCGGCGGCGCGGTGATTTCATTCCATTGAGTTGCGGCGCGAGCCGGCAAAGCCAGCGCGCACAGAGAAAGGACCAGTACTGCCGCCTGTGTCAGGGGCGTTTTCGGTGTGACCCGGTTTAGAGTCAACGTAATTGTATTTGGCATTTGAATTCTCCTTTGTAAGTCCAGCCCGGGGATTACAGTCCGACCCACTGCTTGAGGATTCCCTGCGCCATGTCGCCGGCGAAACGGATCATTTGGGGATCGTTCTGGTTGATGCCCTGCAAATATGCGGCGCGGGCTGCACCGCCCAGGATCACGGAGCTTTCGTATAGCTGTTGCTTGCGCTGCGGAGTCAATACGCGAAAGTACGGTGAGTTCGCCAGTGCCTCGTTCGTGGAAGCAACTAGATAGTTGATTTCCGCTTGCGTAAGAGCCCGTCCGCGCGTGATTTCCAGGCTCGATCCGATCGAGTACGCTACTGCCGCGGCCACGTTGTTCCTGCGGTTGACCTGCTCGTAGGAATCCAGCAACTGGTTGTAAAACTGGCGCCACGCCGATTGCTGTTCCGGCAAGGCGTTCGGTATGCTGCTGGCCATCTGTTCCGGAACTTCGCGCCATCTTGCGCCGCGAAAATCGGTCGCAGCGATCGGATACCGGAACGCAGGGAGCCCGGCTGAAGGCGCTGGGCTCGATTGGTTCCCATTCCCCCCGGCAAGTTTCTCGCCTTGCTTAATGGTGTTCTCCAGTTGTTGCCTGGAACTCCAGAGGGATTGGTTCGTCGAAATGATCGTGCTGTACATGTTGGCGGTCGAGGCGAACTGTGCTGCGGCATTCGGCGCGAACGTGAGTGCCACTAAACCTGACGTGATCAAAGTGAAGCAATTGGTTGTCTTCATTTGTGTTTCTCCTTGCTGATCATGGCGCAGGAACAAGAGAAATAGGACAATCTAATTCCAATCTATTTTTATTGTTTTGCGCTATTAATTAGATTTGAAATGCCAATATTCACGCTGCGGATTTTTCCGCCGCGTGATGGGCTTCAGAGGAAAGTAGCGGGACTGGGCCTTCAGCTAGTGGAGAGCCCCAAGCAAGCCCCATATTACTGGCGAGCTTGAAAGAAGATTGAACACCAGCGATGCCGGGTTGACACATCTCCCGGCCCCAACTAAACTGGCCGAACAGGACCTACGTCGAGATGCTTCGCTTCCACCATTTGCAGGTCAGCACTATTGTTCTCACTTTGATGTGCTCAAGGGAAGCTCGCGCTCAACCGCCGGCCCTGCGATCCGTGGTGGATGCCTACGCCGCAGCCTATCAAGCCAGGGATGCCAATCTTCTGATGTCGCTGTGGGATCCTGAGTCGCCCCAGCTCGAGACTTGGCGCACAAATAAGACTGAGTTTTTTGCCGGACAGAATTCGATCGACGTGGAACGTGTCTCGGTTCGAGAAGACTCAGGTGCGGGCGACATCCGCATGATTATTTTCGAAATGCAGGTCAGATTGCGGCCCAAAGTCCGCATGCTTTATTCAGGCCCGATGACCGTAAAACTCGAATGCATTTTGAAGGCCGGCCAATGGAAGATTCGCAGCGCGACTGCGCCGGTGGAAGAACTCGCTTCCAAGCTCGCCACGGCGCCCGCCTCAGAACGCGACGGGATCCTCAGCGAACATGCGGGCGCTGTCACTGCGGAACTGGTCCAGAATCTACTGGAGCGAGGCGTTGGCGCATATGACGCCGGCAAGCTCGCGCAGGCTTTAGAAATTGACCAACTGGCTCATTCGATCGCGACACGGCTGGGATACAAGGCCGGTCAGGCGGACGCGCTAAGGGACACCGCAACCATCCTGCGTGCGCAGGGCAAGCCCCAGGAAGCTCGCAAATCCTTCGACCAGGCGCTCGCTGTTGCGGTCGCCATGACGGACAACATCCGAAGCGCCGCGGCCCTGAATGGTCTGGCGGTAGTTCTCAATGATCTCGGTGAAACCGCCAAGGCGTTCGAGTTCTTCAACCGCAGCCTAACCACTTCGCGGGCAGCGGCAGACGACCCAGGCATTGCTCGCGCGCTAATGAATATGGCCAGCATTCAAGAGCGTCGGGGAGAATTCGAGCAGGCAGTTCAAAACTCCAAGGAAGCCCTGGCCATCAATGAAAAACTTGGCAACAGACGCAGCGCTGCTCGAATCCTGCACAACCTCGGAATGTTTTACGGTAGCCACGATGATTACGAAGAGGGCCTGGAGCACTACAATCGCAGCCTGAAGCTTGCCCAGGAACTCAGCGACAGCACCCTCATGGCGCAAAACCTCCTTGGCATGGGGTCGTTGTCGTTGTTCCGCGGCGAGCTTCGCGAATCGTTTCAATACTACGAGCGCGCACTCGCGATTGCGAATTCACTGGAACGGCCGTTCTTGATCCTGCAGGCGAGAGGCAATTTGGGCATGATTCTTGAGGCCCAAGGGAACAGTGCCTCGGCGCTCGAACACATCCAGGCCGCCCTGGCGTTGGCTGAGCGTTTGGGCGACAAAGCTGCCATCGCCACCGAACTCAACCACCTTGCCGACATTTATGAAGACGTGCGCAACTACGAGCAGGCCATTGAGTATTATCGCCGCGCATCTGAGATCGCGGGCCAAACGGAAGATAACGCGAGAGTGGGGATCGCGCTGCACAATATTGGATCCGCCTACGGAAAGCTGAAAGATCATAAGCGTGCCCTCGAATATTATCGACGCAGCCTCGAGATCGCCCAGCGTCTAGGCAAGAAAAGTCATATGGCCAGCACGCTGACGGATATGTGCGAAATCAGTTCCCAGGCCGGTTCGTACGATCGAGCGCTAGAAATGTGTTCCAGCGCGAAGGCGATTACCGAGGAACTCGAGAATCGCGATGGACTCGGGTGGGTCCTGGTCGCTACTGCCAAGACGTATGCCCGCCAGCGGCGTTATCTCGAAGCCGCCGATCATGCCGAAAACGCCGGCCGTATATTGAAATCGGCAGGGGACCAACCGGGCTTTCTGGAGGCCTCTCGAATCGCCGGTGAAGCTTACCTTGGGCTGGGGAAATTCGATAAAGCGCGCGATTCGCTACAAACCGCGATTGACGCCGTCGAAGATCTCCGCGGACAAGCCGCTGGTTCCATCGAGGACCGCCAGCGCTTTCTTGAGGACAAGACGGAAGCTTATCTCTCAATGGTCGCCGTGCTGATCCATGAGCGAGACGCCGCAAAAGCCTTGGAGTATGCCGAGCGGGCCAAGGCCAGATCCTTGGTGGATATTCTCAATGCTGCCCGAGTGGAACCGGCGACCGTCATGAGCGCTGAAGAGCGGTCGCGAGAACAATCATTGTCAAAGAAAGTGGCGGCACTGAACCGCCGGGTCTTCCAGACTCCCGCTGCCGACCGGACCCTCCCGGCGTTAAGGACGGACCTCAACAAGGCCCGGCTCGAGCTGAACGCGTTCCACACGAATCTTTACAACGGCCACTCCGAACTCCGCCTGCGCCGTGGCGAAACTCCCCCGGCCACCTTGCAAGACGTCACCACTCTGTTGAAGGATGACAAGACCGCCGTCCTTGAATATGCTGTCGCTCAAGATAGCGCCTGGCTCTTCGTGGTGACCGGAAGCTTAAAGCCCAACCTACGAACCTATCCCATTCGAATTAAGAAGGACGACTTGGCGCACCGCATCGAACAGTTCCGCCAAGCTCTGGCGAATCGTGACTTTGCATATCGCGACGCAGCCCGCGGCTTGTATGACCTCCTGGTCGCTCCGGCTGCCGCCCAACTAAAAGGAAAAACGAACCTGATCGTTGTTCCGGATGGACCGATCTGGGAATTGCCAATGCAGGCGCTTGTTTCACCTTCTGGGTCGTTTTTGATCCAGGACGCTGCCCTCTCCTACGCACCCTCCCTAACCTTTCTTCGCGACATTCGGAGTCGCCGTCGAAACACCAGTGCCACGCGTGAGTTACTCGCCATCGGCAATCCCACACTCAGCGGAGGCGCTGCCGGAAAGGTGAAGGCCATCTATTCGAGTGTCGAACTGGGTCCTCTGCCTGAAGCAGAACGCGAGGTTACGGACCTGGCTCATATCTACGGCCAGGAGCGTAGCGCAATCCATCTCGGCTCGAATGCCCGGGAAGACTCCTGGAAGCGCCAGGCTGGCAACTATCGTGTCCTCCACCTCGCGACCCACGGGATCATGGACGACGCCAATCCACTGTATTCGCGCTTGCTCCTTTCCTCTTCACCTTCGAATGCAGGCGACGACGGATTCCTGGAGGCTTGGGAAGTGATGCAACTCAACCTCAAGGCCGATCTGGTGGTGCTCTCCGCGTGTGAGTCGGGGCGCGGCCGAGTCGGATCGGGTGAAGGAATCATCGGCCTTAGTTGGGCGTTTCTGGTGGCTGGTGCCTCCACGACCGTAGTCAGTCAATGGAAGGTCGAGTCTGTTAGAAGCCGCGATCTGATGGTTGCATTCCATCGCCATCTGCACGACAGCAAGAGTTCGCCGGGCGAAGCACTCAGGCAGGCTGTACTAGGTCTGCTCAAGACCCAATACAACCATCCCTTCTACTGGGCCCCTTTTGTGGCGGTAGGCGACGTTTCCGGTGCTCGCCGGTAGTTATTGCAGAGGCTTCGCTCGCGCAGCGCGAACACTTTCCAGCAGCCGAAGCGCCTGCTGCGACGAAGGGTTGGCTTGCGCCACTGCCGTCAGCTCTTTCTCCGCTTCGTCAAGGACTCCCGCCTTCGCGTAGGTCAGACCAAGCAGCAGATGAAACCCATTAAACTGCCGGCGGGCTTCGGCGAGTTCAGCGGCGCGCGCCTCAGTGAGAATTTCGAACCTGGCCTCCGGCGCGTCCCCAGCCGGAGCGAGGATGTCGCGTCCAGCCTTCCGCGCCTTCACCTGCCAGGTGAGCCGAACACCCCGCGGCAGCGGTAATTCCGGCGTCCACTCCGGCTTCGTCAACTCAGAACTGGATCCTACCTTGCGCGCCTCGGCGTCATAAACCTCCACGATGCAGGATTCTGCACCCGCAACCGCTCCCCATCGGAACTGCGGCCTGTCGGTCTCCACGAACGTTCCCAGCGGACTCAGGAGTTGAAAACGTTCATCCGTCGGATTGCCGCGAAGTACACCGCCGCCTGCTGAAAGAGTGGATACTTCTGTGGGAACCCCAACCCGCTGCGACTCGAGAGCCGTCCGGAGCAAGGCTTGGTACCCCTCGGGGACTCGATCGATCCCGCTCAGTTTGCCGGATGCATAAAGCGTGACCTGACCGCCGCCGTCATTGAGAGCCACCAGAACGGGCTCCGTGCGCATCACGAAGACAGCGATCATCGCCGCGGCTGCGACTGCCGAGGGGACACCAACGCGCAACCAGTTCCACCACCAGCCTCGCTGTTCCGGATGCTGGACCTCTTCAGAAGCAGGCTCAGGAATCGGACTCCGGCTGAATTCAGTACGGAACCTTTGCAAGTCGCGGACCTCATCTTCGCATTGGGTACACAATTCGAGATGGCTGCGAACTATCTCGGTATCGATGTCGTCCAGATCGTGATCGACAAATGCAGCCATTTGTTCGTAGCTCAGGTGCGTCACATCGGCGGGCAAACCGAGCTGCCGGATCGCAACATCTTCTACAAGACGACCCCGGCACGATTCGCACACTGCGAGATGGTCATCAACCGCCACCAGTTCGTCCGGCGTCAGGCTCTTGCTTCGATAATTCACGATTTCGCCTTGGCTCAGGTGGTCTCTCATATCTCAGTCCACCTCGGCTTCAATGACCTAGGATCCAAAGAATCGGCCGATATTACCATGGGGTCTCCTTCATGCGGCGCGCCAGGCGTTCCTTGGCGCACTTGCGGAGATTGATCACCTGTTGGCGCGTAATCCCAAGATGTTGCGAGAGTGAGAGGTCGTCCATCGGAAGACGGCTCCATAGGATGGCGAATTGAGCTACAGCGATTTCCAGGGTCTTGGCGATGTCACGCAGCGTGGCGATCCCGCACATCGGAAACAGTTCGATCATACTGCTTCCCTGCGCATCCCTCAGGTTCATCAGGAGGGCTGCGCGTTGCCGCACCGGGAGATCGCAGATCTCCTTCCAAAGACGCTCCAGATAGATTCGGTGAGAGACCGTGGTCGAGACTTCCGGCTGCGGATCCCTAATCCGCTCCATGGGATCGTCGCCGTTCTCACGCTCCGAAACTGGCTTAGTCGGAGGTTCATCGCGGACCTGCCAAAGCGTCGCCACTAACTCGACCAGCCGGTCCAATGGAACGGGCCCGTCGGCATGCCGGAATATCGCTGTGATGAGCGCCAGCGCATCGTCATGTTCCGCGGGGTTCGAAAATGGCCAATCCTCCGGTACGTCGATCAACCGCTGGATTTTCGAATCGGCCGTGTGGGATCGCTTTTTGTTCTGCCACTTGGCGAAGCCCGCGAGGACTTCGCCGTCGTCGTCCCATAAAGCCAGGCTGGGGTGCTTCTCTAGCAAATACTGGACACGGTTCTTCAGCTTGCAACGCTTTGGATAGACTCTCCGCAGAAAGCGATCACAAGCGTGGTACGCCACCACGGCCACATAATCCCCAAAGCTGGCGATCGGATGCGAATCGGGATCCGCTCGAAGTTCCCGTAGCCGTTCCAGCAGACGCAGCCGGACGTCCGAACAAACGTCTTCGATCTCCTGCTTGTGGCGCGGATGATACAGTTTCCTGCGCACGATCGCGCCGATGATCGGGTCCGCGTGGCGCGCGACAATCTCACCCAGGTAATGCTCCGCATCGTGCTGGCGCGGTTCTTGCACCAGTGGTATCAGAAGCGGATCCATTTTTGTTGATGTTACAACGCGAAGCCTTAATCCTCATAATTGGGCCGGATCGGCAAGGGCAATCCCGGATCGAGAAGCGGGATTAATTCGTTTGCCGCAACCGGGCCCGCCAATCCGTGTCAATCGTGATCGGTCCGACCAGAGAACCTCCGTTGGACGGGAGTGCAATGAGAAATCGTTTTCCGTCTCGTGAAACTTGAAAGCGCGTAGCGGGATGCACTTCGAACAACTTCTGCGGCGTTCCGCTCTCAACGGAATTCGCGGTGAGTCGAATAGGAACAGCCATGATCCATGTGCCCTGCCGATAGAACAGTTCCTTGCCATCGCGTCGCCAGATGGGCCAGTCCCCTCCTTGGGTCGAGATCTGCCAGCGCCCTTTACCCGAGGGTATGGATTCAACAAAGATCTGGCTCGGCAGGGGGGCTTGGTCGAGGCCGTACACCATCCAACGACTGTCTGGCGAAAACTGACCCCAATAAGTGGTGGCAGAGGTTGGCAGATAGCGAAACGGCTTGGCGTTTCCACTCGTGGGTGCCAACCAGACCTCCAAGGATCCGTCTTCGCGTGGTGACTCGGCGAAAGTAATGAGTTTGCCGTCAGAGGCCCAATCGGTGGGGAAACAAATTGGACAATTGGGGTGGTTCTTGTAGAGAAAAACATCTTCTCCGGTTCCATCCGCGGATCTTGCGTAACGATTACCATCCCTTGCCGCCCACAAGATCTTCTGTCCGTCCGGAGCCCAGATGCCTGAGGCTGATCCGTTGAAAGTAAACCTCGAAAGCCGATGCCCCTTCAAATCTGCGACCCACAGGTCCGGGCCATTCTCGCCAACGATTTGGAGGATAGCCTTCGAATCATCAGGGGAAAGCCGGATGGCTTGATTCGGCAAGGACTGGAACGGTGGGCTGGCAATCTCAATTGGTCTACCCGCTCGATCAAGCCAAGTCAGTACGACCTCCACCGGCTTCCCGAGATCGAGCGCCAGCACTCCGCCTAAGGAAGCGCTGATCGAAGTTCCTAAGGACGCCGGGGGATTTCGGAGCGGGAGCCGCAGCGGCTGACCGCGACCCGAATCTCCGACCGGAATTGGTTCGCCCCTCAGTTCCAGCTTCTCTCCATCAAAGGGTTGCGCCCAAAGCGTTCTGGCCCGTACAAAGATGAGGTTGCCAGGCTGCCCGGACAGTTCTGGCGGAATATACTTTGCCATTACGCTTTCCGTCAGAATCCGAATTGCCTTGCCTCCGTCCAACGACGCCGCAAATACTCCGTTTTTGCTCCTGTACAGGAATCGTCGATTGGGTAACCAGGCCGGATCCTCTGCGGGTTCATCCACGATCTTGACAGCCGGACTGCGGCCATTCGAAGAAACGCGAAACAAACCCTTTTGGGTGCCTAGCAAAATCGTATCTTCATCGAACGCCAAGCCGCCTTCCACTGGAATCGGGAAATCCATCCACTCGACCCGCGCGCCGCCATTGCGCGAGATCTTGTACAACTTGCCTACGTTCCAAAAACCAATGTTTTCCCCATCTGCGCACCAAAACGGAGACCTTCGGCCCAAGCCATAGACATCTAAAAGTAATCGGGTCTCAACACGGTCCAGAGGCCGAACCCAGAACTGGCTAGCGCTGGAGCCAGCATCAGTTAGGAAGGACAAAAACTTTCCGTCCGGCGATAGATCCATGCGCGCCAACCTGGCCGGCAACGGAACTTCAAACTGCACGCGCTGCGGTGTTCTTACCGAAGCTTCGCCGCGGAAATGGACCCACGCAAGCACGCTAGCCAACAATGCGAAAAATGCAACGGCTGCCATCCAGCCCCACCGCGAGAGTGATCGGCGTTCTGAATCTGGTTCGATCAGCGAATGCTCCGCCGCACGATCGATGGCAATCCGAGCCTCGCCGATATCGCGCAGACGCTTCTTCGCATCACGCTCCAAGCACCGCTGTATGAGCGTCCGCACAACCAACGGCGTTTTTTGCGAAAGCCGATCAAACTCGATCTCTCTGCGCAGCACGTCGGCCACAATGCCCGAGAAACTGGACCCTTGAAACAACCGCTGTCCCGTCAACATCTCCCAAAAAACTACGCCATAAGACCAGATGTCGGTCCTCTTATCCACCACCAGTCCTTGCGCCTGCTCGGGGCTCATGTAGGGTGCTGTGCCCAGAATTGCGCCCGCCTCCGTGTCCTCCGTAATCGTGGAACTGCCGTCTGGCAATCCGTCCTTCCCGAGTGCCTTTGCCAACCCGAAGTCGAGTACTTTTACCCGGCCATCCGGCGTGACCTTGATATTGGCGGGCTTAAGATCACGGTGTACAATTCCTCTTTCGTGGGCAGCCTCCAGCGCTTCGGCGATTTGCCGGCCAATGCTCAAGACTTCCTCGATCGGAATAGCGCCTAAGCGGATCCGCTCCGCTAGCGTCCGACCTTCTACCAGTTCCATCACTAGATAGTCAGGACCAACGTCGTACAGCGTGCAGATATTTGGATGGTTCAGAGCAGCGATCGCCCGCGATTCGCTCTGAAATCGCCTATTGAATCGCTCCGAAGAAACCTTTACAGCGACCTCACGATGCAGCCGCGTGTCGGTTGCCCGGAATACCTCGCCCATGCCCCCAGTACCGATACTCGCTTCGATCCGATAGGGACCAAGTAGAGTTCCAGGGACTAGATGTGGTGCGGATCGAAAAAGGTCACTGCGATGATCCAGAGGAGATTGGGCATTCTCTTCCGCGAGGAGCCTGGAGACCTCGCTCCGAAGTTCGTGGGGCTCAATTTGAGCGAGGAAGTCGCGCCGTGCCGCTGGTTCATATTCAAGCGCCGCATGAAAGAGCTGTTCGATCTGCTGCCAACGTTCCGGATTCATAACGCAGGAGGGTCGCGATCAAGGAACATACTAACGTACAAGCCGTTGACGCAATCCCTCGCGAATTAGCGCAAGATCTTCACGTTCGAATAGTAGCGGCCGTACTGGCCTCATCTGTACCGCATTACCCTGCATGGCTTCGAAATCCTCCCATTCCCAGTAGGCCTTCATGATGCCGGTCTTGGCGTGGCGCGCGACTCCCTGCAACAGATGCGTGATCTCATGCGCCATCACGTAAGCCAGGACGAAAGATGTTTCTGTATGTCTCTGGACCCTGTTCCAATACACCCGGACCTGCTTGCCCTCCCGCATCATCGCGCTGGCTAGCGCCCGGGACGAGACGGAATCCTCATTTACAGGTCCATGTAACAGCCGTATATGAATCGATCCATCTTCAAAAGCTGCACTGCCAGTCTTGGGTGCGATCCGCCACTGCGTCTTGACACCGGCATTCGCAAAAATCACTTCAGCGAGCGCAACAGCCTTCCGCTGCACCTCCCGATCAACCTCCGCCTCGTTGGATACATACACAACCAGGCACGGAGTCGCTGATTTCCCGAGTACGGGAGTGACCGCCGTCAATCCCAGCAACGCCGTCGTCGTGAGCCCTATCGCTACCGCTGTGAACCGCATGTCATTCTAACCTCCGCCGGGTTAGCGGAAGCAGGCGGCAGGAACTACAATAGGTCTACAAAAAATTCTGATGGGGATTTCGATGGACTCGGTTCCAGTCACAAATCTGTTGCGGGCATGGCGCTCAGGGGATCAAGCAGCCTTGGATAAGCTTGCGCCCCTCGTTTACGGAGAACTCCGCCGGATGTCGCACAAGTACATGAAGAATGAGAACGTCGGCAACACTCTCCAAACCACGGCGCTCGTTAACGATGTCTACTTACGTCTCGTGGACCTTCCCCCCGAGGCCGTGGACTGGAAGGATCGCGCCCATTTCTTTGCTGTGTGCGCCAACATGATGCGCCGGATCCTGGTTGATTCCGCGCGTGCCCGTGGCGTTCGCAAGCGCGGTGGAGGAGTGTACAAGGTAAACATCGACGAATCCCCCGGGATTTCACCGGACCGGGACGCCGTAACCGTCGCCCTGGACGACTCGCTCTCCGCTCTGGCAGTATTCGATAGCCGCAAGGCGAAGGTCGTGGAACTACGCTATTTCGGCGGACTCAGTGTGGAGGAAACCGCGGAAGTGCTCCAAATTTCGCCCCAAAGCGTGATGCGCGACTGGAAGCTTGCCAAGGCATGGCTTACCAGCGAACTACGTGGCGAACACTAGAGATTCGGGCCAGAAGCCGTCCACTCAACCAGAAGTTCGGTCCACCGGACGTTGCTGCAATTTCGCCATACACGCAGGCCCTCGCCAATTCGGCCCAGTGCCGGGATCATTCTTGCGGCGACTGCAGCGGCTCGGACACCATCTGCGCGAATTGCTCGCTGGGGACGGTCCGCAGTGCCAGCCCGTTCTGTGACGCCGAATCGCCCAGTAGGACAGCGCATCTCCGCCGGGCCCCTGGGGCATTTTTGAACGCCGGTGCCCGGCCCGTCCCCGCCTTTCCGCCGGGATCGAGGTGGACGCTGGCGCTGCGCGTGTTCCGGAACCATCTCAGATACTTCTATCTGCGACCAGCTTAGGCATCCTCTGCTTGGTCAAGCTGCAGACTGCTTCGAGCTAGCGTCCGCCGCTAACTTTCAGCATGCCTGGTTTCATCATAAATCGCGCTGGACTGGTGGCTTATCCATCCGAGGAGCTGAGCCGGGCTCAGTGCGAACCCGGCGAGAACTGAGAGCTACGAAGGTCAATAGACCAGATCGGTACCGTTGATCACGAAGATGTCGCGCACCGCCTTGGCCCAACTGGGACCCAGAATCTTCGTGTAGACATCAATGAATTCCGGCATCGCATCATGACTTCCGTTGTTGAGAAAGATGCCCACAACGGCGCCGACGTGCGAAAAATGCCAACTGTCTTTGTAGAGGTAGTTGTAGCCGTGGTCAACATTCAAGTCGTAGGCGTCCCACAAGGTGGCGGCCACATAGGTGGGTCCAGTCTGACCGGAACACTGAAAGTAGGATCCTGCACTGCCATTCGAAATCGTGTCGATCGGATAGCCGTAGCTGGCTTCTGACGGATCCACTGCGGAACGATCAAACTGCACCCAATAAGCCATGAAGACGCCGAAACCTTCGGTCAGAGCCAAGCTGTTGTCGGTGCAGATGCCAAACGCCTGGCCGTAATTGATTGGTGCCTCGATGCTGCCCCAGTAATAGGCCTGGATCGTGTGGGCGAGTTCATGCTGCGCGACACCCTGTTCGGCATGCTTCGCGGCAACATAGATCTTTCCTCCGGACCAATCCGGGGTGCAGGTCCACACACCGCCATCGATGTCCTGGCATTCACCCGTATCCTTCGTGTTGGGATAAGTCATCTGGACCGGTTCATCGAGATTGGCGTTCATGCCGTATTTGTGGAACTTCCGCCATAGGGCATTTGCTCCGCGATAGAGATCGTCCATGCCCGGACCCTGTCCCGCCTTCGTCAGGTCCGCGAACCAACTGCCCACATTGGTGGAAGTGCCGGTGAGATTAACCTTCAAGCCCCACGTATGAACGACACCGTCGATGTCCTGCAACTGAACAAATCGGTTGGCAGCCTGAAACTCGACCTGCACCTGGGCCCCTGGAACCGTGTTGCTATCCAGATTCAGCGACCAGGTGCCATCGCCCTTGATGAATGTAGAGCCGCGCTGATACCAATCGCCGCTGATTTTCTGCCAGGCGCGAACCTTCCATCCCCACGCTGCTCGGTAAACGTCTGCGCCGTAAGAATAGTCCACCACTTTGAGATTGAATTTGCCTTTCATTGTGCCGAAGGGCGAGTTCTCGGGCCGCCCGTGGTCGCTGCTCGCGACATTGGAAGCCGCCCCAGGTAGGGGAGCGTGCACCACGGCCGGGGCCAATGACAAGGGCGGCATCGCATCGCTGGATTCCGCTCCTCCAAAGACCGGCATTTCCTTGCGACGCATGGCTGCGAGTTCGAATGTTGTGACTTCATCGACCACCTGGACCGTGGCATCCGGGTTCATCGGCATGGGATCGAAGGCCAACGACGAGATCGGCTGGGCATCCAGATACCCGCCACCGATGTCGGTCGGCAGAGGTACGCTGCGACCCGCTTCGATCGGCCTGCGCTGAGAGAGGAAGGCTGCTTCGTATGTGGTCTTGGTAATGCCAGTGGTGTCCGCCACGAAAATCTCGTAGAGCGAAGGTCCGGCGATGGGCGTCGATCGCCCGAGCATTTGCGTTGAAATGACATGCAGGGTCTGAATGCCATTGGCGACATCCAATTGGCCAATCGCCAGATCGGCGATCATGCCGGGAGAAAGGGAGATTCGTTGTGTCGCAAAGGAAGCAGTCCCGCGAGGTCCACTGCTAAATTCAAGTGTTTGGGTCTCATGTGTGAGATTTGTCAAATGCAAATAACAGCTGCCTCGGCGAACAAGGCGGCTTTCCACCGTGACTTTCACGGGTGCGGGTTGGTTTGCCCAAATGATGGCTGTGGTGGCCAAAAGCAGACACACGCCAGCCAATGACTTTTGAAAAGGTGAGGTCATAAATGTCCTTATTGGTCGAAAAACGGAGGTGAAGCGAGTCGAACGGAGTGTCCGCGCCTCGCCTACAAGACTCCGAGCGGATTTGGCGCCGAAACGATGCCAGGTTTCCGGAAACATTTACGAGTGATTTCGAGAGCTATCGCCCGAATGAACAGGTCAGCTAGCATTGAAGTTGCAGTTCTGATCGGTTTGAAAATGAGAATCCGTAACCTTGTTGTTGCCTGTAGCGTGGCGCTGTTTCACGCGTATCTCAGTGCACAGGAGGCGGCACCGCTACGTCCGCCAGCTACTCCCCTGATCGCCCATGATCCCTACTTCAGTGTCTGGAGCACCACCGACAATCTCGCATCGCAGCCTACGAAGCATTGGACCGGGACCGACCAACCGCTGCTAGGCCTGATTCGTGTTGACGGCCGGGTGTTTCGATTCATGGGCGGCGGACCTCGATGGGCGTCCGAAATGCCCGTGCTCACACAGAAGTCGCGAGCCGTCACCCCGACTCGCACAGTCTATACATTCGCCGGTGAAGGCATCGAACTGGACCTCACCTTCCTCACCCCCGCGTTTGCAGAAGACATGGACGCACTCGCGCGGCCAGTGACGTATCTGGTGTTTGATATTCGTTCCACCGACGGCAAGCCGCATCAGACGCGTCTTTACATTGACGCGTCCAGCCAACTTGCGGTCGATTCGACAGCGCAGAAAGCCATGTGGTCACGGCACCGGGTCGGAGATCTCGAGGTCGTCCGCCTGGGTAATGTCGAACAGCGCATGCTGACGCGGTCCGGTGACAATCTGCGGATCGATTGGGGTTATTTCTATCTCGCCGCGCCCGCACCTGCCACGACGCTGGGCATCTCCGCCCGAGGACGCGCACAGTATGCAGGTAAATTGGACCTCCCGTCTTCGCGCGATCTGGAAATGCCGGAGGGCACGGATCGCGATGTATCAGTGGCTGCGATCGCAATGGACATCGACATTCCTGCGACTGGACCGCAGACCACCCGATACATCATTGCAGCGTATGACGACATCTATTCGCTCGAATACTTCAAGCGGCCCGTGCGTCCCTACTGGCGTCGGAATCGCGCGACTGCGGAAGATCTGCTGACGCAAGCTGCATCCCGCTTCAACGCAATGCGCGAACGCGCCGTGCGGTTCGATGCCGAGCTAACCGCTGACCTGGTGAAGGCGGGTGGTCCGAAATACGCAGCGATTGCGATTCTCGCCTACCGGCAGACGCTCGCGGCCCACAAGCTGGCGGTGGATTTCGATGGCTCGGCGTTGCACTTTTCGAAAGAGAACTTCAGCAACGGCTGCATGGGCACGGTCGATGTCATTTATCCCGCTGCCCCACTGTTTCTGTTGTTGAATCCGAAGCTCGCGGAAGCGCAATTGCGGCCTGTTCTCGATTACGCCAAGTCCGGACGCTGGAAGTTCCCGTACGCGCCGCACGATCTCGGCCAGTACCCGCTTGCCAACGGCCAGGTCTACGGCGGTGGCGAGGTCTCTGAAGAAAACCAGATGCCAGTGGAAGAGAGCGGCAACATGCTCATCCTGTTAGGTGCGCTGGCCAAGATCAACGGCAACGCGGAGTTCAGCCGCCCCTACTTTGTACAGCTCACGCATTGGGCGGATTTCCTTGCGGCCAAAGGCATGGATCCGGACAATCAGCTCAGCACGGATGACTTCGCCGGACATCTGGCCCACAACACCAACCTCTCTTTAAAGGCCATTCTCGGCTTGGGCGCCTTTGCAAAGGTTGCCGAAGCTCTTGGCGAGAAGCAGGTCGCGGCCAAGTACAGCGCGATGGCTAAGGAGTTCGCCAAACGGTGGCCATCTATGGCGGATGACGGCGATCACTACAAGCTGGCGTTCGATAAATCCGGTACATGGAGCCAGAAGTACAACTTGGTGTGGGACCGCATTCTGGACCTCAATTTATTCGACCCCGCGATAGCACGCAAGGAAATGGCCTACTACCTCAAGCATCAAAACAAGTACGGCCTTCCACTGGACAATCGCGCGGATTACACCAAGCTCGACTGGATTGTTTGGACCGCGACAATGACTGAGAATCCGCAAGACTTCGCCGCGCTGGTGGATCCCGTGTACCTGTTCCTGAATGAGACCCCCGATCGCGTGCCAATGACCGACTGGTACATGACGAGTACAGCCAAGCACCGCGGTTTCCAGGCGCGCTCCGTTGTAGGCGGCGTATTCATCAAAATGCTCGCCGATCCCGCGATGTGGAAGAAGTGGGCGAGCCGCACCACAAACGAATAGGTCGTTGACGTGCAGCCGAGCTCGGACATCAACCGAAATGCCAATGATCTCGTCAAAATCCCAGCTCGGACATCAACTTCCCGTCCCGCGACACTGCCTCGGATGATCCGGCGCTGTTCACCGATCGGTCGTTGACTTCAAAATGCCAATGATCTCGTCAAACTCCCAACTCGGATCGTAGGGTAGGCCTCGGCCTGCGCCGGAATTCACTCCGGCAT
>JADMIO010976108.1_pt1 | contig 66761 bp, 41 predicted proteins | sample 8958161 | NCBI WGS metagenome assembly JADMIO01 (sample SAMN16585339, study PRJNA669376) | soil metagenome | isolation source: Crop rotation soil | place: USA: Cullars Rotation, Alabama | collected 2011 | reverse complement strand
TGATATCGCACCAGGCCACACCAGGGCCGAGCTGGCTCAGCCGTTTCGAGAGCAAGGGCTGCTTTTCAAAATCATCAAAGGGTTCCTCATGATGAACGTGTCCGAGTAATGGACTGACATCCTGAAAAACAGGTTCCGTCTGGTGTTCGGATGCTTTGGCAGATTCCAAGGCGCTCGCGCCGGATTCATCCAGTTCGTAGATACGATTTGGGAGGACGTCATTAACCACCTGCCGTCTGCCTGAACGCCAGGCCACTTCAATCTTCAACCGATTCGTCTCTGAGCCTGCCGCAAAGACTCGCAATGGATCGTCACCTGACAAATAACGCCCGCCACAGATGAATTCCTGGCTTTGGACAACCGGCCCGCCGGTTACCTTGATCCTCGCGCCGATTCCCTGAGTATTTCCGTTAGCGCCTTTCAAGCGAACCGCCACCCGCGGGGCCGCAGTGTCATTGCGATAAATGCCCGCAGGTGCATTCATGTTATTAATTACCACGTCGAGATCGCCATCATTGTCGAGATCCGCCAACGCCATTCCTTGGGAGACGCCAGTGGAAGCGAACCCCCATGCTTTCCCAACCTCCTCAAAAGTCAGGTCTCCCCTGTTCCGAAACGCCAATTTGGGGAGCTCGAGCGGAGGAAAAAGCAAAGAAGAGGTGAACATTTTCTTGGAATTTTTAGCAGGGTCATTGTTGATGCGGTGTAACGCATCTGAATCTGTTGTGTCGTGAGGATGGCCTGTAGCCACGAGCAGATCTTCAAATCCATCCAGGTCCACGTCGAGAAAAATGGCATTCCAGGACCATTCGGAAGCCTGCAAGCCGCTGAATTGGGCAAGTTCGATGAAAGTGGAGTCACCGCGGTTGAGAAAAAGCGTATTGCGTTTCACTTGTGGGCGACTGTCAGTGATGCCTGGCTCCTCCCAGGGCCAGCCCCACCAGGGGATAGGATCCAGTTCAAAACTGTCACGTTGTACCTGTCGCATCACATGAGAACGGCTTAACATGTCGGCGACGAAAAAATCATCGAAGCCGTCGCGATTGATATCTGCAAAATCGACTGCCATGGAAGCAAAGGAAGATTTCCGCACCGCGCGTCTGGGGGCGGCCTTGAATCGGCCTTTGCCATCATTTATCCAAATTCGATCGGGAGAGAAGAAGTCATTGCAAACATAGAGGTCGGGAAGACCATCGCCGTTCAAATCCCGAAACATCGCCGAAAGACCCCAGTCACGGACCGGTGCGGAAAGAGGCTTGCCGGCTTCGTCCATGAAAGCGCCGTTAGTCCAGGAGACAGGTTGAAATGAACCGTGACGGTTGTTTAGGTATAAAACATCGGGTTCGCCGATTTCGACCAGGGCATCTCCTGCGGGCACTCTGGCAATGAGAAATTGTTCGGAATATTCAGGAGGAACTTTGAATTGACCGTTGACGTTACGCAGCCGAATAGAGGTCGAGGCATCGAGATCCTTAAAAGTGGATGCACGGTAGTTCGCAACATAAAGATCCAAATAACCGTCGCCATCGATATCCGCCAAAGTGAGCGAATGGCTGCCGAACTTCCGAAACAGGCCGGAGTTGGTATTTTCGGTGAAATGCCCGTGGCCGTCGTTGAGGAAGAGGCGGGTTCCGCCGCCGATGCAATTAACGAGAAGATCCAAATCGCCGTCGCCATCCACATCTGCGAAAACTGCTCCGGTAGAGAATTGGCCTGCACAGCGCACCCCTGAAGCCTCGGTAATATCCTCAAACCGCCAGTTACCCAGGTTGCGAAAAAGCTTGTTTCCACCCTCGAGGGCACAAAAGTAGATGTCGCACCAGCCATCCCCATCAACGTCTCCCAGAGCGACACCGGAACCATTTTCCAGGATCCGGTTCTTTTCGAGTTGTGTTTCAGAAAGGTGGTTTGAAAAGGAGACACCAGTTTGGCCTGGAAGAATTTGAGTGAAACCGGTTTTTCCTGTTTTAGGCAAATCCAGGTTGGCCCATCGATAACCCTCGGCCTGATTCCATTCGCGAGCCCCCACGGACGAAAGGATGAGGATGAAAGCCCAAGTCGACAAACGATGGGTGAGCCAGAAGGGATTCATCCGATAGTGCATTCTATTTCAGTTTCTTGCTGCCGCCCACATTATCCAGTTCTACTTCCCGCGCGCCTGCCGGAACGGGAGCCTTTGTCGTTTTGCCACCCGGCCAGCGGACCTGGATTTCCGTTGCCGTTTCTTTTCCCAGGCTCAGCACCTGTACCGCACTATTTTGTGACCAATAACCTGAGCCCCCATGCACCTCCCGCGCCGGACCCCATTTGCCTCCCACTCCCAAACGCATCACCGCTCCAAATCCATGACCCCCGCTTCCCACAGCCCTCACTCGCAACCCAGCTTGACCTTTCACATTCCGATACAGCTTGGTCTCCGCACCATTCTGGCTCACTACCAAATCCACTTTCCCATCCCCATCGTAATCACATAATGCAACACCTCGTTGTTCCCCATACACCTTCACTCCGCTCTCCTGCCCGGGCACTGCTCTAAAGCCTCCACTCCCATCTCCTTTCAACCACAACCCGCGTCCTGCGTCATATCTTCCTGTCTCCAGGTCCGTCCCAAAAAAGTTCTGGCTCAAAAACACGTCCTCTTTGCCGTCCCCATCATAATCCCCAACACTCACTCCAAACACCGGCGCAAACTGCGCCTCCATCGGCAACACCCGGCACTCAAACTTATCCCCCCGATTCAATAACACCACCGATTCCATCACTTCCACCCGCAACTCACTCATCTTCTTCAAATCCTCTCCAAAGATTTCTTCCACGCTCGCTTGTCCATACTCGCGATACGTCTTAAATCGGTCGCTTAACTTCGGGATAGCTCCACGCATTGTCTTCCAATCCCGCCACGGTACCACCTTCTTGAGCCCAGGCTCCCAATACGCTTCCACCACATCCCATAACCCGTCCCCATCATAATCCCCGTGATAAACCCGCAGCCCGCTAAACTCCCGATATTTATTGTTCAATCCCCAGTTGCCTATCACCAAATCCATCCTCCCATCCCCGTCGAAATCTCCGGCGCTGACTCCATTCCACCACCCTAGCAACTGGCTCAACTTCGCAGGCCGGGCTTTGCCAGTTCCCACCGTTTGTCCCGGCCACTCCACGGGCGCATCCCAAGGCTCCAAATGTCCAGCGTGATTGCGAAAGATCCGCACCGGCCCCCATTCACAGCCCAACACCAACTCGGGATAGCCATCTCCTTCCAGATCGGTCCACACTGCGCCGCTGACCATCCCAACCTCTTTGAGCAGCTTGCTGTTTTGTTCATCCTCCACCCATTTATTACCTTCCTGCCGGTAAAGGTGCGAAGAAGCCGCCGCTGGATATTTCCCGGGTATGACCCGGCCCCCTACAAACAGTTCCAGCCTGCCATCCCCATCCATATCGGCCACGGCCAAAGGTCCCACGCTACTGGGTTGGCCAGGCACGGCTGGAACCGTTTCCACATTGCCAAAGAACAGCTCGTGTTGCAGCACGGCTGGAGAATTGGTTTTGCCTGTTTCGTAATTAGCCTGGCCCACCAGCAGCGTGCTGTGTCCGGGTTCAGAGGACCAGCCGACAATTCCGGTCAGATCGTCAGTGGCCAGTTGTTTGAATGCCGGAATATCCACATTGCCAAATTTACCCTGGCCATTATTAATCAAAACGCGCAAGGCGCCTCCCCGGCCGCTTCCAATGACCACATCCTCCCAGCCATCGCCATTGATATCGCACCAGGCCACACCAGGGCCGAGCTGGCTCAGCCGTTTCGAGAGCAATGGCTGCCTTTCAAAATCATCAAAGGGTTCCTCATGATGAACGTGTCCGAGCAATGGACTGACATCCTGAAAAACAGGTTCGGGCTCACGAGCTGTTGCCGGTGCAGATTCCGGGGGGCTTGCGCCAGACTCCTCCACTTCATAAAGATGATTGGGTTTGGCGTCGGGAATTCTACTTTTCTTTCCATTAGGCCAGGTAACTTCCAAACCCAGAGAAGTGGCGTTACCGGCGGCAAAGACTCGCAACGGATCTGCCCCGGAGAGATAACGCCCACCGCAGAGGACTTCCTGGCTTTGAGGCACGGGCCCTCCCGTGATTTTGATCTTTGCACCAATGCCCTGGGTGTTACCACCTGCTCCTTTCAATCGAACGGCGAGGCGCGGTGCTTTACAGTCGTTTCGCAAAAGGACAGGGGGCCCTTTAAGATTATTGATAACCACGTCCAGATCGCCATCGTTATCGAGGTCGGCCATGATGAGGCCATTGGCAACGCCTACAACATCGAAGCCCCACGCGTGACTGACGTCTTCAAAGGTCAAGTCGCCGCGATTCCTAAAGGCCAGGTGGGAAAGCTCGAGTGGGGGAAACAAGTGAAGAGTTTTAAGCCGATCGCGAGGGTCCACCGCTTTGGGGAGCCGATCCATTTCGGCCAGGGCATCGGAATTTGCCAGGTCACGACCATGGCCGTTGGCGATAAGCAGATCTTCGTAACCATCCAGATCCACGTCGCAGAAGAGCACGCCCCAGGTCCATTCGGAAGCTTGCAAGCCACTGAATTGGGAAATCTCAGCATAGGTTCCGTCGCCGCGATTGAGGGACAAAGTATTGCGCATGACCTGCACCGTATGGTTGCCTTCGCCTGGGAGCCACCCCCATCCCCAGGCAGGGAGAGGTTGCATTTCAAGCAGGCTGTGTTGGACCTGTCGTCGCGTATGGTCGCGGCTGAGCATTTCTGTAACGAAAAAGTCATCGTATCCATCGCGATTAATATCTGCAAAATCGACTGCCATCGCTGCGTAGCAGGTCTTTCGCAGAGCCAGTGGGGGCAGAGCTCGGAAGACACCTTTTCCCTGGTTAACCCAGATCCGGTCTGGAGTAAAATAATCGTTGCACACATATAAATCGGGCAGGCCATCCCCGTTCAGATCGCGAAACATGGCGCTTAAGCCCCAGTCGCGCGGAGGCCCAGTCAGTGGCTTTCCGTTTTCATCCAGGAACCGGCCATCCGTCCAGGAAGTGGGCGTAAAGTGGCCATGTCCATCGTTGAGATAAAGGATATCCGGTTCGCCCAACTCCAGGAGGGCAATAGAATTTTTAGGACCTGGTTCAGCGACAAAGCGATCTCGGTGCTCGGGTGGAACCTCCCATTTGCCAGCTACTTGCTTCACTTTAACCGCGATGGGCGAGTCCCTGACCGTAGTGGTCCGGTAGTTAGCAACGTAAAGATCGAGATCGCCGTCACCATCAATGTCAGCCAAGGCTAGAGTGCGGGCACCGAAATGTTGGATCAGACCGGAGTTGGTGGATTCATGGAAATGGCCCTTTCCATCATTTAAAAAAAGCCGCGTGCCCTTTCCCAGTGCGGTTACAAGCAAATCCAAGTGGCCATCCCCATTCACATCGGCAAAAGCTGCGCCGGTGGAGAACTGGCCTTTGCACGCCACTTCGGGGGAGGCAGCGGTGATATTTTCGAATTGCCAATTCCCGCGATTGCGGAACAGAACATTGCCTCCTTCTAGAGAACAAAAGTAGAGATCACACAAGCCGTCGCCATCGATGTCTCCCGCAGCGACACCGGAACCATCCTCCACCAGCCGATTGCGGCTAATCTGTTCGTCGGAGAGCCAGTTGGAAAAAATGATTCCGGTTTGGGCAGCCCCTAACTGAGTAAAACCGGTCTTGCCGATCGTGGGTACGTTTAAGGGAATACTTTTAAAGCCCGGCGCTCCTCGCAATGGTGAAAGCGCTATTACAATTAGCATAAAACCCGCAAGGGCGAGCTTTACCAAACGATGGGTTTCACAGGTGGGCCAGTTAAACATCTATTTCAGGCAGGCAAGAGAGTAGGGGAGTCCCGCAGACTTGGCAATCTGTGTTGAGCGCAGACTGCCAAAAGCAAAAAAAGAGAGGCCGGATTGCTCCGGCCTCTCGTGAATTTGTTTCGCGTATCCTACGGTTGCACGCGGAAGAACAGCCTGGCCCCTGTCGGTGTGACCTGGTACGGGCTGGCCTGTTTAGGCACCAGAGTCCACGGTCCGGCAAGGTTGGAGGCTTGGAATAGCGTGCCTGCGTATTGGATGTTCACCAATCCGCCGACTAATGTCGCCTGGAGTTCGCCGACAGTGGCGTAATTGGGGTAGAACCGAACCCTCTGAACAGAGTAGTTGGATTCATTCTGCACAACGCCACCGGCAACCGTCGGGTTAAGAGGATCGGCCGGATTAATGGTATGGCCGTCATTGGCATATCCGCCAAAAGGAGGATTACCAGCGCCGGTGTCGTTCATGGTAGAGATACCGAGCAGGAGCGAATCCGGAACAACAACATCGGTCCTGGTGTCAACCGTATCCCAGACCACACCGTTCCACGAAGCGTAGAAGGTGAAGTTTGTACCATCCGTGCGTTTAATGCGCAGCCAGCGAGCTGACGTGGCCACGGATGCCGGGTCAAGTGTGCCGCTTGAATCAATCGAGCGGAGACCCGAGTAGTACCCTTTGATACCATCTATCAACGTCTGCCAGCCATAACCTGCATTGCCATTGTTATAGCCTTGATGTTCACCATTGCGCCACAGAGGGATGGCACCACGACCAGGAGCTGAATTCTCAATGTAGGTCGTATTGGCAACCATGGGAACCTGCGTTGCCAGGTTGTTGGTGTAATATGGCGGGGTGAGGTCAGCAGCCACGTAAATACTGCTGCGCAACATTAGACCGGAATTTGCCCAGCCAGCAGTGTTGGCAGGACGATCATTTCGATCCATCTTGATAGCCACGTCGAAGTTTCCTGAGATCGGCGCGGTATAGTAGAGATAGTGGAAGAAGTCTCCTGGATTCCACGCATTGGAGCCGCCACCGACGACTTCGACTTCTGGACCGTCGTCAGAAGAAACCGCTACGGCCTTGCCGATACGGTAGGGGTCATCTCCAGGCGTTGGCCGAGCGCCAGTATTTGCAAAGTACCCGATATCAGTTGAGGTGATAGCGGAAACCCTGGCGTTGACGGTAGAATTCGCAGCGATCTTGTTGTTAAATGTATCGGTAACATTCGTGACGGTGACGGTAAAGTTATTGGTAGTCAGCCCTGTAACCGTAAGATAAACGGTATTACCACCGATACCAATTTTCGCCGCTGTCACTGTGCCCTGGCTCAGAGAATAGTTGGCAGGGACCGTAGCTGTCGCGGAACTGACTGGTTCGTTAAACTTCACACCGACAGTTACTTTATCGATTGTTCCGGCAGAAACGAGGACTGGCGCGGTTAAATCACCAACATTGACGTCCTTATAGGCTGTGAATGAGGCAAGGGCACGTGAGTAGAGGCCGTCAGGATTGCCAGTTGTATCGGTCGGGCTCAAGGAGGCTGCGCAATAAGGTCCGAAGTAGACGATATTGGTCATTTCCTGGAACCGCTCAGCAACCTTGGCCCAAACAACGCCGTCTTTGCTCACATAGAAGGTGAAGCTGTTACCGACACGTTTCATTCGGAGGTACTGATTGGGAAGTGTGTTAGACACACCACCGTATGAACGACTGAACATTGTGTAATTCTGGGCGTCCAGACCTCGGCCCATCACGCGGACTTCGTTGGCACCCGCCGGATTGGCCGCAACCAGTTTCAAACATTCATTGAAGGAATTAGTGCCGGACCTCACCATCAGACCAGCTCGAGCCCAGGTATCCACTGGGAAGGGAGCGGTGAGAACATTTGTATCAACAGCAGCCCCAGTGCTATCCGCATAATACGCGTTTGTGAGCTTGGTAATACAGACCTGTTTGTCGAAATCGTTGGTCAACATCTGGTAGGCGAAAGTCAGTTCATCGCCGCCCGTGGTCCCGTCTGCTGGTGGAGGCAGATTTCTGAAAACCCCACTGCCGCCGCCGTTCATGTCAAACGAATAGGTGCCAGAGGAGGTCCATGCACCAGACAATGCAGTAGAGCTCAGATCTGCTGGACGAATATCAACCGGGGTCAGAGCAACCGGTAGTGGGTCGCTGACGCCGTTGGGGAATACTTTAATTCTTTGAACAGCATAGTGGGAATCATTTTGGACAATACCGAGAACGGGTGTTCCTCCGGAATTGGTCGCGCCAGTATTCGCAGGATTCAGCGGATCGCTCATGTCAATTTGGTGGCCCATGCCGCCGTAACCGCCGTAGGGCGGAGTGCCGAAGCCGGTATCGTTCATGGTCGAGAAACCGAGCAGCAATGCATCAGGGAGGTCAGGGAGGTTGCGGGGGCCGTCCACCAGAGCCCAATCATTGCGATTGAACGAGACATACATCGTGTAGGAAGTGCCTTCCCGTTTGATACGCAGGTAACGGGCAGAAACGGAGGAAGATAGAGGATCAACAGCGCCGTTAGCATTCACTGCACGGAGATCGGAGTAGTAGCCTTTGGTTCCGCCGATGACAGAGCCCCAGCCGATAATCCCACCGTTCTGGTACCCTTCATGATCGTGATAGCGCCAGAGAGCAATAGAGGCGCGGCCTGGAGAATCAGCTTCTTCGTAAGTCGTATTAGCAATCATCGCCGACTGTGTGGCGAGATAATTGGTCAACTTGGTGGGGATGGGGTTGTCGCCAGGGACGTAAGTGTATTTGCGCAACATCAGGCCAGAGTTGGCCCAGCCGCCGGTCGGATTGCCGCCCGAAAGGGGAAGATGGTCATTACGAGTGACAGCGACTGTGACGTCGAAATTGCCGGTCAACGGCGTCGTGCGCCAAATGTAGTGAATGAAATCTCCGGGATTCCAGGCATTTGATCCACCGCCAATGATTTCAATTTCGGGATTTTCATCGGAGGAGACCATGACAGCCTGGCCGATGTTATAAGGATCATCACCAGGGCTTGGACGCAAAGTGGTGTCTCTGAAATAACCGATATCCGCGTGGTTCCAATTGAGCGCTTTAGCCAGAACCTGCGTGTTAGGAGCAATCGTATTGCCGGCGACATCCTGCACGCCACCAATTACCTTCACGACGAAGATATCATTGGTTAATCCGCTAACAGACAAATAGACGGCGTCTGCGCCGATACCCATTTTTGCCGAGTTAACAACAACCGGTTGCGCGCCTGCGCCCTGGGTGATTGTATAATTGGCGAGGACTGTCGCAGTGGCTTTGGTCACTGGCTCGGAGAACCTGACACCGACAACTGCCTTGTCGAGTGTGCCGGCCGAAACGAGAGCAGGAGGAGTTGCATCCGTCAGCGGGGTGTTGCCATAGTTAGCGAATTGCACGTTCGCGATTGTTGCATAAGTTCCGCTGCCCGCGAAGGGGCCGACGACCAGGCTCGCCGGAAGGATCTGATAGCGCTGGCAAGCGAGAGTCCAATCGGTTCCATTGGTACCGACATAATAGGTGAAGTAGTCACCAACGCGACGAATGCGCAGCCATTGGTTGGGGAGAGTGTTTGTTACTCCACCCAAACGACGATCCCATTCCGTATAGTTTTGGCCATCGAGCGCACGCCCGGCGACCAGAACAAAATTTGCACCCGCCGGATTGCCCGCGAGAAGCTGGAAGGAAGTCTGGTAATGATTCGTGCCCGTGCGGAACATCAGACCGCCGCGCGTCCAAGTGTCTGTCGACAGGTCGGCATTAGTGATGCCAGTGACCTGGACACGTTTGTCGAAGTCCCCATTGATGGTTTCATAAACAAAAGTCAAAACATCGCCCGAAGCGTTGGTGTCAGGCTGCACCCATTGTGAGCCGTCCCAGGTCGGATTCAGGGGCATGTTCGGGTAGAATCCTGTGCCATCGCTCGTGATGGTGAAGGTTGTTCCTGCACCTGTCGTGTAAGTTCCGGCGACTGGCTGGCCACCGGTTCTGGCCGGTGGAGTAATATCTACTTTGGTAAGGGCCGCCCAAGTAGAAGGCATTAGGGTTAAAAGTGCTGCTACTGCAAGTGCCGTGCGTACTGCAGAACGAGCGGTTCGTACCGCTAAACTCGCCGTTCGTCCCATGGGGTGAAACTGTTTCATACGTAGGTGGGTTGTTTTAATAATTATGGCTGCTGTGGAACCTTAGAAGAAATGGCCAGCGAGTGTCAACAACATTTTACAAAAAATTTTGAAATTTGAAAAAATTAACGCGACGATCTTTGCAGGACCAACGGACCGACCCAGCGTCTATTGTATTTAAGCTGCCAGGACTGGTCCGACGCGTTTGATGGAAGTTGACCGTAGGCCTGACTGTCCATTCCGACAAAAGGAAACGGTTCCACTAGCGAACCCTGCGCAACATGGAAATCAGCATCTTTGTCCCAGCCGACAACGTGCAAAAAGAGAGAACGAGAATATCCAGGAGGCTTAACGGGAAGCTGCTCTGCTTTAAAGGATAAAGCGAGTTCGTCGCCTCCGTTTAGGAGTGCCAGGGCATTGTCCGTTTTGGCGATCAACTCGTTCACCGATCCATAGCGGGTGCACCACCCTGACGGAGTGCGCCGCCATGGAGGTGTGAACTCCACTTTTTCATAGTCAGGCGTCAACGGGAGCCACTCAGGCAAGCGTACAAACTGGCTGAATCCGCGCCAATGCAAATCTGCGGTATCCGGCTCAAGTGAATGCACAATGCATGTTCCAAGGTGATTGGACGATGGTGCTGGAAAAATAGACCCAAGTTTTTCACAAAGCACTATGTAATCCCAATGGATTTCAAAACCACTCGTCCACCGTAAACGCCGGGACCCGGTGGGCAGTTTGTTTTCGAGATCGACAAGGATCGTCTTAGTTTTGCCCGCGGGTGCTCCCACTTGTGTGTCAACCGCTTTCCACGATCCGTCCGCCAGTTCCACTTCAAGTGTCGGGAATGGGAACGGGAGCGCATGATCCAGAGATGCGGCGATATTGGCCATTCCACCGCCGAAACGCAGCCATCCGTTCATGGCGAGGACCAGCGGCCGGTCAATCGGCAGCAAACCAAAATCCATCGTGATGGAGAATGGTTCGGCCAGGCCGCGTAATTGGGGTTCTCGAAGGCGAACCGGCGAAACCATCACGTGATCGCTCCTGGCCAAAGCGTCTGTCACATTCAAGCCATCGCTGCGAGTTGCCTCTGTAGGTGCAGCCAGCGGACGCAAGTTCCAAAGTTGGTGAGCTGGGAAAGGCGGGCCAGGAAGCATTTTGCTGGTCGCATAAATCAATGTGCTGGTTGGATGATCGACCACCACCAACCGGGCTTCATCCAGGTAAAGTACCTCGCGAAGTTCTTCGGTGATGCGCACCTCGTAATTTCCATTCCTGATGCGGAACTCCTCGTCGGAGCCCAGGGCCAGAAATTCCTCAGGGTCAGCGTCAACAAAATGCGTTGAGCTTACCGGAAGTCCCATAGGCGCCGAGCCGAGAATGTCAGTAACAAATTTGAACTGCTCTCCGTTCCAGGTATAAAGATAGGGACATGAGCCGGAAGAGTAGGTCAGTTCTGCAACCGTTAAGGGCTGAGCTTGCACTGGCAAGTCCACGAGAGTAGTGGCCAGGTCGAACCAACGGACCTTCAGCACATCGATTTTTGTATGTTTTCCGACTCCCACTTCCAGGGGGAGCTGATGGAGGGTGCGAATAGTCCGCCAATTCCCGGACGTAATTTCCACCCGCGCACCCAGGGCGCTTGCATTCGATCGATTGCCCAATAACTGCAACTTCAACTGCTTGTTGGCGTTGCCGCCCTCATTTTTCCAAAGCTGCAATCCCTTGCTGGAGACCAGGAGAAGATCAGTGCCGCCGTCACCATCGAAATCCGCTGCGTGTACGGATTGGATCGAACCAACTTTATCCAGGCCAACAGCAACGCTAACATCCTGGAATCCGGCTTTGCCCGCGTTTCGCCAGAGACGGATGCCATTGCCATAAGCCAGAATATCGAGCCAGCCGTCATTATCATAATCAAGGAGTAGAAGCCCCGTGGGAGAAAATCCTTTTAAAGGCAGTTTCATTTCTTCTTTGGCACCTGCAAATCCAACGTGAAGGAAACGATCGTCGGCCACGATAAAATCGAGTAAGAGATCGTTGTTCAGATCTCCGACGGTTGTCACAGTTCCGGCCGGCCAGTTCGCGGTGAGGTTTGTCTCGACAAAGTTTCCGGCTCGTTTTTTGGAAAAAAAGAGAGGCGCGCGATTCGTCACTGAGATCAAAACACCAGGGACGTCTTCATTGTTCCAATCTTCGATCGCAACATGGGCAATCCCCGGCAATTTTAGCGGAAGGCCCGAATTAGTTATGTTCTCCCGAAAGTAGGCATTGCCCAGATTATGCCACACATGCAATCCGTCCCCTGCAGGGTCAATCGCAAGCAGATCGAGCCTTCCTGTGAAGTCCAGATCGGCGAGCAGCCCTTCGCGTCCCTTTAATTCCTTTAGCCCTGCGGCTTGAGTGACTTCTCGGAACTGGCCATTGGTGGCAAATCTGAACAGATATGATTCCTGTTCACCCAGCATGATCACATCTTCAAACCGATCATTATTCAAGTCTCCGACGAGGCAGTCTTTATAGGCGTTGCTCGAGGTCACGGCAAAGATATCGCCTAGCGGTTTGAATTGTCCGTTCAAATTATTCAACAATCGAAAGCCACCCCCCTCCATGACAAAGAGACTGTTGCGTCCGTCATGGTTGTAATCCAAAACTCCGACCGGCCCATGGTAAGTTGGCAATTGCTGGCCGAATGCCGCGGAGCTGACATCCACAAAGTGAACACCGATTCCTCGCTTGTCGGGTTGCTCGGGCGCAACCGCGAGTTTGGGTTGCGTGTATTTGCAACGTTCAAAGGTGGTGGGATCACTGGAGGCACTTGGGTTTTTAGAGCGGATCTCCTCATGGCGGGCAAGTTCCTGCGCAGCTTCGGCAGCACGCCCAGCACGCTGGTAAAGACGGCTGAGCTGATAATGTCCCGAAGGATGCTCCGGTTCGAACTGCACCACCGTTTCAAACTGCTGGATGGCATCGTCCACATGTCCTAGTCGTTCCTGAGCCAGGCCCAGTTGAAAATTCAGAGCGGTCACGGCCGGATCAATTTTCTGCGATTGCTGAAAAGCCTGGACCGCTTGCTCCGGCTGGTTTGAGCGCAGACGGGCACAACCAAGAAGGTAATAAGCCGCGGCATTGTTGGGGTCCAGTTTGAGCACGAGCTCACACTGTTCGACCGTCCGGGCAAGGTCTCCAGCACGCAGGGCGGCGTTGGCAAGATTCAAATGCGCATCAATAGATTCCGGAATCAACTCGACCGCTTTTGAATAAGTGACTATTGCGTTGGTGGCATCTCCCTTTTCTAGATACCCTCCGCCGAGAGACATCAGGCGAGCGAAGCTGTCACCGTGTGGTTTGAACCGCAGCACCAGGCCTGCCGCAACGATTATCAAACCGAAGAAGATCAAAACCAGCCATTTTCGCATTCAACAGAGTCTGGCAAGAGAAGGCTTGATGAGCAATAGATACTGCTGCTCGATCCCTCCGTAAGCGTCACATCTGACTTTTTACCCGGTAAAACTTATAGAACGTTGGCTTTCCACTCCCATCCGTGGGGCCGAGCATGACATTCGATTTGAGGCATTCGATATGTCCGTCCGTTAAGGCGACGATTTCTTTTTTGAGATGCCAGTACGGCAAAGTGAACAAGTCTTCATGCGCATAAAGCATGGAGCCCCAGCCACCCCCAGGGACAGAAATTCCCCCAAAGGCGTAACTGGCATTTTGGTCTCGAATTCCCGTGAAGGCAACCGTATCCGTGGGCCTGGAGATAGTCTCAATCTTTACCGAAAAGCCAAAACACATGACTCCCGTTTGTTTTGAATCTCCGAAACCGAGATGGTTGTTGTCGATGTTGGCGTTCGACCAGTAATGGCGGGAACCTTGTTTGTTGCTCGGGCAAATGAGCAAGTTGGTGGGAGTGCCGTATGGCTTGACCAACTCGTCCCAGGAAGCAGTGGCCCCCGAAGCCAGAGTAGTGAAGCCCGGTTCCAGGAATCCCTTGTTATCGTCTGTGTAAAGGAGTGTCGAATAAATGATCTGCCTCAGATTACTCGTGCACCGGGTCTTGCGCCCTTGCTCCTTGGCTGCTCCAAGCGCGGGAAGCAACATCGCCGCCAGAATCGCAATGATCGCGATGACCACAAGTAGTTCAATCAAAGTAAACCCTCTACGAATTGTTGGATGATCACCGGGCGTCTGCATTCGAGCCAATTATGGATAAATGAGGCGATAAAAAACGGTGCCGTTGGAGCTTAGGGGAAAAGTCATTTGATTGGTCGTCATGGAGTTGACCACATCAAACCAATTGGTACTAATTCCGACCAAAATGGTATTCGTTTGACTTTGAAGACGCCAACCGATGTGGTCGGCCGGCCAGGAAAGTGTGAGCAGGTTGCCGGAGAAGCTTTTTACGATCGTGACCGGGTTAGTGCTCACGACGGCAGAAACACGGAGGATTCCGTCGGTGGCGAGAGTATTGGTATTCCAGGCGAGACCGGAACCGGGACTTGCTGGAGTAAAAGCTGTAAAGGCGCCGGCATAGCTATCTGCGCTGAACAGTTTAAATGCGTTCGAAGCGGTAATGGTTCCTACGGTGGAGAGGGTAAGTCTGCCTCCATACGTGACGCTGCTCATGCCGCGAACGAGGTCGTTGGTTCCAACCGTTGTGTTCAACTCCATGATCGTGGTGCCAGAAAGGCTGAGAGAATTGCTAATGGTCAGGACGCCAATGGAAGTGCCAGGAGCGAGACGGCCGCCCGATTGAATTGTAACCGGCCCTTCGATGAGGCCATTGCCGCCCAGCGTGGCGGCGTTGCTGACGATCACAGCGCTTGGCCCAATGACTCCATTGACCAGCAGCATGCCCGCACTGACGGTTGTGACCCCGGTGTAATTGTTTGTGCCTGTGAGGAAAAGCCTTCCTAACCCTTGCTTATCCATATCCCCCGTTCCGTTAATCGCGCCGGCGTAAGTCAGGTCCTCGGCACGATTGAATACGAGTGTTCCGCTGTTGGTAACGATGCTGCTGGCGATCGAACCCGGATCGCCGGAATTTCCCTGGCCAATCATCAAGGTGCCCGAGCTGATGGTTGTCGGCCCTGTGTAAGTGTTGTTGGATACCAGCCTGACGATGGCCGTCGAGGAGTTGGCGACGGTGATGCCGCCTGCGCCGGAGATCGTATCGTAGAAGGATTTGTCTGAGCCGCGGTTAAATTTGAGAATTGCGCCGCTGCTGATAACGACAGAGGATGGAACGTTTATTGTTCCGGGGAGCAAACCATACGAGCCGCCTCGACCCAGTTGCAAGGTGCCGCTGTGGATAGCTGTGCCGCCCGCCCAGGTGGCAGTGGAGTTGTCGAGGGTAAGAGTGCCGGTCCCTTCTTTCGAAAGTGCTCCGGGGCCGGTGACGGTGCCGAGAAATGTTTGTTCCCAGGCCCCTGTATCGAGGCTGCCGCCGCCAGGGCCCAGAATAAGGTTGCGTTGAAACGAATAGCCCCCCGATTCAGAGCGGATCTGTCCGTTATCGAGTTTGATGGCCAGGACCGCCCCGTTTAACCCGGTTTCGCTTCCGAGTTCTCCACCCGTTGGAGTGACAGTTCCGGCAGTCTGGACAATCGCGCCGCCTTGAACTGTCAGATTAATTGCACCTGCAGGCAAGCTGCTCCCGAACGGATTTATATTGGCTATCTTATCGGTACCGAGGATAAGCAGGCCGGGAATTCCACCGGAGTTGATAACCCGCAGAGAACCAGGACCTCCTTGCAGCGAACCGAACCAGCGAAGGACATTTCCATGCGTGTCGATGATGGCATCTCCTCGGTTGGTGGAGGAATTCGTATTGATTTTGGTTCGCCTGTTGATGCTCAGATCAAAAGATGCGTCAGCCTGTATAGTGGACTGGTTTAATTGGATGTCCGTGATGGTGTTGCGGGCAATGTCAGGAAGCGGTGCTCCAAGGCTTTCATCGGCGATGATTCGCAAAACGCCGCCTTCCTCGACGCGCCAGCCTCCGCTATTAGTGGTTGCTGTGTTAATGTTGGAGGGATTGGACAGAATGAGGGTGCCGGGGCCGAGCTTCGCCACGGTGTTGGTCCCGTCAATCGTCGAATCGATCGTCACGGTGAGGTTCGAGTCCACATTGATATTGGCTCCGCTGCCGACCATCGTGAGTGTCCCCGAGTTGAGCGAATAGTTTGTACTCTTAAATGCGAGACCCCTCGCCGATATAGTCGAAACGTTGATCGTGCCGGGGGTTCCCCAGAATATAGCGTCGCTGCCGTCAATCCACGGTTGGAGCGTCCCAAGGGTGCTGTTCCACCAGTTCGTGTCGCTAGTGCTCCAGATACCTGAGCCACCCAGGTTTGCACCTGTGGATGCGTTATTGCCAGTTACGGAGCCGTCCGTGTCCCAATATAATGTTCCTGCCCAGGCAACACTGCCGAGTTCGCAAAAGGCGGTGATCCCAAAGCTGGCTAGTACCAGGAGAAACCTCTTGTTGTAATAGAATTTGTTAACGTTTCCCATTTGCTTCTTACTTTTCAGTGACCATCGTTAGACCGTCCACATTTGCTGCCTCGACTTTTTGCGTTGTTCCTCCCGGCCAGGTGATTTCGACCGCATCAGGCCGGGCAGCGTGGCCCAGGCCTATCGTCACTGGAAGCTCGGATTGCGAAAAATATCCGCGAGTAGGCATTACCTGTCGCCAAAGCGTTTGTTCGCCCAGACGCACCTTTATCCAGGCGCCGATGGCGTCGCGGTTGTTTTTTGTGCCGACCAACTTCAGCCGAATCCAGTGGGAATGCAAATCCTGATCGTTCCGCAACAGTAAAGGTGGACCGCCCACTTGCGTCAGGACCACGTCCAAATCACCATCTCCATCGATATCCGCAAAAGCCGCTCCTCTTCCGACAACAGGTTTGAAGATATCGTTCCCGCATTTTTGAGGAGGAGCAACCAGGAAACAGCCGCCGGAGCCGGGGCCTGCATTCCAAAATAATTGCGCAGGTTGCGCGTAAGTTTGACTTTGTTGAATCTTACTGATCTCCTCTTCCAAATGTCCGTTCGCGGTCAGCAAATCGAGCCGGCCATCGAGGTCATAATCAAAAAAGAACACTCCGAATTTTAACAACAGGCGGCTGGCGGGGCCCACCCCTTCAGGTATCGCTTCGTCGGCAAAGATTAAGGGCGCGTTTTGAGAAACGTACAGGGCGGTCATTTCATTGGCAAAATTGCCGATGGCAATGCCTAACTTGCTGTCGTTCCGATATCGGGCACTGTCAATCCCCATAGCTCCGCGAGTATTTCCGTAGCTGTCAAAGGCGAGTCCAGACGAAGCGCCGATTTCTTTGAAGGTGCCATTATGCTGGTTGAGAAAAACAAAATTCTGAACAGTGTCATTGGCGATTACCAGATCCATCCAGCCATCGCCATCCAGATCGACCGGTGCGATCCCCAGGGTTTTTGCCACGGGCACCCCCGTGGCCGCGTTTTTCACCTGCAAACCGCTTTGAGCTGAGACATCGGCGAATTTTCCGGCTCCCTCGTTATGGTACAGGCGCGAAAAGGTCCCCTCAAAATTCATCGGTTGACCATAGGCGCGTGTCTTGCCATCAATTTTGTATCCAACTTCCGCATCAATTTGGCGCGACCATTTGACGTAATTGCCGACAAATAAATCAAGTCTGCCGTCGTTGTCATAATCAATCCATGCCGCACAAGAGGACCAATCATTTGTAGAACCAGCCACATTGGCGCTTGAGGTAACTTCTTTGAACTTGCCTTTGCCTTCGTTATGAAACAGATGGTTGCCGCCAACCGCTGTAATAAAGAGATCATCCAGCCCATCGTTGTCATAATCACCAATGGCAACTCCCATCCCATAAAAAGCGATGTCGAGTCCTGAACCGGCGGTCACGTCCGTGAAATGCCCTTTCCCGTCGTTGTGGTACAAGGCCATGGTCGTCGGCTGTTTTCCTTCGGGAATATGCCACGGCCAGTAAGTGGAGTTAACAAAGAGGAGATCCTGATGTCCATCGTTATCAAAATCAAAGAATGCGACGCCGCTTCCCATCGTTTCGGGTAAAAGCTTTTCTCCGTACGCTCCATTGTTATGGACAAAACGGATGCCGTATTCTTTTGTTACGTCCGTGAATTTGGCGAGCGGGATTTCCGCCTGCCGCGATTCGGGGGCGACAGGTGCCGCAATTTTGCTCATTTGTGGGGCGGGAGTCGCTGGCTTTTTGTTCAGAAAAAGAGCGGCTCCGGTTCCAATACACACAAGGACAACCAGAGCTGCCAGGGACCATCGAACGGCTTTGCCAATGCGCCGGTCGTCTGCTTCTACAAATTCTTCCTGTTCTTCCGGGGGGGGTGCTGGATTTTTGTTCATACGACTGATGGATTGATTGCGCTGAGGTGATAATTAGTGTGAGCCAAAGGGTGTCATTCGGTCCCGCGAACGGGCGCTGCCTCATTCGGGCGGACTGGAGACCGCGATGGTGGGCCGGTTTCCGGCTCCGGCGAAGATTTGGCTATCAGGGGTGCTGGGCGTCCAAGTTCTGGCGCGCCTGCTCTCTGCAGTGGGTAAATTACCGTCGCTTGAGCGGCATGATCGGCTGCGGAGTTTGATCGGCGCGCAATGCTGATAGCTCGGTCGCGGGCATTATCGTCCGGCCGGTATTTTTCATGCTCGGTTCTGTGGAAATTCGCGCGGCTCTCATCCCCTAATTGTCTATAAATCAATGCCAGAGTGTAGTGGGCAGTGAGGTTTTCTGAATCCAGCGCCAGTGTCCGATTGAACTGGGTTGCGGCCTGCTTGAGGAAATCCTTTTGCCGGACCGCATTATTGTATTCGGCTTTCGCGCGCTCGAAATACGCCTGGCCCAGTTCGTTGATCACTTCATAATCTTTGCTGAAATCGAAGCCGCGCTTATCGAGTTCCGGATAGCGGTCTTCCAGGATGCTGCGGAACTCGGTGATTGCCTGGTCGAGGAACCCATTCTGTTTGTTCACCAGGCCGTTGAACCAGGCAATGGTCCATCGCGGCGCAGGCGGCTCGCATTTGGCGGCGCGTTGCAAGGCCCCGACCGCATCATTCAATCGGCCTTCTTTGAAGTAAACTCGCGCCAAATTGACAGAGCCGTCAAAGCGGCCGAGTTTCTCCACTTCCGCAAAAGCTTGGGCAGCCTGGATCAGTTCACCTTTTTCCGCCCCACGATCCGTGCTCTCCAGCAGTAGACCGATGCCGTAATCATTCCAGCGCTGCCAGAGTGGTATTTCGGATTTGGGATTTAAGATGGGTATGCCGGCTTCCACAGGGAACGTGATTTGATCGGATGCAATGGTCGTGATTGGCAAGCCGTTGGTCAGGTGCAGCGCGCTGTCTTTAGTGTAGTTTGTCCCAAAGACATAGTTCATGTAAATCGTGTCAAACTTTCGATACTGTAGTTTTAATTCAACTGTTAACGGTTCTCGTTGCTCAGCCGGCACTACGAACTCATAGTGCACCACCTGCGCAGCCCCGGGAGGAATCTGATGATTGTAAAGAGGCGTGAAAATATCCTGCGGGTTTCTGCGATCCACCCGATTGCCTTCGCGATCGAGCATATAAACGTTAATAAAGTGAGCCCAGGGATCCACTTCGTTGAAAGAACCGAGTCCGCCACTACTGCCTATGATTGTGCCGCCGCTCGTTGCCCGGGTGTTCACCCAAATTTCATTTGAATCAACAGTTCCCTGGGTAAAGGGGTGCCCCATCTTTGTGGTGCGCAACACCACTTCCAGCAGATATTTTTGGCCGCGTTTGAGCAGAGGCACTGTGGGGCGCAATGGAGCTTGCAGCGGACTGTCGATCGTGCCGCCTTCTTTGATTCCAAAGATATCGACCCGCAAAACCCCTTTTAAAAAGTCCTGGTGCGCCTTAACAATATCCGGTTGGCCCCGAATAGAAGCGACTCCTGTGTTGGCCGCGGGAAAAAGATGGTTGTGAATAAATCGTGTGGATACGTTGGTGGGATTGAAAAAATTTGCTCCAAAATCTTCTGATTCCTTCAATGGCATATGGCATCCCGCGCAATTCTGGACCGCTTTTTCAGGATAATAAAAACTGCGCGCGCCATGACCGGAGACTCCACTGAGCAGATAGGTGTCGTAATGATTTTGCCCGCGCAGGAATTCCTTATACTTATTTAACTCCTGCGGGATGCTCACTTTGTGGCAGGTCGAGCAGAATTCCGCCGACCGCATGAAGGGCTTCAGGAAAGTTTTTTTGTGGAATTGCGGCTTTGCTTTCACCAACTGCTGGTTGACGTATTGGAGCAAGCGATTTGTGCTGTAAGCGAAAGGGTAGTGGATCGGTTCATCAATGGTATAATCGCCATTGCCTTTTGTGCTGTTCACGTGGGTGATCGCATGGCATGCGGTGCAGGTAATCCCTGCCTGCGAGGTGGGATGATTGACGTCGTCGAAAGTGGGCTCGTCAAATGCGCCGCTGAAAAAAGGCACAACATCGTGACAACCCGCGCACCATCTGGACGCTTTTACGTTCCCATCACGTTTGAGCGATACCTGGCGTGTTTCCCGCACGCTGAACAAATAAGGTTTGTTATTGAAAGAACTGAAATGATGTGCGCTGTGAAACCAGCCCTGATAGGCATCCTTGTGACAATTCAGACAATAGCTGTCCATCATCAAGGTGCGCGCGGGAATAAAATTTCCTGAAGCTGTTCTAGCTAGAGATGGTTCAAAATACTTCTTCCCTTCGACAGACCCGATCTGATGTTTCTTAGGATGAGAAGAATGAAGCAGGACCATTCCCAGCACAATGACGCCCACTGCGAGGGCCCAACGTACGCCAATCCTCCATTTGATGCGAGGCCCTGCCAAACGGTGGAGAACGTAAAGCCACAGGGCCAGCAGCGGAGTCAGGACATGTGCCCAATAAGCAACGGAACGCAAACGCGGATCTTTGAGACCCAGACTTTTAAATTGAAAAATGTCGATTCGCGTGAGCAGCAGGCCGGTGACCAGTACCAGAATACTGGCTCCGAAAAGTAGAAATCCGATTTGGACTGCGCGACGGTTCGGTCGCTGATAAGCGTTTTTGGCATGAAAAATACCAAAAAGCACCAGCGGCAGGATCAGAAGCAACCCGAGGGCAAGGTGAGTGCCAAACATCACCATATAAAACCAGTTTTGATAAGTCTGGTTGGGATCCGCCTTAAGCCATTCTAGAAAAGTGATTGCGCTTAAATAAAGGGAATTGGCCGCCAGCAAGGCAACCAGTGCGAAAACAAGCACGAGCACAACGCGCAACCGTGGTCCGATAGCACGGACGTAACGTCGGCGCGGGGGAATCGGTTCAACAGTGGGTTCGACGGACATGATCAGTGCGCAACAGTTCATATTATGAAGAAGGCCCCCGTCGCGGAGCAAGCAATTTACCTCCTGTCGGACCATGAGCCGTCGCTGACTCGCAATCGGTTCCCTATGTTTAAGCGGGCGTGCTCAGTCTCGATTGAGAAACAAAGGTTTCTCGCGGGTTTGGAAAAAACGCGAACGCGGTTATCTTCAGAGCTGAGCGATTTTCCTTACCACCGCCCGCGCTTTGTTTCCGATGGGAAGCAATCCATAAATCGCGTCGGTGAACGGTTTCCAGGAATACGTGCGCCAGGACAAAGTCTCGAAGCCCGTTTTTTTTGCCAACAGCTCGAAAGAGGAACGGCAGAACTCATTCACGTGCCCAGGCTTGTAGCTCGCCGGATAGTTTCTTCGATAAAGATAAAGTCTCCTCAGAACTCGTTTAAGCCGGATGTCCCACCCGTCGATGTTGGGGAATTCGAGGATGGCCAAACCGCCCGGCTTGAGGATGTTTCCGATTCGTGTCATAGCATTAATCGGGTCCTCGAGGTGTTCGAGCACCTGTTGGAGAACCACCACGTCATAGTAGTTCTTTGGAGCGCCGTCCCATTCAATGAAATTCTTCAGCTCGATCGAGATGCCCAGTCGTTTTTTGATGCACTCAGCGTGGAATGGAGACAGCTCAAGCCCGGAAACTTCGAAGCCTGCCTGGCGCGCGAGGTGCAGGAGCCGGCCAAAACCGCAACCGATATCCATCAGTCGGGCAGGGGGCTTGATATGGCGCGAGATTACTTTGAAGACCAGGTCCTTCCGCTGGTTCATAGGGAGATTTTCGTCCAGCGGGTCGCGGAAGACCTGGGCGTACTTTTCCTGGTTCAAGCCAGTGACAAGATCGTAGTTGACCAGGAGACAGTGTGGGCAGCGGTAATAGCGGTATTCGTCCGCATTGCCCTGGGTATAGAACAGTTTCAACCCCTGTCCGCCGCACAACCTGCAAGGTTTGTCGTATTTGAATCCGCGCGGACCGGAGGCGGCCGAGCATGGTGTTCGGTTCGGGCTCCCGTGAGCCTCCTCTTCTGGGCGTCGCGGCCGAGAAACTAGGTTCGCAACGTTACTGGACTCAGTGTTGTTCATTGAATCGTCCCAAGGTTATGGATCCGAAATTGTTATGGGTTCGATCCGTCTCTAAAGCAAGATTAGTTTCCGGTTTTGAGACTCGTCTCTTTGACCGCAAACAGCTCGGTCATTGTGGCGATGTAAAGGACGCCATTCGCGGCAGTCGTCGTGGCGCTAATTGGATTGCCGAGAGCGAGTTCAGAGAGAAGTTTCTTCTTCCTGCCCACCGCAAATACATAAAAGTCACCACTCCTTGTGCCGATATACACCTTCCCATCTGCGACGTAGGGTGAAGCCCATACCTCGCCTTTAATCTCATGAGTCCACTGTCGCTCGCCGTTCTTTGCATCCACGCAATGAAACATGCGCCCGCAATCCGCGATAAATACCAGTCCATCCGACACAGTGGGGGTTGATAAGACATGCTTCTCGAGCGGATACGACCATATCAAACCATTGGTCGTGATGTTACCTTTACCTGTGGCATCAATGCATTTGAGCCAGGCTTCATTTTTGCCCCACCAAATGTCTCCACCGCCGGCAACGAAAAGCCGGCCATTTTGGAACACTGGCATACCATAAAGATTGCTCGGGCCTTGTTGCCGATTGCTGCTAAACTTGTGGACCTCGGTCTTTGGCGCGGTCGGATCAAAATCGAATTCGAATACCTTTTTCAAGGCAACCGGACCGCCGGTTGCAGGTTTGGTTTGCAACGGTTCAAAGCCGTAGACTACGCCGTTTCCCCCGCAGAAAAAAATCAGATCACGCCCCTTCACTCGACCCATGGAGGGTGAAGCCCATGTATTGTGGAACACATTGGTCGCCATGTGCTCATCATCGCGAGCCAGCCACCTCCCGGTTTTCTTGTCGAGCAGGACCAGGCTTGGTGCATCCGGCGCGCGGATGCGTTTGTGCGTGTTGTCCACGCCGTTGCCCGTGTTGAGGTAAAGATGATCGCCTCGAATCAAAATCGAGCTGTGCGCCGCGTCGTGCGGCCAAATTCCCGCTTCCGCCGCAAGATCGAATTTCCAAATAATATCCGCATCCAGAAGACCCGGTTGCACGAGCTTCCCATCCAGCGGCGGACGCAACGTCTCGGGATGGGTTTCGGCCCCGATTTGCTGTCGCGGTTTATCGTTTGCAGGTGGTGTCATGTAGGCGGCTTCATCAATAAATGGCCCGTCGTTGCCATTGGCCATCCCTTTCGCATCGAGGCAAAGCACCGTTCCGCGATTGTCCACCAGATAAATGCGATCGCCCTCGACCGTCGCATCCGAGGACATGCCCATGCGCGGCCAATCCATAAAGGCATCCTCGTCTCTTTTGGGCACCACGAGTTGCCACAGCAACGCGCCGGTTTTTTCATCCAGACAGAAGAACACTCCCCGATCCCCTTTGTGTTTAGGATCGCGGGGTTCTTCGTTGTTTGTGCCGATATAAACCCGACCTCCGGCGATGACAGGTGTGGAATGCGTTTGCGTTCCGAGCTTTGCTCGCCATTTAATGTTCCGACCCGTAGCAGGATCAAATGACTCAGGAAGATGTTTCTCCCGCGAAACCATGTTCCGCGTCCATGCTTCGCCCCATTGCGGCTGATCCGCAGCACGGCAATAAAACATGTTCGCTTTGGTCGCAAAACAAATTAGCAACACTGCAACAAAAGGTTTTTGCATTGATCGAATGGTGGCCAGGTTCAGGAAGGGACTCAACGAAAGCACGGTTATTGGGCTGTCCAGCCTCCGTCAATGAGAAAGTCAGTGCCGGTAATGAAACCGGCCTCTTCTGAGCACAAGTAAAGGGCGAGATTTCCAACTTCTTCCGGATTTCCCCAACGGGATAAAGGGATTTTTGAGAGAAACTCCTGGGTCAATTTCGGATCACGCAGCAAAGGAGCGTTAAGTTCGGTCGCGAATGGGCCGGGACTGATGCCATTGACGGTGATTTTTTCCGGGGCTAACTCGAGGGCGAGCGCGCGGGTCAGACCGAGCAGTCCGGTTTTGGACGCCGCATAAGCGCTTCGGCCAGGGAGCGCTACGTGGCTCATGATTGAAGTGAGATTGATTATTCGACCATAGTTCTGGCCTTTCATTTGGGGAATGAAAGAACGGCACATCAGGAACACACTCGTGAGGTTTGTGTCCATCACTTGACGCCATTCGGCTAAGGTAAAATCGGTGATGGGCTTGCGCACATTGATCCCTGCATTGTTAATCAGGATTTGGATTTGGCCGCACTTGTCTGCGACACTTTGCTCAAGTTGGAGCACTTGCTGTTCGTCGCTAACGTCCGTTTGAAACACGAATGTCTCGGCGCCGAACTTTCGCAGTGAGGCCGCAACCTCATTCAGTTGCTGGAGGTTACGGGAGACTAACAGGACGCGCGCGCCAGCTTGTGCCAGGGACTGCGCCATAGCCTTACCAAGACCTTTGCTTGCGCCGGTTACCAACGCGGTGCGTCCGGCGAGTTTAGCGCTATTCATTCATTGCATTTAACACAACGGCGCTAAAAGCTAACGCACAAAATGCCTGGACGGCCTGGGCGGGGTGTGAAACCAATGAAATGTTTGCGATAGGAGACCTAAGCATCAGCGACATACTTGAAAGCGCAGGCGCGAAATGTTTATTGATAAAATGACTTTGCCCAGAATTTGGTCCTTCGAAATAATTGGGTGGAATACCTGAATCGGGGGTATCGTTCGATTATCCCCCAGAATCGCAAACCTGCCGGCGAACAGCTTTCCTTTGGCTATGTCAAATTTCACAATGTTCGTGAGCGCGTGAGGCTCGGGGATAAAGCTCTCATTGATGTAGAGCGCTCCGTCTCGGACCTCCACTTCCTCTCCTGGGAGACCCACCACTCGTTTGACAACCAAATCGTCGTGGAGTCGTGCGAGCACTATATCTCCCCGTCGCGGCTCGCTCCTGGAGTACGGGTGGCGGCAAACCAAAAGCAAATCTCCGCTCTGCAAGGTCGGCAACATGCTGTCGCCCACGGTCAGGGAAAATAAATAGTAATGGCGCAGCACAACCAGCATTAAAAAACCACCGCACAAAATAGCGATAGCCGCCCGCCTTTTCGAGTGTTTATGGAAGGGGAAAGACACTCGGATTCGGTTTGTTGAAGGCTTCCAAGGATGGCTTACGCCGGTGTTTGGTCTATTGTGTTGAACAGCAGTTTTTGACGTTTGGCAACAATCCAATCCTTCAATAGGTCCTCTTTTTGGACCACGCTTGGACGCGGAAGAAGTTGCAGCACCTTTGATTGTAGATCCGATTTACTCGGAAAGGTGATGGGGATAGTGCACACATGACGTAAAGCGTCAGCCACTTCATCCTGCCGGCCTGTGCGCGTTCCCATTTGCACGGCTTCGCGGGCGAAAGTCAGAACAACTTCATCCGTCGGATGGGTATAAAGCGCCGTCAGGTAGATTTCCAGCCAGCGATCACGGAGCCCGTTTGCTTTCAAGGCGCGCAACAGATCGGGAATTAACCTTAATTCATGCTCCGTGCCTTTGAACTCGTCGATTCCGCGTTCCAGTGCCAGGATTAAACCGGGTGCAGAGACCGTGTTCTTGCCAGGATTGTGTGGGTCTGCGCGATTTTCCTGAGCCTCGATCCATGCCCGGCTGCGGAGTTCTGTTAGAAACTTCCTGGATAAGCCGGTCAGGACTGCTTTTGCGTTATGCACTTCCGAAAATGAGTCGTCCGAAATGAAATAATCCAGGTTGCGAACGGATGAGAGCGGCTCATTTTCGGCCTTTTTGATCCGATAGGTAAAGCCTGTTCCAATCACCAACCCCAATACAAACGCACCTGAAATAAGCCAACATGTTTTCATAATTGTTTTTAGGACTGAACAGCAAATTCATCGAACTACTTTTGTTTATTATTAACCCGTGAGCGTTGCTATTTGTTACACGAATGATCCATTTTTCTTATTCGGTTACACTTCGGAAACACTGAAACCTGGTTCTGCAGGCAACCCTCCCATGCATATGTCACCTGGCGGAGTTTAGGAGGACTTTGAATGTAATCACATGCCTTTTGCACATCCCATTCGACCGGAAGTGAACGGAAATGTTCTGAATAATTTTTGGAAGAGTGAACGTTCGGCCGGTGAACCCGGGGCAGATTCACCCTCAAAGCTCCTGAGCGCTGGAAAAGGTTTGGCCGATCGCGTGAATTGGCGTTCGGTTCGTTCGCTACTTGAAACCGAGCTGCTGCAATTTATCCCGGTAGCGACGGCTAAGAGTCAGGCGCGCGCCGTTTTGCAGGATGATAGTGTACTCGCCATAGAACAACGGCTGCAGTTCCTTGATCCGTTCAATATTGACAATCACCGAACGGCTAATCCTAACGAATTTATCCGGCGGAAGGCGTCCCTCAATGGCATTTAATGTTTCACGCAGCAGGTGCGTTTGCTTCTCCACATGCAATTCAACGTAATTGTGCGCGGCTTCAATCCAATCAAGGTCATTGACCTTAATAAGAAAAACCCGCCCCTGGGTCTTCACGGCCAAACGCTCGGCGGGCTTCGGCGGCTTAAGTTCTGCGAGCACGGCAGATTGTTTCTGATTAATCCCGGCGCGTTCGCGCTGTTGGACCTGGGCAAGCGCATGATCCAAGGCGATCCCAAAACGTTCCCGATCAAACGGTTTTAAGAGGTAATCGACCGCGTGGACCTCGAATGCGCGTAAAGCGAACTGATCGTGTGCGGTGACGAAGACGATCACCGGCATGGGTTCAATACGGATTGCTTCCAGAACTCCAAAGCCATCCAACTCGGGCATTTGGATATCCAGGAACACAAGATCGGGCCGCTCTTTCTCTAGGGCCGCAACCGCCTCTTGTCCATCGGCACATTCTCCGATGATCTGAATCTCCGGCTTTTCCTGGAGTAACTGGCGCAAACGTTCCCGCGCCAGGGTTTCGTCATCTACGATCAGAGTGCGTATCTTCATGAATACTGTTCTGTCGAAAAGGAATCCTCAATTCCACCCGAAGGCCTCCCTCACTCGGTTCAACCAGAGCAAATTGGTGAGCGGGACCATACATTTCACGCAACCGTGCGCGCGTGTTGGACAAGCCAACGCCTTCCTCAATCTCCTTGCCGTTGCGCAGGCCAACGCCATTGTCGGATACTTCGACCGCAAGCACATCGTCCTGGCGGCGAGCCCGTAATTCGATACGGCCTGGCTTGGAACGCGGTTCGATCCCATGCCGGATCGCATTTTCGACCAGTGGCTGTAATATGAGGTTAGGCACCTGGGCATTCAATGTGTCCGGCGCGATGTCCATGGTGGTGGTAAGCCGGTTGCCGAAACGTGTTTGTTCAATCGAGAGGTAAAGATTAAGCATCTTCAGTTCGCTACTCAGCGGTACCTCCTGTGCATCGGAATTCTCCAGCGCTGCGCGGAGAAGATCGCTCAAACGAACAATCATTTTGTCAGCGGCTTCGACATCTTTATGCATCAAAGAAGATATGGAATGCAAAGTGTTAAACAGGAAGTGAGGGTTCAGTTGCATTTGGAGGGCTTGCAGCTTCGCTTGGACAAGCCGTTTTTCCAGTTCTGCGGTTTGCAGTTCGCGGTCCCGGTACTTGCGGTAATATTCAAACGCCTGGCTCACCGCCAGAATAACCCAGTAGATCAGCAGGTTGAAATGCCACGTTTTGACCAATAGCGGGTTGAACGCCTCGTCGAAGCTGGCCCCACTTTGCCATTGTCCGACCCATGCTCGGAGCACCATGTAAGCAAAAGAGAAAATGATGCTGCTGACCGCGTGGACGACAAAGCTTCTGATCCAGCTTCCCGCCTCAAATCGAAGGCGCCTGGACAGCGCCATGACGGGAATGGACAGAATCGCGAAAACGTACCAGTCCCCCAGTGCATACGTTACCGCCTGTTTCCAACTGACCTCAAGCCCGGCTTTCGCGCTGGAAATATAAAACTGGCTCGCGAAGGACAACCCAATGAGCGTCCACAATGCAAACCCAATGAACCATTTAAACCATGGCCTCTGGAGCAATCTGCTTGTTCTCATGGAGCGCGTGACATTAACTTTACTAAAGATTAATTGGTATTTGATAAAAAATGCGAAACAAAACGTATCCTTTCTCGATGGTGTTCCTGGTGGCGTGCCTTTTGTGCCCGGGTGCTGAACAGGAAGGAATTCCCCTGGCCAAATTTACCGATGTCACGAGCAAAGCGGGCATTACGTTCGTCCATGCGAATGGAGCGTTCGGAGAAAAACTCCTTCCGGAAACGATGGGCGGTGGAGTGGCTTTCCTGGACTTTGACAATGATGGCAGCCAGGACCTTTTGTTTATCAACTCCGGTTTTTGGCCGGGCCACATTCCGGCCGGGAATAAACAACCGACAATGGGCTTATATCGTAACGATGGCAAAGGCCATTTCACCGACGCCACGGCCGGATCCGGCCTCGACGTCAGCTTTTATGGGATGGGTGTTGCAGTAGGCGACTATGACAACGATGGCCTGCCTGATGTATTCATCACCGCAGTAGGCGGCAATCATTTGTTCCATAATCAAGGTAATGGGAAGTTTCTGGAGGTGACTAAAGATGCCGGCGTAAGTGGATTGCCGGAAGACTGGAGCATGAGCGCCGCATGGATCGATTACGACAATGACGGCAAGCTCGATCTATTTGTCTGTAATTATGTCCGGTGGTCACCTGAAATCGATCGCGCGAAGAGTTATGAACTGCCCAGCATAGGCCGCGCCTACGGACCGCCCCGCAATTTTGCAGGGACCTTTCCTTGTCTTTACCACAATGATGGCGGTGGCCACTTCAGCGATGTTTCGGCGCGGGCCGGCATTCAGATGAAGGACCCGGGTACAGGTTTGCCAATGGCAAAATCTCTCGCCGTCAGTCCTGTGGACGTGGATAACGACGGCTGGATCGATCTAACGGTTGCCAATGACACAGTTCAAAATTTTCTCTTTCATAATGAGCACAATGGCACCTTTAAGGAAATAGGCGCTCGCTCGGGGATTGCTTACGATGCTTACGGTCTGGTCCGCGGCGCAATGGGGATTGATTCCGCGCGATTCCGCAATGATGACACGCTCGGGATCGCCATTGGCAATTTCGCCAACGAAATGAATGCGCTTTATGTGGCTCCGCGCGACTCGCTCGTCTTTGTTGACGAGGCCATCCAGGAAGGCGTAGGACCTGCAAGTCAAAAGCTCTTGAAGTTTGGCTTGTTTTTCTTCGACTATGATTTGGATGGCCGTCTTGACGTCCTCACTGCCAACGGTCATCTCGAACCCGAAATTCAGCGCGTCGAACCGACACAACAGTACCGCCAGCCGGCTCAACTGTTCTGGAATCGGGGCGAAAAAGGACGAGGTTTTTTGCACGTGCCTGCGTCAAAATGCGGCAACGATCTTCTTAAGCCTATTGTTGGCCGCGGCTCAGCCTTTGCTGACATCGATGGGGATGGAGATCTTGACGTCGTCCTTACTCAAATCGCCGGCCCGCCTTTGTTGTTGCGCAACGATCAGAAGCTCGGCCACCACTACCTTCGGCTGAAATTGGTTGGCACCAGGAGCAATCGCGATGCGATCGGAGCCTGGATTCATGCGCGCGTCGCTGGACGCACATTATCCCGCCAGGTAATGCCCACGCGCAGTTATCTTTCACAGTCCGAACTGCCAGTCACTATTGGGCTGGGCAAAAGTGACAAGCTGGAAAGCGTAAACATTGTGTGGCCGAGTGGCGTGAAACAAAAGATCAACCCGCCGATTGATCGTTACACTGTGGTCACCGAAACGCATTGATCCGTGCGCCACACTGGAAAAGAGGAAACGAAAAGAAGGGAATGACGGCGGAGGGAAGATGCGGCGATTGTTTGCGTTACCTGCTCGCGACGCAATCGCAGGCAATTGCCCAAAGGAAATTGCGCGGTTTGTGAGTCACTTTTGGGCTAGGAACCGGCCTTTTTAATCGCTCCTTTGGAGGCGGTTTTGATCAGGTCCGCAACGGCGGCCGGCCGCGAGACGTAAATCGCATGGCTGCCCGGCACCTCGACGACGGTAGAGCCGGCGCGCTTGGACATGAACTGCTGGGCGGGCATTGGGATCATTTTGTCGTCGGTTACGACCAGGTACCAACTCGGCTTGTTACGCCATGCCGCCGTACTAACGGTTCCGCCGAGGGCTTCCACTCCCCAGGGAACTTGAGAGTCGGCCATGAACGCGGCTTTTTCCGGGTCCACGTCGGCAGCGAATGAGGCCGGGAACTTCGCCTTATCGAGAAACAGAAAGCCGGCCTGCGGCGGCAGTATCGGGGGCACGGGAGCGCCAGGCGGCGGGTCCTTGATAAGGGCGGATACCGACTCACCGTTATCCAAGGCGAAGGCGGTAATGTAAACAAGTCCGGCCACTTTCGGATCGTTGCCCGCTTCGGTAATGACAGCCCCTCCGTAGGAGTGGCCAACGAGAATAACCGGACCGCTATGGGTCGCTATGACGCGCCTGGTTACGGCAACATCGTCCGCCAGGGACAGCGTTGGATTCTGAACTATGCTGACGGTGTAGCCGTCTTTTTTGAGAAGTTTATAGACCTCTTCCCAGCCAGAGCCGTCCACGAAGCCGCCGTGGACGAGAACGATTGTTTTCACCGTTGAGTCTGAAGCCATATTGCGCCCTTTCTTGGTTGGGTGTAATCAACCGCTTGGATCACCCGTTGTCAAGGGTCAGTGCCGGGGGATCGCAGCCTCTGGTTTAGCTTTCTTTTAACGTTTCCGAATCCGAACCGACCCGGCTGAATTTTGTCTCCAACTTCCGCGAAGTGGCAGTGTGAGCGAAGAAGGACGCAGACCGGCTGGCGCTCGCAATGCGGTTCCCGCATTGCTCAGGACGAATTTGTCTGGACGGCTTCCGCTCGTTCCCTAAAACCTTAATTGAGCCTCGTGAATGTCTTGTTGAACTTGAGCGCTGAGCTCGGCCAGTGAAGCAAACTTTTTTTCGTCCCTCAATTTTTCAATAAAGGCAAGCTCCATGAAACGACCATAGAGATCGCCTTCAAACTCGAGCAGGTGCGCTTCAACTCGCACTTCGGGATTTGCGTTCTGCAGCGTCGGGCGAATGCCAATGTTTGCAACGGCTCGACAGGTTTTGCCTTCCACTTTGGCGTGGACGGCATAGACGCCGTTTGGAGGGAGCGCCAGACCCTTTACATTCAGGTTTGCGGTTGCGAACCCCAGCTTTCGGCCCACGCCATCTCCCTGCATGACTGTTCCAGCGAGGGAATACGTGCGGCCAAGCATTTGGCTGACCGCCTCCAGTTCGCCGGCCTGAACCGCTTCGCGAATACGCGTGCTGCTTACTGGTTTCCCGTCGAGTGCGACCGCGGCCAAACCGTGAACAACAAATTGCAATTCAGCCCCAAGCTTTTGCAAAAGCTCAAGATTTCCCCGGCGTTGATAACCAAAGAGAAAGTTTGTCCCCACGCAAATGCTTTGAATCCTCCCCAGGTCTCTCGCAAGCGAACGAATGAAATCCTCAGCCGGTTGTTCGCTGAACGCGCGATCGAAATGAAAGAGTAGTAGCGTGTCAACTTCCAGAGAATTAATAGCGGCCAGCTTTTGTTCCAACGAATAGATTAATGGCGGGACACGGCCGGGGGCGACGATCGTGTTCGGATGCTGATCGAAAGTCACGATCAACGCCACGGCTTCATGTTGTTGGGCATGTTGAATCGTTTGCCGGATGATTTGTTGATGGCCCAGATGGACCCCATCAAAAAAGCCTATCGCGAGACAAACTTTTTTGCCTTGCGTTTGCAATTCTCGTCCGGCGTGAATGACGTTCATTGAACTTATTTTCGAAAAACCTTTGCGGTCATGCTGTCCCAGGAGAAACGCCGATGATGCGTTCTCATCCGCTGGCGAGGGTCAGGAATGGCATCACCCGTTTTTCCAGGTCGCGGAGGGTGAGTTTGAGCGCATCCTCAAAGAGAATGGCCTGTGAGACGTTGAACTTACCCGACGCTACGCGCCGCAATGTTGCCAAATGAGCGCCGCACCCGATTTTTTGACCCAGGTCGTTAGCGATGCTCCGGACGTACGTGCCTTTAGTGCACGCCATGCGAAACCAACCAAATGGCTCCTCATACGAGCTAAAAGCAAAGTTGTAAATGTGGATCAGCCGTGGGTCTCGGGCAACTTCCAACCCCTTGCGCGCCAGTTTGTAGAGGGGGACTCCTCCTTTTTTCACAGCAGAGACCATGGGTGGCACTTGCATCTGATCCCCTTTAAACTCGGCGGCTGCTGCATTCAGTTGCTCGAGGGTGAGAGGTAACACCGGAAGAGAGGCTACCAATTCACCATCCGCATCAAAGCTGTCTGTTGTCTCACCGAATTTGATCGATCCCTCGTAAACCTTATCATCAGCCATCAAGCGTTCAGAAAGCTTCGTGCCGCGTCCCAGCACAATGATCAGCAAACCGGTCGCATTAGGATCCAGCGTGCCGCAGTGGCCGACCTTTTTAATGCCGAACTCCCGTCGGATAGCATCCACGATGTCGTGGGAGGTTGGGCCGGCGGGCTTATCGATGAGGAGCGCGCCATCCAGCGCGGAGAAGTCTTGCATCAGATTATGAATTTCTGCGTTGTCAAATTTCTGAACTAAATCACGGTTCCAACTCTGGCGCAACTCTTGTTATAGATCGGGTGCGATTAAAAATAATTGGTGACGAAATATCGGAGTGTGTTCGTCCCGGGCACAGCAACGTTCGGCCAGTGGTGATTAGCGAATTCGAATGCGCTTGTCCGCCCGTGACCGAAATTTTCAATCGCACCCTGTCGGATCCGAGCTATGGATCGCTAGGCAACATCAAGCTGCCTTCCTTTCGCTCTTCGTTTGCACTCCTGCCAGGCGGGCCAATTCTCGATGAATGCGCGCCACACGCTCGACCTGTCCTTTAGCTGCAAACCTTTCGTAAAAACCCTCCGCCCGGAAGTCCCGAATGCGCTCTGCCCACGGGCTCAATCGTTCTCGCCAACGTTCGATTCGTCCTTCGCCCGGTTCCGCGTCCTGCCCAGCCAGATCCGCGCAGACCCGAATCATCCCCTTCAAGGTAACCGGCTTAGTAACCATGTAGTTATTATTACCCCATGCATCCACCAGCACTTGAGACGCAGCCTTCAGAAAATCGCGCACCATGCCATAATACCGTTCAGCCGCGCGGCGATCGGTTCCCTCGGGCTCGATCCTGCTCCAGCTTTGTTTGATCCAGCGGTGGATCTCATTGAAAAGTTCGGCTTGTAAAATCCATTTCTCCTGTTTGCTTCGGCCTCCCAGGCGGTTAATGCGGTAGCGTAAAGGGCTATCCGGTTCGCTATAGAGCATCTCCACAATCCGCGCGGCGAAACGACGGTCTGGCTCGGCCCAGGAAACCCGCTCGTACAAATCCACCAGGTGACTTTTATTGATGCGTGTCGGCGTGGAGTTGATAATGACGAACATCTCCGTAGCAAAATCATCGCTGCGGGCATCGAAAATGACGCAGGGCACGTAGATGGATTTCGCTTCATCCGGATGGGTTCGTTCGTAAAAGTTCAGCGCGGCTAATCGATGCTGGCCGTCGATGATAAGAAATTTTTGTTCCGGTTCCTGCAAGTGCCCCACCGTCTCGCTGCCTTCGATGGTCTGGAAGCGCAACCTTTGAGGGGTGAACAGCAGAACAGTCCCTGGTATCGGCGGCTGGCTGATGGCAGTTTCGTAAAAGTTCTTAATCGACCTTACTTTCGAGCGGGAGAGCCCACGTTGAAAAGCCTTTTCGCTGCGCTCAACACGGGCGATAAATTGTGCCACATCATCCTCAGGCGGTAATTCCTCAGGCTTGATCTCCTCGCCTTCATCGTAAAAACGGCTGATGAAGCGGACTTTCGTTAGCAGTTCTTCCGAGGGGTAAGCCACAAAGTAGAAGACCGCGTCCTTTTGCCGAATTTGCGTTGCAATCATTCAATTCCACCTTTCTTAAGCATGTTTTAGATCCCGGTAGATAATAGAATTAACTAAACCCTGTATGCGTGAAACACAAGGCATGTTTGTGATGGAGTTCAAGGGTCCGGCAGATCCGTTGTATTCTGTTAAATATTATGGAGTGCGGCGGCAAGCGAAGCGCGACGCCGCTTTTCCTGCAAATACAAAATCTGCTGCGGGTCTCACACTGCCTTTGCCTATTTTCCAACGCCGCCTTTGTTCAACGTCATTTTTTGTGTTCGTAAGAAAAGCGGTGTCGCGCTGCGCTTGCCACCGCAGTCCATAAATTAACGACTTGCGCGTGCCTTTTGGAGTGCGGCGGCAAGCGAAGCGCGACGCCGCTTTTCTTACGAACACAAAATCCCCACACAATTCCATGGACCGCCCACACATCGTCGAGAGCACCACGCCGCTACCACCAGCTTTTAATGATACCCCGCCAACAGTGTAGTATGGTTGAGAAGTTGCATTTGCCGGGCAAAACCTGCATACAGCCAGGCCAAATTCATGGTCAAATTTATTGCAGGCCAGCGTTGGATCAGCGAGGCGGAGCCGGAACTCGGCCTGGCAACGGTCGTGCATGCGGACAACGGCCGTGTGCAGGTTGCATTTAAATCAGCCGGCGAAACACGCACTTATGTTGCGGAGCGTGCGCCGTTGAAGCGCGTGCGCTTTCGTGTCGGAGATAAGATAAAAACCCAGGAAGACATAGAATTTATCGTCAAAGAGGTCATCGAACGAGAGGGCTTATTGACTTATATCGGTGAACATCAGCAAATTCGCGAATTACAACTCAGTGACAGCCTCAGTTTTCAGGGCCCGCAAGAGCGTTTGTTTGCAGGACGCTTCGATTCCTTCGCAGCGTTCAAGCTTCGGTCCCGCTCGCTTGATTTCCTTCGCTCCACGCGAAAGTCTCCGGTGCGGGGATTCCTGGGTGGACGGATTGATCTCATCCCGCACCAACTTTATATTGCGCACGAGGTCGCTGGTCGCCACGCCCCACGCGTGATGCTTTCGGACGAAGTGGGGCTTGGAAAGACGATTGAGGCTTGTCTGATTCTTCACCGTTTGCTTTTAAGCGGAAGGGCCAATCGGATCCTGGTATTAGTTCCCGAATCGCTCGTCAATCAGTGGTTCGTGGAAATGCTTCGACGGTTTAACGTGTGGCTCCATATTTTTGATGAAGAACGTTGCGCTTCCATCGAAGCCGGCGAAGCAGGAGCCAATCCATTCCTGGACGATCAACTGGTGCTAACCAGCATTGATTTCCTGGCCGCTGACCCGAGACGTTCGGCGCAGGCGCTGGATGCCGGTTGGGATATCCTCGTGGTCGATGAGGCACATCATCTGGAGTGGTCCGAAGTTGCGCCCAGCCGCAAGTATCAAGTCGTCGAAGCGCTCAGCGGCAAATCGGAGGGTCTGTTGTTACTCACCGCCACACCGGAACAGCTTGGAGTTGAAAGCCACTTTGCCCGTCTCCGTTTGCTCGACCCGGATCGTTATCGCGACCTTGCAACCTTCCAGGCACAGGAGAAGGATTACAAGGCCGCCGCCGACATCGCTGAAAAATTGTCAGCCCAAAAAGAGCTTACCGAGAGGGATATTGATTTACTTCGGCTAATGCTGACACATGTTCGATTGCAGGGTCTAACCGAACTAAACGAAGGCAAAATGGAAGCAAGACCGGAGTTGCTGAGCGATGTGTTGGATTTGCACGGTCCTGGCCGTGTGTTGTTCCGGAACACCCGCGCCGGCATGAAGAGTTTTCCCAAACGAACCGTGCACCTCACCCAACTGGGAGCCGGTCCGGAAGCCGAACACTGGTTGGACCGGGTTTCAACTGAATTTGCCAATGATGCCGGTGATACCGGCCTACAGACTTCTTTAGACCTGGAGAAAGATCCGCGCGTTCTTTGGCTGGTGGAACTTTTGCAAAAGCTGGATCCGCAAAAGGTTCTCTTGATCGGACGCAGCATCGAAAAGGCGGAAGCGCTCGACGCGGCGCTGCGACATCACCTCACCATCAAGACGGGGATTTTTCACGAAGGCCTCACCCTGGTGCAACGGGATCGCAATGCCGCATGGTTCGCAGAACCCGACGGAGCACGGTTGTTGATCTGTTCGGAGATCGGCAGTGAAGGCCGCAATTTTCAATTTGCCCATCACCTCGTCCTGTTTGATCTACCGCTCAATCCGGAGTTGCTTGAACAGCGCATTGGACGATTGGATAGGATCGGACAGACGAGAGACATTCAGATCTATTTCCCGTATCTCATCCACAGTCCACAGGAAGTTTTGGCACGCTGGTATCACGAAGGCTTGAACGCTTTTGAATCCAACCTTGAAGGTGGTAATGAAATTTTGCGGCAGTTTGGCCGGCAGGTCCATGATTTAGCCTTGGAATTTTCCGTTGCCGAGCGTGCGGCAGCACAACAGGAACTGGTAGAACTTATAAAAAACACCAAGATTGCGCGTGGGAAAATTCAACAACTCCTCGAACAGGGCCGGGACCGCTTATTGGAGCTAAATTCTTTTCGTCCCCAGATAGCACAAAAAATCATCCAGCAGATTCAGGAACAAGAGCGACAGCCCGATTTGGAGGACTACTTGCTGGATGTATTCGACTATTTTGGGGTTCACATCGAGGAACTGGCCCCACACACCTGGCAATTGAATCCCCAAGGCATCATCACGGATTCATTTCCCTCCATCCCAGCCGAAGGAATGGTCGCGACTTGTGATCGAGGCCGGGCGCTCAGCCGTGAAGATGTGGCTTTCCTGACCTGGGATCATCCACTCGTTACTGGGGCGATGGATTTATTGCTCGGAGCGGAAACGGGAAACTGTTCCTTTGCGGTGCTTCCGGTAGCGAATGAACGGACGATGCTACTGGAGTTGGTCTTTGTCTTGGAAACAATCGCCGCGCCGCGGTTGCATGCGGATCGTTTTCTTCCGCTGACACCAGTTCGCCTGGTAATAAACCACAAATTAGAAGATGTCACCGAGGCTTTCTCGGGCAACAGCTGGGAGCGAAAGTTTCAGAAAGGGTTGCCTTACAAACTAATCGAAAATGCAGAAATCGCCCAGCAGACACTCCCCGCCATGTTCCAGAAAGCCGTGCTGCTGGCCGAAACCAAGGCTGCAGGACTGCGCGAGGCCGCTTTGAAAGAGATGAACCTCCTGCTCGGTCATGAGGTTGACCGTCTGCAAACGCTTGCCCAGGTGAACGATCATATTCGCCCGCAAGAAATCAGGCTGGCCCAAGCTCAGCAGGAGGAACTGGCGACTGTTCTGCAACAATCCCGGCTTCGGTTGGACTGCTTGCGACTCATTTGGAAAGGCCCAGCCGAAGCGCTGAGATGAGTTACAGCGCACCGCGACGAATCTGCAACCGAAAGTAGCGCAGATTTTTAATCTGCTGTATCGCCGACTTTCAGTCGGCAGACGCTCGGCGTGACTGCTGCGTCGGGAAGGTCGCGACGTTGGCGGGTTGGAAATCCGCGACCGCAGACGGAAGTCTGCGCTACGAGTCACGCTGTCCGCAATTTCCTCGCAGCCTGCGAGCAATTTGGATTTTTGTATTATAAAGGGCGAAGATAATAATCTCCCAGTCCGGCGGTTGCGGCACCATCCGAAGAGGAGGGTGCTTCGGGCACAGTGATCGGGGCGCGGAGCCGGGCAATGACCACAGCAGGCTCGTTGTCGAGACTGGGGCGAGAAGCTCTTTTGGATGGATCAAACAGTTTTACTTCCAGGACATAATTCCCTGGAGCTACTTGTTGGAAAACAGCCACGCCATCCTCACCAATCGAACCGGCAAAGGTTTTTTGATAGCCAGGCAAGCGGCCTGGTTCAGATCCTTCGGAACTCGTGAGACGGTGCTGGGCCGGTTCGGATGGAATCTGGATATCGGTGGTCAGGGTAGCCAGGGCGTTGGACCAATTAATGGTGCCAAAACGTGGAGGGCCTTGTATTTGTGCCGAAACCGTTCGGCCGCTGGCGGCCATTTCCACGGATTTGATTTCTCCCGCTTTAACAGTCACATAGGTCTGCAAGGTAGCAACATTCCACCGGCCGGATTCCATCGCGCCGCAACTTAACTTAAAAACGCCCGAAGGCATCTTATCGAAAACAAAATGGCCTTCATTGTCAGTGGTGGTGTGATAAAAGATTGCCAGCGCCTCTTGTTTTACATGTTCCAAGTTGATGTTCCTTCCCGCCGCGGGTTTGGTCCCGACAGAAACTGTGCCTTCGACGCGCCCCCAGGCGGAGAGGGTGATTTCAGCCTTTTGCGCCCCGGTTGTGACCGGAACCACTGACCAACCAGTGTCGTGGAAGATCACCAAATTGCTCGCCAGGAGAGGCTTCTTCAGCTTGAACTGGCCGTCGCCACCGGTTTCGGTTTTTAAATCCTGGGGGGATAACTGACCCGGCTTTGAGCAGGGAATCGCTGCATCTCCATGAATTGTAAAAGCCAATTGAGCACTGGCGGCAGGTTCCCCGGCGGGCGTGCGAATCACACCCTGCACCGTTCCCCCCGGCTTCAATTTGAAATCCAATTGCTGGTCACCTTCCTCACGTTCATAATGGCGCGAAACGAAACTGTCGTAACCATCGGCCTCGATAGTCATGATCCAGGCCTCACCAAATCCGACTGGGAAATCTTTGCGTGACAGTTCAATGTTGATTTCGCCATTGCTGCCATCGAAATCTTGAGTAGGTCCTTGCGGAATGTCGCCGACCATCATTTGATGACTTATCTTTATTTGGAAATGGTCCAAGCGAGCCCCAGAAACGGCATCGGTCACGTGTCCTGTGACATTGATTGGATCATTGTCTCCAAGGTGTAACCTGATGAGTGATTCGCTGCTCGAGGCTCGCAACTTGACGACTCTAGGCGCATAGCCGGATGCTGTAATCCTCAATGCCACTTCATTCGTTGGTGCTCCAACCCACTTGAAGCGCCCGTCTGCGCCCGCTTTGACACCCCACTCCAGACATTCACCGGGATTTAGCCAATCAGGAGTTTCGACCCTGGCCTCTGTTATGGGGAACCCTCTTTCATTCACCACTTGTCCGCGCAACGGCAGTTCGGGAGGGAGTCGAAGCTGGATTGGTTCCATACCCGCCTTGATATTGAGGATGGCAGAGAGAGATGCGCTGCCGTCCGCTGAAACGCCAAGAATGATCCGGTGCAGAGGTCGATTGCTTAGAAAAAAGCGGCCGGCCGAGTCCGTTTCTATTCTGGACAAAATTTCGAGGTTGCCCCGTTGGGTGGCTTCCACAACGTGCGCTCCTGCAATCGGAGAACCCGCATGGTTAAGAACGATGCCTTGAACTGTGACGCCTTCTGGAATCACCAGACTGGCAGACCCATTCTTCAATTCGGCAAAATCGACTTTCGGCAAGGTTTCGGCGTGGATGACGAAGCCCTCCGGTGTCTGAAATTTATGCAGGACGCCATCCGCGCCAAGAAGTTCCAGTTGAAGCGCGCGCACGTCTCCCGGGTAGTTCTCCAATTTAAAGCGGCCTGTTGTGTCGGTGATGACAGGACTCTTTTCCCGAGGCAAAAAATATGTGGAATAATCTTCCTGATGAACTGCCGGTGTCCAGTTGCCGTCTGGTGGCATCGTTCTAGTTCCACCGTCGCAGTTATTCCCCAAGCCACTGACTCGAATGCCGGCCAGGGGCCTCCCAAAATCATCCACGACAGTTCCCGACAAAGTAATGCCTCGCGTCAGCTGAACAGTATGTGCGCTGGACACCACATTGAGCACCATTCCTGTCTCGGAAGACCAGCGCATGACACGCGTGGTGTAACCCGTCGCATTGACGGGGATTTCGCAATAATCGCCGCGCTCACCGCCTGGCGCATTCATTGGAATGGGAAGTTTGACCACTCCACCGGAACCGGTTTTGAATGGATTTTGAAACTCCGGCACCGTTACACCATTGACATAAGGCGTGAGTATCGCGCCTTGAATGGGCTCGCCGGTCTGAGCGTCGAGCACCGTCACTCTCAGGGTGCGTGACTCAGCCGCATTGTTTGAGGAAGTGGCGAATCGGCTTGCCCGTTTTCTCGGCTCCGAACCAGGCGCAAGGGCGGATGAGTTCGAGTTGTCGGCGAATGAATTTCCGGGTCGTTGCCAGTAATGCCCTGCCAGGGGCAACAAGAGAGTTACGGCCAGCAGACCAATCACAGCCCCGCTGACCTTTAGCACTTTCTCCCAGCGTAAAGCAGCCAGCACATCGCTTAATAGTGCCGAGCCGGCTGAAGCGCCGGCAGCGGCAGCCTGCTGCGCAATGACCACTGCGGATACTTTGCCGGCCAGAGGGATGACACTCGCGGCCTCTGCTGTTTCTGTTAATCCAGCCACTAATGCGGCAGCGGAAATTTCAGCCCCCCGGCGCCTAAGCATCCGACGGAGTTTTTCCAATGCGCGCGCGACGCGTTTTTTGGCGGCTTCTTCCCGCAACCCGAGCGAGAGGCCCACTTCGCGCAAGGACTGTTGCTCGAAGTAGCGGAGCAGGATGGCGTTGCGGTCTGTCTCACCCAGTTGCGCGAGAGCATCATCCAGGTTGGGACTAAGACGCTGCGAGCAAGGATTGGAGTCTTGAGAGGGTTGCATAATAACGGCTTCCTGTTCGCGCCGGCGCCGGCGCCACTCCGCCGCGAGCGCTCGCGCGGTCACAAACCTTGTGGTCCGGTGCAGCCAGCCAGAAAGGATGATGTCGCTGCCGAGACGGTTCCCTTTGCGGGCCAGCAGAATGAACACAGTTTGGGCAATATCCTCTGCGAGGGCACTGTCCCCTGTCATGCGCCTGGCCGTTCCGAAAACCAGCGGAAGATGCCGCTCCACCAAAGCTCGGAAGGCAGCTTCCGAGTTTTGTTCGGCGAAGCGTTGCAACAGTTGTGCGTCATTCATATTAAAGGATGTTTCAACTGTATATCCGCACCGGACTGTTTTTGGGGACATTTTTTTAGCCATTCTCTACCGGAGAAGGCGAAAGGCAAAACTGACACGTTACTCGGGTATAGCTGCAAGAGGGGTTTCGACAGGTCCGGAGCCAGGAAGATTGGGAAAAAAACTCCAGAGGCCAGACTGAAATTGACAAGCGCGAGACCCTGAGACACTCTGGGCCGCATGGCCAAACCAGCTTTGGGCCGGGGCCTTGGCGCGTTATTGGGCGGTGCTCCCATAGCCAAACCATCGGCTGTCGCAGTTTTGACGGCTCTTCAGGATCCGCCGGCGCAAGACACACGAGAACGCGTTCAACGTGTGCCGCTCGAACGTGTCTGTCCATGTCCCCTACAGCCGCGCAAGGATTTCTCGGAAGAAGCTCTCCGAGAGCTGGCTGATTCGATCAAAGAACAAGGCATCGTCCAACCTTTGATCGTGCGCGAACGGAATGGTCTGCTCGAATTGATTGCCGGTGAAAGGCGGTGGCGGGCGGCACGCATGCTCGGCTTAGGCGAAGTGCCAGTCATTATTCGAGAAGCAGATGACCGCTCCGTTTTGGAATTGGCCCTCATTGAGAATTTGCAGCGTGAAGATCTCAATCCGATTGAAGAGGCTCATGGATACGCGCAATTAATCCAGCAGTTCGAGCTGAAACAAGAGGACGTCGCCACAAAAGTGGGGAAAAGCCGCGCGGCCGTGGCCAATGCTTTACGCATCTTGAAATTGCCCTCCTCCGTTCAACTTTGCATCCGGGATGGCCGTCTTTCCGTCGGTCACGCCAAAGTGATTCTTGGCTTGCTGACCGAAAAGCAACAGCAGCTCGCGGTGGAACGCATTCTCAAGGAGGGATTGAACGTCCGTCAAACCGAGGCGTTAGTGTCGCGGTTGACACAAAAGGACGACTCCGCCATTAAGGGAAGTGTTTCCGGGACGAGAGTCAAAGATGCAAACGTGACCGACCTCGAAGCCCGCTTGCGCGAACGGCTCGGTACCAAGGTGCAACTCCGCTACGCGCAAGGCAAAGGAGCAATGGAAATCCATTTCTTCAGCGATGCGGAACTGGAGCGGCTTCTGCAAATCATCGGGGTGGTTGCAGATTGAACGCGTTATGGAGCGATAAAATTACCGTTCATTTCCTCAGAACGGCAACTCCGGCCCGATACCAAATCTTGAAATGAACACACCTGAACTGCGCGAAAAATGCGCCACCCAGCTCCTGGCTTCTGTGGGCCGGGCGCAGCAAACGTCTGCCTTTATCGGCCTTGACGGATTTGTCGATGAGATATTGCACGTGGTCGATAAACGTGAGAGCGCGGAAAAGTATACTCGGCTGCTGACGATTGAGCAATTCGCTGCCCGGCTCGCGGGCGCCGCCGGGCGGAGCACTAACGTCGAACTGGTCAGCCAAATCACTAAACTTGGAGGAAACGGGCCGATCATGGCTAATGCGCTCGCAAGCTTTGGCCTCAAAGTGACTTACCTCGGCATCCTGGGCTATCCCAATATTCATCCAGTATTTGCTGAATTGGCCAAGCGCGCTCAGGCTTATTCCATTGCGGAACCGGGTTATACCGACGCGCTTGAATTTGAGGATGGCAAGATCATGGTTGGAAAACACCAATCTTTGAAACAAATGAATTGGGAAAACATTAGAACCCGATTTGGTTTTGAAAAGTTTTCCACTCAGTTTAGCAGCGCAGATTTGGTCGGATTCGTAAACTGGACGATGCTGACTGCAATGAGTGACATTTGGTCTTCCGTGTTGAGCGAGATTTGTCCTAAATTGCAAGGACCGCGCCGTAAATTGTTTGTGGACCTGGCCGATCCTGAAAAGCGGACCGGGGAGGATATCGTGCGCGCGTTGGCTCTCGTAACAGCGTTCCAAAAATATTTTGATGTCATCCTCGGATTGAATGAAAAAGAAGGTTATGAGGTGGGCGATCATCTGGGCTTTAAAGGGTCGAATCTCAAGCCGGAAGGATTGCTGAATTTGTGCCGCGACATCCATCAACGCGTCCAGGTGGACACGATTATCATTCATCCCACCAGTTATGCACTGGCCACCGGGCCGGATGGTGCTGCGGTGATTGGGGGCCCGTTTTGTCGCAAACCCAAAATTACCACCGGCGCCGGAGATCATTTCAACTCAGGTTTTTGTCTCGGCAAATTGCTCGGTTTTTCAACCGAGCTTTGCCTGTTGGCCGGGGTGACTACCAGTGGTTATTATGTTCGGTCCGGTGAGAGCCCGGCAATCACCGACCTTGGTAAAATGCTGCGCAATTGGCCTTCGGAAAACGGAAGCTAATGTTACTCGAGATTGTTAAATATGGGACGCCGATTCTCCGCCGAAAAGGGGCGTGGATCGAACAGGTCACACCTGCGATCAAAAAACTTATAGGCGATATGCTGGAAACCATGTACGCGTTTAAAGGCGTTGGCCTCGCCGCGCAGCAGGTCGGCCTCGCTTTGCAATTAACAGTCATTGACGTCCGCGGCGTTACCGATCGGCCCTCGACTTTGGAATGGGATGGAAAACCAGTGGAAGTAGCCGACTTCATGCCGATGGTCCTGCTCAATCCTAAAATTGAACCAGCAGGCAACCCTGTTGCCGGGCCTGAAGGCTGTCTCAGTTTTCCGGAAATCTTCGGCGAGATCGCGCGCCCGGAAATTGTGGATGTCGAAGCACTGGACAAGCAAGGCAAGCCAATCAAGTTCCGCTGTGGTGGATTACTGGCCCGAGCTATTCAGCATGAGGCGGATCATCTGAATGGCATTTTGTTCATCGACCGAATGGACAAAATGACCAAAGAAGAATTGCGGTCGCAACTGGAAGATTTGCAGGCAGAGACAAAGGCGGCGCTGAAGACCAAGTAAAGGCCGATTCTCAACAAGCAGTCTCCAGCGAGGAGCGAGACCTTTAATTCTTGACAAATAGGATTGGCCATGGCTTGGTTAGAATTGGCCAAACGAGAGTTTCATCACATAGAATGAAAACGATTTCATTGGGTGTATGTTTGACGTTCCTGGTTTTCCTCCCCGTTGCAAAAGGATCGACAGTCATCAACTTCGATGACCTTTCCACCGGAAATGATTCGACGGTGATTTCAAACGGCTACCAAGGCCTTCAATGGAGTAACTTTGCTGTGGTTAACGGGAAGAGGCAAAATACAAATGAAGGCTATTACAACGGAACCATTTCAGTGTCTAACGTCGCATACAATGGTTTTGGCAATCCTGCTGAATTCAGTTCCCACGGTACTTTTAATCTGAATTCCGCCTATGTAACAGCGGCTTTCGCAAACGGCTTGCAAGTCCAGGTAGTGGGTATCGCAAACAACAACGTGATTTACAATAATACCTACGTGGTGAGCAAAAGCGGTCCAAGCTTCATCAATTTCAATTATACGAACATCGATAAAGTCAGTTTCAGCTCGGCACAGAACGTGAACTTTGTTTTGGACGACCTCACGATAACATTTGTTAATCCTTCTGCCAGTTTCAGCGCCAGTCCTGGTTCGGGCTCCGTTCCTTTACTAGTGCAATTCACTGATCATTCTACCGGGATGATAACGGGTTGGGATTGGAACTTTGGGGATGGATCTCCTCACAATTTCAACCAAAACCCCTCGCATACATTTGACGGTACTGGCGACTTTCTCGTCACCCTAATCGTGATGGGAAACGGCGGCATCACCAGCACCAATACCGCAATCATCTCAGTGAAGTGTTTCCCGCCTTCGTTTCCCCTAACGACGCCAGGAATGGTGCAGGGTTGGGGCTGCAATTACTTCGAACAAATCAACACAGGATGTTTGACGAATATCGCAGCCATTGCAGCGGGGCGCGATCATAGTTTGTTCTTAACCAAAGATGGGACGGTACTTGCACTTGGAGCTGCCTCCAGCGCTGCTGCGGTTGTACCCGCGGGCCTGAGCAACGTGATCGCCCTCGCCGCTGGGGATGCTCATAGTTTGGCGTTGAAATCGGACGGGACTGTCATCGGATGGGGACAAACCAGCGTGCCTTCAGGATTAGGTGACGTTGTTGCGATTTCGGCTGGGGCTGACCATAGTCTCGCGCTGCATGCGGATGGGACTGTAGTCGGTTGGGGAAGAACAACTGTTCCTCGAGGACTAAGCAATATCGTAGCAGTTTCCGCAGGGCGGGGGATCAGCCTGGCCCTAAGGGATAACAGCACGGCGGTTGGCTGGGACATGGGTCGGGGCGCAGATCCTTCCACACTAAGCAATATCGTAGCGATCTCTGCAGGCGATAATTGTTGTTACGAGGCAGCGGAAGCACTTCAAGCTGACGGAACTCTTTTGATCGGTTCTGCCTTCACCAACCAATGGTTCGTAAACCGAGGAGGAGTTGTGGCTATTTCATGTTCGCGAGGAAGCGATAGCCATGTTAGCTGGGGGATTGATTCCCAAGGCGATGTATTTGCTATTGGGGGTTTTGCCTTCTGCGGTGGTCCTTTCCTCCCGCCGGGTGGCATCTTTAACGCGGTGGCAGTGGCTTCGGGTGACGCACATAATTTGGCGCTGATCGGCGATGGGCCGCCGGTGACACATGCGTCATTGCTCAATCCCTCATGGGATCTGGGCGGTTTTCATGTTTTGGTCCCAACGGAACATGGGAGAGTTTACCGTCTGGAGTACAAAAGCTCCCTTGGAGAGAACAGTTGGACCAGTCTGCCTCTGGTTGCGGGAAATGGCAGCCTGATTAACCTGACCGATCCGACCGGCTCAGGTAATCAGCGATTCTACCGCGTCCGGAGGTGGTAAAAAGGTTCAGGTTTTTACAAACCGCAGTTATCACATATCGTAAGGATTGCTGCTTACGATCGTCGAGTTGCGGCGATAGCGGTAAAACTTGGCCCCGGCCGTTACCCGCGCGAGATAAGGTGAAGTAGCGGTTGGAGATATATCAACGTAAGGGCCATTGACTGCATTTGCTGATTGCAAAACCGCCCCTGAAAAATTCCAACTAATCGTGTTCGTTGATGTGCCCGGTCCGCGAGTGATGGTGATTCGGTCTAATGTCACAAGTGCAAATTTGCTCGTAGCTGACCCAAACGCATTAGTGACCACGACATCATAGACCCCTGGCGTTACGACGTTCGTGATGCCCAGGCTCGAGTTGGTTTCGCCACTAATTGGTATTCCAGTTTTGCGCCATTGATAGGAAAGAGGAGGCACACCGGCGGCGATTGTTCTCAGCAGAACAGTGTCATTTGATACAACCGCAATCGAACGCGGGGACATGGTAATCACCGGTTTATCAGTAATAATAAATCCGGCGATCGTGCTCGCATTGTTGATCGAGTGAGTTTTATCCGCGTCGGGGCTTGCTGAATGTTGAGGAAAATTACCCACCAGTTTGATGTGATCGGTGTTCAAGTTGGTGCTGACGGTGCTCAACCCTCCGCCATGACCACGAATCCAGGGTGCGTCGCCGACATCCCTCGGCTGAGATGGATTGGCATAAACTACGGATTGTGTCGTTGAAGCCGTCGCGTCGATGATAAACGCGTTGGTCAGGTGATACATCGAGTCGCTTGAGGCAATCAATTGGATTACAAAAGGTGTATTGGTAAAGAGAGTTTTTAGCCCGGTGATATCAACAGTGTAAGGTGGCAGATGCAGGCTATTATCAGGGAGCCCGCTGGGAGGACCGAAATTAATCCCATCTCGCAAAAATCCGGCGTAAACTTCTCCGTCGCCCGGGATCACCGTTGGGCCAAAGAACTCGTAATAGGGCCCGGGCCGGTCATACCCTCCGAAATAACTCCAATTTGCTGTGGGCGCATTCCAGTTAATGGTCAGCGAACCGTTGGGCAACGGGTTTAGACCACCGGTCGAGTTCGTGCTAATGACCTCATTCAAAGTATAAGCCAACTGATCACATGGTGTGTCGCCGAACCCGGTCATCATCGGTGTCAAATTTTCCCAACTGCCCGCAGGAATGCCAAATGCTGTCGCAGTCACATTATTGCGATACCCGCCCAGGCCGCAGTAGTCGGTTTGAAAATTGAAACCTATCGAGGCGGCATGACTCACCCCTAGCATGAGAGCTGCTGCGGATACTGTGCACACAGTTTTGCGTGCGGATGTATTTGAATTAATGCGGAGCCGTTTCATTTGGATGACTATCTGGGAAAAGGGTGGGGGCTGTCTTCAAGAAGATTGCGGTAAATGTTTTTCCGAACTTCGATGCGTTTCGGGGAAAACTTACGTCGGTTCATTGGTTCGTCAACATTTTCTTTGGGTTAACGAACAAATATGCTCTTTAGTTCACGCCGTAAAAACAGATTGCTTGCGAAAAAAAAAGCGGCCGGGAATTGGTTTCCCGGCCGCGTTTGTTTTGAGTGGCAAATCAGAAGGGCATCGGCCCTTTAAGCTGATGCCCAGGGCGGAAGCGAATCACATCAGATATGGATTAGCAATGACCGTCGAAGGGGTGCGCACGGCATGATAGCGGTAGAACTTACTCGCCGAGCGCAACGAGCTCGCATAGGGCGAAACAGCGAAGGACAGATCCGTGTACGGACCGCCGACAGGATCGGCCGACTGCAAAATGCCTTCGGCACATTGCCAACGAAGAGTTACTCCAGCGACTGGCGCTGTGTCAAAGTTGAGGCGCAACACATTTCCGCTATTGTTGGCGGGTGTTCCTCCCGTGGCGATCGTTTGGACTTCTCCGGCTGTTAACGCTCGATTGTAAAAACGAACGTCGTCCATCTGGCCGTTGTACGATTGCCAGAAACCATCATGCGAGTGGCCCAATTCGATCTCCTGACCCGCGGGCCAGGACCAGGCGCCTGCGTTGGCGCTGGCCGTATCCGAAGTCCCGTCAATGTAAAGAGTCACAGGCCCATTATCTGCCTGGTCGAAAACCAGGGCAATATGATGCCAATTCCCGTCCGATAGTGTTACATTTTGCGAGAGGAAGTCCTCCGATGCGGCGGGGCTCGTTTGGACCTGGATTTGGCCATCCTTGGTCTGAGCAATCACAATACCGCTGCCGGTGCGTCGATCAAACAACATTGCTGGATTGCCGCCGGCATCGATCAGGCCGGTTGAGTGCATCCAGAACATGATCGTTCCCACCGAGGAATTGAGGTTGGTATGACCGGGCACAATGATTTGGTTCGTGCTCGTCCCATCAAAACTCATGACTCCGCTTCGGCTGCCGCTGGAGGCCAGCCAGGTCGCGCCGAAATCCAATCCATCCAACGGCGGGCCGTTGGTGTTGGAATCGACCACGTAGTTGTTGCCCTCGGTGATCGCAAGATGATCGGGAGATACTGCGCGGCTGACCGCCGATCCGTAGAGATTTGTAACCAGGAGATCGTAGCTGGCATAGTCGGAGGCGCTCACATTCGTGATTCCGAGGCTGGTCGTGGTCGCTCCAGGAATTGCCAGGCCATTCTTTCGCCACTGATAAGAGAGCGGCGGCACGCCAACAGCATAACCACTCCAAACAACGGTATCAGCGGTGCAAACTATTACTTGCTGAGGTGACATTGAAATAACGGGTTTATCCGTAACGATGAATCCTGAAATGGTGCTCGCATTGTCAAAGCCGGTTACTTTGTCGCCCCCATGCGCAGCGCGGTTACCAATGATCTTGAGGTGATCTGTGTTCACCGACCCGCTGGCCGTGCTGAGGCCGCCTCCATGCCCGCGAATCCACGGAGCTGAACCTGCGTCATCCACTGGAGGAGTACTCGGGTAAATCACGGACTGGGTTGTATTTGCGGTCGCATCGATGATAAAGGCATTCGTCAACTTCTGCATGGAGTCGCTGGAAGCTATCAATTGAACGGCGAATGGAGTGTTCGTGAAGAGACTCTTTAGCCCGGTGATATCTACAATATATCCAGGCTGAGTATTGTCGGCTCCGCCAGGAGGACCGAAATTGACACCATCGCGCAAAAATGCGTTGTAAACTTGCCACTCCCCTGTTGGCACCGGGACAGGCGGCGCCCCGTTGTACGCATGGCTCGCATTATTGAGGCCGTAACCAGCGAACCCGCTAAAATTCCCCATATTAGCAGACCAACTCAGGCTGAGCGACCCATTCGGAAGCGGAACCAAGCCGCCGGAAGCGGTTGTCGTATCGATCACTTCATTCAAGGTGACGTAGACGCCGGAGCAACCATACCCGGTGTCAATTTTGGTCAGACTCTCCCACTGATTCGTGGGAATGCCAAACGCTGCCATCGGAAGGGGAAAACTTGAATAACGCTGATCGCTACAATAGTTAAGTTGGAAGCGCAAGCCAACGGTCGCCGCCTGGCTGACGCCAAGCATGAGCGCGGCCGCTGAGACGGTGCACGCCACCTTGCGAGCGGACGTGCGGTGAGCAGAATATGATTTTTTCATAATGAGTATAGTTCAAGTACAGTCGATCTCGGTTAATGTTTTGGCAGCGCAATCCGAAATTTACTTCCTTGTAGCCCGCAGAAAAGGGAGGTTTCAGTGACCCTGTGCTCTGTCGGGATTACACTATCTCAGGCATGAACGATAAGCAACAATCTTTTCATGTTTCTGGGTTGTGATGCAAAGCGTAAGCATGCATCTTTTCGAAGCGGCGCTTACGCGCTCGACGGATGAGCCCAGCCGATCTTCAACGCAAGCATGAGGAAGCACGCGAACTTCTGCTCGCTAATGATTTTGCGCAGGCCCTGCTACGTTACGAAAAATTGACACGGGAATACCCTGGCGCGGCAGTGCTCTGGGCCGAATATGGCAACGCCGCTTCACGTTTGCGGGAAATCAAGCTGGCCGATCTCGCCTGGCGAAAGGCTCTCGATCTGGCTCCGGGCAACTCCGATGTCGCGAGCATGATTGGCCACCAGTATCAGGCCTTGCGGTTGCCCGAAAAGGCCCGCGCTTGTTTTGCCCAGGCCTCGGCTGCCGATCCACAGGGTATCAACCCTCGCATCAGCCTCGCCGTGTTGCTGGAGCAGCAGCATCAGCTCACCGAAGCCCGTTTGGTCGTCGAAGAATGTCTGGCCATCGATTCGCACGATGATCAAGCTCGTTATTTTTCGGCCTTGCTCGACCGGCGCGAAAACAATCTTGAGCAAGCCGAATGTCGTTTACGGGATCTGATCGTTTCGGAACCGAAACATCCTTATGTCCGGTACGCCTGCCGCTACGAGCTGGCTCAGGTGCTTGACCGTACGAACCGCTTTGAGGACGCAATGCGCCTGCTGATCGAGGCAAAACAAATCGTTCGCACGATAACCGATACTGATTTGCTCGAGCAGGGGTACGACCGGGGTGCGGAGAGTGCTCGGCGTTTCACAGAATCCCAACCAAAAGACGTGCTGCACACCTGGGCCAGGTTTTTCCCGCATCGAAAGCGCGGACCAATCCCGTCCCTGGCATTTCTCGGCGGGCATCCCCGAAGCGGCACTACGCTGCTCGAGCAAATCCTCGATGCCCATCCCGCTATCGGCGCGCTCGATGAGCCGACTGCATTTGTGGAGGTGCTCGAACCCGAGTTCCACAAAACTCGGCAACATTCCAGCCAGCGCCTGAACGTTTTGCGTCGGCTGTACATTCAGGCCCTCCAGAACGAGCTCGGCCCTGGCGCAGAACACAAATTACTCGTGGACAAAAACCCCTCACCCACCGCGCGACTTCCTGTCTGGCTGCGCGTCTTTCCAGAACTACGCGTCATTATCGCTTTGCGCGACCCGCGCGATGTGGTGCTCAGTTGCTATTTCCAAAATATTCCGCTGAATGCGGTTAATGTGAATTTCCTTAGCTTCGAACGCGTCGCCAAGCATTACGCCGATCTGATGGATATCTGGCTTGCAGTGCGCGAGTGGGACGGCTTTTCCTGGCTTGAAACAAAGTACGAAGACATGGTAACTGAAATGGAAAAAGAAGGGCGCCGGGTCACCGAATTTCTTAATTTGGCCTGGGACGCAGGTCAAACACGTTTCTACGAAAAAAGCAGGCAGAAGCAACTCTACTCGCCTACTTATCAGGATGTAACACGCCCGGTCTATTCGAGGTCGGTTGGCCGCTGGCGAGCCTACGAAAAGCATCTTGCGCCTGTATTAGCCGCGCTCGAACCTTATTGCCGAAAGTTTGGGTATGATTGAGCTTATTGTCCGCCGTTATCAGGCTTGAGCCATGGCGAATTGGATGCGAACCATTTCGAAGACTTCATAACTTCGACATGGTTATCGGCAAGCAGCACAACGCTGCGTCCTCCGTGGCGCAAATGCGGTCCGCCCCAGTTGGGATCGTCTGACGTAACACAACCGGTGCACGGCGCATCATTGGCGGGATCGTGCAACACCCAGGCCCCGGCCTTTTCGGGCGAGCGCTCCGTCACGCACTTATTGAAATCCGGAGTGTTGATTGGTTTAGTGCCGCCATCTGTAAGATGGACCGTACTGGACGGACGCTTCAGTGTCGCGGAATTTGCCGGCGGCCAATTCTTGACATCCCAAACACCGGGCCAATCACAACCGCCGAGCCGGAAATTCATCTGGTAATTGGAAAGCGCCTTATCCACCAGGTCGCTAGGATAAATTTGAGAGAGCTTTTTGAATTCTCGCGATTGCGTAGGACATAGCAGAAGATTCGTGGTGCTTTGGTATGGCGTAAGAAAATTGAACCACCCTTTGCGAAAATCATTATTACCTCGAACTTGAAAAGTATGACAGTACCTTCCCTCGGAATCATTGGCATACATTTGCGAGGCAAGTGCCATCTGGCGGAGGTTATTGATGCAACTGGCAGTGCGTCCCTTTTCTTTCGCCCGGCTTAATGCAGGCAAGAGCATGCTGGCAAGGATCGCGATAATGGCAATAACCACCAACAGTTCGATCAATGTGAATCCCCGCTGACGCGCTTGCCTGTGAAAAATGACTCCACGTCCAGCCAGCTTGAGGGTGACAGTGGAAAGCATACTCAAACCTTTTACAGCGTAATGCCCCGATTGGCAAAGGAATTGCGTCCCCAAATGAAACACTCGAAAGTGGCGACAACAAAACTCACTGCAAACCGAGACTCAAATGCACGTAACATTGAACATGAGCAGCGACAGATTCGCCCCGGAGCGCTGGCATCCCTGCCGGCAAAATAGTTGATCGAGCTGAAAAGATTCCACAGGAGTTAACTGAGGTTGCGGAGGAGGACACAAGAAACGTTCAAAATGACGGGCGAAAAGAGTCTTACACGAATTTACACAAATTTTCACCAACAGGAGGACAAGGATTTGCCAAGGAGATTACAGAGAAGGCCAAGGCACGTGGTTTTACAACAGCCAGAAACTGGGCGGATGGGTCACGAGATTACATTGCCTCCTGTTCAACTGCCTGGTTCAGGCTGCGTCACGGAGTGAGGCCTTCAATCTCAAAAACTCAACAGCACTTTTTCCGAATCCTTTTTCCGGGTCGTCCGGACCATCGTTACGAACAATACGGTTGCGAGGCAGGGAATAATCGAAGCGGCAATCACGACTGGCTCAAACGAAAACCGGTCCGAGATTTTTCCAATAAGAAAAGTTGTGATTAGTGTGCCAATGCCTGCCGCAGTTCCACCCAGTCCGCTGACAGAACCAACGACACGGGTGTGGAAAACGTCCGCGGGAAGCGACAGGAATATCGTCGAGCAGCAGGCGTAGGCAAAGGTGGCGTAAGCAAACAAGCTCAGCAAAACGACGTAATTAGAAGTAAACGCCGCGCCAATCAACACCAGCATGCTGGGACCAAAAATCAAAAGGACAGCACGCCTGGCCCGGCCCACCGGCCAGCCGCGTTTGATCCAGTAGCTCGAAAGCCCGCCGCCAAAAAAGTTGCCAATATCCGCAGCGAGAAACGGGGCCCAAAATCCGAGAAGACTTTTTTCCAAACTAAATCCTTTGCTGGCCAGGTAAACTGCAAACCAATCTCCCACAAAAAACCAATAGGGATCGATCAGGAATCGACCAAGGAGAATTCCCCAGGTCTGTCGAAATTTCAGCAGCCTGGGCCATTTGATTTCGGGAAGCCCGGAATCCATCAGGTTTTCCGCTGCGCGTCCTCGTTGAATATGTTCAAGTTCCGCAGCGGCCAGTCGCGGGTGCTCTTCGGGCTTTCGGTAGAGAGCCCGCCACAGGATGATCCAAATGACACCCAGGCTTCCCGTCAACAAAAACACCGGACGCCAATCTCCAAATCGATGATAGACAAATAACACAATAAATGGAGCGACCGCCGCGCCGATGCAGCAACCGCTGTCGAACAACGCCACCGCCCAAGCGCGTTCTTTGGCTGGAAACCATTCTGAAACCGCTTTGGTCGAGCCCGGATTATTTGCGGCCTCCCCGCAAGCCAAAAGAAAACGAAAGCCGCAAAGGCTGGGCAACCCCCTGGCGAACGTCGTTAACATTTGCACGACGGAATAAAATGAAACGCTGACGGTCAGGCCCAGACGCGTGCCGAATACATCGAGGAGCCGCCCGTTGACACTTTGCATAATCGTGTAGCCCACGCGAAACGAGATCAGAATCAGCGCCCATTGTGAATTGTTCCATCCATGATCCTTTTTCAAAATCGGTCCAAGCACATTGATGGTTTGACGATCGATGTAGTTGATGACCGTCATGGCGAACAGGAGTCCGCCTATCCACCAGCGGAGATGGCGGATGGGAGAAACGGCTGCCTGTCGTAGATTTTGATTGAGGCTGGGAAGAGAGGTGGGCACGGAAATACTAGTGAGAGCCTCAGACCGAGGCACGAATTTCAGGTGACGTAATCGGCATAGAATTTTGGCGGAAAGATGGTGGCAGAAACATAGGAAAGAAATATTTTTCTGCCCTCATTTTTCTGCCTCCTTCGGGTAGTTCTGCCTGGCTCGACCTACGGAACTTGATTTGTTTACACGATCTTTTCAAATTCAAGGACTCTAATGGCAGCTACCTGAAACTCCAATCTCCAACCGATCGTTGGAGCGTGATGTTTGATGTTTAAGGTCATAGTGCGCCCACGGCTGGTTTAGCCAAGCCAGTTTTTTTCTCCGCAAAATATCGGGCTACCTTTCGGATGCCAAAGGCGATCTCCTCAATGTCCCCCTCGGTATAATGCTCGTAGAGGTTCATGGTGAGCCATTGGTTGAATGCATCTTCTGCTACCGGACAATTTCCTTTTTGATAGGTGCGCGCGCCAAAAGGCATCGAGCTGGATGGAAACGCGGAGCGCTTTTGGAAAATGTCATAGAGATACACTGGCCGTCCGCCAGTGATCAGGTGAGCTTCGTTCGGCACACCCTCGGCAGCCAGCGCAGTGGAAAATTCGCGGGCAGTACAGCCCAGCGTTGCAAGGTCCAGTTTGAAAAAATAAAGGAAGTAACTATGCAGGCAGCTATCCTGGACACGCTGGGGTGATACGCCGCGAACATTTCCCAGCAACTCATTCAACCTGGTGCCGAGCTGATTTCGGCGCCTGGTGATCTCTTCCACTCGTTCGAGTTGCGCCAGGGCGACCGCGCCCTGGAGTTCGGTCATTTGGTAGTTCGGCGCCAGGAAAAAAGGGTTGCGAATCTTTTCCTCCCGTTGATAACACTTGTCCAGAAACAACGAAGCCAGGTAGCGCAGACGATCATCTCCTGTCAAAACCATGCCACCCGACCCGCAGGTGATGTGCTTGAAATGATTGAGCGAGAATGCGCTGATCGAGCCCATAGTACCTGCGAGCCGGCCTTTGTGCGTCGTGCCGTACGCCTGGGCGCAATCTTCGACGATAGGCAGCTCAAACTCGCGCCCCAGCTCGGTGAAACTGTCCATGTCCGCCGCCAGACCTCCATGGTGCACAACCAGTATGGCTCGCGTTCGCTCGTTGATACATTTCCGGGCGGAGACAGGATCCATGTTCAACGTGTCCGGCTGTACGTCTGCAAAGACCGGAACGAGTCCCTGGTAAAGCATCCCCGTGAGTGAACCCATATCGGTAATCGCGGAGGTAATTACTTCGCTGCCTGGCGCTAATTCCAGGGCGCCCAGCGCTATGTGCACCGCGGCGGTGCCGCTCGAGCAAGCGATGCAATGTTTTTGCCCATACATTGCCGCGAACCGCTTTTGAAATTCAAAGACTTTGGTTCCAGCAAAAAAGAAGAGCACGTCGCTATCAATGACCTCCGCCAGGTAACGTTTTTCCAATTCCCCGTGACGTTTCCGCCCGGGAAACGGAGTGCGTTTGGCTTTAGGTCCGCCATTCAGAGCGAGCGGTTCGGAAGGATCCAAGCTCCGGAGGCTGGATTCAGTGCGCATGCAAAGTTCCGTGTTCCCTTCGCACCCGCTCACCGTCTATGAAACGGCTCGAGGACGAAGACGCCCCCTCTCCCATCCGATGGGAGAGAGGGCTGGGGTGAGGGCTCAAGTGGTTCACGGCCCGGACCGGTTTTCGTCCTGGGCCGTTTCGTAAACGATGACGTAATTCTTACCGCCTTTCACCCATTGAACGTGCGCATCGACAAAGAGGGCATTGCCTCCCGCAGCGCCATGGTCATCATTCGCATCGGGATAATTATTCATCGCTCCGGGTCCCCCGCGATCTCCATCCATGATGATCCAAATCTGCGTTGGGCCTATCCTCTGGCCTCTCAATCCGAATGGTGCGTTTTTGTGCACGTAATTTTGAACAGTCCTGTCTGATTTCTTAATGCCGCCGACAGTCGCGGTTTTTCCGTAATAAAATGTCGTAGTGGTCGTGTTGCCGTCATTGTTCATGAAGCCGTAAATCTCGTAGCTAACACCGCGCAGGTCGGCATCCCGAGTGGCAGCGCTCCGCGCGAACTTATACGGCGCCTGGTTCAACATATCCTTCAGGACGGTACGGCCGTTCTGAGGATGCGTCACCACGTTCGTTCCAATGAAATCCTGCGTGGCAGGACAAACGAACACTGACTGCGCCAGAGCAGAAGGAATATATTCCGGATAAAGCCAGGTAAGGTCGTCGTCCACATCGTCATGAGTTCCGGAAAAGTAACCGTGGGAATCATCCTGAGCATACATCGACATGCCCAATCCCATCTGCTTGAGGTTGCTGAGGCATTGCGTGCGTTTGGCTTTATCCTTGGCTCGAGATAGCGCAGGCAGAAGCATTGAGGCCAGGATGGCAATGATGGCGATGACCACCAATAACTCGATTAGAGTGAAGCCATGCGTGGTACATGTGATCCGCGAGCCCCCCTTCTCACAATCAAATTTGTTTCCAGTTCTCATGCAAAGGATCACCGCGATGATAATCCACGCGCTGAATAAAGGCTAAAATACCATAGCGGAGCAGAGCGACAAAGCTTTTTTGCCGCCACCCGGGTATGATTAAGAGTGGGTTTAGACAGCGTGATTGTAGCGCAGAGTTGCACTCTGCTGTAGCGCCGATTTGCAATCGGCAGGGGCAGCGGTAAATTTCGAAACATTCGAGCCTAGACATGCGGCAGAATAAAATTCTGCGATGCAGCGCGATGCAGCAGAGTGCAACTCTGCGCTACGTCAGATAATACTCACCCCGGACACGCAGCCAGGTATTAGGTGGACTGCCATTCAGTCCCGCTTTGGCTTGACGCAGGAGGCCTTTGTCCAGTACTCTTCGTTGTACTTTCCCAATATGATTGAGCTCGGTCAGCGGGTCCGTGTTCTGAATAGCAAGGACTTTACTGCTGTCGGCGGTGCTTGACCTGGCTCGGACCCAGATTACCATATTGGAAGGCCTCCTTGTGGTGGCGCTTGGGGGAATGCAAGCCCGTAACACAATGAACGGATTGAAACCAAATCTTCCTGGCTTCTCTACGGCCAATGAGGAAAAGCGCCAGGCGGCGTTTACTCTTATCGAACTTTTGGTTGTCATTGCGATCATTGCCATTCTCGCGGCAATGTTGCTCCCTGCCTTAGCCAAAGCCAAAGAGAAAGCCAATCGCACCGCATGCATCAATAACATGAGAAACTTGGCTCTGGCGATGACCATGTACACTCATGATAACAACGATTACATGCCCTGGTGCCAGTGGTATAATTCTTATGGGCCAAGCTGGATTTATATGCCTACCAATGGGGGAGCGCCTGATCCTTACAAATTAGTCAATGGCGTTCTTGAAGATAACACCAATGTTTTTCCGTTGATCGAACAAGGTCTTTATTATCCTTATGTACGCAACCGCCAGGTTTATTATTGTCCGCTCGACCGTAAAGAAAACGCTGATTTCATCTACCGGATTCAACGTGTTTCGAGTTACATCATGAATGGCGCGGTGTGTGGTTTTGGCCACTACAGCCGTCCAAAGTTTAAGATCAGCCAATTCAATCCCTCTGCTTATGTGCACTGGGAGCCAAAGGTGAATAACGAGTCAGGAGGCCCAAAAGGTCCTTTCGCTTACAACACCGGTCACGATGCCAGCCAGATTCCTAATGAGAAGGAGGGTATTGGCAATCGGCATGCCAAAGGTGCGGGCGTTATCGGCTTTGATGCGAGAGTTCATTGGATTTCTTTCCTGAAGTTCACACAAGAAGCGTCCGCGTTCCCGGGGCTCTTATGGTGTGTCCCAAACACGCCACTGGGGAATTGACGGCTCGCCCTCACCCAACCTTTTTCGAGCCGCTCCGGCAAAGCGCTTCACAGCGGCGAGTCGGGGGAGGGAGATGAGAAAGAAACGGATCTCGAATCGTACACCTTCTCTTACTCGGCCTCGTTCTCGCCTCGTGCCCACCCCAACTTATTGACTGTATCGGATGCGAGAAGCGGAAGACTAAGCCTGAAAGCTGCCAGGGACCGAAGAACGTTTTCTCTTAGCGCCAGATCCAGCTAATCAACCCCGCGTAAAATAGGCTCGGCAGGTAATCCGCCAGTGGGATCTTCTTAATTTGCAGAATGACCAAAGCCACCGAAAAAATTAAAAGCCCGCACGTTGCGCTGACCGCGCTTTCCAGGTCTTTGGCCTTCAAGAATGGACCAATCCATTCACTGCACGCCAGGGTGATCGATCCCTGAAGCACAAACACCGGCAGAGCTGCCAAGGCCACGCTTTTTCCTAGAATCCGCGCCAGTCCCATGGTCGCGAGGCCGTCCATGATCGCCTTGACGATTAGCGGATAAAAATAGCCCGACAGGCCGTCCTGCACCGCCCCTAAGGTTGCGAGCGGTGCAGCACAAAAGAGAGCGGCACAGATTTTAAATCCGTCGCTGGATGGCTCGGTCGTTCCTGTCGAGGCGGCATTGATGCGGTCGCGAGCCTTCTGGCCAATTTGGTTTGACATCTTTTGGAGCTGTAACAGCCAGCCCGTCCAGCGGCCAAGGAATAAAGCGATGATGACGATGAGAAGCTGTTTAAAAATCTGAAGCAAGGGCCCATTCAAATTAATCCAGGTCAACCGCAAACCATAATAGACGGAAAATATTCCCAGCGTGACTTTCCAAAACGATTCCTGAGCAACTGAAAGAGGTTGGGTTCGCAGCGACCCGGCAATGCCGCCCGCAAGAATCCCCAGCGCATTGATTGCTGTCCCGATCATCGCGGGCGCATGATAGATTCGACGATGGAGGTCGTCCACGGAAACCCGCGAGATCCAAAGCGGCAAGCCGCAACCGACCCGGACCGCGGCTGTGTTCCGTCCCGCGGAACCAGCCGCAGCATGTGCTCGAGGGAAGCCAGACCAATTACACATCGTCGCCGCTGCGGCTGGTTCCGCTGGGGCGGAACACAGCCGCGGTCCGTTCGAATTTCGAGGGCGCCGCGTCCCCTTACAAAACGGAAAGACATTGCATCGGCTTTATCGGCGCAGTACACCTCTCGCGAAATCAACCGTTAGATTGCAACCCGTTTCATGCAACAAACACTCAGAATAGCCCTCGTAGGCGCCGGCATGTTTGGCGGGGATGTTCATTTGCGCGCCTATGCGGATTTGCAGCGCGCCGGCATCAGCCCGCAACTTGGCAGGGTGGGTCTCGATGGCTGGGCACGCGATTTTGCCGAAATAAAATTCGAGCTTGCGGCGATTGCCACGCGAACACCGAAATCCGCTCGAGGCGCCGCGGAAAAATTCCACTCCTGGACTGGATACAAACCGAAAACATATTCCGGTGAGAAACCGTGGTTGCCCTTATTCCAGGAGAGCAGAGCTCTCGACCTTATTGCGGTTGCGACGCCCGATCATTTGCATACAGAAGTGATCCTGGCTTCGCTGAAAGCGGGGAAGCACGTCATTACAGAAAAACCGATGTGCCTGGATATTTACGAAGCGGATCGCATTATCGAACTGGCGCGCAAACAGGATCGCATCGTCGCAGTCGATATGCACAAGCGATTTGATCCGGATCATCTGAGAGTACGTGACGACATTCAACAGCGCGTAGGCGAACCACTTTATGGACTCGCATATCTTGAGGAGCCGCTGGAGGTGTCCACCAGTACATTTAAATGGGTCGAGCAAAGCGACCCGTTCAGTTATGTGGGCCCTCATTGGGTGGATTTGATCGATCATTATTACGGGAGCAAACCGGTTTCTCTAACGGCGGTGGGACAGAAGAAGAAACTTTTGCGCAGTGGCATTAACGCTTACGACGCGGTGCAGGTTCGAGTGGATTATGCCAATGGCATGAGTATCAATTTCCATAATAACTGGATCACCCCTCCTGAATTCGAAGGTCCGGTCAACCAGGGTCATGAGATCGTCGGCACGGATGGAAAAGTGGAGAGTGACCAGCAATACCGAGGGTTTCGCTGGTGGAGTAAAGGGGGTGGAAGCCGAACGGCAAACAACCATTTTACTCGCGAAGTCAGGCGCCCGGACCGGTCTTCGACCTATATCGGTTACGGCGTGGATAGCCTCATAGTCGGTCTGGGAGCCATTTGTCGAAAAAAGTTTTTTGGCGCATCCCTGAAAGAGGTTTCCACTATTTATCCAACGGCTGAACAGGCGCGAATCACCGTTGCGATTATCAACGCTGCTCGACTGGTGCGTGACTTAAATTTCAAGTATTTGCGCCAGGGCAGGGGAGCGGTGGTGACCGCGCGTTTTGGAAAAGACGGAATTACTATCGTAGATCCGAACTCGCCAAGGAAAAACCAGATGTTCAGGACTATTTACAACAGGCCAATTTGAGGCGCCAAAATCAATGACGAATGTTAAATGACGAATGAAATTTCAGAGCTATGGTGTGATTCGTCATTTAACATTCGTCATTCGTCATTCCTCATCATCTCCCTCTTTCCCGCCGCATTCAACCACCTGCACTTCCTTTCAACAAAGGCTGCATACTCATCCATGTAAATGCGTCCCGGCGCCATAAAATCGAATTCGCCAGGTTTGTCGCGGAAAAATTCGCGGTGAACCCGGGTCCAAATGAGCCGGCCATCTGTTCCAATGTTGACTTTGGTAATCCCCAGGCCGATTGCATTCGAAAGTTCCGTTTCCGAAACGCCGCTGGCCGAAGCGTCAATCCGGCCACCCGCCTGGTTGATGCGCTGTACCTCTTCGAGAGGAACAGCCGAGCCGCCGTGCAACACCAGTGGAAAATCCGGAAGCCGTTTCTGAATTTCAGCCAGCCGATCCAGGTGCAGCCGTTGATTGCCACCAAACTTGTATGCGCCGTGGCTTGTGCCAATGGCAACCGCAAGACTGTCACAACCAGTTCTATCGATAAATTCCTGTGCTTTGCCGGGATCCGTCAGGATCGCCTCTTTGACCTCATGAGACATCTCATCTTCAACACCCTTGAGTTGCCCTAGTTCTGCTTCGACGGCAAGGCCCTGAGCGTGGGCTTGTTCGACCACCCGGCGCGTCGTCGCCACGTTTTCTTCAAAAGGCAAATGCGACGCGTCGATCATAACTGAGTTATAAAAACCCGAACGAATGGCGTCCAAACAACTGGTCTCATCCCCGTGATCGTGATGGACAGCAAAAAGTGCGTTCGGGTAGCTGACCTCTGCGCCTTGGAGCAACCTTTCGAGCATGACCGGGTGGGCGTACTCGCGCATGACCCGAGTGAACTGGACGATAAATGGCGCGCGGGCTTTGACCGCGCCGCGAAACAGTCCGTGAATTTGCTCTAGGTTACTGACATTGAAAGCTCCCAGCGCGTACTTTCCGTATGAAGAACGGAGCAGATCGATGGTGGCCAGACGCATAATTTGAGTCTGAAAGAGGCTAGATTTCTTAAGGGTAGATGTAAAGGCCCCGGACTGACAGCCGGATAGCGGGAAAATGCAGAGCGATCCGAGGCATACGTTAAGAAGTGTTAAAACACGCTGCTTCGAATTGACATTACGTGTGGGAACAGTACTCTCTCTTTCAGCTCTCAACTATGAAACATTCCTAATCCGGAAAGAAACTCGTGGCAGAAAAAGACGATTATTTAGTAGATATCCTGGTCGACCTCGGCTTTGTCATACCGGAGCAGGTGGAGTCCTTGAGGGCGGAGGCGCAATCCGCCGGCGTTGGGCTGGTGGATCTGATGCTGGCCAACAAACTGATTCGGCCGGCTGACGTCACTCAGGCCAAAGCGGCGCATTTCGGAGCTGAGGTGGTCAACTTGAGCGAGTTAAAGATTGCCGACGAAGTTATCGCCACCATCCCCAGGCACATTGCCAGGAAATACCGGGTTATTCCTGTGTTTAAGCATGAAGGCGCCTTGACCGTAGCCCTGGCAGACCCGTCGGATATCGCCACTATCGATAGTCTAAACCATCTGCTGCGGATGGATGATATCAATTTGCAGGTGGCTTCGGAAGAGGACATTGAGAATGCTCTGAGCAAGTATTACGGTGAGCGGGGTGGCAGCCGCGCGGCGGATCCCAAGCTTCAGGAAACTATCCGTGAATTGACCGAAGAGCACGTCGAGGTAACCGGTGGCGGGCCCGATGACGGAGCAGTCGTGGATGCCGACGCTCCTTTGATCAAGCTGGTCAATTCGCTCATCATCGAAGCATTCAAAATGCGCGCTTCGGACATTCACCTGGAGCCCCTGTCCAAGCGGTTTCGATTGCGCTACCGGATTGACGGTGTTTTACACGAGATGAAAGCTCCGCCAAAACGGCTGCAGCCTTCCATCATCAGCCGTTTGAAAATTCAATCCAACATGTCCATTTCCGAGCACCGGATTCCGCAGGATGGACGTATTCAAACTGCCGTAGGAGGCAAATTGATCGATTTGCGTGTTTCCTGCCTTCCAACGAACCATGGCGAAAGCATCGTCATGCGTATTCTGGACAAAGAAGGATTGCGTTTGGGATTGCCGGAATTGGGTTTCTTTACGGACGATCAACAAACTTTTGAACACCTGATTGGTTTGCCGGATGGCATTCTGCTGGTCACCGGACCAACCGGTTCAGGAAAAACGACCACCCTTTATTCCTGTCTGCACTTCATCAATCGGCCCGATCGCAAAATCATCACCGTCGAGGACCCGGTCGAATATCTTTTAGCGGGTATCAATCAGGTGCAGGTCAATGAAGCGGTCGGGCTGTCATTCTCGATGGCTCTGCGCTCGATTCTTCGCCAGGCGCCCAATGTGATCATGATTGGGGAAATTCGCGATCTGGAAACCGCGACCATTGCCATTAATGCTTCGCTGACCGGCCATTTAGTTTTTTCAACGCTTCACACTAACGATGCGCCCAGTGCCGTCACGCGCCTGATTGATATTGGAGTCAAACCCTTTTTGGTGGCTTCCTCGACGCGCGGTTTGATGGCTCAACGGTTGGTGCGAAAAGTGTGCAAGCAATGTGGCGCGCCTTATACGCCAACCGATGCTGAAATACGATCGCTGGGCATTGATCCTGCCAGCGTTCAAACTTCCACCTATTTGCGAGGAAAAGGTTGCGCCAACTGTTCGAACACGGGTTTCCGAGGACGATTTGGGATTTTCGAGGTATTTGTCATTGATGATGAAGCGCGCAAGTTAATCTACGAGAAGGTGCCCTCGTCGGTCTTGCGTTCACGCGCACGGGAAATGGGCATGCGCACTCTGCGTGAGGATGGTATTCGCAAAGCACAAGCAGGGCTGACCACTCCCGACGAAGTCATTCGGGCCACGGTAGGCGATGCGGATTAGATTGAAATGACCAATTTCCGGAAAAAATCGAAAGCTCCTTTTCTCAATAGCGGTCAGACGAAATTTAACGTTCGAGGTTCTCTACGCATGCGCATGGGGGATTTTCAGTTGCCTGTTGTGTGACAAATCTCCTTTTCCGCTGTCTAAGCTTTCATTAACATGTTGCATTATTTGAACCAACCCTAGCATGTCATATTCGATGTCCGATTTGTTGCAGTTAGTGGTGTCGGAAGGCTCCTCTGATCTGCATATCCGTGTTGGCACTCCCCCAACCATCCGCGTGCATGGAATTCTGCACCGGGTGGAGGGACCGGTCTTAGCCCCGGAAGATACTGAGGAATTGATGAGGAGCATCACTTCGGAAGAGCACATCCAACATGTGCGTGAGCGGGGAGGTTCCGATTTTGGTTTTGCCTTTGGTGATATGGCGCGGTTCCGGGTCAGCGTCTTCAAAGAAAAAGGCAACTTCGGCATGGTCTTGCGGCAGATTCCCACCAAGATGCTGACGATGGAGCAAATTGGCCTGCCGCCTTCCACGAAAGAGCTCCTTTACAAACCCCGTGGATTAGTCCTGGTGACCGGTCCGACCGGTTCGGGCAAGACTACTACCCTGGCTTCGATGCTTAACATTATTAATGAGGAGCGGGATGAAGCACACATCGTGACGATTGAAGATCCAATCGAATATTACCATAAACATAAAAAAGCATTGGTGACCCAAAGAGAAATTGGGGTGGATGTGCCCAACTTTGCCGAAGCTTTGCGTCGTGTGCTGCGCCAGGACCCCGACGTCATCCTGGTTGGTGAAATGCGAGATTTGGAAACGATTGATGCCGCGATTACCGCTGCAGAAACCGGGCATCTTGTTTTCGGGACGCTGCATACCACCGGCGCTGCCAAGACCGTCGATCGCGTGGTAAACGCGTTTCCGACCAATCAACAGGAACAAATCCGCATTCAGCTCTCGACCGTCATGCAAGCGGTGATTTCGCAACTGCTCATTCCAAGAATCGATAAGCCGGGGCGCGTTGCGGTGTTCGAGATCATGATCAATACCCCTTCCATCGCCGCCCTGATTCGCGATAACAAAACCTTCCGGATACAATCCGATATTCAGACCGGCGCAAAATACGGAATGGTTACGCTGGACAGTTTTCTGATAGATAAATATCTTGCCGGAATGATAGCCCGCGAAGAAGTAGTGACGAAAGCGCAGGATCCTGTCACTATTCAGGCCAAGTTGCAGGAACTGGAACTGGCCCAGGCAGTGGGCGTTGATATGTCTCCCGGCGCCGCAGCTTGAACGGCATTTCCGGAAAGGTATAATGAATAATGAACGCGGAAATTAACGTGAAGAAGGCAATCCCTTTCCAGAATTTATTTCGCTGCTCTTAACCTATGGCTGAAGAAGTTCACAGTCCGTTGCTGGCGCTGATCAAGGAACGCAGCCTGATCGACGATCTGCAATATGAAGAGGTAGCAGCCGAATTTAAACGCAGCGGCAAAGCGGTCGTTCAAATTCTTCAGGACTTTGGAGTAATGGATTTGGACAACATCTTGCAGGTAATGGCCGATCATCTGGGCACGCGTGTTGTTTCCTTTCGCGATTTGGATCTTTCCCCGCAGTTGCTCCAAAGCATTCCGGCCACCACTGTGCGCATGTACGAATGCCTGCCCTTGAGCCTGAACAATGGCACCCTCGAGATTGCCCTGGCGGACCCTCTCAATCCCGCGCGCATCGATGAACTCGGCTACATCGTCAAAAAAGATCTACAGCTCGTCGTTGCCGATCCGGATGCTATTCATAAGGCCATTGACAAGTTTTATCCCGAGGATAGCGAAAGTGTTTCGGATATTCTCAAGGAACTGGGAGAAGACAAGGATATCGCCCGGGAAGCAACCGAGGCGGAAGCGACGGACGATGCCCGACTGGTCGAGAGCCTCGCCAATGACGCTCCCATTGTCCGTTTTGTTAACCTGGTGGTCTTTCAGGCCGTGCAGGACCGCGCCAGCGATATTCATTTCGAGCCGTTCGAAACGGAATTTCGTATCCGCTATCGTGTCGATGGCGCCCTTTACGAAATGTCTCCTCCCCCGAAGCATTTGGCCCTTCCAGTTATTTCCCGCTTGAAGGTGATGGCGAATCTGAACATATCCGAACGCCGCATGCCTCAGGACGGACGTATTGCCTTCTCCTTAGGCAACCGCATGATCGATTTGCGCGTATCCACATTGCCCACGCAATTTGGAGAGTCCGTAGTGTTGCGCGTGCTGGATCGAACGGCGGTGAATCTGGAAATCGAGTCGTTGGGATTTCCTAAATATCTATACGATTATGTGATCGAGGCCGTCCAACGGCCCAATGGGATTGTGGTCGTGACCGGGCCGACCGGTTGCGGCAAAACCACCACGCTTTATTCCTGTCTGCGCAGGGTCAATACCATCGATTCAAAACTGCTGACGGCCGAAGATCCTGTCGAATATGATATCGAAGGGATCATGCAGGTGGCCGTCAATGAGGGTGTCGGGTTGACCTTCAGCAAAGCCTTGCGCTCGTTTCTGCGGCAGGACCCTGACATTATCATGGTCGGTGAAATGCGCGATTTGGAAACCGCGCAGATCTCGATTCAAGCTTCGCTCACGGGGCATCTGGTGCTCAGTACGCTGCACACGAACGATGCGCCTGGCGCGGTGACTCGTCTGATCGACATGGGCGTCGAGCCGTTCCTCATTTCCTCCACCTTGGTCGCGGTGATCGGTCAACGGCTCGTGCGAACTGTTTGCAAAGAATGCCGCACCCCTTTTGAACCGACAGAAAACCAGCTTGCCTTGCTGAATCTTTCCCCGCATGACCTGGGAGAGAAGGTCTTTTATTACGGACGCGGTTGTTCCACCTGCAATGATACTGGCTATAAAGGACGGAAAGGCATCTTCGAATTGCTGGTGATCAACGATGCGATCCGCGCGCTGATCAATGAGCGCGCCCCGACAGTGGTCATGCGTCAAAAAGCGGTCGAATTGGGAATGGTCACCTTGCGTGAGGATGGCCTCAGGAGCATTTTCGATGGGGATACGACGATTGAAGAAGTCGTGAAGTACACTTGATGAATCATTTTCTGCCAAAATATCCAACGCAAAACCATTGCGGCTCCGGGGAGTTCGAGAGCGGTTTGCAAAAGTAAAAGAACCTTTTTATGCCAAAGTTCCTTTCCAGCACATTGGGATCCTAAGCTTAGAATTCCACGTGGACAAGTTGTCGCG
>JADMIO011545331.1_pt1 | contig 66764 bp, 64 predicted proteins | sample 8958161 | NCBI WGS metagenome assembly JADMIO01 (sample SAMN16585339, study PRJNA669376) | soil metagenome | isolation source: Crop rotation soil | place: USA: Cullars Rotation, Alabama | collected 2011 | reverse complement strand
CGCGACAACTTGTCCACGTGGAATTCTAAGCTTAGGATCCCAATGTGCTGGAAAGCAGAGCATCCACCGCACCGGCAGCCAGGGGTAGTGCACCGCTGCGATGGATGTCAGGTCGACGAACGGCGACCGCAGGACCAGCGCGGCGGGTGGGTCGGTGACCGCGAGCCGGGTGGCGACGGCCCCGCCGAGGCTTTCGCCGAAGTAGACCAGCCGGTGGTCCGGCACGGTGCTGCGCAGGAACTCCGACGCCGCCCGACCGTCGGCCAGCAACCCTGCTTCGGAGGGACTTCCCGGGTTGCCGCCGTACCCGCGGTAGTCGATCAGCAGGACGCCGAAGCCGCGGTCGTTCAGCCGCGAAGCGAGTTGGGCCCGGCCGGCCCGGTTGCCGCCGTTGCCCGGCATGACCAGCACGGTCACCTCGCAGCCGCCCGCGGCCGGCAGGTACCAGGCGGTCAGCGCCAACCCGTCGCCGGTGTGCAGCACCACGTCACGGGCGCCCGGCAGCCAGCCCGACGCCGGGCCCGGATCGCCGGTATCTGCCGCGAAGACGATCCGCCGCTGCAGTAGCCACAGCGCGACGACCGGGACCAGCACCAGCGCCAGCACCACACCCAGCGCGATCACCCACGGCCTGCGCACGGGTCCAGTGTGCACACGCGCACCGCCGCGGCATCTTCAAGCCGACCGCGGAGTGTGCGAACTCGCCCCGCCGGCGCCGGACGCTCGGTAGGTTCCGAGGGTCTGCACTGACCGGGGGGATGGATGCTGCTCGACGCTCGACGGCGCGTGCTGGCGCTACTGTCCGCGCTGCTCGCACTCGGCGGTTGCACTGCGGCGATCGGCGGCACCGCGACGCCGGCGGTGAATCTGCCGCCGCTCGTCCCGCTGCGAATCGGAACCCAACCGGCCTGGGGCAGCGACACGGTCGCCGTACCCGGCCTGGAGTCCGTGCAGTTCGGCACCGACACTGCGATCGTGCTGGGCTCGGCGACCTGGCCGGCGGCGGACGCGGCGATCGCCGGCGTCGACCTGGCGACCGGCGCGGTGCGCTGGAGCTACCCCGACTTCGGCGAACTGGCCGGCGGCGATGGCGCGACGTACGACGCAGGGAGTGTCGCCCGGGGTGACCTGGCGCGGATCGTCTCGGTGGCCGGCGACCCCGCCGACCAGATCGTGGTGGCGTCCTACCTCGCGACCGCCTGCACCGACGACACCGGTCTGTGTCCGCCGTCGAGCCAGGGCGTGACCGATGAGCAGGGCATCGTCGCGCTGAACCTGGCCGACGGCAGCGTCCGCTGGAAGACGCCGCTCATCCCGGCGGTTCCGAGTGGTTCAGCGGAGGCGGACACCTACCGCGGTCGGGAGCAGCTCCTGATCGACGCCGGCGCCGACGGCATCGTGGTCGTGGTCGGCGACGGCACTGAGCTACTCGCGATCGACGCCTCCGCTGCCGACATCATCGGTACCGCTCTGCTCGACCCGTCCACCGGCACCGTTCGCTGGGAGGTGCCGGGTACCCGGGGGCTGCGGCTGGCCGCCGGCACCGTGCTGGCGGCGGTCGCGAACGGCGGCCCGACGATCAAGAACCTCGGCGGCCTCGACGTCGAGACCGGGGAGCAGCGCTGGGCTTTCGAGGCGTCGTTCCCGGCGGAGACCGTCTGGGGCGTGGCCGGCGAGACTGCGCTCCTGCTGCTGCAGCGCGAGCAGGGCCCTGTCGTGCAGGAGCTGAACACGGCCGACGGCAGCCCGGTCGGTGAGGCGACGACGACCACCGCGACGTCGTGCCTGGACGACCGGACGTCGATGATCGTCTGCGGGCCGTCGGTCGGCGACCGGACGGTGCAGGTGTGGACGGCGGAACCGCAACCACCGGCCACGTCCGCGTTCGGCCTGCCGGCGACCGCAGTGCTGTTGCAGCTGGTCGCGGAAGGGACGGTGTTCGCCGGATCGGGTTCGGCGACGCAGGCATTCGACGTCCACGGCCGGGCGGTGAGCGACGTGCTGCCCGCAACCGCCGTCTCGATGGACGACCGGTACCTGGCGCTGGAGACGACCGACGGCAGTGGCTGGGCCGTCTACCCGTTCCGCTGAACCCGCACAGCAGAATCGGGGCGGTTCCCACACATTCGACCCGGGACCCTCCCCGGGCTCTCGGGGACTGGCTACCAGCCGCGCTCGGCGAGCCGGTGCGGCTGCGGGATGTCCGCGACGTTGATCCCCACCATCGCCTCGCCGAGACCCCGCGACACCTTCGCGATGACCTCGGCGTCGTCGTGGAAGGTGGTGGCCTGCACGATCGCGGCGGCCCGCTGCGCCGGGTTGCCGGACTTGAAGATGCCGGAACCGACGAAGACACCCTCGGCACCGAGCTGCATCATCATCGCCGCGTCGGCCGGAGTGGCGATGCCGCCGGCGGTGAACAGCACGACCGGCAGCTTGCCGGTGCGAGCCACCTCGACCACCAGGTCGTACGGCGCCTGCAGCTCCTTGGCCGCGACGAACAGCTCGTCCTCGGGAAGGGAGGTCAGCCGGCGCAGCTCGCCTCGGATCTGCCGCATGTGTGTGGTCGCGTTGGAGACGTCGCCGGTGCCGGCCTCGCCCTTGGAGCGGATCATCGCCGCACCCTCGGTGATCCGGCGCAGTGCCTCGCCGAGATTCGTCGCCCCGCACACGAACGGCACGGTGAACGCCCACTTGTCGATGTGGTTGGCGTAGTCGGCGGGCGTCAGCACCTCGGACTCGTCGATGTAGTCGACGCCGAGCGACTGCAGCACCTGCGCCTCGACGAAATGGCCGATCCGTGCTTTGGCCATCACCGGGATGGACACCGCGTTGATGATCGAGTCGATCATGTCCGGGTCGCTCATCCGGGAGACGCCGCCCTGCGCCCGGATGTCCGCTGGCACCCGCTCGAGGGCCATCACCGCCACCGCGCCGGCGTCCTCGGCGATCTTCGCCTGCTCGGCGGTGACCACGTCCATGATCACGCCGCCCTTGAGCATCTCGGCCATGCCGCGCTTCACCCGGGCGGTCCCGGTCAGGGTCGACGGTGTTTCGGTCATCGGTGCACTCCCGGACAGCTGGCGATCAGACGACGATCAGACGACGGAGGACAGGCCCATTGTCCGCCGCGAATTGGCCCGACCGGCGCAGACCAGTTGCCGCCGCCCGACCGGCGATCCGTCAGCTGTCGCCGGTGGGGATCTGATCCGGGGCCAGCACGATCCAGGTCTTGCCGGTCTTGAACGGCATCGGCAGGCCGTTTGCGTCGACGTAGGTCGTCGGCGAGGAGCCGTCCGGCCGGCTCCACTTGCCCTCCATCGCCTTGCCGTCCCGGTACAGGGTGACGTCGCCGCCGCCGATCGAGAGCGACTTGTACGACGGGCTGCCCGCCGAATCGATGACGCCGTCCGGGAACGCGCTCGTATGCTGCACCAGCACGTTGCTGATCTCGAACGGCGCGCCCGTGGCTCCGTCGGACTGGACGCTGCCGCGGCGGATGTAGTTGTAGGTCCCGTTGCCGGTGTAGGTGAACGAGATCGGATTCGCGAAGCTCGCGGTGATGGTGGTGGCCGGCCGCGACACCGCGATCCGCGGGTCGTCGTTGCTCCAGGTGAAGCCCGGGTTGTTCGGCTGGCTGATGCCGTTGAGCGTGGACACCACCGAGTTGACGTTGCCGTGCAGGTTGTACGGCGCCGACGCCGCCCCGGACCGCCAGTAGGCGCCCGGGATCACGTCCGCCGAGGCGTTGACCAGCCCGGACGCGTTCAGCAGCTCGACCGGGCCCTCGGCGCCGCCGGAGATCATCACGGCCGGGACGCCGTAGGCGGTGAGCACGTCCGGGTCTGTGCTGCGCACGCTGCGCACTGGGCCGATCTCGTCCGGCAGCGTGGTGTGGAAGATGGCGATCAGCCGGCTCAGGTTGCCCTCGACCATCTCGACGACGACGACGTCGGCCGAGCCGACGCCCCACTGCTGGCCGGGAAACGTGTTGTCGATCTTCGCGGCGACCACCAGGTTGCCGGACGGGTCGAGGCCGGTGAGGGCGTTCACCGGGGGCGGAGCCGGCGGCGGGGGCGGTGTCTCGGTGGTCGTCGTGGTGGGCGCCGCACTCGTCGTCGTCCTGCTGGTGCTCGTGGTGGTGGCCGACATCGAGGAGGTGACCGTCGGGGCGTCGTCGGAGCCGCACCCGGCGACGCCGGTGAGCAGGGCGAACGCGGCCACTGCCGCACCCAGTCGTGTCCGACTCCGCTGCATGCTCGAGACCTCCCGACGTGCCGGCGCCGATCAGACACCGGCCCCTGACGGTAATTCCCACGTTGCGAAGGCCTGAACCCGGCACGCCGCTGCGGCGCGAAAAGAGACGCTCAGGAGATCTCCGCCGGATCGGCCTCGGCCCAGTTGCCGCGCGCCACGTCGACGGCTTCGCCGAGCCGGGCGGCCAGTTGCACCGGGTAGACGGTGTCGGACGTGCGGCGCAGGTCGTCCGCGCTCCACCACCGGTTCTGCACGATCGTGGCGCGTTCCAGCTCGTTGAACCCGTCGACGGTGACCGTCGCGCTGGGCGGCAGCGATGCGACGAAGTAGTACTCGGTCTGGTCGTAGTGGATGCCGGCGAAGCTGAACTGCTCACGACGCCACCACAGCGGCCCGGTGAGCTGGCCGGGTCCGACCCGGATGCCGGTCTCCTCGGCCAGCTCCCGCTGCGCCGCGGACAGCAGATCCTCGCCCAGCTCCACACCGCCGCCGGGGGTGAACCACCACTGCGGATCGGGCCCGATGTCCGGGTCCCGGCCGGCGAACAGCAGCACCCGTTCGTCGCCGTCGATCAGCACCACCCGCGCGGACACCCTGGTCAGCGGGGCGGCCGGGTTGTACTCGGCGATCTCGAAGTAGTCCGGCAGCTGGGCCCGGCCGGCCAGCCGGAACATCCGGGTAAACCGGTCCGAGCGCAACGCCCGGGTGTCGCGGACCGCGTCGTTGTAGAACCGGCGGGCGAGCAGCACCCGCTGGGCGGCATCCTGCAGCTCCGCCGCCGCCGAGCCCTTGTCGCCCGCGGCCGGCAGCAGCTCGAGCGCCTTGGTCAACGCGTTCTCCGCGTCGGCCCGATCGGCACGGGTGCGGGCGGCATCGGTGCGGCGGGCGGCCGCGGCGATCGCACCGGCCACCTCGGGATCGACCCCTGGCGCGGCGGCGAGCGCCCTGGCCACCCCCGACCGGCGGGCGAGCGCCACGTCCAGCCCTGCCCACGCCGCCTCGGTGCGCCGGTGCAGCCGGTCCAGCCGGGTCGCCAGCCGGGCCAGCCGGAACGCACAGAGAAGCAGCACGACGATGATCGCCGCGATGAACCAGCCCACCCCAGCAGTATCCGGCCCGGACGGTTTCGGTCACATGTCCGGGGCCGTCCCGGAGGGATCGCTGGTCGGATCAGTCCGCCGCGGCGACCTGCCGCGGGTCGGAGGCGATCACCGTCTCGTAGACCTGCAGCAGCTGATCGGTGACGACGGTCCAGTCGTAGGCCTGCACGACCTTGCGGGCCCGGCGCAACCGCGCCGCGCGATCGGCCGGCCGGGTGAGCACGGCGGACAGCGTGGCGGCCAGCCGCCCCGCGTCACCGACCGGGAACAACCAGCCCGCCGCCCCGCCGTCGAGCACCCGCCGGAACGCGTCAAGCTCGGACGCGACCACCGGCGTACCCGCGCTCATCGCCTCGGTGAGGATCATCCCGAAGCTCTCCCCGCCGGTGTTCGGCGCGCAGTACGCGTCGACCGACCGAAGCATCGACGCCTTGTCGTCCTCGGACACCCGGCCGAGCAACCGCAGGTGGGGCACCAGCTCGGGGCCGGCCGTCTCGCGCAGCGTCTCCTCGTCGCCGGATCCGGCGACCAGCAACTCCAGGTCCGGATGGTCCGGCACCAGCTGGCGTAACGCGTCGAGCAGGATGGGCATGCCCTTGCGTGGCTCGTCGTAGCGGCCGATGAATCCGATCGCACCGCCCACCCCGGGATAGCCGGGCAACGGCTCGGCGGTGGCGAATCGGCGCACGTCGACGCCGTTCGGGATGATCACCGCGTCTCCGCCGAGGTGCTCGACCTGCACCTGCCTGGCCAGTTCGCTGACCGCGATCCGGCCGGTGATCTTCTCCATGAACGGTTGCAGGATGCCCTGGAACGCCTGTAAGGCCTTCGATTTGGGGTTGGCGGTGTGGAAGGTCGCGACGATCGGCCCGTCCGCCACGATCAGCGCGAGCATGGACAGGCTCGGTGCCACCGGCTCGTGGACGTGCAGAACGTCGAAGTTCTCCGCCCGCAGCCAGCGGCGCACGCGGCTGTAGGACAGCGGCCCGAACGACAGCCGGGCGACCGACCCGTTGTACGGGATGCCGATGCTGCGGCCGGCGAGCACGACGAACGGTGGCACGGCCGACCCCATCCCGTCCTCGTCGCCGGGGGCGAGGACGGACACGTAGTGGCCGCGGCTGAGCAGTTCCCGGGCGCAGTCGAGAACGTGGTTCTGCACGCCGCCCGGCACGTCGACGGAGTACGGGCAGACCAGGCCGATCCTCACGGTGACGCCGCCGCGTCCGCGGCCGGCACGCGGTCGGGCCGCGGCGGCAGGTCGGCCGGCCACAGCGGCTGCATCATGTGCCAGTCGGCCGGGTGTCCGGCGATCCCGGCGGCGAAGACGTCGGCCATCTGCTGCGTGCCGTCGGCCACCTGATCGCGCAGCCGGGTGCCGCGCATCGTGATCGTCGGCGAGATCTCCCCCGCCCAGCCGCCGTCGATGTAGTACAGGTGGGTCGGGCACAGGGCTGCGCCGGTGGTGGCGGCGAGCAGCGCCGGGCCGGCCGGCATCCGGGTCGGCTCGCCGAAGAACTCGACGGTGATCCCGCTGGTCGAGAGGTCGCGGTCGGCGACCAGGCAGACGACCTTGTTCTCGCGCAGTCGCTGCCGCAACACCGTCGACGGGTTCGGGCCGCCGGTCAGTGGCAGCACCTCGAAGCCGAGGCTCTCCCGATAGGCGACGAACTCGTCGAACAGTGACGCCGGCCGCAGCCGTTCGGCGACGGTGCTGATTCCGCCGAACGTGCGAGCCATGGCGAGGCCGGCGATATCCCAGTTCCCCGAGTGCGGCAGCGGCATCACGATGCCGCGGCCGGCGTCGAGCGCGGCGCGTACGTGCTCGACGCCGGGCAGGTTGGCCAGCATCGATGCGACCACAGCGTCGTGGTCCATGGCCGGCAGCCGGAACGTCTCCTGCCAGTACCGGGCGTAGGACCGCAGCGCGGCCCTGGTCACCGCCGCCAGCGCAGCCGGGGTCGCGTCCGGACCGAGGACGCGCCGCAGGTTGCGGGCCAGTTGCACCGTCGCCGGCGTGCGCCGGCGGAACGCCAGGTCGGCGCCCGCGGCGAACGCCCGGTCGGCCACCCCCTGCGGTACCGCCCTGACCAGCGACCAACCGAGCCGGAAGCCGGTGGCGGTCAGCCGCTCGGTGGCGCGCGCCATTCGGCCGGCGTCCTCCGTCACCGGTCGACCGCGCGTCGACGACCGGTCATCGGGCCGCCGGGTTCCGCCGGTCGGCCCGCTGGCACCGATCACTCGCTCGCCAAGGCTCGCTCATGGGGTCACCGCCTCCCGGTGCCGATAGGCGGCGCGTACCTGGACCAGTCGCTGTACCACGGTGAAAGTGCTCGCCGCGGCCAGCACCCACAGGCAGATGGGCAGCGCGTAGGGCACACCGAGGCCCTGCAGGCCGGCGCCGACCAGGCCGAGGACGTTGCGCTCGGCGCGTTCGGCGAGGGCGCCGGAGATGCGCAGCCCGACCGAGTCGGCGCGCGCCTTGATGTAGGAGACGACCTGGCCGGCGACCAGGCAGATCAGCGCCGCGATCGCCAGCAGCGGATCGTGCAGTTGCTGGAACGAGACGAATGCCAGCGCGCCGAACAGCGCGCCGTCGGCGATCCGGTCGCAGGACGCATCGAGCACCACGCCGAAGTCGGTGCCGTGTCCACGAGCCCGGGCCATCGCCCCGTCGAACAGGTCGAAGAAGACGAACAGGGTGACCGCCATCGTGCCCCAGAACAGGTGGCCGGTGCCGATCAGGCCGACGGAGGCGCCGACCACCCCAACGGTGCCGATGACGGTGACCAGATCCGGGCTCAGCCCGATCCGCAGCAGGCCCCGGCCGATCGGGTCGGTCACCCGGGAGACGCCACCACGGGCCCAGCTGTTCAGCATCTGTCGAAGTCACCTAATCGTCGGGGAGCACCGGTCGGACCGCGATCTGCACACAATCCCGGCCCGAGCAACGGTCAGCCCACGATAGTCGCTCCCCGTACACGTCCCGGTGCATCCCGCAGCCGGCCCGGTGGGCGTCCTCCCGGCAGGCTCGGCAGGTCGCCTTCGGATGACTCGCACCGCCCGCTGCGAATCGCACGTCGGAACCCGGCGCCGTGCGACGGGATCAGCCCGCCCAGGCGTCGGCCAGCAGCTTCCGGGTCTGCCCGAGCAGCTGCGGCAGCACCTTCGTTTGCCCGATCACCGGCATGAAGTTCGCGTCCCCGCCCCACCGTGGCACGACGTGCTGGTGCAGGTGCGCGGCGATGCCGGCACCCGCTACTGCACCCTGGTTCATGCCGATGTTGAATCCGTGCGGCGCCGATACCGCGCGGATCACGGTCATCGCCCGGCGGGTCAGCTCGGCGACCTCGGTGACCTCCGCCGGCGCCAGCTCGGTGTAGTCGGCGAGGTGGCGGTACGGCACGACCAGCAGGTGACCGGGGTTGTACGGGAACAGGTTCAGCACGGCGTACGCGAGTTCGCCCCGGGCGATGACCAGGCCGTCCTCGTCGGAGAGGGCGGGGATCCGGCAGAACGGGCAGTCGTTCTCCGGGTGCGCGGGCTTCGCCGCACCCTCGATGTACGCCATCCGATGCGGCGTCCACAGTCGCTGCAGGCCGTCGGCGACCGCAGCACCGTCCTGCCCGACGAGTTCGACCGTGCCGCCGGCGTGCGTCGACGGCGAACCCTCGCTGCCGGAGTGCACGGGCGATGCACCCTCGCCGACGTCAGCGCCGCTCACTGCCGGCACCGGCGAACCGCTCGTGCTCCGCGGTCGGCGAATCGTTGACCCGGTCGCGGACCCAGTCGACGACCAGCCGCACCGCATCCCCGACCGGCACGCCGTTCAACTGGCTTCCGTCCCGGAACCGGAACGACACCGCCTGTGCCTGGACGTCCTTCGCACCGGCGAGCAGCAGGAACGGGACCTTCTGGTGCGTGTGCGTGCGGATCTTCTTCTGCATCCGGTCGGCGGAATGATCGACCTCGACGCGGATCCCCTGCGTTCTCAGCAGCCCGGCGACCGCCTGCAGATGATCGCCGAACGCCTCCGCGACCGGGATGCCGACCACCTGCACCGGCGCGAGCCAGGGCGGGAACGCGCCGGCGTAGTGCTCGGTGAGCACGCCGATGAACCGTTCGATCGAGCCGAACTTGGCGGAGTGGATCATCACCGGCTGCTTGCGGGTGCCGTCGGCCGCCTGGTACTCGAGGTGGAACCCGGCCGGCTGGTTGAAGTCGTACTGGATGGTCGACAGCTGCCAGGTCCGGCCGATCGCGTCCCGCGCCTGGACGGAGATCTTCGGCCCGTAGAAGGCGGCGCCCCCGGGATCCGGCACGAGGTCCAGCCCGCTCTGCAGCGCGACGGCCTCCAGTACTGCGGTCGCCGTCTCCCACTCCTCGTCGGAGCCGATGAACTTGTCGGAGGAAGGATCCTTGGTGGACAGCTCCAGGTAGTAGTCGTCCATGCCGAAGTCGCGCAGCAGCCCGAGCACGAAGTTCAGCAGGTGCTCGATCTCGCCGGGCGCCTGCTCCAGCGTGCAGTAGGAGTGCGAGTCGTCCTGGGTGAGCCCGCGAACGCGAGTGAGACCGTGGACCACGCCGGACATCTCGTACCGGTACACGGAGCCGAACTCGAAGAATCGCAGCGGCAGCTCGCGGTAGGAACGCCCACGCGACCGGAAGATCAGGTTGTGCATCGGGCAGTTCATCGCCTTGAGGAAGTACCTGCTGCCCTCGAGCTGTATCGCCGGGAACATGGTGTCCTCGTAGTACGGCAGATGCCCGGAGCTGTGGAACAACCCCTCCTTGCTGATGTGCGGCGTGGTGACGTAGGTGAACCCCTCGTCGATGTGCCGCTGCCAGACATAGTCCTCGAGCGTCCGGCGCAGTGCCGCACCCTTCGGATGGAACACGGCCAGCCCGGAGCCGAGCTCGTCCGGAAAGCTGAACAGGTCCAGCTCGGTGCCGAGCTTGCGATGGTCGCGCCGCTCCGCCTCGGCGATCCGCTCGAGATGGGCGTCCAGAGCCTCGGCGGACTCCCAGGCCGTGCCGTACACCCGCTGCATCGCGGGATTGGCCTGGTCACCTCGCCAGTACGCAGCCGACGACCGGGTCAGCTTGTAGGCCGGGATGTACCGCGTGTTGGGCACGTGCGGGCCGCGGCACAGGTCGCCCCAGATCCGCTCCCCGGTGTGCGCGTGCAGGTTGTCGTACGCGGTGAGTTCGGTGTCACCGGACCCACCGAGTTCCATCACCTCGTCGGTGTCGGCTCCCTTGAGGTCGATCAGCTCCAGCTTGTACGGCTCGTTCGCCAGCTCCTCGCGGGCCTGCTCCTTCGAGTCGTAACGTCGCCGGGCGAACCGCTGGCCGGACTTGATGATCTTGCCCATGCGGCGTTCCAGATCCGCGAGATCCTCAGGTGTGAAAGGCTTCTCGACGTCGAAGTCGTAGTAGAAGCCGTCCGTGATCGGGGGCCCGATGCCCAGCTTCGCGTCCGGGTCGGCCTGTTGCACCGCCTGTGCGAGCACGTGGGCGGCGCTGTGCCGAATCACCGAGCGACCGGCCTCGGTGCTCGCCGCGACCGGCTCGACGTCGAGGTCGGCCTCCGGTGTCCAGGACAGGTCGCGCAGCCGCCCGCTGGCATCGCGGACGACGACGATCGCATCCGGCCCGGACCGTGGCAGCCCGGCGTCGCCGACGGCCTGCGACGCGCTGCTACCCGCGGCCAGCCGGAGCCGAGCGACGGGTCCCGGCGGCGTTTTCGCCGCCTCGGGCGCGGGGACGACGGCGTCGGCAGGCACTGACGACCTCCTCGGGCGGGTCGGGCGGTGAACTGTTCGATGCTATCGGTGCTCGCCAGCGGCATTCCGACCCGCGACCCGGAGCACGACCCGAGGCGGGGGCGCCCCCGTCAGCGGCCGAGGTGCCGCTGCTCACCCACCGCGTACGCCTCCGCCAGCCAGTCGGAGAACTCGCCGTCCACCTGCGTCGGACCGTCCAGCCGGAACGCGTGCAGGACGTTCCGCGGCGAGTAGACCTCGACCCTGCTGAACCGCGGACTGACCACCTCCCTGGCCAGCACGAGATGACCGTTCAGCCAGTGCCGCCGGGGCTGGAACGCGGCGAAACTCATCCGGACGTGCAACGCGATCCGGGTCCGCTCGGCCAGCACCTCGACCGGGCCGAGGCGCTGGATCACCGTCAACGCGGCGTCGAACGTCTGCCGCACCGCCGGGTCGCTGCCAGCGAAGTGACGGTCGAGATCACCCAGCGGCGCGCAGGTGTGTGACTGGTTCGGGTTGGCGAACGCGCGGCCGCAGCGCGGGCAGGTCCACAGCTCGGGGCGGGACGGCATGGGGTCAGGCCACCGGCGGATGGTGGACGCTCACGGATCGTGAGTGTCGCCGGGGCCGCCCGGTGCGGACCGGAACCCGAACGCATCCGACAGCCGCAGGGACCGGCTGGGCGGTGGCAGCGGCGGCGGCGCTCCGGGCTCCAGGCAGTCCGGCCGATCCGCCCGCAACCAGCGGCCGACGGCACTGTCGCCCTCGGCGAGTGCGGGCGCGATCGCGGCCGCGATGACGATCACGAACGCCAGGCCGGTGAACCAGGTGACGAGCGCTAGAGCGATGCCGAACGCGCCGAACTGGGCGTAGTTGTCGAAGACGCTCCGCGGCATCCAGACGGGTGCTACCAGGGTGTAGACCCAGGATCCGAGGCCGGTCAGCACGGCGGTCGGCAACAGGGCGCGCCACCGAACCTCGCTGCGGGTCATCAGTCGGGCCGTCCACCACCACAGCCCGCTGGCGCACACGAACCCCACGAACCAGGCCAGTCCCGCCCCGACGCCGTCACCGACCAGGTGACCGATCACTGCGATCAGGAACATCACAGCGATGACGCCGGCCAACCACAGAACCGCGCGACCCTTGTTGCGGGCGCCACCGCCCGGCGGCCGGCGCCACGCCCGCATGTAGGTCCGCTGCAGGGCGGTGATGAAGGACACCATGAACGCGACGGTCAGCAACGCGCCGAAAATGCCGGCCGCCGCACGGGTCTGTGCCGCGGACGCGAACGCGTGCCGGACGACCTCGTACGCGTCGCCACCGATACCGAAGCGCCGCGCGAGGTTCTGCTGGATCTCGGCACCGACGGAGGACGGACTTATCGCGGCGATGATGATGATGCCCGGCAGGAAGGACACGAACGCCTTCGCGGCGAGCGCGACCGACCGGTCGATGAACTCGACCTCGAGCAGGCGGGACCAGAGTCGACCCACCCACGTCCGGTCCGCCCTGGCGGTCAGCGTGCCGAGCGCCTGCTTGGCCTGCCCGACGCGCGACGCCCCCGGCGAAGGCGACGGGGATGGCGGCGGCGATGGTTCGTCGGGAGGCTGGTCCACGACTGCCGAGCGTAGGCGTGCGGGGTGTGGTCGACTCACCAGCGGGCGGCTGCGCGATCAGCCCGCCGTCCGGAACGGGCGGATGCGCGTCGCTACGGCGGGGTGGGCGCATGACACAGCTCGGCCGATGAGCGGTCCCGTCGACGAGTACATCGCCGGCTGGATGCAGAACGTCGGGTTCTCCCCGGTGCCACCCTGCCGCCTGATCTCAGTGGACGTGTCGCGCCGGTCAGATCGTCGCCACCACGATCCCCGGACGGGTGGGGATCGGGTCGTCCATCGCCATCAGCACAACGCCGGCCTGGGAGAGCTCGACGATCCCGCCGAGCAGTCGGCGTGGCTGCAGCAGGCCGTCGGTGATCATCGCCAGCATGGCCGGGTACTCCGCCGCCGCCATCCCGTGCCCGCCCATCACCTGCAGCTCGTGAGCGACGACGAGATCCCAGGGGAGAGAAGCGTTCTCGTCACCACCGACCATGAGGCCGAGCTGCACATGGCGGCCGCGACGGCGCAGGCTACGGACCGCGGCGTCCGCAGTCGACGGCGAGCCGAGCGCATCGAGGCATACATGGGCACCGCCGCCGGTGACCGCCCGGACGGCCTCGACCGGCCTCTCCGCCACGGTGACCCCGGCGCCCAGCTCGGCCGCACGGGTCAGTGCCGCCGGCGACACGTCGACCGCGATCACCCGGGCACCGATGGCGACGCCGGTCATCACCGCCGACAGGCCGACACCTCCACAGCCGAACACGGCGAGCCACTCGCCGGCGCGCAGCTCGGCCTGGGCGGTCAGTGCGTGGAACGCCGTGGCGAACCTGCAGCCCAGCACTGCGGCGTCGACGAAGTCGACCGCGTCGGGGAGCCGGACCAGGTTGAAGTCGGCGCGCGGGATGGCGACCTGTTCGGCGAACGACCCGTTGTGGCTGAAGCCCGGCTGGGTCTGGTTCGGACACACCTGGGCGTTGCCGGCGAGGCACCACTCGCAGCGCGCACAGCCGTTGACGAACGGCACCGTCACTCGGTCGCCGGCAGCGAAAGCGTGGACTTCAGAACCGGTTTCGGCGACCACACCGGCGAATTCGTGGCCAGGCACGAGCGGCAGCGGCACCACCTCGTGCCCGCGCCAGGCGTGCCAGTCGGACCGGCAGATTCCGGTGGCCCGCACGTCGATCACCACGCCGTCACCGGGGCAGGCGGGCCTCGGCACGTCGGTCAGTCGGAGCGGGGAACCGACGGCATCGTAGACAACGGCACGCATCCGCCGGTTCTACCAGCACCTCGACATCGGACGAACACGCTCGATCGCTCCGGTGGTGCTGCACCCGACACCGGCACACGTCTATGGCTGATCCGGGCGCGCGAGCACGTCCGTTGGCGAGCAGTCGGGCCTTCCAGCAGACTCGCGGATGTGACGAGCGACCGCAGCGCCGACCCGGCCGACCGAAGTCTCGCAGAGAACGTCGGTACGTACCTCGCCGAGTTCGTCGCCAGGGTGTGTTCGGCGAACGCCGACGGCATCGCTGCGACCGCGGCGGCGGTGGTGGCAACCGGCCGAAACGGCGGTCTGGTCCGGCCGGCCGGCGCGGGGCATTCGGCGATGCCGGTGATGGACACCTTCTACCGCGCCGGCGGCCTGGCGTTCGTGCGGCCGATGTGGGACCGGCGGACCGTCGTGTTCGAAGGCGCGAGGGCGTCGACCGCCGCCGAGCGCGAGGTCGGTCTCGGCCGCGCGCTCGCCGCCGCGGCCGACATCCGGCCGGTGGATACGGTGATCGTCTATTCGAACTCGGGCGTGAGTCCGTACCCCGTCGAGATCGCCGAGGTGGCACGGGAAGTCGGAGCGACGGTGGTGGCGGTGACGTCGCCGGCGGCCGGCGCGGCGGCGACGTTGCGGGCCCCCCGTCGGCTTGCGGAAGCCGCCGACATCGTGCTCGACACCCTGGTTCCGCCGGGAGACGTTTCGTGGCCGCCCGACGCGCCGGCGGCGACGCCGTTGTCCAGCGTCGCCAACGCCGTGCTCTGGGCCGCGGTTCTGACAGCGGTGTACGAGCGCGACGCGGACGCGCCGTTCTGGCGCAGCTCGCACATCCCCGGCGGTGGCGAACTCAACGAGGGACTGATCGCGCGCTTCGGCCCCCGAATCCCGGAGCTCTGATCGCGACCGAGCGGATCAGGCGACGCGCGGATACCGTGACCAGCGGGGCCGTGCCGAGACCAGCGGCGGCCCGAGAGACGAGGAGTTCGCCGATGAGCACCACCGTCCAGTCCCCGCTCGCCGGCCGCGCGGTCCGCCTCGAGGACGTCCCCGACCCGATCTTCGCCCAGGCGATGGTGGGTCCGGGCGCGGCCGTCGACCCGCCCCACGACGTGGTGGACGCGCTCGCCCCGATCAGCGGCAAGCTGCTGAAGATGATGCCGCACGCCTACATCGTGCTGGCCGCCGACGGCACCGGCGTCCTGGTGCACCTGGGCATCGACACCGTGCAGCTCAACGGCGAGGGCTTCACCCTGCTCGCGAAGGAGGGCGACGAGGTGGCCGCCGGCCAGCCGGTCGTCATCTACGACGTGCCGTCGGTGGTGGCTGCCGGCAAGAACCCGATCGTCCCCGTCATCGCCCTGGAGAAGCAGGCGCACAGCCTGACCATCGGCGATGCCGTCGGCACCGGCTCCGACGTCACCGGGTCGGACACGCTGTTCACCATCAACGCCTGAGTTCTGCGGCCTGAGTTCTGCAACGACCCGGTCACCGCTCTATCACGGACAGTGACTCAATGAATGGCCCGTACTGATGCATTCCGTGCGGTCATCGGCCCGGCGACTTACGCTCATCCCAGCAATCTGTGTGACGGGTGTGACGAGGCGAGAGCGGGCGATCACATGACCAGTGCCACCGCATCGGAGAAGAAGTCCGGCGGGCTGCGGATCCCCGGCTTCGCCCAACTGCAACGCCTCGGCAAGAGCCTGATGCTGCCGATCGCGGTGCTGCCGGCGGCGGGCATCCTGCTCCGGCTTGGGCAGCCCGACCTGCTCGGCGGCATCGATGTCCCGGTGATCGGGCCGTTCTTCGATGCGATGAGCGCCGGCGGCGGAGCGGTGTTCGACAATCTCGCGCTGTTGTTCGCGGTCGGCGTCGCGATCGGGTTCGCCAAGAAGGCGGACGGATCGACCGCGCTGGCCGCGGTGGTCGGCTACGTCGTCATGGCCGCCGTCTTCAAGAGCATGTCCCCCGTCGTCCTAGAGCCGACCGTGAACGGCGATACGCCGGCCATCAACTACAGCGTGTTCGGCGGCATCGTGGTCGGCCTGATCACGGCATTCTTCTTCGACAGGTACCACACCATCCAGTTGCCGCCTTATCTCGGGTTCTTCGGCGGCCGCCGGTTCGTCCCGATCATCGTGTCGGTGACCACCCTCATCCTCGCCTTCGGAATGTCGTACTTCTACCCGATCTTCGACAGGGGCCTCGCCGGACTCGGCGAGTTCATCACCGGGGCCGGCGCATTCGGCGCCTTTGTCTACGGCTTCGGCAACCGCTTGCTCATTCCGATCGGCCTGCACCACATCGTGAACTCCTATATCTGGTTCCTATACGGGAGCTACGACAATCCCGCGACCGGAAAAGTGGTGACCGGTGAACTGCCCCGGTTCGCCGCCGGCGACGTGACTGCCGGGCTGCTGACCTCGGGCTTCTATCCCATCCTGATGTTCGGCCTGCCGGCCGCGGCGCTGGCGATGATCCACTGTGCCAAACCGAGCCAGAAGAAGGTCGCTATCGGCATCCTGTCGGCGGCCGGCCTCACCGCGTTCGTGACCGGGGTGACCGAACCGCTCGAGTTCGCCTTCATGTTCGTCGCGCTCCCGCTCTACATCATCCATGCGTTGCTGACCGGCCTGTCGCTGGCGATCGCGTACCTGCTGGACATCCACCTCGGCTTCTCGTTCTCCGCCGGCCTGATCGACCTCTTGCTCTACGGGACCGCGCCGGCCGCAAAGAACATCCCGTTGCTATTGCTCATGGGCGCGGCATTCGCCGTCCTCTATTACTTCATGTTCCGGTTCGCGATCAAGAAGTGGAACATGCGCACACCGGGTCGGGAGCCGGAGGACGAGTTCGAGCAGGAACAGGAAGCCAATCTGACCGACGACACCGTCTCCGGTCCGCGGGCGGGCGGCGGTGGCGGTGGGACTGCCACCGCGGTGTTGACCGCCCCCACCGCGGTGTTGGCGGACAGCAAGGCCGAGCAGCTGATCGCCGCGTTCGGCGGCCGGGAGAACCTGATCAACGTCGACGCCTGCATCACCCGGCTCCGGATGGAGGTCGCCGACAAGGACAAGGTCGACAAGGCCAGGCTGCGCACGCTCGGCGCGGCCGGCGTGATCGAGGTCGGCAACAACGTCCAAGCCGTCTTCGGCACCCAGGCCGAGGCACTCAAGAACCAGATCAAGGACGTCTTTGCCGCCGGTGATGTCGCGACGATGCCCAGCGCACCCGCGGAGGCGCCGCCGTCCGCGGCCGCCGCGAATCGCGCGGCAGACACCAAGGCCGAGCAGCTGATCGCCGCGTTCGGCGGCCGGGAGAACCTGATCAACGTCGACGCCTGCATCACCCGGCTCCGGATGGAGGTCGCCGACAAGGACAAGGTCGACAAGGCCAGGCTGCGCACGCTCGGCGCGGCCGGCGTGATCGAGGTCGGCAACAACGTCCAAGCCGTCTTCGGCACCCAGGCCGAGGCACTCAAGAACCAGATCAAGGACGTCCTGTAGCGGACTGACACGTTCCGGCGTTTGGCACACGCTAGGTTGCTTGGCACACGTTATTTCGTGTGCCAAGCGATCGGACGTGTGCCAAACGCACCGCCAGCCCGACCGACATCAGGGTCTGATCGGCACTCCGGCCAGCATCACCCGGTTGACCCGCAGATCGCCGTCCAGCGCGACGATGTCGGCGCGGCAACCGGTTTCGAGTCGGCCGATGTCGGTGCGGGCGAGCACACGTGACGGGTTGACCGATGCCTGCCTGGACGCGACAAGCAACGCCTCGTCGGTGACGTCGGCCGGACCGGCGTCCCGGCCGGTCATGTTCAACGCGGCGCGGCGGAACAGCGCGTCCATCGTGGTGGTACTTCCGGCCAGGATCTCGGTGCCAGCGATGTGCGCGACGCCGGCGTGCACGTCGACGTCCATCTGGCCGAGCCGATAGGTGCCGTCGCCGAGGTCGGCGGCGGACATCGCGTCGGTGACGAGGGCGACCCGGTCCGGGCCAGCGGTGCGTGTGACGAACCGGTGGATGGCGGGATGAACGTGAGTTCCGTCGGCGATCAGTTCGACGGTGACCCGGGGGTCGTCGAGCACCGCGACGATCGGCCCAGGCTCGCGATGCTGTATGGGGCGCATGGCGTTGAAGAGGTGGGTGGCCACCCGCGCCCCGTTGTCGATCGCGCGGCGTGCGTCGTCGTAGCTGCCCTCGGTGTGTCCGACGGCCGTGATGACGCCGGCCTCGGCGAACTGCCGGACGGCCTCCTGCCCCCCGGGCAGCTCCGGGGCGAGGGTGACCATGGCGATGGCGCTGCCGCCGGCCGCGAGCAGTCTGCGGATCTCGGCCGGATCCGGATGGCGGAGCTGGGTCGGGTCGTGCGCGCCGCAGCGATGCGGGCTGATCCAGGGGCCTTCCAGGTGGATGCCCGCGATCAGCCCGTCCCGGTGCATCTCGGCGAGCATCGTGACGGACGCGAGCAGCTCATCGGGGCTGCCGGTGACCAGGCTGGCCATCGTCGTCGTGGTGCCGTGCCGGCGGTGGGTGTCGATCGCGGTGCGGGCCGGCGCCGGGTCGGTGGTGGTGTAGGAACCGCCGCCGCCCCCATGGGTGTGGATGTCGACGAATCCGGGAACGACCGTCGCGTCACCGAGGTCCTCGTCGAGGTCGGCGGGGCGCCCGGCACCGACGCCGGTGATCCGCCCGCCGACGTGCGAGATCCAGCCCGGCGTGTGGACTTCGGTGCCGGTGACGACACGCGCCGCGGCCAGGACCGTCATGCCTGGGGCTGCTCGAAACGCTGCCAGGACGGAAGGTTCTCGTAGGTGTAGGCGTAGTACTCGGTGAGCTTGAGTTGGCTGGCCGCCGCCTCATCGGCGATCACGATCGCATCGGGGTGGAACTGCAGGATCGAGCCCGGACACATACTCGTCACCGGCCCCTCGACCATGCCGGCGATCGCGGCGGCCTTGTTCTCCCCCTGCGCGACGAGCAGCGCGGTCCTGGCGTCCAGGATCGTGCCCAGCCCCTGCGTCAGGCAGTGCATCGGAACCTGCTCGGGGCTGTCGAAGAACCTGGCGTTGTCGGCGCGGGTCTTCGGGGCGAGGGTCTTGATCCGGGTGCGGGAGGAGAACGACGAGGTCGGCTCGTTGAACCCGATGTGGCCGTTCGCGCCGATGCCGAGGATCTGCAGGTCGACGGGGCCCTGCTCGCGAATGCGGCGCTCGTAATCGATTGCGGCGGCTGCGATGTCGTCTGACGCGCCGTCCGGGACGTTCAGCTTGTCCGGATTCAGGCCGAGCGGTCCGACCACATCGCGCTCGAGCACCTTGCGGTAGCTCTCCGGGTGACCGACGGGAAGTCCGACGTACTCGTCGAGCGCGAACGCCGTGACCTTCGAGCAGTCCAGGCCCTCCTCCTTCACCTGCCGGGCCAGCTCCGCGTACACGTCCAGCGGCGACGATCCGGTGGCCACGCCGAGCACGGCTTCGGGCTTGCTCCTGATCAGTGCACCGATCTTCGCGCCGGCCAGTCGACCGACCTCCGCCGGGGTTGCCACGACGTAAACCTGCACGATGCTCCCTAGGGCCGGGTTCGCCGGGTGCGGTGAACCGGATGAGGTTTCTGGGCAAGAGATGGATGCTCGGCCCGATGTCTCGGTCAGCTGGCTGATCTGCTCCCCACACACAGGACGCGCCGAACTCCGCGTCGACCTCGAACTGTCGACCTGAGCCCAACATTGGCACAGCCCATCGGGGCGGGCAACGCGAACGGATCCCACCCCCCGGGCGCAGCGCCGGGTGTTCAGCGGGTAGTGGCGAGAACGAAGGCCTGGTCGTCGTTCTCGCTGCTCACCGGACGCCGGACGAGCCGCGCCGTCTCGGCAAGTCCGGCCGCGGCGAGGTATGCGCTGATCCGGTCGGCGGTATAGCGGTGGCGGACCAGTGTCACATGGTGTCCGAACCGGCTGTAGGCGGCGGACACGTCCCGGGTCCCTTCACCGGCCTGGGCTCCGACCAGAACGTGTCCGTTGGGGCGCAGAACCCGCGCGACCTCCGCGTAGATCAGCGGCTGGGCGGCCGGCGGCGTGTGGATGGTCGAGTACCAGAGCAGGACTCCGGCAAAGATGCTGTCCGGGAACGGAAGTGAGGTCAGCGAGCCCACCTGGAACGAGAGGTCGGGATGGTCGCGACGGGCCATCGCGACCATCCGCGGCGAGAGATCGACCCCCTCGACCACGCATCCGCGGTCCGCCAGGTACCGGCTGAGCCGACCGGCGCCACAGCCCGCGTCCAGCACCGTCGCACCGTCCTCGGCGGTCACATCGGCGATGAACGCGTCGAGCATCGCGAGGTCCAGTGGCGCCTCCGCCCGGGTGTCCGGCAGGCGGGCGGCATAGTCCGCCGCAATGGTGTCGTAGGCGGCCCGGACGTCCTCGTAGTCGGGGCTCGAAATGGACGTCATGGGCCCATGGTCGCACCGGCTCAGCTGTCTGGGCCGATGTCCGACCGTGCCCGGGCTGCCCTCCAGCAAGTGGCACGCACGTTCGCCGGGCGACGCCAGGCACGACCTCGAGCCGCCGCGGGCAGACGCTGCCGAATTACACCGGCGGCCGCTGACGAAACTCACCGGCGGGCTGACGAACACACCAGACGCTGCCGAAACTCAGCCGCGGGCGCTGACGAATGACACCAGACGCTGCCGAAACACACCAGACGCTGCCGAAACACACCCGCGCTGCCGAAATTACGGCCGCGTCGGTGCACAGTGGCAGCGTCTGCCTCTGCGGCGCTGGGCGCTGGGCGCTGGGCGAACACACCAGACGCTGCCGGAACTGCGGCGGCCGCAGACGAACCACACCGGACGCTGCCGAAACACACCGGTGCTGCCGAAACTACGGCCGCGTCGGTGCACTCTGGCAGCGTCTGCCTCTGCGGCGCCGGGCGGCGCCGTCCGCGCGCGGGGTCAGGTAAGGTGTCTGGGTCCACTGAGGGCGATTAGCTCAGGGGGAGAGCGCTTCGTTCACACCGAAGAGGTCACTGGTTCGATCCCAGTATCGCCCACCACTGCTTGCGCAGGTCACCGCGTATCCAGCCGTTGGCCCTGGGGAATACGTGGGGAACAAGTACGTAGCATTTCGATGTGAGCCTTGCTGGGCTCGGTTTCCGTGCCCGGAATGTCCAGATCGGAGTCGATGCTGGAACGGCCTGGGAGTGCGTGAAGCGCGGGCCGGTGCGACGGTTCGACAACTCCCGGCCGTCGCCGAGCACCTCGAAGCAGCCCGCGCGGACATCCTCCCGTTCACCGCGTTCCCCCGCGAGATCTGGCGCCAGATCTGGTCGAACAACCCCAACGAACGACTGACGCGGGAGATCCGCCGGCGCACCGACGTGGTTGGGATCTTCCCCAACCGCGACGCCGTGATCCGGCTCATCGGCGCCGTCCTCGCCGAACAACAAGACGAATGGGCCGAACAACGCCGCTTTCTCGGCCTCGACGTCCTCACCCGCGCCCGCAAGGTCCTCACCGACCGACAACACCCCACCGAGGAGGTCACCACCGCCACCGTCCCGGCAGCCCTCGTCGCCTGACCAACAGAAACCCCGACGGATCACCGTCGTACACCACCGTCAAGGACTTGACCCGGTTCACCGGACTACCCGGTGCGGTTCATGGTGTTCGATCTGCCCTGCTGAGCGTGGCGTCGTATGTGATACGGCCACCACGTGATCTGTGAGTGTTGCTTCGGCGGTTCTGGGTGGATCGCTGCCAGGATCGGTGTCGGTGTTCGGGACCGGCTCGCGCGTGATTTGGCCGCCGTCGGCGTGCCATTAGGTGCGGCGACGCCGCCAGCATCCCGATCGCGCTCAGCACCCACCAGGTGCGGGTCGACTCGCCAGCGGTGACCGGCGGCATCGGCCCGCGTGCCGACGGTGCGCCGCCGCCGATCTGCGACGTCGACGCGGTCCTGCCGACTCTACCGTGGCGGGCTGCTCCAGCAGCTGCTCCCGCTCGGTGTCGGGAGTGTCATCGATGCGGGCGATCACCTTCATCCTCAAGTCGGTGTGCACCAGTGGCTGTGACAGGCTGTCTGGCCCGTCACGCCTGGCCAAGTGGGGTTGACAGCACCGGTTACCTGTACGGACTGCCCGAAGGTGCATGCTGCACCGTTCGCCCGCGGTCCGCGGCCGGGTCCGGCCGGATACTTGCCACCGCACCTAGTCGGATCGAGCGGAGATTCAGATGACTGCGGAGGCTGCGCCGGACGGATCTACCGTCGCTACCGACGTCACCGCCGCACCGGCCGCGACTGTGGGGTCCGATCATGAGGACCCGTACACCGGTGCCGTCGAGATCCGGATCCATGGTGTGTCTGGCACACCGCCGGAGGGCCTGCTGGACCGCACCTCGGTGCGGCAGGTCGCGGGTGACACCATCGCCGGGTTCTACCGACCACGGCTGCAGGAGGGGCTGCGCGACCACGCGCCGGGCACCGACTGGAAGCGAGGCCCGTGGCTGGAGGCCTACTCGTGGGGTGGGTGGACGTCGGGCGGCCGGACGAGGGCGTTCTGGCTGGCGCTGTTCCCGTTCGCCATGGTCAACGTGTCGCAGCGGATGCTGCCGCCGTCGAAACCGCTGACTGAACTGGACCTCTCGCCGCGCCCGGCGGCGGAGGGTGACGAGAAGAAGTACCGGTGGCAGGAGACCCTGAAGCCGGGCGTGGGCTTGCTGCACCGGATGATCGGTGGGCTGATCCGGTACCTCGCGCTCAGCCTCACCGTCACGTTCATGGCGGGCGTCGCCCAGCTCGGCGTGGTGGTGATCGGGCAGCGTTGTGGGACGCCGGACTCCGGCTGTGTCGGCCTGCCCGACGCCGTGGTCGGCTGGCTGCGGGGCCTGCCGGCTGGCGTCCGGCTGGCGGTGGGAACGTTGGTGCCGATTCTGGTGCTAGTCGGGCTTTGGCTGATGAGCGACCGGACCACCAAGCGGTACGAGGACATCGCACCGGAGCCGGATCCGCAGACGGATGTCCGTCCGGACGATTCGCTGATGCCACTGGGCCGGCGTGACCTGTGGCGGGGAAGCCGACGCGTGCGCCGGCTGCGCCTCATCCACGTGCACGCCGGTTCGGCGACCATCGTGTTGGTGCTGGCGGCGGCACTGCCCGCCTCGGCATGGTCGAAGGTGCTGATCTGGCTGGGCGCCGGCTGGGTACTGTTCAACGTCGCGCTGGCCGTCTTCCGCCCGGCGAACAACGCGGCGCATCCGATGCGTCTGCCGCGGTTCAACTGGGGGATCGTCGGGATCAGCGCGATCCTGGTCGTGCTCGCACTGATCCTGGTCGACCCCGCCGCTTTGGATGCCGACCGGGCCGTCGAAGATATCGACTGGATGCTGCGGGGCTGGTGGTCCGGGCAGTTCATCGCCATGATCGCGGTTGGAGTGCTGCTGCTGTTCTTGCGGGGTCGCGCCGGGGTATCCGCGGACCGCTGGCATTTGCGGGGTTTCGGGGCGTTCTTCTTCGCCGCGTTGGGTTGGCTGGTCGGGCTGTTGTTCAACGCCGCGCTGCTGATCCTGGTGCCGACTTGGCTGTTCACCGACGGCTTGGTGTTCGGCCCGGGCGCGGTGAGCGATTTCCTCGCCGGGCACAAGGCCTGGTTCGGGCAGTCGGTCTACGCCGCCGGGTACGGCGTGCTGGTGTCCTTCGTCCTGCTGCTGTGCATTCTCATCGGTTACGGCATCTCGGCCGCGACCCGGTGGGCCAAGGGCTGGACCGTCGATGCGGACGTGCGTGCCGAGCAGCTCAACGCCGCCTCGCAGCCGCGGATCGAGCGGCTCGGGCCAGAGGAGTCTGATGTCGACCGGCAGGCGCGCGAGGAGGAACGGAAGAAGCAGATCCGGTTCGTGTTCTGGGTGGCACGGCGGGTTGACTATGCCGCGTTGATGATCGGCTTGCTGGTGCTCGGCACGTTCGTCTTCATGATTCTGCAGGTGATTGGCCAGTGGCAGACGAAGGGTTTCCTGTCCCGCATCGCCGGCCATGTCGGCACCGCCGAGAGCGGCGACAAACCGACCGTCGTTGCCGCGTGGGGGGCATACCTGGTGGCGGCAGTCCTGGTCCTCGCCATCGGTGTGGCGCTGGCGTCCTACCGCCGGCCGGCGACCCGTCGCGGGGTCGGGGTGATCTGGGATCTGGCCTGCTTCTGGCCCCGTGACGTGCACCCGTTCGCACCGCCGTGCTACACGGAACGGATCGTCCCGGAGTTCTCGAGGCGGCTGGCCGCCTACGTCCCGCCGGACTGGACGGTGAGTAGCCCGACGAAGTCGGTCGTGATCGCCGCGCACAGCCAGGGCACGGTGATCTCGATGGCCGTGCTGCTCGCCCAGCCACCGACGTTCCGGGCCGACAGGGTGGGCCTGCTCACCTGCGGCACCGTTCTCGACCGGCTCTACGCGCGGTTCTTCCCCAGGTACTTTTCACCGATGGCATTCTCGGCACTGGTCGACGTGCTCGGTGCACCTGATGCCGGGCGCGGACCCGGGCCGAGCGAGGCCGACCGGGCGGCGGACGGCGACGATCCCGTGTCGAACGACGCGGGCACCCGGACCCGATGGATCAATCTCTGGCGGTTCAGCGATTACCTTGGCGGCAGTGTGCCGTACACGGCAGCTCGCCGGCGCGGCGAATGCGGCGATCAGACACCCGAGCAGCTGCCACCCTGGGCGACGCTGGAGAACCGATTCCTCGCCGATCCGAACGTCGATCGGGGCGTCGGCGCGATCATGCCTGCGCCGCCCGGCCGGCACTCGAACTACTGGCGCGATCCGCAGTTCCAGGCGGCGGCCGGACTACTCGCCGAAATGGTCGATCCGAAGCTGGCGTCCGCGGCGCCGCAGACGCCTGGACCCGACGACTTTCCGAGCGCGCCGACCACGATTCGCTGACCGCGAGCGGTCGTGGCCGGGACGTGTTCCCGCAGGGTTCGCCGCGGCGGCGGACTTCCCGCATGATCGTGTGCCAGCCGACACCCAACTCGCCGGCGACCGCAGCGACGGACCAGTCGTGGCTGCCGACCTGCTCGAACGCCCACCGGCGGGCCCGCTCGGTCATCGCCGACCGCGGCCGGATCGCGTCGCCGGTCTCGGTCCACGTCTTCTGCTCACACCGCGGGTGCTGGCACACGAAGATCCTTTTCCGCCACCAGACCTGCACCGGCACACCAGAGATCGGCAGGTCCCGCACCCGCACCGTGCAGCCGTCCTTCACCGCCGCGACCGCGCCGCAGTGGGACAACCGACGAGATCGCGGGCGGTCTGCACCAGCAGTTGCCATTCACCGTCGACGAGCTGCTGACCGAGCAGCTCGAAGCCGGGCCTGCACCGCGGGCGGTTGGTGGTGTCGGCGAGGCGCCAGGCGATGTCCCGGTCGGCCTGCCGCCACTCGTGCGCCGCTCCCAGACCGGAGCGTTATGCAAAAACCGACGACATCGCCTGCACCGGCTAGCGAGAGCTCACACCGCAACCCGGCTGTGTCATCGTGCGCTGACCCCAGCGGGACGGGGCCGGATCTGGCCCCAGGCCCTGGAGGACATGAGCGACTAACACGCGGCGGCTGCGACGGTGGCCGTGAGCCGGCAACCCTGTCCGTCGACACCTGTTGGGCCGGTGTGGGTCAGGTCAGGCACCGGGGCAGTGCCGGCGCGACGCAGCCCCGCCAGCGCCCAGGCACCGACCCGCCACCCGAGGTTTCCACCCGACCGCCGGTAACGGCGGCCGGAGGCACTCGGACACCGACCGCCAGCACGCTGCCGCATTGCCGATCGCCGCGGCCGATCGGGCCGACCACAGCAGCACCAGCGAGGTCAGCTCGGTGTCCGCCGGAGAGATGCTCGAGCGGCGAAGGGCCCGTGCGGTGCGCGACGCGGCCTCCAGTGGCGCGCAGCGTCCAACCCGGTAGCGTCGTCGGCTCGCTACCCATCGGCGACCGCACGATGGGGTCATCGCCCGCCGCCACCCGCACCGACTTCCACGACATCCGGGGCCGAGCACCGACTGCTCCTCGACAAGGATCGCCGAATCAGGCTGCTACCCGACCTCGGCCAACGCGCCAACGGAGCATGGCGCTTCGTCGGCGACGTCAAGTACAAGACCGACACGGGCAACGGACTGAACCCCGGCCTGTACCAGCTGCTCGCTACGCCTCCACCACGCAACTCCGCGCCAATTTTCAATACTGCGTGCGCATTTCGGGCCGTCACGGAATCGGGAAGTAGTAGGTGTCGTTGGAGAGTGGCGAGCTCGATCCGCCGGTCATCCGCCAGAAGAACCATCTGCCGCCGACCTTGCGCAGCGTGCCCGCCAGGTAGGTGCTGCTGGCGATCGTCGTGACGGTCGGGTCGTCGAAGTTGCCGGTGGCGAACTCACCGACGTCATGGCACTCGAAGTAGTGGAACGCGGTGTGGCCGTGAACCTGGATGACTATCTTGTACGACGGGACGAGGGAGAAGCGGTGGTGGATGAACGAGCCCGAGCCTTGGAAAAACGATCTGATCTCGTCGGCGCCGATGTAGGTCTGGCCGTTGATGGTGAAGAAGAACCTCGCGTCTTTGGCCCAGAGCGACATCATCAAGTCGAGGTCTTGAGTCGTCTTCGCCCGGTGAAAGGTTGCCTGCAATTCGTAGATCTTTCCGATCTGCTCGCTGCTGTGACTCACATCGGCTGCCGCGAGACCAGGCGCGGCAACAGCCGCGCCACCTATCACGGCACCGACCGCGCCAGTCCGTAGGAGCAAACGTCGTGTGATCGCCATATTCTTCATCCCCTGTTGGTGAGTGGGACTCGCCACACCGGTGCATGGCGAGTTGAAGGCGATGACTGCTCAGAATTGACCTTTCACCATTTGACTGTGTAGGGCAAGACTAAGCTCGAAAGCTTGTGTCGGTTTACCGAGCCTTGACCTCGGCTGCGGGAAAGGACTGTATAACTCGATTTCGAATGGCAGGGCCCTGGCTCACCGCTCTTGGTCCGCAGTGCGTAAACCGCGTCCTGACTCCCGCTGGACGACAGGGCGGGCCGCACCACCTCACCTACCACCGCCTCGGCCACGAACTCCACGCCGACCTGATCGGGCGCCACACCGATCACGTTGCGCTGCACAACATCTGGGACGCCACACCCGGCTACCGGCGGATGGGTCGCGACCTGGCTGCCGCCATCATCACCGGCATGCACCGCCAGATCCTCGTCTCTGCCAGCGGGTTACCGGACACCGACCGGTGAACGATGCGCTCGGTGACGATTACCAGGGACCGATCGAGTCCGTGCCGATGGAGCCGCCGATGTACGCGCATCGCGATAACAGATGCCGACGCGGGCGGACCTGCTCAGCGCTTTGCCGAGGCTGTCGCCGCCGAATGTGTTGGCGCTTGCCCCGCTGGGTTCATCGGTAGTTGAGTTCGGCGAGTTCTGTGGCGAGCCTGGTCCGGAAAGCGGGGAGGTGGCCGAGCACGGAGAGGGCGGCGTCACGAACCGCGCGAACGGCTGGGTTGCGGGTGGTGGCGATCTTCGTCATCCGGTCGGTGAAAGCCACGACACGCTCGGCGATCGGCCGGCGTTGGGCCTCGTAGTCGTCGAGCTGCCCGGTGGCGATCGCCCGCCCGAGCGCATAGCCGTCCTGGATTCCGGTGTTCATTCCCTGGCCGCCCGCCGGGCTGTGCACGTGGGCAGCGTCACCGGCGAGCAGCAGTCGGCCGGCCCGGTAGTGATCGGCGACCCGGTGGTGCACCCGGAACCGGGAAGACCAGGCCAGCCCGTCGATCCTCGCCTGGCCGGGGGTGCGTTCGTCCATCAACTGCTGGACGAACGCGAGGTCAGGTGTCGCGGGAGCGTCGTCGACGGTGGCGACGATCCGGTACCGGTCGCCGGGGAGCGGAGCGACAACGGTGAGTCCACCGGATCCGAACGTGAGCGACACCTCGGTGCGGCCCGGCGCCCAGTCCATGGCGACGTCTGCCAGCACGAACGACTCGCCGTAGGCGCTGCCGGTGAAGCCGATGCCGGACGCCTCCCGGACTGCGCTGTGCATCCCGTCGGCGCCGACGACGTGCCTGGCGCGCAGGGTCTGTCCGGTGCTCATGGTGAGCGTCACGCCGGCTGCGTCCTGGACGACACTGCTGACTTCGTACGGGCGGTGCACGTCGGCACCGAGTTCCCGCAACCGCGCCAGCAACACTGCTTCGGTTTCGCACTGGGAAACCATCAAGGTGTAGGGATACGGCGTCGGCAGCGCCGCGAACGGAACGGTGAGGAGTCGGCGGCCACCGTCCCGAACGGCGAACTGGCTGACCCGCTCACCCCGGGCGATCAGCGACTTCGAGGCGCCCAACTCGTCGAGCACCTCGAGAGTGCGGGCGTGCACGACAGCGGCGCGGGACGTGTTGGCACCCTCCGCCAGCCGGTCGACGATGACGAAGTCGATGCCCGCGGCTGCCAGCGTGACGGCCAGCGCCAGCCCGGTGGGCCCGGCGCCCACGATGGCGACCTCGGCGTGGGTGGGGAGTGTGGTGATGGCCATGGGTGCTCCTCGTCATCCGGAGTTGGTCAACGGTCGTTGGCCAACAGTTGTTGGCACAATCATGCGGACGATGGACGCGGAAGTCAACAGTTGATGGCCTACAGTTGTTGGCATGATGTCTGACGCCTCGCCGGCCGCCGCGGAGAAGCGCTCCGACCGCACCAAGGCCGCCATCCTGCGCGCCGCCCGCGACCGGCTGGCGGCGCACGGCTACGACCGGACCACCATCCGAGCCGTCGCCGCCGACGCCGGCATCGACCCGTCTATGGTGATGCGCTACTTCGGCAGCAAAGCCCAGCTCTTCGACGCCGCGCTCGACATCGACCTGCGGATCCCCGACCTGACCGCCGTCCCACCCGAGGAGTTGCCCCGGATGCTCGTCCGGCACTTCCTCCAGCGTTGGGAAGGCGACCCCGCCGACGACGCGCTGCTGGTTCTGCTCCGCTCGGCCGTCACCAACGAGCTCGCCGCAGCCCGCATGCACGAGATCTTCGCCACCCAGATCGCACCGGCACTCACGGCCGCCCTAGGCCCGGAACTCGCCGGAAAACGAGCGGGTCTGATCTCCACCCAACTACTCGGCCTAGGCCTTACCCGCCACCTGCTGCGACTGCCCGCGGTGACAGCACTCACCCCGCAGGAGATCGAGGACGCCCTTACCCCGGCCATCCGAAGCATTCTCGACACCGCATAGCGACCCATGCCGGGCCGTCGTCGAAGCCACCTGGGTTCGACGTGCTCGCGATCACCCCCGGCGAATCACCGCGTGACGGCAACGCTGAGCCCGGTCTCGTCATGGCAAGCGGAGAGACCCACCAGCTCCCCGCGGGCCGAAGTCTGACTCCGGAATCGCCGCCCAACGAATCTGTCGACGTCGATGGTCAGGGCGCTACACTCGCGTCACTCGTCCTCTGGAAAGCTTACTTCTTCTGGATATCGGCTTCCATCGAATCTGTCGTTTGCAAATTCCGCAAGTAACTGTGCAGCCGGGTAGTATGCTTCGGGCGCTTTACGGCGAAAATCGTCCGTCTCCACGGGCTCGCCCCCATCCCGATAGATCACCGGTCTGGTGTGGATGACGAATCCACCGCTCCCTTCTTTCTTGACCCAAATATCGGTGTACAGGCTCGTGCTGCCCGGCCATATTCCATCGACATAGTTCAGAATGCTCTCAAGATCTATCGAGCCCGCCTCTCGCCTCTTCTCAAATCCTTGCCGCTCCTTCTCCATGCATGTGTAGTGCACCCATGCATCACCCGGCCGTTCAATCAGGGTTCCTGCGACGTACCTCATATCACATAGGGCACAGAGACCTCCGAACTTCGCTGGAATAACACCCGCTCGTGGAGGCGGGTCGCCGCTGCCCGGGTCGCTACCTGAATCTCCAACACGCGGGGAAGTCACACAGCCGGCGTGATTCCAGGTGCCATCGACGGATTCGATCTGTTCCCCGGCCGCGTACGATTGTCCGCACTTCTTGCAGCGGCCGGGGTACCTTGCCGTGAGCGCCATCGCGCAATGGTGACCCAAATCCACGGCTCGGAGAAGTGGCTGTCACACGAACGGTCAGCGGTTTCACTCCATCCGGTACATCACTGGCAACAGACTTGCGATCTCGCCCGATAGGCGTCCCGAGAGGCGTCTCTGCGCTGCCCTCCGCTGGCGCTCCGGACGCTTCGGGACGCACCTAGCCACGGCGAGCCCCCATCGTGCTGACCGTCACCATCGCCGTGCTGCTCCCCTGAGGGGTGGCGCCGGAGTTCCGGCTCGGCCGGTCGGGCGCAGGTGCACGTCGCCGACGTGGTCGCTGCGTAGGTGCGCGGCAGCATGCTCGGTATCGGATGCCCCGCCGGTGATGCTCCCGCTTCCCTCCTGGCTCCATGGCAGCACCGTTGCTGTCGCAGATCAGTCGCGGATGCGGGTGTCGGAGCCGCTCAGTCTCGGTTCTCGATGAGCCACATGGCGGTGGCGGAGTCGGTGACCAGCGCGTTGACCCATCCGCCGACGAGTGCTGCCCTGATCGCCCGGTACTTCGACCGGCCGCCGGCAACGGCGAGACGACGATCCGCATTCCGGAGCTGTTCCAGCGTCGCACCGACCACGAGATCCTCGAAGTCAGGGCGTACCGGTTCACCGTTCTCAGCGATGTAGCGGAGGTTGATCTCACCGACCCCACCCAGCTTCCGCGCCTGGGCGACCTGCTTGGCGGTGAAGAAGTTGTCGCCGGCCCGCAGCGGCGCCACGATATCGCCCGAGCCGACACCGGTCAGCGCTAGGTCGAGCTCGTCGAGCTTGAGGAGCGCTTCCCGCGCGAACGGATCATGCTCCAGCAGCGTCTCCTTGAGCTCGAGATTGGCGAGCACGCCCGGGATCCGAAGGAACATCGGCTCGCCCCCGGTCGCCTCGGCCAGCAAATGCATGTGGTGTGCGGCCAGGTGCTGCAGCGTGGGCCGACCGAGGTCACCGACCAACTGAACGACGTAGCTTGTGTTGGAGTGACGCAGCGGGCGCAGGTTACGTACCGTCTCCTGGAGCGTGCGGCTCCATGACGTCAACCCGACCACTTCGGCGTCCAGCGGCGTCTCCTGCAGGTGCAGCGCCAGCAGCTGGCCGAGTTCGTGGACCAACTGGGTCTCGTCCTCCACGGCGCCGATGTCGTGCACGTGGGCTTCCGCGAGGTTGTACGCGGCCTCCAGCTCGTTCTCCAGGACCGACTGCTCGTCCTTGGGCAGAATCACGGTCATCCGGACGATGCCCAGATCGGCGGCCTGTTCAAGCAGTCGCGAGACCCGGGATTGGGAGATCCGCAGTCGGTCGGCGATCGCGCTCTGCCGCAGACCGCGGGTGTGGTACAGCCACGCCACCGTCGCGATCATCCGTCTCGTGGTAGGACTCGGCAGTGCTTTGACCACGATCACACCTCCCCTAGTGACGCGCGCACCCGAACGTCGCCGCAGCACCTGCGACCGGTCCGACAGACGACCGGATCGGTCCGTCTCCCTTCGACGATAGGTCGCGAAACGGTCGTTCGGCGCATTGGACCGCCACGGTGGTCGTGATCCTCTGCCCATTGCGGGGCTTGGCGACGAGCAGGTCGGCCTCGCCGGCGGCGGGGCGTCGGACTCCGCCAGACGTCGGGGCGATGGACCAGGATCACCAAGTCGGTGTCCTTCGCCACCGAGCCCGACCTGCGCCTATCGGACAGCATCTGACGCATGTCGGTGAGCTGCTCGCGGCTGCCGTTGAGCTGGGAGATCGCGATCAGCGGCAGTGGGTTGCGGCGGTTGCGGCGGCCGGTGAGCCGCACCCATCCCGTCCAGTACATGATCGCCACGTGACCAGTCGCCGGGTTTGCCGGTGGCCACGACTGCAGGATCGGTTTGACCTTTCGGCAGGCGACCCAATACGCGCCAGACGGGCTGGGCGACGGCGTCTGTCAGCGCGGTGTGCCGGCAGGTGTAGGTCGTCGCACCACGTCGAGTCGACCGCAACCGCCTCGGTACCTGGCGGGCTCCCGTCGGATCTCACGTTTCGCGCGCGGTGGTGGCATGACACTGAGGATCGTGACGCACCCTCGGGGTCGCCGGCTGCGCGGGTCGGCAGTTCGGCAGACCAAGGACCCGGTTGCGGCTACCTGGTCCGCATTCCGCTGCCACGTCGGCAGTCTGACCCGGCCGATTCAACAGTGGCGACGATAGAAGAGATCATGGGTCGCCCGGTTTGAGCGGCCCACCGATTGTCTGTCTTGTGATGCCCGGACAGCGCGAGAAGGATGCCTGTATGCGGGAGGCGTACGTGCATGACGCGTCGATCGTGATGCGCCTCGGTGAAGACGAACAGGCCCCGGGAGCAGCCGTCACCGAAGCACTGTGCGGGTCCGTTGATCACGAGCCCCCGTGCCCGTTGGCTCCGCATCAAACCGTCTGGCGGCGCGACGGCGAGCAGGTTCACCTGCGGATCGTTTTCGTCGCCGAGACCGGCGTCTCGAGAGAGGTCCGCCGTCGCATCGATGAAGCACTCCGCGCAGGTTCGATGTGGTCGCCAGACGGGGTGCGCGCGAGGTGGCAGCTGAAGGCGAGCGCCGAAGGTTCACCAAGTCCTGATGAAGTGGAACTTGGCCGCAGACTTGACCGAAACTAGTTGACAGTCCGCCGGTCTGGTCGCGATCGGGTCTTATCGGATCCCGAGAGTGCCGTTTCGGCATTCTGGCGTGGCGGGGTCGCCGGTCTGTCCAGCTGTTCCACTGTCGTTGCTGGTCGCGGCCTTTGGTGCCGTTGGTCGTGGGGTCAGCTGGTGACTTTGTCGGCTGGGTTGGCTGAATACGTTGCGCCACAGGGCGTTTCATGAGCAGCGTCGGCATGCCGCCGGACCGGACGACGTCGAGGTCGTCGATGCTGTCCGAGCCGCGGGCGAGACTGGCGATGATAGAGGCCCGCTTCGGAACCGGGTTCGCCGTGCAGGACCGGACCCGTTCGCACTCGACCAGATCCCGTACGAGACGAGGTCGAGCATCATCGGCACCGCCCGGGTCGTCTCACCCGCCGTCAATCGTCCCGGGTCAGCACGGTTGCGACCATCGTCACGGCCGCAGACCGCGCTGGGCGACGTCCGGCTGCACGATGCACGGCACATCCACCACGACCCTGGGCCGCGACGGGCGGTTCCCTCGACCGCGACATGTGTGTCACCGTCGCCGAACTCGCCATCCACCGCCGAAACGGGAACGACGATCAGCGGCGCCAACACGCCAACTTTCCGGATCGACTCCGCCGACGCTCGACCTGTCGGGGCGGCCGAGCGCTTGTCGTTCGAGGAGGACGGAGAGGAGGCCAACCCGCCAGGGTTGGCGGTCCGGGGGACGTCACTCCGCCGGGCGACCGGAATCGTGGCGGAGCGCAGCGGGGAACGAATTTCACCCGGCCGGCTGGGCGAGGTCCATCGGGACCCGCAGTCCCGACCCGCCCGATCACACTCCGATCGCCAAGTCGGGGCCGCCCAAGGAGGGGACCGATTGCCCGCTTCTGTGACTGCATCGGGGCGGAGCACAGGCAACGCCATGGGCTCCATCGTGACCGCCCGACAACGGCGCCGGATCATCTCTGCCGAGTTCCAACCTGCCTTAGCCGAAATCGTCGCGGCCCAGCCGGCGCTCGCTACCCGGGCAGCGGAACCCCACCAACCGGGAACAGACCGGCGACAACCAACTCCACAGTGAGCGCAGCGGCGATCGCCTGCACCAACAGCAACGCGACCAACACCAAGACCTGCGCCGCGCCGGCCTGCCATGGACTCGCGCCGGCCAGCAGCACGCCGACGAAGGCGCCCGGCAGCGTCACCAACCCCACCGTCCGGGTCTGGTCCAACCCGGGAAGCAGGGCCAGCGCCGCCGATTCCCGACCGACCAGTGCGACACCGTCCCGCCGCGACATACCGAGCGAGAGTGCCGCCTCGTACGCCCCGCGCTGCGCGGTCAACTCCTCGATGAGGCGCCGACCGGCCAGCGTGGTCGCGGTCATCGCGCCGCCGATCAGGATGCCCGCGGTCGGCAGGATCGCCACCGGCACGGCCGGCACAGCCCGGCTGAGAAGGATCAGCGCCATCGCAGGCACCACTGCACCGACGATCGGGGCCAGGGTCCACCATCCCCGACCCCGCAGGGTGCCGGTCAACCGGTGCGCGCTGGTCGCAGCACCTACGAGCACCATGCCGGCCAAGAACAGCATGGTCCAGCCGAGCGAGCGCAGGACGAACCCGATGACCGCCGCGACCGCGGCGAGTTGTACGACAGCGCGAACCGCGGCGACCAGCGGATCGGTGACCCGGCCCAGTCCGGCTAGGTACGTGACGAGCGCCGCCACCCCGGCCAGCGTCGCGATCAGAACAGCGAGCGGCCAGCCGAGGGTGACAGTGGTCATCGATCCTCCGCTGCCGAGGTCGGGAAGGGCGCGACCCGCCGCAGCCCGCTTCTCGACGCTATCGGACGCGACCCGGCGTCAGCCGAGCGCCGCGAGCAGGGTGTTCAGTGCGGCCTTCTCGCCGGCGTAATCGGGACTGGTCGAGCGCAGCCGCCGCAGACGGTGTCGATCTTGCCGTCGAGGTCGGGCATCGAAGAGGTAATGGCCCATCGATCGTCATCGAAGTACTCGTTTTGGGATAGCAATTCGCGCTGGGAGGTCACTGTGAAGTCGCCTGCGGTCCGCTGGGATCAGCGATGATCAGCGATGCTGGGCCAGGCAGGCCGGTCGGACGAACGGGTGCTGGCCGAGTTGGTGGCCGCCCATCGACAGCCGAATCCGACCGAACCGCCATGACGCTGCTCGGGGCAACGATCTGCCTGCTGCTGGGAACCGCTGTGTCGCTGGCACTCTCGGCTCCCCGCCGGTCCCGGTCAGTGTCGCCCGCGATCCTGGTCCGGCTGCTCGCCGCGGGTCGCTGGTGGCTGCTTCGACCGTCGGCGTGGCGCTGCTCCTGACCGGCATCGCTGGCTCGCGCGGATTCCGGCCATCGCTGCGATCGACGGCTGGTCGGTGACCGCATTGGCGCAGACCGCGCCCGTGCCCCTGGCCGTCGGCGCACCCGCCGCCGTGCTGGGCGCGGTCCTGCTGGCCAGGGCGGTCTGGCGGGCCGACTGCCTCGGGGTACAGCTGGTGCAGTCGCCGCCGCGGTTCGCGATGATCTTTCCGCAGCCACCGTGTTCAACGTCGGGACGGGGTGCAGGTCAGTAACGAAGAGCTGGTGGCGTGCGCGGAGACCGCCACCGGCCGGAGGATCCGGACCCACCCGGCGCCCATCCGGCTCGGAGCTGGGACACGCGGAACTGGTCGTGTGACCCGTCGGCCGCTCGCGGATCGGGGCTGCTCGCGGCGACCGACCAGCGCTTGTTGACACGGGATGCGACGAGGAGTAGTGCGGTCCGCAGTCGACATCGTCGCCGGCGCGCTGATGCCTGCCGTCCGAGACCGCGCGTTGCCGGCGAATGGCGACTCGATGACCAACGCCTCGGGAGGCATGCGATGACGACGAGCCAGTCGATCGACCACGACGCCGCACTCCTGTGGCTGCGGGACCGGGGCAGGCAAGGCGCCGGCGACGGGTACTACTCGGCAACGGACCGGAAGCCGGCCGGCCCGCGAGACCGACTGGAGATGCTCGCCGACGCGGCCGAGCGAGAGGGCGCGTCGGACGCCGTTGTCCAGGCGCTGCGGCACGCCGCGCAGACGGTGGCTGCCGGCGAGTCCGAGAACCGGTCCTTGGACCCACTACGCCGCAGGCTGGCAGCTGTGCGGAACAGCCAGGACCGACAGGCGGTCCGGGATGCGCTGACGGATGCCGCCGAAGGCACCGACGGCCAAGAGCGACGTCGGATCGGGCTGTTCATCGACCGTCTGGACGGCGCGCCGATGCTGGCAGAGCTCCCGATCACCCGACTCAAAGTGCTCGCGGCGTTCCCGGACCAGGACGTCGTCGTCAACCTGGGCAGCGGCACCGTGGACACGTCGAGCAGCGGAGTCGACACCTCCAGCGGCACCACAACCGACCCGGGCCCGAGCACCGACACCGGTGGGACGTTGGACGTCCGCACCAACACCGGCTTCAGCTTCGGTTCCTCGAGCGGTATCGATCAGTGGGTCATTCCGGACGGCCAGGGTGGTTCCGAGGCCGGATCGGCTGCCGGCTCGTACCTGGGAGCGATCATCGGCGAACAACTCGGCGGAGCTGCCGGTGCGGCCGCGGGTGCCTCGGCCGGCGGCTCGATCGGTGAGGGCGGAAGCCTGGCCGACGTCGCCGGACTGTTCGCGTGCGCTCTGTGCGGCGAAGTCTCGGTGCTCCTGTGCATTCCCTGCGCCCAGGCAGCAGAGTCTGCCGTCGAATGGATCGTCAACAAACTCACCGCACTCTTCGAGTGACACCGGGCGAGTTCGTACGCCGCTCCCCGGACGTATCTGGCCTGCGGCCGCCGGGCGGACCCTGCAGGTCCGCGGCATCATGGACCGGACTGACGCCGACAGCGGTTGCGACGGTCGGCGTCTGGCTGAATGCAGGTGGACCGGCTGCTCGGATCGGGCGCTGGCCCGATCATCTGGGAACCGCCAAGATTGACGGATGGTCCGCGGGTATGACGTGGTCATCGTCGGTGGCGGCACCGCCGGGTGCGTTCTGGCCGCGCGGCTCAGCGAGGATCCAACGTGTTCGGTGTTGATGCTGGAGGCCGGGCCGGACTATCCGGCGTCGCAGGTTCCTGACGACCTGCTGGACGGCGTCCACGGGCCGAGCATCGCGACCCACGACTGGGGCCTGACCGGCCACGTCGGGGACCGGGTGCTGTCACTGCCGCGCGGCCGCGTCGTCGGGGGAAGTTCGGCTGTCAACGCCACGTTCGCCCTCCGCGGCTCGCCGATCGACTACGACGCCTGGCGGCAACCGGGCTGGTCATTCACGGACCTGATGCCGAGCTTCGTCCGCCTGGAAAGTGATCTTGACTTCCCAACGGCCGCGCACCACGGCGCGGCCGGACCGGTGCCGATCCGCCGGTATGTGGGCGCCGAGCAGTCGGCCCTGGCCGCGGCGGCACTCGACGGCCTTCAGTCGGCCGGCATACCCGGGGTCGCTGATCACAACGCTCCCTTTGCGGTGGGTGTCGGACCCGTGCCGGTCAACGCCGTCAACGGGCGTCGGATGAGCACCGCACTGACTCATCTCGAACCGGCGCGTGCCCGTTCCAATCTGCAGGTTCGCGGCGACGCCACGGTTGCGGAAATCGTCCTCACGGGTGGTGCCGCTACCGGTGTTCGGCTGGCCGGCGATGAGGTCATCTCCGCCGGCGAGATCATCGTTTCCGCCGGCACCTACCACTCACCTGGCCTGCTGCGCCGCTCGGGAATCCAGCTGCCCGGTGTGGGTCGGAACCTGATCGACCACCCGGCGGTGAGCATCGATCTGCCCTATCACGGTCCGCCACAGGATGTGCCGCCGTTCCAGCTGGTGGCGACCCTGCACAGCAGCATGGCGGATCCGGCGAAGGATCCGCCCGACCTGCAGATCCTGGTAGGGGGCCCATTCCCGACGAACGGTCCGACGGCACCGCGCGTTTTTTTCGTCGGCGCGGCCCTGCTGAAACCCCGCTCCCGCGGCCACGTCCGCGGCCGCATCGAGCTGAATTACTTCGCCCACCCCGACGACCTGGCACGTCTCGTCGAGGCCATCGATCGCGTCGAGGCGGCAATTGCCGGTGCCGCTCTCCGCACGATCAGCGGGGCCGACCGTCTCGAACCGCGCCCCGCCGACACGACCGCGCTGCACGCGTGGATCAGGGCGAAAGTGTGGAGTTACCACCATCCCGTCGGCACCTGCGCCATGGGCACGGTCGTGGACGAGGGGTGCCGCGTGCTCGGCGTTGACCGCCTGTCAGTGGTCGACGCGTCTGTCATGCCAGACATCCCGTCGGCCAACACCAACATCCCGACGATCATGATCGCCGAGCGGGTGGCCCTATTGCGGCGCCGGATGTCACGCAGCGGAATGCAACTGCAGGAGAAGAATTACCACGACCATGAAAAAAGCCATGCCGATTGATAGAGCGACCAGTCCAACTATACGTATCCAGCCAAACTTGCTCTTGACCCCGTCCTTATCTCCCGCCCAAAGCCTCCTGGCATTGTAGGAGTCGGCGGATGCGAGCGTGCGCGCAATGTTCATCCTTACTTGGCTGACGGTCGCAGCGTACACAAAGAAGGCCAACGCCGCGCTGGCAAGCAATGCCGCCGCCGTCAGCGGTACCCACTTGCAGGCCGGGTCGATCCGACGCAGATCAGCAATTGAGTCCTTGACCAGGAAGACAATGGCCGCGACAATCACGCTGGCAACCACTGTGTTGTTCTTCGCGTCGGCCGCAGCGACATCCATCAGCGCCTTGATGTACTCCATTGAAAATTCATCGGTCGTTGTGGTCTCCGGTTCCTTTCCAGAAGTCCGTGCACGCTCGTGCTGAAGATCAGCTTGTTTCTTGGGAAATCCGAGCCCATTCTCACGCTCATCATCCACCTCTTCACTCTTCACGTCGACTCCTCGGAGTTGCAATCGTCAACACCACTTGTGGGTAAATCGGACGGATCTCCGCATATCATCCAGCAGGCTCGACAGCGCGAGCCCAGCCCGCCTTGTCGGCGGCCTCGCCGTCCTCCGGTAGCCTCTTTGCTCATCTCGCTCATCCGCTTCACAGTGGCCGTGGCGCCATGCGGCGAATAGCCGCTGAATCCGGTTCGGAGTCGCATCACCGGAAGGGTCGCTGCCGATCGAGAAGCCGGCCGGCATCGTGCCGTCATCACGGTCAGCGCTGATCGGCGGTGGCCCGCTGCTCGCGCATCCCCCAGGGCGAGCCGTATTCGTTGACCAGGTCCAGGAACGGCTTCGGCGGGAGTGCCTCCGGACCGAGCACCCCGGCACCGGACCAGACGCCGGCGGCCATGAGCTCGAGTGCGACCACCGGATTCAGGGCCGTCTGCCAGACCACCGCCTGGGCGCCGTACTCCCGCATCGACCATTCATTGTCGACGACGTGGTACAGATACACCTCGCGCGGCCCGCCATCCTTGCCGGTGCCCCTGACCCAGAGCCCGGCGCAGGTCTTGCCGGTCATCCGATACCCGAGGGTCGCGGGATTCGGCAGGACCGCGGCCACCACGTCGCGCGGCGACACCGTTACGTCTCGGACCCGCACCGGGTCGGTTCGGTCCAGGCCGAGCTTGTGCAACACCTGGAGCACCTGAATGAACTCCTCACCCAGGCCGTACTTGAACGTGACCCGCCCCGCGTCGATCCAGCGGGGCATCAGCAGCACTTCCTCGTGTTCCACGTTCACGCACTCGACCGGTCCGATGCCGTCCGGGAAGTCGAACACCTCGGGTTCGCTGAACGGCGGTGTGGTGAACCACCCACGGCCGGCCTCCCAGATCACCGGCGGGTTGAGGCATTCCTCGATGGTCGTCCAGATGGAGAAGCTGGGTGCGAAGTCGTATCCCGACACGGTGAGATTGGCGCCGTCCCGGACGCCTAGTTCCTCGATCGAGGAGAACAGCTCGTCCGCTGCATACCGGGCGAAGACGTCGGCCATCCCGGGTTCGATACCGATCCCCACCAACGCGAGCCGCCCGGCTGCCTCCCACTCCCCGGCCAGCGCGAACTGCTCGTCGCCCAGCTTGACGCCGGTCTGCGCGTAGGGCTCCGTCGGATGCGGCTTCGACAGCGACATCGCCATGTCCAGGTAGTCGATGCCGGCGGCCAGCGCGGCCCGGAACAGCGGCATGACGAAACGCGGATCGGTGGCGTTCATCAGCGCGTCGCACCGGTGCTCCGCAATCAGAGCGGCGACCTGCGATTCATCGGAGGCGTCGACCCGGGCCGAGGTGAAGCGCGGATCCCCGGTGGACGCAGCCACAGCGGCCGCCCGCTGCTCGTCGTAGTCGGAGACCACCATCGCGTCGAAGAAGGGCCGTCGTGCAGCGATCAGCGCGATCGAGCCGCCGACGCCGCCCGCCCCGACCAGCAATACCCGCATGGGGGTCCTTTCGCCAGGAAATCTTACGGACAGACACGCCCGATCGCGCAAATGGGCCAGGTCGGTGTCAGTATGAGCCTTTGACGGGGGTGGCGCCCGGAAGGGCCAGGACCCAGGAGGCGCCCATGACTACCGAGCGCGACCAGAGCGACGCAGTCGGCGCGACCCTCAAACCCGGGGCGATCGGATTCGTCAGTTCGCTGACCATCGGGTTGGCCTCGACATCGCCGGCATATTCGCTGGCCGCGATCATCGGGCCCGTGGTCGCGCTCGTCGGTGTCTATGCACCGGGCATCATGCTCGCCTCGTTCGTGCCGATGTTGCTGGTCGCGTCGGCCTTCTATTTCCTGAACAGGGTCGATTCGGACTGCGGCACCACCTTTTCGTGGGTAACCAGGGCGATGGGTCCGTGGTTCGGCTGGCTGGGCGGTTGGGCGATCGGAATGACGGGCGTGCTGGTGATCGGTTCGCTGGCCAACGTCGGCGTCACCTATCTCCTGCTGACCTTCGGCCTTGACGAGCTGGCTGACAACCAGTGGGTGGTGCAGATTCTCACCGTGCTGCTGATCGTGCTGATGACCGCGATCTGCGTGATCGGCACGGAGCTGTCCGCCCGATTGCAGGACGTGCTGATTCTGGCTCAGGTCGGTGCGTTGCTGGTGTTCGCGGTGGTGGCGCTGATGGGTGCGCTCAACGGCACCAGCGAATTCGAGTCGATGACTCCGGAATTGTCCTGGCTCAACCCGTTCGGAGCCGGCGGCGCCGGCCTCACCGGCGGGTTGTTGCTCGGCGTGTTCGCCTACTGGGGCTGGGAGTCCGCGGTCAACCTGAACGAGGAGACCGAGGGCTCCTCCTCGACCCCCGGCCGGGCCGCCATCGTGTCCACGCTCGTCCTGCTGGTCACCTATGTCTCGGTGGCCATTGCGGTCATCGCCTATGCGGGCGTGGACTATCTGACCGAGAACGCCGACGAGGAGGAGGGGATCCTGGGCTCGCTGGCCGACAGCGCCATGGGCGGCTGGTCCTGGCTGCTGTTGCTGGCTGTGGCGACCTCGGCGATCGCCTCCACCCAGACGACGATCATCCCGGCGTCCCGAACCGGGCTGTCGATGGCCCGGCGGCACGCGCTGCCGAAGGCGCTGGCCCGCATCCATCCCCGGTTCCGCACCCCGGACGTGTCCACCTGGACCGTCGCGGTGATCGCGATCGTCTGGTACGTGGTGGTCAACCTGCTGTCGGAGAACGCGCTGTTCGACTCGTTGACCGCGCTGTCGCTGCTCATCGCCTTCTACTACGCGCTGACCGGGTTGGCCTGTGCCATCTACTACCGCCGAGAGCTGACCAAGAGCGTCAAGAACTTCCTGCTCATCGGGGTCGGTCCGGTGGTCGGGGCGATCCTGCTGTTCTGGCTGTTGATCGAGTCGATCATCGACATGTCGGACCCCGAGAACTCCTACTCGGGTGTCGCCTGGCTAGGTGTCGGACCGCCCTTGGTCATCGGAGTGTTCATCTTCGTAGCCGGCGTCATCTTCATGATCTTTTGGCGCATCCATGACCGACGCTACTGGGAGGAGCGTCCCGGTGTGGCCGACCCGGTGCTCGCGGCAGGCGGAACCCACAGCGCTCCGCAGGCCGACGACAGCGGGAGCGCCGGATGAGCATCGTGCTGGGCTATGACGAGTCCGCCGGGGCGCAGCGCGCGCTCACGTACGCGATCGACCTCGCTCGACTGCTGCAGGACACCCTGGTCGTCGTCTTCGCGGACGAGCCACCGGGCCGGCTGGGCGAGGAGTACACCGCGCACGCTGACGCACTCGCCGAGCAGGGCCGCAAGGCCCTCGCCCAGGCCACTGCGGCCGGTGAGGCGGCGGGTGTGACGGTCGAGGTGGCCCTCGTCGAGGAGAAGCCCGCCCAGGCCCTGCTGGATGTGGCAAACCAGCGTGATGCGCGCTTGATCGTCGTCGGTACCTATGGCGAGAGCCCGCTGCGCAGCGCCATTCTCGGCTCCACGCCGCACAAGCTGCTGCACTGGTCGAGCCGCCCGGTGCTGTGTGTGCCTCCACCGGAGGATGCGCAGGACTGATACGCCCGGCGGATCAGCTCGCACGAGTAGCCAGGATCTGCTGACATGACGGACGCCGAATCGCATCGGGATCCCGGCTCGGAGCGGGCACTGCGTTTCGAGCCGGCCTCGTTGCGCCGTGCCTACGTCGATGCCGGCAACGCGTTGGTGGAGTGTGCGGCCGCCGTGCCGGCACCGGACTGGACGAGGCCCGGACTCGGCGAGTGGACCGTCCGCGACCTTGTCGGGCACGCCGGCCGCGCGTTCGTGACGGTGTCGCACTACCTGGCCACCGGTGCCGGCCGTGCACCGACACTGAACCATCCGCTGGACTATGGCTCGGCCTACCGCACGGCCGGCGCCGACCCCAGGGCGATCGCCGAGCGTGGCCGCCAGGCCGGCCGCGATCTGGGCGACGACCCGGTCGCCGGCCTGCGCTCCTGGCGCGACGCCGCGGTCGCCGACCTGGCCGCCTACCCGGACGCAGCGCCGGTGGCGACGCCCGCGGGTGTCATGCGCCTGATCGACTACCTGCCGAGCCGCATTCTCGAGCTGGTCGTCCACACCGATGATCTGGCGCAGGTGGTCGGACCGGTGGCCATGCCGACATCGGCACGGATGGTGGCCACCTGCTTCGCCGCCGGACTGGCCACCGAACGGGGCGTCGACCTGGTGCTGCTGCGCGCACTGACCGGTCGAGGCGCACTGGAGCACGGGTTCACCGTGCTCTGATCGCCACGTCGCCGACCACTCGGCCTGCCGGCCGTCGACCAGGCGATGGCGACGCGGTCGCGGCGAATGGCCGCCGGCGAGATGATCCGGCCTCGCCCTGCCGTCCGCCTGTCACGCATTACCCTTTCGACACAACGGCCATCTTCGAATTGCTACGTTCGGGCCCGCATGGGGACCGGCGCACGGGTGTGTCAGTGGGGTCTAGGGCAGCCGCGTAGCCCGACCGGGTGATTCATCCCGAGCCGACGTGACCACGGGTCGGCCACCGCGTCACCTCATCGACACCAACCACCCGGCGGCCACCAGCCGCCAGAGTCACAGGACTGACGATGAGCATGCAGCACCCCCGAGTCGACTCCGACACCATCACGACGAGCTTCAGCATGCTCTTCGCCGGCGGTGAATCGGACCAGGCCGTGACGACGACGCTGCGCTACAACGTGTTCGAACCGTTCGAGGTCACCGCGACCCTGTCCCTCGCGGATGCTCCGTCGGTGCAGTGGATGTTCGCACGTGACCTGCTCCGCGAAGGCCTCGTGATGCCGACCGGTATCGGCGATATCACGGTCCGCCCCACGCCGCACGGCATGCTGATCGGCCTGCGCTCCCCCGGTGGCCGCGCCTTGCTGCTGGCCCCCACCGAGCCGATCGCCGAGTTCGTGCAGGCCGTCTACCGCGCGGTTCCGGACGGCGCCGAGGGCGACTTCTTCTCCATCGAGGCCGAACTGGACCGTCTCGCCGACGTCTGATTCCCCTTTCCACGCCCCCGACGGCCACGTCCGGTCGTCGGAACGCTGCGGCCGAGCACCACGCCGGTGCTCGGCCGCCTCCGTTTCACCGGTCTGATCGGGTCCGGCTCGGCGCGAGGACCGATCATCGGCTGACGAATCGACCTGCTGACGAATCGACCGATCACCAGCTGAGCATCGGCACCGATTTTGTCCGTTTGGGCTTCCGACCTGCTGATCCCGACCGGTGCAACCCGTCAGCCAGCCGCCCGACCAGTGGCGGGTCTGCGGTTGCCCGCCCCGTCCGTGATGGTTTGGACTGCCCATCGGCGTCGGATAAGGTGGTCGGCGCACCGCAGCACGCGGTGCACGCGGACGTAGCGCAGTTGGTAGCGCATCACCTTGCCAAGGTGAGGGTCGCGGGTTCGAATCCCGTCGTCCGCTCGGAGTACACCGATCTGCGATCTCGGTGGGATGGCCGAGAGGCGAGGCAACGGCCTGCAAAGCCGTGTACACGGGTTCGAATCCCGTTCCCACCTCGGCCGGCCGCCCACCAGCGGTCGTTCCCGGGCGATTAGCTCAGCGGGAGAGCGCTTCCCTGACACGGAAGAGGTCACTGGTTCAATCCCAGTATCGCCCACTAGTGTTTGCGCAGGTTACAGCACCTTTCAGCGAGCTGGGTCCCTCCTTGTGCCAGATACGTGCCAGACACGGGCTCAGGAGTGCCGGCCGTGTCGGCGCTGCTTTGCCGTGATGACACCCTCCGTAGGCTTGCCGACGTTCTTTGACGGTCAGCGAACCTGCGACCTGTTCGTCCCACGCCTGGGTGAGACGAGGAAGGGGCCCTGCATGCGTGTGCTGTGTCCCCTTGGTGCCGTCGTTGGCAGGTCCGTCGTCGAGTCGTTGACGGGCAGATCGACTGGCAGCATGGTCGTGTGCTGACCATGTGCGTCGCGCTTGGATGGGAATGACGCTTGGTGCGCGGGCGAAACCTCTGGTAAGCGGCACGGCGTCTACGATCGTTTGGTCGTAGGCCCAACTACTGCGACGGATAGTTACCCAGCTGGCCACGCGGCTGTCCAGGCGGGATTTCACATCCAGCTCGTCAACCCATATCCCCGACTGCGTCCGCGGGCCGATCCGCGTGCCGCGGCGCTCGCGCGGCAGACATTCCTGGCCGGCGCGCGAGTGCAAGCGATCAGTAACTCGTACACGATTCAGTCTCACACCCGCAGCCATACCGAGCGCGTTCGTGACCATGTGCGGACAAGTTCTGAATCGGTGGGTCAGGACAGCTGATCCACTAGACGCTGCATGTCCGTCTCCACCCAGCCCTCCACTGCCTTGCCATCCTGGAGCCGGAAAATCTCGATCCAGGTCGTCGTCACCACCCGGCCGCTCGCGGCGTGTCCCATGAACTCGCCACGGTGGGTGGCCCGGTCGATACCTCGCACGGCGACGCGGTCCCCGACCGCAAACACGTCCTCCAGCGTGGTGACCAGGTCCGGAAACGCCTGCCGGTATTGCAGGACCGCCTGGCCGTACTCAGTTGGGCCGCTGATGGTCACATCGAACGTGTTGTGGCTGATGAATTCCGGTGCCAGGAAATCGCCGGCCGCTTCGACGTCGCCCTGGTTCCAGACCCGCTGGAAGAAACGGCGAACAGCGTTTTCCACGTCCGACATGGCAGCACCTCGTCCGAGCCCGCCGGTGTCAGGCCCGGTGCCTCACACCGATCTAAAGCGTGCCTCTGCTACTGCATTGAGGCAAGCCGGCATTCAGGCACGCCGGCCGCCGCCGACGACAGGAGGGTCCCGGGGATGCGGTTCGGCGACGCTAGCGTCTTCGGCCTGTTCGGCCGCAGCGTTGGGGCGGCGAGCGGATTCGGGATTGCAGCACGTCAAAGTGAGTTTTGGGCGCGCGATCAGCAGTTCTTTGCTCAGCGGGTCCGCAATTTCCGCGACAGTTGAGGGGCGACACGTAGGCGAGTACGAGTAGGTTCAGGCTCGGTTAGCCCAAGGTCTCAGCGGAATCGACCAATGGGCCAACGGCGCTGGCTGGAGGACAGTCAGATGTCGGCCATCCGGCGGTTGTCCGTCATCGCCGTCGCCACGGTCTTCTAGGCGGCCTGTTCAGGCACGACGGCCGCTCGCTCGTCGGGGTCGCCAGGGCCGACCACCTCATCGATGTCGCCAGGGCCGACAGCGCAGACATCGACCACCCTGACCCCATCGGGGTCGCCAGGGCCGACAGCGCAGACATCGTCTTCAACGACCGAACTCAGCAGTTCGGCGTTGGAGCGGACGTTCATCTCGGACCGGTACGGCTTCCAGGTGACGCTGCCTGAGGACTGGTCGGGAACCGACGCGTCGATTGATTGGAACGGCAACAAGCTAGAAGGCATCGCGTCGTCTGACTTCGCGAATTTCGCAGACCCGGCGGATAGCCGCTATTTCTTGGTCGCCGCGGCACCAGTAGCAGCAGGGATGGCGCTTGCCGACTGGATGACCGCGATGGTTCGCGGCACACCTGCCATCTGCTCAGACCCGTCGCCGCCCGAGGAGACGACACTAGATGATCGATTCCAAGGGGTCAGTGGTCGTAGGCGATCAGGGACCGCTTGATCGGGGCGCCGATGGTGTCGTTGTGCCAGATCGTGGCGGTGAGTGCGAGTAGGCGTTGCCAGATCCGGGTGATGACCCCGGTCTTGGTGCGCGCGCCGTGGCGTTCGAGGTCGAGTTGTCCCTTGAAGGTGTCGAAGACGGATTCGACGTGTTGGCGTAGCGGCTTGAAGAACTGCTCTCCGGGTCGCGGTTGTTCACCCTTGCGAGTCGGTCGGAGCAGATCGACATCCGCAGCGGTAAGGGCTTTTTCGAATTCCCGACCGTAGTAGTTCTTGTCCGCGATCACGGTCTTGCCGGCCGCCCGGCGGGCCAGGTAGGCGTCGTCGAGCAGACCAAGTAGCACCTGCCGCTCGTCGGCCTTCGCGCCGGTGACCGCGGCCGCGATGGGTAGCCCGTGGAGCGTGCACAGCAGGTGCAGCCGCAGGCCCCAGAAGTAGCGGGTGTGCGACGCGCAGTACCCGTACTCGGCGAACCCGGCGAGGTCGGAGCGTTTGGCCGTTTCCCGGGACCGGCCGCACTCCACCGGCGTGGAGTCGACCAGCCACACATCGTCGCCGCTGAGGCTGGTCCGTTCGCCCAACGCGCGAATCAGCCAGCCCAGCGTGCCGGCCAGCTTCCGCAGCCGCTTGTTGTAGCCGGACTGGGCCGGCAGGTAGGGAAACAACCGGCCGAGATGGGCCCGGCCGTACCGCAGCCAACGTGCTTCGCTGGTGAAACCGAGAAGGGCTTGCGCCACGGCCAGTGTCACCAGCTCGGCGTCGCTGATCCGGGGTGCGATACCCACCGGCGGCCGCCACGGCAGCTGCTCCGGATGCATCTTCAACAGGTCATCGACTTGCACGTACAGTGCGGTGACGAGGGTGTCCAAATCGGCGTCCACGCGGGCCTCCTGCTCGACGTTTTGGGTGCAACGCCGATCTTGGACACCCTCGCCCTCAAGTCACCTCAGCAACACAAGTCACACCAGTCACAGCCCTTGGAATTGATCATCTAGGGGGCGAGCCGGCAGTGGCCTGGACCCACAGGTGCTCCGACGGCTACGACGTCAATCTGCTCGCGGCCCTGCACGAAGGGCGCGGCTACATCACGTTCCTCGCATCGCAATCCGCCAACGATGACGCCGAGGATCAGAGCATCCTCGAGTCGATCCGCAGCTCCTTCGGTTTCACGCGCTAGCGATGTGACGAGGTCGGTCGAATTATCGGCTCAACGACGATCATCCCATCGCCCGGTCTCACGGCTGAGGGACCACCCGCCCGCTGTCAACCTGCGTCGAACTCCACGGGTGGCGTCGGAGCACCCTTGGGCAGACGATCACCATCAACACCGGCGCGGTCGCTCGGCCCAGAGCTGCCGAACCGTCCCGTCCGGTGCCGGGTCGGCGACAGGCGATCGCGTGGTCCCGATGTGCGGTGGCCGGTGCGCCGTCGCGGCATGCCTGGTCCGCAGGCGGCGCGGTGGCAGGGTCGCGGGCCAGTTGGTTCCACCCGTCGAGGTCGTCGCCGACGGCATCGAACGCGGCACGCGACGTCGCCTGCAGCTCCACATCGGCGCCGGTGGCCGCTGCCATCTCCATCCGCTGCGCGAGGTCCAACCAGCACGTCCGCAGCTAAACTGAAGCGCGCCCCTTCAGTGCCGGGAACAGCGAGCTCAGCTGCGAAAGCGTCTGGCATGCACCCCTAGGTCGGTGTCGTGTCGATGACCACGCCGGCCGCGGCGAGCCCGCGGTCGAGCAGGAGCTGGGTCAGCGTGCCGCTGAAGGAGTGGCCGGTGATGATCGGCGCCTCGTCGAGCTGCTCGACGACGCCGGTCGGGTGCGCGACCGTGTCCGGACGGTGAGGTTCGCAATGACGTCCGGGTTCTCCCGAGTGCCTCGACCTTGATCCCGAAGCCCGGGTAGCCCGGGTTAGCACCCCTGCTGCGCGGAGTCGTCCGAGAGTCCGTGGATCACCACGACGTGTCGGGTGCGGGCAACGCTGGTGTCCTATCGTCGCCCGGCGGCCGACGGTAGCCTCGATCAACCGAGCCGCGCGTGCGGCCGAGGCGTTGCGCCGACGACTGCAACGGGGTACTGATGCGTTGTGAGCGCCGGTCTCGCGCTGGCGGTCCGACGGACGCGGGCAGCGCTGAACAGACGCACGTCATCAGACCCACGCAGGAGGTGGAACGGATGTCGGAGAACGACGAACTGGACCTGGAGGGCCAGGTCGGAATGGCCGGATCCGAGGACCCCGCCGAGGGAGCGGACCCCGACGACGTGGACACCGGCGGCACTTCGCAGAGCGGTGCGGGATCGAAAGACTCCGCACCGGAAGCCTGAACGGTCGGCTCACCGGGGTGGGCGTGCGAGCGTGCACCTCCCGTTAAGTGCGCCGGCGCTCCGCGTGACGCGACGAACGCCACGGTCTCCGCTGGGAGCGGCGCGTGCCGTCGTGCCGGGCTCGGCTGCTTCGGGGTCACCCGCCGGAGTGGACTCCGACGTGCGCCGGTGGCACTGACTGCGGCTGCTGCCCGATCGCACCGGCCGGGCTGGACTTGTCCGAAAACCCTATTCGGCGCCTGATCGCGACATTGGCAGGCCTGTGCGCTCGCGGATTCTTACAACACCGACCGGATCGTGTAGACACCCCGTGCACGACTACGCCGGAGCGACCCGCCCGCCGGATCCTCGCTGGCCGGCAGCCAGAGGGCGGCAAACAGCCAGCCAGGACGATCCGCTGCTGTCATGCCTCGACCGCGGCCGGAGCGCTCGGATGCTCTGGGGCCGTCCTGCAGCGGACCATCCGCCGGACAACGGCGTCCAACTGGTCTTGACCGAGATGCAGCGCACCGCCTCTCAGCGCCGGCGTGGGCTCTTGATTATGAAGAAGCGCGGCGCCGAGGCGTGTCCCGTGTGTAATGTTTGGCGCTGCTCTGTCGGTCCGAGCCAGCCGTCCGGCGGCTCACCGCGATTGAACAGACAGGACTCGTCCTCGCGTCGCCCAGTTGGGGTTGTGCTCACTATGTGCCCCGTGACCTGATATCGCCATCGCTCAAAAGCGTTACGCCGCCAGGATCCGCTGGGAAACCGACAGTCCCCGACGTGATCTTCGGAGCGTGCTCGTGGCGATAGTCGAGCGTGAACCACGGGCTCCTCGGCGCTCCGTAGACTTCGCGAGTGGAGCCTGAGCGGGAAGCGATCTACCGCGAGCTTCTGGAGGCAGTCGACGGCCACGAGGCGTGGATGGCGGAGACGTTGTGGCGTTACCCGCCGACGCCGCTGAGGGCGCCCCCGAGACTTCGGGACCTTTCCCCGTTCGGCGCCGACGATGATCCGCCGTGGAGTGACGAGGTCCGGCGGCGGCTGAGGCATCTGCACGCCGCCCGCAAGTCCGTCCTGGATCAATCGATCATGCGAGAGCGTCCTGGAGCCGAATCGGACCCGGCCGGCGTGGACGTTCGCCGCCGACTCGGCGCAACTGAGGACGATCTCAGGGACGCGATTCGCGAACTCCGGCAGCAGATCCAGGCTGAACTCGGATGAGTTTGGCGTCGACCGGAAGGGGCGTCATAGCACGGGATTCGGCGGGAGCCGGGAACGTTCGCAATGGACGATGAGGGTTCACGCAGACGGCAAATACGATTCATGGCGGGTCCCTTCCGGAAGGGATCAAGGCCCCGGCTCGGCCATGCGCACCGACCCGGCCCCCGCACTGCTCGAGTGCCCTGCGCAGACCCGGACGCTCCGCGCCGGCCAGGGCGGCGCCGACGGTAGCGCCCGCCTTGGTTGCTGTCGGGTCAGTGATGTGCGCCGGCGATCATTCAGCCGGCGCAATGGGCGACTACGCAGCGGCGCATGCCGTCGTCGACAATGAGGGACGGGGCTCGAAACCTTATCGGGGTGCTGGTCACAGCCCGCGACCCGCTCTGAGCTGCGTTTATTGGGTTGGTTGCGTTGGTTGTCAGCGGTTGCTTTCAGCACTGCTGAGGACGCACTGCGGACGGGCGGACCCGCCCGGCGGCTGGCGTTCGATAATGCCCTCATGGAAACCGTGAACGGCCTCTACAAGACCGAATGCATCAAGACCGACGTGTTCCACCAGCGGCCGTTCCGGACCATCGCAGACGTCGAGTACGCCACCGCCGGCTGGGTCGACTGGTACAACGCCAGGAGGCTTCATTCCACCCTCGGGATGGTCCCGCCGATCGAGTACGAGGCCGCCCACTACGCTGCTCTCGCCCAGCAGTCCCAACCCGTATGACAGCGGTACGGAACCTGAGGCGGTTCACGGGCGCGTCGAACGGGCGCAAACGGAGCGGTGGACCCAGCACCGCTACCAGCGGGCAGTCACCTCAGCCCTTGCTTCCGGTGGTCGCGATGCCCTGCACGAAGTGCCGCTGACCGACGAAGAACAGGATGATGACCGGAATGGTGGTGATCACGCTGGCCGTCACGATGATCTCCCAATGCCACTCCCCGCCGAAGCCATAGCGGTCCAGCAGTGCCTTCAGTCCGCGCGGCACGGTGAACGTCGACGTGTCGCGCAGGTAGATCAACGGACGCATCAGGTCCGTCCACGCGGCCTGGAATTCGAACAGCATGGTCACGACAAGCGCCGGCCGGCACAACGGCAACGCGATGCGCCAGAAGATGGTCCAGTTGTTGGCGCCGTCGACCTTGGCCGCGTCGAACAGCTCGCGGGGAATGCCGAGGAAGAACTGGCGGAGCAGGAAGATGTAGAACGCGCTGCCGAACAGGTTGCCGGCCCACAGCGGGGTCAGGGTGCCCACCATTCCTAGCGAGTTCCAGATGAGAAACGTCGGGATCATCGTGACGGCGCCCGGCATCATCATCGTCGCGAGCACCAGGCCGAAGAGCGCCGTCCGTCCCTTGAACCGGAAGTACGCAAAGCCCCAGGCGACCATCGCGCTGGACAGAGTGACGGTCAGTGTCGCCAGAACGGTGACGTACAGCGTGTTCAGCAGCCACGCCGTCATCGGCGCTTCCTGCCAGACAGTCAGGTAATTCGCCCAGGTGAACGTCTTTGGGATCAGCCTGTTGTCGAACACGTCTCCGCGCGGTTTGAACGATGCGCTGATCAGCCAGATGAATGGATAGATGAACAGCACCGAGAAGCCGACCAGCAGTATCCACACTGCAGTGCGCCAGGCGATCGTGCGTGCACGCGACGAACCGGCATGTGCCGGTCCGGACCTGGGCTCGGCACGCCCGGTCGGCACCGGTTCCGGCTCGGCCGCTTCCCGCACCGCTGCGGGCGGCCCGACCTGGGCCGGCAGCGTGCTCATCGTTGGTCGCCCTGATAGTGCACCAGGCGCCGCGACACCAGCACCTGAATACCCGTGACGATCATGATGATCACGAACAGCAACCAGGCCATCGCCGATGCGTATCCCATGTGCAGGAACTCGAAGCCCTGGCGGAACAAATAGACGACGTAGAACAACGCGGCATCGTTGGAGTACGTGGTGTTACCAGAGCCGAAGAATGCGGTGTAGGCCTCGGTGAACGACTGGAATGCGGCGATGGTGTTCACGATGACGACGAAGAACAGCGTGCCGCTGATCATCGGAACGGTGACATAGCGGATCCGCTGAAACGGGCCGGCACCGTCGACGAGCGCGGCGTCGTAGAGCTCCTGCGGCACGTCACGCAGGGCCGCCAGCAGGATTATCACGGTTGCGCCGATGGTCCACAGGCTCATCAGGACGAGACCGGGTTTGACCCAGTTCGGATCGGTAGTCCACGACGGACCGTCGATGCCGAACCAGCCGAGCATGTGGTTCAGCAACCCGCTCTGCCCGTTGAGCAGCAGCAGGAGCAGGATGCCCACCGCCACCGGCGGGGTCATTTTCGGCAGGAAGAACGCCGTCCGGAAGAATCCGGTGGCGCGCCCGGCCTGATTGAGCAACGTCGCAAGGAGCAACGCCACGATGACGTGCAGCGGCACCGCCAGCAGGGTGTAGTAGAAGGTGTTCTTGAGCGACAGCGCGATCTTCGGGTCGTCGAGCAGTTGCTGGTAGTTGGCCAGCCCAATGAAGGTCGGGGCGTTGATGACGTCGTAGTCGGTCAGCGAGAGATAGGCGCTGTAGATCAGCGGCCAAAGGGTGAAGATCAGGAAGCCGATCAGCCACGGGCTGATGAACAGCAGCGCCGGAAGCGCTTCACTGCGCCGCCAGCTGCGCCTCACCGGGCGAGGCAGTTCCCGCGTCGTCGGATCGGCCTCGGTGGCGGTCATTTCGGCTGCTTGTCCCAGTCGGCCCAGGCGGCGTCGAGTGCACTCTGCGCCTCCTGCTGGGCCTGGTCGAGCGCGGCCTGCGGGTCCTGCTGACCGTTCAGCACCCGGTTGACCGCGTCACTCCAGGCAGTCTTGAACTCCGCGTCCGCCGGATTGGCCGGCAACGTGAAGGTGTGCTCGTTGGAGGTGTAGAGGGCGTCGACGCCCTCGTCCCAGGTGGCCTGACCGGAGGGCTTGACGTAGGTCTCCTTGATCTTGTCGTCGGCAACTCTGTTGCCGGTGAGCAGGCCGGTGAACAACAACCCGGATGCCGTTCGGTCCTGCACCCGCGCATCGGCCGCCTTCATCCAGCTGTCCACCGCCGTCATGGTCTTGGCGAACCGGCAGGCAGCGGCAGGATTGGCGCTGCCCTTCGGGATCGCCCAGGCCGACCCGGACGCGTAGGCCAACGGCTCGCCGTCGGTGCCGTAGAACGAATCGAACTGCAACGAAGCGGTGGCCGAGACCTCGTTGAGCACGTTCATGTACCACTGTTCCATCGGCATCGCACCGAGAACGTCGGTGGCGAACTGGTTGCCGCTGCCGAAGAAGTCCGCAGCGTCCCGGTAGGCCTTGACCGCCGGGAAACCGCCCTGGTCGTCATAGATCGAGTTCGCCCAGGTCAGCGCTTCGACCACCTTGGGATCGTTGAGCTGGGCATGGCGGCCATCGGCGGAGAGCAGGTCGGCACCGTTGGACTTCGCCCATAGCGGGAGGAACTCGGGCAGCTTGCTGTCATAGCCGATCACGCTGATCTTGCCGCTGTCCGACTTCGCCATCGCGGTGTTGGCGGCCGAGATCTTCGCCCAGTCGGAGCCGTTCACGTCCGCGATCGTCAAGCCCGCCGCATCCAGCAGGCCCTTGTTCGCCATCGTCAGCTGGACGGTGTTGAACTCGGGGATGCCGTACACCGCGCCGTTGAACGTCACCTGGTCGACCGCCGGCTTGAGGTACTGGGAGGTGTCGATGCCCTCACCGCTGATGCAGTCGGTGAGCGGCATGATCGCACCGCGTGACGCGAAGGTGCCGATCTGGTCGCGGTTGGCATAGACGATCTCCGGCGGCTTGCCGCTGGCCACGGCAGAGAGGAATGCCTGGATGTCCAGATCGCCCTCGATCAACGAGACGTTGACCCCTGGCAACGCTGCCTTGGCCAGATCCAGCCTGGTCGTTGCGATTTCGTCGCCGGCTCCGAAGCCCATCACCGACAGCGAGCCGGAGAGGTTCGCCGACGGACCGTACGAGGCTCCGCTCGCACCGTCGCCACTCGTCGTGGTCGGGTTGGCCGCCGTGGCACATCCGGCAACGAGCAGGATTGCGGTCGCGGTGACAGCCGACCGGACGATCTGAGACATCGCTATTCCTCCGCCGCGGAACTTGCCGCCTCGGGACACTGGGGTTCGAAAAGTCGAGCTAGTCGAGATGTTCCCGCTTGCCCCACTCATCAAACGAGCGGGAGTCGCTACTGTCTGCTCTGACGGCTAGCGGTGCCGACGCGCTGGCGGACGCCGCCGAACAGCATGGACCGCAGCCATGTCGCGGATCTGGCTTCGGCTCGCTGCGGCTCCACCGGGCGGTCATCGACTCGCTGTCGGGCGGCTTCTGCGGCCGCGACCGATCGCCGGGATGGCGCTGTTCACGCCTGGGTACGAGGTCGTCATGGCGACAGATCAGTTCGACACCCAGGACCCGACCAGGCAGCACGAGCAGCCGGACACGACCGGAGACCACATTGCACATCCCGGCCTCACCGGTGACATGGAGGACCAGCCCGACCACGGGGAGCACACCTACCGCGGCACCGGGCGGCTGACGGGCCGCCGAGCTGTCGTCACCGGCGGCGACTCGGGTATCGGCCGCGCGGTGGCGATCGCCTTCGCCCGCGAGGGAGCCGACGTGCTGATCGGCTACCTTGCCGAGGAGCAGGCCGACGCTGACGTGACCGCGCGATGGATCACCGACGCCGGCCGCAAGGCGGCGCTGGTGCCCGGTGACATCCGAGAGGAGTCGACCTGCGCCGAGCTCATCGACACGGCCGTGACCGAACTCGGCGGCATCGACATCCTGGTCAACAATGCCGCGTACCAACTGGCGCAGGAGGACGGCATCGAGGGCGTCAGCACCGAGCAGTTCGACCGGGTGTTGAAGACCAATCTGTACGCACTGTTCTGGCTGACCAAGAAGGCGCTGCCACACCTGCAGCCTGGCTCGGTGATCATCAATTCCGCGTCCATCCAGGCGACCACGCCGTCACCGGAGTTGTTCGACTACGCGATGACGAAGGCGGCGATCCACAACTTCACGAAGTCGATGGGCCAGAGCCTGGCCGAGCGGGGTATCAGAGTGAACTGCGTTGCGCCGGGGCCGATCTGGACGCCGTTGATCCCGGCCACCATGACCGAGAACAAGATCGAGAGTCACGGCAGGAGCGTGCCGCTGGGCCGGGCTGGTCAGCCGGCGGAGGTCGCTCCTGCCTACGTCTTCTTCGCGTCCCAGGAGTCCAGTTACATCACCGGCGAGATGCTCGGTGTCACCGGCGGCAGACCGACTCACTGAGGCGAGCGCCGCGGCGCAATGCACCATTCACCGCTGCCTGCGGGTGACCAACACGAACAGCCACACCGGTCATAGCCAGCGACGCACCCGGCGCCGATAGTCGTCGTACTCGGCGCCGAACTTGGTGCTGAGGTATCGCTCCTCGGGAGCGATCGCACCCCAGGTCAACAACGCCATCCCGACCGGGACCAGGATCAGCGCCCACGCCGACGGCCACAGCAGCGCGAGCGCGACATCGAGGACGATCAGCCCGACGTAGAGCGGATTGCGGCTGAAGCGGAACGGTCCTCGATCGAGCACGACTCGGGTGGCGCCCCCTGGCAGCACGGCGGTGCGGTTGGCTGCCATCACGGTGAGCGTCCACCCGTTCCACAGGCCGAACACGGCGACGAGAACCGCGCCGACGACCCGTGCGCCGTCGCCAGGCAGCGTGAACGGATCCCCCGCAACGGCGGTCACCGTCACACCGATGAGCAGGGGAACACCGAGAGCGATGGGCGGCCATATCCGATAGGCGGGTGCATCGGTCACGCCACCATCATGGCGGTCGGCGTCTGCTCGCTACTCAGCCGCGGGGCCTGGCCGCTGCCTGCCGGATCATGTCGAGCACCTCCAGTGTCAGCCGAGTCCGGTGCTGGTCGACGCCCGGATCCGATCGTGTCCCGATCAGCTGCGCGAACCGCACCACCTCGCCGACCAGGCTGTCCTGCTCGGCGTCGACCACCCACTCGTCGACACGGCCGTCTCGGTTGTGCACTGCCAGCGTGCGCGGACTCGAGATGTGATCGATGACGAGAGTGGCTTCTTCGCCCTGTATCTCGCTCGGCAGGTGCGATGTCGTGATCTTCGAGTAGCTGACATCCACGGCGAATCCCGGGTACCCGGCGATCGCCACACCGGCGCCGTCGACGCCTGCCGGTATCGGCACGTCGACGGCCGAGATGCGTTGCGGGGGACCGAAGAGGCTGACCATCGCATGCACGCAGTACACGCCGAGATCCATCAACGCCCCTCCTCCCATGGCGGGGTCGAAGGTGCTGGCGTGACCGCCCCCGAGTACCTGGTCGTATCGCGACGATCGCTTCTGGTACCCGAACGAGGCTCGCCGGATGGTGCCGAGTAACGGCAACGACTCCCGGACGCGTACGAACCCGGTGTCGTACTCGGTCCGCATGCCCTCCAACATCACGACTCCCGCAGTCGCGGCCTCGGCGACCAACTCGTCCCACTCCCGGACGGTCCGCACTGCAGGCTTCTCGACGAGCACGTGCTTGCGGGCCCGAAGTGCAGCCATCGCCACGCCGTGATGAGTGTGATTGGGCGACCCGATGTACACAGCGTCGATGTCGACCGAATTCACCAACGCATCCAGGCTCGCCACCGATGCGGCGACACCCATCTGAGCCGCGAACTCGGCGGCGCGTCGCGCATTCCTGGAGTAGACGAGGCTGATTTCCACGCCGCCGACCTGGGCGACGGCATCGGCGAAACGCCGGGTGATCTCGCCGGTCCCGACGGTGCCCATGCGGATCATCTGCCGCTCCCGACCTCTCCTCGTGGCCGACGGCACGGCCGGTGCGCCGTCACCGCCCGGAGACCTTCGACGTCCCCTCGCCGTTCCGTTGTGCCACCGGAGAAGCGTATGCAGCAACACGGCCGGGCGCAGTCGATCCCGGACCGACTCGGGCGGCGCGCGCCGCCGCGTCGCCCCGACACGAGGGGCGTACTGTCCCGGGATGTCCAGCCTCGGCAGCCGTCGAGCGGATGGCAGGAGGCGGATGCCGATGCGCAGGCCGCCCATCGATCCCGTCGTGTGGCAGCCCGGCCCGGTGCCGGCGCGAGCCCGACAGACGCAGGGCTCGGTCGCGATGCCGCCGCCACGGCTGCTCGACCTGCTGGGCATCGGAGCGGAAGACGTCGCCGTCGACCGCGACGGCCGGATCGTGTGCGGCGTCGCCGACGGCCGGATCCTCCGGCTCAGCTCAGACGGCCGGTGGCTGGAGGTGGTCGCCGACACGCTCGGCCGGCCGATGGGTGTGGAGGTCGACGCCGACGGCACGTTGGTCGTCTGCGACTGCACCCGGGGCCTGCTCCGCGTGCACCCGGTATCCGGCCGGGTAGAGGTGCTGGTCGCCGCGGACACGTCGGTCGAGGGCCGACCTCTGTTGCTGTGCAACAACTCCACGATCGGTGCAGCCGGAACCATCTGGTTCAGCGACTCCTCCGGCCGGTTCACCCAACCGTTCTGGAAAGCCGACCTCCTCGAACACTCCGGCACCGGGCGGCTGCTGCGCCGTGATGTCGACGGCAGGGTGGACGTCGTCGCCACCGGGCTGCATTTCGCGAACGGCGTCGCCCTCGCCCCGGACGAGAGTTTCGTGGTGGTGGCGGAGAGCGCGGCCTACCGCCTCACCCGGGTCTGGCTGACCGGCCCGCAGAACGGCCGGATCGATGCGCTGGTCGAGGATCTGCCCGGGTTCCCCGACAACATCGCGGTCGGCTCCGACGGACTGCTCTGGGTCGCCGTCGGGTCGCCGCGCAACGCGGCGCTCGATTTCCTGAGTCCCCGACATCCGTTGCTGCGCAAGGCCGTCTGGGCGCTCCCCGACGCACTGCAGCCGAAGCCCGCGAACACCGCGTGGGTGCAGGCATTCTCGTTCGACGGCACGCTGGTGCACGACTTCCAGGCGACGATCGACGGCTTCTCCATGGTCACCGGGGTGCGCGAGCACGCGGGCGTGGTGTGGATGGGCAATCTGCACAGCCGATCGATCGCGGCGTTCGACCTTCCCGGGTGAGCCGTTCCGGCCGTGCGGGTGAGCACCACGCCGCACAGCGGGCTTGCTCACCCGTCGAGTGCCGGCACACCGATCGTGTCGGCTGCTTCCCGTAGGCGCCGATCGCGGGTCCACAATCGAGCGCCGGGCGTCAATCGCAGCGATGCCAGCAGATGCGCATCGACAAGGCTGAGGCCTCGGCCGAACAGCGCCTCGTCGTCGACCATCGCCATCACCTCGTCGTGGGTTGCGGTCACGGCGGCCGGCAGTTCGTCGAGGAGCGTCAGCACGATCGCGCGGTCGCGCAGAGTGCCGAGAGCGAGTTCTCCGACGACCATGGGATGCCGCACGACCTGCGACCGGCGGAGGAACTCGACGAGAGCAGGTTCGGATCGATGCAGGTGATCGATCCAGACCGACGTGTCGACCAGGATCACTGGGTGTCGCGTTGACGTGGCGCCGCGGCGGCGGCCGGATCGCTGCCGCCCAGCAACGCCAGCCGGCGGGCGCTCTCCCGCTCGATGAGCGCTTGCAGGCCGAGTCGGACCAGTGTCGACTTCTCAGCCGTTCCGGTCAGTTCCCGCGCCCTGGCGAGCAGGTCGTCGTCCAGTGCGATCGTGGTTCTCATGGCACCCTCCGCCACGAACATTAGCATCGAATGATGCCGTCTGACGTGCCTACCGTGAGGGTGGGCCGCGGGTCACCGGCGGCCGCACCCGTGATTCCGCACCGTCGAGCAGCCGCGCCGGCCGCCGATGGCATCCGGGATTTCCCGGCGCACCTACCCTGGGTCGGGTGACTTCACCCTCGCCCAACCGGCAGCCGTTGACGATCGTCGAACACATCCTGCTGGGCACCGCGGTGGTCATCGGCCTGATCGGCATCGTCCTCGGTGGCACCATTCATTGGGTGCTGCTCGGTATCGCACTGGTGCTGATCGGGATCGAGGCCGTCATCCGGCGTCGCCGGTTGGCGCAGACGCCACCGCCGAGCGACCCGAGTCGACGTCGATAGAACCGCGGCCGCTGCGCATGACTCGTCCGGTCCGGCTCCGGGCCGAACCGGCTCGGTGGCGATCCGGGGAATCCGCGAAACGCCGAACCGGCCGCCCCGCGGTGCACACCTGGCTCCACGGGAGTGTGCCAGGAATGCACCGGCAGGACGGCCGGTTCGGGTGTGTCGGTCGCTACGGCCGGCTGGCCGGTGCGTCAGTTGCGGAAGGTCAGGCCTTCGCGGCGGCGACGAACTTCTCGGCGAACGCCTTCTGGTTGGCGATGATGGCCTCGATCGCGGCGAACGACGCGGCGTTGACCTCCTCGAGGGTCGGCACGCCGGCCGGAACCTCGAACTTGGGCAGCTCGGCGGGCACGATGTCGGCCGGCTTGGGCAGCTTCGCGACGAGGGTGGAGACCGCGTCGACGACCGCGTTCTGCGCGCTGCTCACGGTGGACAGGTACTGCTCGGTGACCTTCTCGACGGTCTCGGTGTAGCTGGTGGCCATGTCTGACTCCTGAACGTTGTGGGGGGCTTGCTTTGCTGACATGCTCAGTCTGCCACGCATCGCGCAGTTTTCCAAACGTTTGCGATGTGAGCTACGCAACGGGTTCGACGAAGAGCCGATAGACGCTCAGCAGGGCCGCCTTCTGCTCAGCGGACAGCCGCTCGTCACGCTGGATCGCCTGCTCGACCGATACCGCGGTCGGCTCATCGCTTTCCTCGTCGTCCAGCAGCCCGAACTGGGCATACAGCTGCGTGGACGGCAGCCCGAACGCGTGCGCCAACGACTGCAGGACCTCGGCGGACGGCCGGTACTTGCCCCGCTCGACCTGGCTCAGATATGAGTCCGACACCCCGCTCATCTTGGCGAGCTGCCGCTGCGAGATGTTCGCGAGCTTGCGTTGCGCGAGCAGGAAGGTGCCGAATGCCTCGGCCACCGGGTCGTTCGTGTCCATGGCCGCAGCCTAGCCGTGCGCGGTCTGCAACGCACGGCGTCGTGACCGATCGGCGATCCGACCCGGCCGGACCCGTCGATCCGACACACAATGACTGCGGCAGAATCCTGCGTGCCGGTCCGAACCGTCGAGGACCCACTGACCGCTTCCGAACCGACCGCTGGACCAGCCCCGACCGGCGACGCCCCCGCCGCGACCGACTCCACCGCCGTCGGCCGCGTGCTCGGCACCGTCGACGCCACCCCGCAGAAGTTCCACGTCGCCCTGCAGCCCGATGCCTGCTTGCAACTCGACCACGTCGTCATCACCACCCGCGACGTGCCGGGCCTGGGTCAGGTCAGCACCGCCGGCATCGTCACCGCGGTCACCGCCCGGCACGAGGGAGCCAGCTTCGCCTCCGATGTCTTCCTGATCAGTGACGGGCTCATGCCGGCGCAGGTGCAGGAGACCGCGGAGGTCACCACCACCCGGGTCGAGCCGGAGTACTACGTGCCCTCCGACCCCCGGTGCGCTTGCCCGCCGCGCGCAGGGCCAGGATCCCGAGTTGCATTCCGTGGTCGGCACTCTCGGGACCCGGCGAGCGCACGCCGGTGTTTCTGTAGGGCACGTTCCCGAAGTACAGCTGGTACCTGCGACTGCCGTGCCCACCCGGCCAGCCGTGGGCCGGCGTAGTGCGTGTCGAATGCGCGTCGCCGACACCCTGGGCGGCTGTCGCGTTGGCCGACCTGTCTGCACCGACACTGTGCCGATACGCGTCGGTGGAGTTCAAGGACGCCCGCGCGCCGCAGAACCTCTATCCCATCGGTGGTCTCGAACGCGACCTGCGCCATGGACTCGGTGACACGAAGCTGATCTTCCGCGGGCTGCGCCGGGCGGCTGCATCGTGACGGCCAGGGAAACGGCGAACCGGCCGCCCCGCGAGTGCGGGACGGCCGGCTCGGGCTCGTGGATCACCGCCGCCGGTCAGGCGGCAGTGTCAGCGGCGAAGATCAGGCCTGCGCGGCGGCCAGGAACTTCTCGGCGAACGCCTTCTGGTTCGCGACGACGGCCTCGACCGCGGCGAACGACGCGGCGTTGATCTCCTCGACGGTCGGCACGCCGGCCGGCACCTCGAACGCAGGAACTTCGAACGCCGGGGCGGCCTCGCCCGGCTTCGGCAGCTTCTCGACGACGGTGCTGACGGTCTCGACGACCGCATCCTGCGCGGCGGTGAGGGCGGTCAGGTACTGATCGGTGACCTGCTCGACGGTCTCGGTGTAGGTGGGCATGTGCTTGCTCCTTCGTTGTGTAGCGGGCTGTTTCGCTGTCCTGCTTAGTCTGCCACGCAATGCGCAGTGTTCCAAGCAGAATGCGATGTGAGCTACGCAACCAGGCCGATCAGAGCTGGACCTCGTCCGACTCCCCCACCTTCGGCGTCCCCCCGGTCAGCTTCGCCTTGATCATGCTGACGAACGTCGCCACCCGACCAGGCGTGTCCCAGTACTGCGCGGAGTCGGCGGTGACCTTGATCAGGATGACGGACGGATCATCGGCACCGTCCTCGAACCAGACGTCGGTGAAGGTGTTCCACAACTCCCTCTTCTTCGCCTCGTCCCGCACGGCGACCGCGGTTCCCGCGATGGACAGCCAGGACGACGGCCCGGCATATGCCAGGTTCACCTGAGGTCGGGCGGCGATATGCGCGACGGCCTCGGAATTGTCCGAGGCGATGAACCAGCAGTCGCCGTCGAAATCGGCCTGCTGAGTGGTCATCGGGTGGCTGACCAGGGCGCCGTCGCCGTCGACGGTGGTCAGCATCGCGGTGCGAACCCCTTTCATGATGCCCCGGATGGTTTCGAGCTGGTCGTTGTCCGACGGTGGCTGGGTCACGGTTGCTCCCTCTGGCGAATCGAGTGCTGTCCCAGCCCTCAGTACCCAGCCCGGCCCGTCGCTACCGGACGGTGACGTGGATTGTTTCGCCGTCGGGCAGGGTCAGCACCGCCCGGCCCGGCTCCGCCGCAGACACCTCGAGCCAGGAGGCCTCGCTGCGCGTCTCGCCGCAGGCGATCTGGGTCGGACCGGTCCGGTCCGCGAGATCGACGGTGCCGGGGTCACCGGACACCTCGACGTCGGCGGCGTCGAAAGACCCGCCGATCCAGGAGGTGTCGCCGACCTCGAGGGTTTCCCCGTCGCGCAGTGACGGCTGGAACGCGATCGACGGGTCGGCGTAGGTGATGTCGGTACAGACGCTCGCCGTCGGCGGGCTCGATTCCGGGGTGGTCGCGACTGCGGTTCCTGCCTGGCCCGACACGGTGGCGGCACACCCGCACAGCGCGACACCCATCGCCGCCAGCAACCCGGCGACAACCCCACTCCTGCTCATCGCGGCACCTTCCGATTCGGGCCCGATGCGGGCGTTGCAGCATCGGAGTCGGCGGCGGCCCGGAATGTTCCCGCCCGGCCTGAACGCGGGTCGGCCGGCCGGTGCCAACGGGCTTGCCGCGCTCCATCCGACGAGATGACCGCGACCCCCACAAACATGTTCGGACAGCGGTCATCTCGTGCGGGCATGCAACGGCGGGCTCCGGCTCCCAGCCGCGGGATCAGACCGGACGGACCATCGCCCGGGCGAGATCCAGCGCACCGAAGGCCGGTTCCCGGGTCAGGCTGCGGACCTCGGCGAACCCGCGGGCGTCCAGCGACTCCGCGATTCGATCCCGCAGCGCAGGCTGGTTCATCAGCAACCCGCCACCCAGCACCACCGGCGAGCGAAGGTCCAGCCGGTCGCCGACGGTCGCGACGAGCGCTGCGAGCGCGGCGGCGGCACCGTCGACGATAACCATCGCCGCCGGGTCCCCGGCGGCCGCGAGATCGAAGACAATTCCGGAACGGCGTGCCCAGTAGCGGCGCTCCGGGTTGGCGTAGAAGTGGTCGATCAGCTCACTCGCCTCCGGCAGACCACACTCGCCGACGAGCCGCTCGGACAGCGGATCGGGTCGCTCGCCGGCGTCGACCAGTCCGAGCGCGTGACGGACCGCCTGCAGGCCGACCCAGAAGCCGCCGCCCTCGTCACCGAGCAGATAGCCCCAGCCACCCGCCCGCGCCGTCCGGTCGTCGGCGGTTCGCCCCCACGCGACCGACCCGGTTCCCGCGATCAGGGCAATGCCGGTGTCGACACCCGCGGCCGCCAGGATGAGCCGGGTGTCGTGCACGATCTGCACCGTCGCTGCGGGGATCCGCTGCTGAACCAGGCCGTGCAGCCGCCGGCTCAGCGCCGGGGTGTCGGCGCCGGCAGCACCCACGCACACCGCAACGACACCGTCCCGGCCCAACTCGTCGAAGACGGCGTCCAGCTGTCGTCCAACCTCTTCCGCGCCGACCGAGGCCAGATTGGCGCTACCGGCGAACATCTCGACCGGGTGCACACCCGTCGCCGCGGCGGCCACGGCGTGGGTCTTGGAACCGCCGATGTCGAGCCCGATCACCCGCCACGAACGGTCATCCATCGAGCGTCACGCGGCGGACACTGGCACAGGCCGATTCCGGGGTCAAGGCGGCGCGACCCCTGTCCGCCACGCTTGTGCTGTCACACCGGCGGACACCGACTGGTCGGCCCTGGTGGAGCGGTCTCGCGACCGCCCGCGGCCCGCGGCGGCGATCAGCTCCTGCCGCGACCAGGCATCGGGACCTCGCCACGCGCGACCGCCAACTGTGCCGCCAGCCACTGCCGCTCGAACCACAACGCGTCCAGCTGCTCGTGCAGGCTGGTCACCGAGAGCTTCAACGCCACCGCCTCGCCGATGACATCGGCCGAGTGCGACGGCAGGCTGGCACCGCTGAACGGTGGCCGGAAACCTGCGACCGACCCACGGGCGTCGGCGAGGTCGGCGCGCAGGTCGTACACCGACTCCGTCATCGACTGTTCGATCTCCAGCATGCGGTCCCCGATCGACCGCCAGGCGTTGGCCTCCGCCACCGGATCGAGCGTGCTGATGCCCACCCTGGTCACCGCGGGCGTGGCGCGTCCGCCACCGAACAGCCGGCGGAACCATCCTTCGCGGCTCCGCCACCCTCGGCTGGATTCGGTCGTCATTCCCGTCTCCCGTCGCCGACGAAGAGCAGCCCGTTATGACCGCGTGTCTGCCTCCAGTAAACGCCGTCCGCAGCGCCGACGGCCACCGGTCCGCGTGTGACCGACATCGGCGCCGGCGACCTGGCCGTGGAGAGCGGACACGGATATGCTTGGTGGGCCAACCATTGCTGCCCCACCAAAGAAGGACCGGATGACTGCCGACACGACCCAACGCGACGCCTCGCCGGCCGTCGCCCAGGACGATCCGCTCGCCCTGGAGAAGCAGGTGTGCTTTGCGCTGGTGGTGGCGGGTCGCAGCGTGCTGGGCGTGTACCGGCCGATCCTCGAGGAGTTCGGGCTCACTCACCCGCAGTACCTGGTGATGCTGGCTCTCTGGGAGCGGTCGCCCCGGACGGCGAAGGAGCTGTCGTCACTGCTCCAGCTGGATCCCGGCACGCTCTCGCCGATGCTGAAGCGGCTGGCCGCCGCCGGCCTGGTCACCCGCGGTCGCAACGCCACCGACGAGCGTCGGCTGGACGTCGACCTGACCGTCGCCGGCCGTGCCCTGCGCGAACGCGCGCTCAGCGTTCCACCGGCGGTCATGCAGCGGCTGGACATGAGCGAGCCGCAGCTGCGAGAGCTGCACAGCGCGCTGACCTCGGTGATCGCCGCGGCCGGTGCAGCGGACGGCGGTGTGCGGTGACCCGGGAACTCGAGGGCCGCGGACCGATCCCCGCCGCCCGGGAGGAGGGCGGCCTGCCGCCGGCCCAGCGCAGGCTCGCCGTCATCGTCGTGATCGTCAGCATCGCCGTGATGACCGTCGGCACCATCGTCGTCGATGTCGTGTTCGGCATGCCGGTGGACTGGTTCTGGCTGATCGCCGGAATCGTCCTGGTCAGCATCCTGCTGGCGCTGTTCCTCTGGGTGCGCCTGTCGGAGTGAGTCTCGGCGGCTCCCCGGCCACGTCGATCAGTGCCAGTCGAGGCCCAGCAGCGACGAGATGCTGCGCACCACACCGTTCTCCAGATTCGACGGGGCCAGGTAGCGTGCACGCTGCTTGAGCAGCGGATGCGCGTTGCTCATCGCGAAGGACCAGTCGGCCGTGCCCATCATCTCCAGGTCGTTCAGGAAATCCCCGAACACCATCGTCTGTGCGGGGCTGATGCCGTAGGCGCGCTGCAGCGCGCGGACCGCCGCGCCCTTGTTGGCCGTGATGCTCGTGACGTCGATCCAGTGCGCGCCCGACACGGTCACCAGTTGCGTCTCGTGGAACCCGGCCAGTGGCGGTGCGCTGGTCTCCTCGGCCGAGCCGAAATCGAAGACGGACACCTTGAGGATGTCGTCGTCGTGCACCGCGAGCAGGTCGGGTACCTGCTGCAGACGGACGTAGTACCGCTCGACCTCGCCCAGGAACCGCCGGTCGGTGCGCTCGATGTAGGCAGACCGCTTGCCGCACAGCACGATGCCGGCGTCCACACCGCCACTGACGGTGTTCCGGACGGCGACGATCAGCCGGCGTGCGTCCTCCAGGGTCAGGCAGTCGGAGCTGATCTCCTTGCCCTGATACACCACGTAGGTGCCGTTCTCGGCGATGAACACCACCTCGTCGGCGATGTCGGCGAACCTGGCCAGCAGGTTGTAGTACTGCCGGCCGCTGGCCGGGCAGAACAGCACGCGTCGCCGGTGGAGCTCGTCGATCAGCGGCCAGAAGTGGTCGTGCAACTCGCCGGCGTCGTCCAGCAGGGTGCCGTCCATGTCCGCGGCGATGAGGCGGATGTCGGGTGCCGCGACCGGGCCGCCGGCGGACGTCACCGATCAGTCCGACTCGGGCAGTGGCGCCGTCGCTTCCTTGGCGACCCGTGGCCGAACACTCCAGTCGTGCACGATCGATGTCCGAAAGACCACGTCCCAGAGCGCCCGGTTGGCTCCGCTGAACGCTACCCAGAACAGGCCGATCGGGAACAGGACGCAGAAGGCCGCCCTGAGCACCAGCACCGGCAGGAGTCCGTTGGTCCCCCGGAAGCTCACCAGCCGCAACCCCATCACCTGGCAGCCGACGGTCCGGCCGCTGACCCGCCACAGCACGGCCAGGTACAGCACCGCGACGAGGTAGGCGATGGCGATCGATGTCAACAACGGCGGAACGGACGCCATCCGATCCCCGCCCGGTACGACGAACACGACGATCGTCACTCCGACATAGCCGCCTATCAGCAGGACAAGGACGACGAGCGCGTCGATGCCCGCCGCGACACAGCGGCTGACGATCCCTGCCCGGCGACCCTGGAACGCGCGGGCTTCCTTCGGTATCGGGTCGACGCGCGGGCTCATCACGACTCCCGGTCGGGCTCGTCGCCTGCCCCGGTCGGCTGATCCCGGCGCTGCACGGACGGTTGGTCGGCAGCCGGAAATACCTTCGGGGCAGCACCATCCGGCGATGCGGGAAGAGCGGCTGGCAGCGCCGGAGCCGCGCTCGCCGATGCCGCTGTCCGCTTCAGCGCGGCTTGCTCCGCCTGACGCAACCTGGCCGTCTGCTTCTCGCTCAGCGCGGTGTGCCGGCTCCGCCTGCGGATCAGCCGGTCGAAGAACCGCGAGATCGCCTCGTCGGCGTCGACGCTCTGCATCCGCGCGCCACGCACCACCTCGGAGGCCATCGAGCCGGTCGAGCCACGGATGATCTCCGGCAGGTCGACCCCGTTGATCACGTCCTCCGCGAGGCCGACGACGTCCAGCCGGTCGATGATCGCGTTCATGTCGACATGCCCGATGATCGCGTTCATGTCGATCCGGGAGATCACCTGATCCAGATCGAGCCGGGCGACGATGGCTTTCCAGCACAGTGGGATCCGAAGCTTGGAATTCACGTGACTTGAAGTCGCGGC